>Ga0129315_1001146_pt1 | contig 11994 bp, 10 predicted proteins | sample Cm827metagenome_FD_94432 | JGI IMG/M metagenome (GOLD analysis project Ga0129315, IMG submission 94432) | Eastern black-and-white colobus group fecal microbial communities from Wisconsin, USA - Cm827 metagenome | ecosystem: Host-associated > Mammals > Digestive system > Large intestine > Fecal...
GGTCTTGGCCATCTCGGACTTCAGGGTAGTCTCGTAGTTGCCGGAGGCGGCGGTCAGCACGGTGACCTCCACACCGGTCTCCTTCGTGTAGATCTCCGCCAGTTCCTGCCACTGGGCATCGGACTCGGGCTTGAAGTTCATGAAATAGACCTTGCCGCCGGAAGGCGTGTCGCCGTTGCCGGAAGGAGTAGAACCGCCGGGATTGGTAGTGTTTCCGCCGCAGCCGCTCAAAAGGGACAGGGACAGGGCTGCTGCCAGGCCGAGCGCAAAGAGCTTCCGTTTCATTTCCAATGACCTCCTAAATTTTATATTTCGTCTGTTCTTGGAAACGTTACTGGAAACGTTTCCGGTTTTGACGATGTTATTATACATTTTTTGTGTAATAATAGCAATACTGATTTTTATTTATCTGTATTTTTTGTATAAATGCTAAAATTACAATTTCGATATTTGTTTATAATAAACATACTGCATCGTAATTTTCGATATTCCAGAAATCATCTTTTCTGTTTTATATTACTTAATAAATTTTTACACTTAGATTTGTTCCTGTGCTCATTGATAATTCTTTTAAGAGGCTTTCCCATTAGAACTATATCGCCACCGAAAGACGATTCAGAAGTCCAGAGAATGTTGCTGCTCAAAATGGAGAAGATCAGAGATGAAGAAATTGCAATACGCCCAAAAGCATTGTACGCCTGACCGCATAAAAATCAGGCATCTCTCTCCGCTTCTTCCGCTGGAAAGGGATGCCTGTCCGTTTCAAAGTGATTCAGTTCGTATGCCAGTTCCCATGCCAATTTGAACCTGCAGAAAAAACTGTCCATGGAGCGTCCTTCCGCAATCAGACTCTGGTTATCCATGATCCGCAGCACCAATTTTCTCTCTGTCTTTTCCAACCGCTCGATGAGCTTGCTTGTGACAATCTTCAATTTTCTGCTCAGCCTCTGTCATGGGAAGTGGCGTGTAAAATCTGTTGTAGAGCTGTTTCAGAGTGTCGTTCATGTGTCCTGCCTCCTTTATAGCAAGACACCATACCACAGGTTAGTTGAAAAAGCCACTAAAATATTTGAATGGTTCCTAATCGTTTGGACGCTTTGAAACATAGACATAAAAATAGCCGCAAGCCACTTTTCGTGGCCTGCGGCTATTTCCCCATTTTCGTCTGGGGTGACACCCCAGGGCCTCTCTCAATCGGTCATTCTTGGGTTCATCGCAAGATGTCCTTATAAGGAGTAGCCCTTCCGTCTTTCTTCTTTTCATTACTGACAATCAAGCGTTCGCCGCAATATGCACAGTAGACACTGCCCTTTAGGAAATGCGGGTGTTTCAGATTCCGCTCGCCGTTGATGCGAGATGCGAGAATGGACTGAACTTTATCCCAGGTTTCAGTATCGATCAATGCCTCATGAGCCCCTTTGTATTCGATCCCCTTATATGTAACGACGCCTTTATAGTATGGATTGACCATTACTTTATGGAGCGTTTTGAGGGCAATCGGCTGCGATGGTATTCTTGGTGTAGATCGAGTGTTGAGACCACAGGCAGCTAAATGCTCTGCCAAGTCCGCCACCGTCCAATTTCCTGTGGCATATTCTTCAAAGGCGAGCTTTACCAGAGGAGCCCTTTCCGGATCGAGGATAACGGTTCGTTCCTCGCGTCCCTTATCGTCGACAAGTCTGACGTTCTGATAGCCAATAGGAGCTTTGCTGACCGTGCCGCCGCTCTTCACTTTTTCTCCAAGACCCTTTTTGACTTCGGTTGCAAGGTTCTGCGAGTAGAATTCGGCGATAGAACTCATAATGCCATGAAGGAGCATACCGGCGGGAGTATCGTCGATACTTTCAGATGCGGATACGAGTTGAACGCCACACTCACGCAATGTGCGCATAATGTCGCTGTCGTCGTCGCGATTACGAGCGAGACGATCGACCTGAAGTGGTGGCCCTCCTCGTTGTCCAGGACATAGGCCCGTACGTCCTCCTTGGCGCAGCCCAGGTTCCGGCTGAGGATGGAGGCAATCTGATCCATGAAGGCATCCTTGGCGCCGGCGCTCCGGCCGGGGCCCACCCGGAACAGGACGGTGGGGGCCAGCTTTTCCGCCTGAGCCCCGCCCTGGTAGACCCGCTCGGGGTCGGCCTCCAGTACGGTCACCCGGATCATCCGCTCCAGAGTGTTCTCCAGCAGCTCGGCACCGGCCGCCGTGATCTCCCGCATAGAAGTTTCCAGCGCCCCGTCGTCACAGCCGCGGGGCAGGTACAGCGTAATAAAGGGCATGATCAATCTCTCCTAAGGGCCGCGCAGGCCATTAATAGTCGGTCACGATGGTGTTGTACATGATCTTACCTTTGATGATGGTGGCCTTGGGGATGATGTTGGTCTGTCCCTCGTAGTGCTCGCCAAAGGCGTCGGTAAAATCGTGGGGCCCCTGCTGCAGGTCCAGGATGGTCAGGTTGGCGGGCAGGCCCCGCTTTACGCCCACTTCAACGCCCTTCATAAAGGAGGCGGGGACGCTGGTGGTACGCAGAAGCACATCCTCAAAGCTCATACCGAGGGCCATGCACTCGCCCATATGGACGGTGAGGCGGCTGGTCTGGGGATCATTGCTCAGGGCGGTCAGGTCATCGGTGATCACGTCGGGGAAAAAGCCCTCGGCAAAGGCAGCCTTGGCCACCTCGGAGCTCCAGTTGCGGGAGCCGCGGGCCGAATCGAAGATGACACCACGCCTTTTGGCCTCCCACGCCTCCTTGTAGACGTGTCCGTCCTGATCCAGGATGTTTCCTTTATTATAGGTATGGGTGAAGTTGTCACCGGGATGGAAGTAGTCGATCAGCTCCGGCAGGGGCACGTCGGGGTTGGCCACATGGACGAACATGCGGCAGCCCACCGCGTCGCAGACCTGGCGAGCCTTTTTCATCACGGCGTGGGTAAGCTCGGCGCCGGGGGAGTCGGCGTGACCAATGAACACCTTGATGCCCACCAGTACGTCTCCGTGGACCTCGAAGAGCTCCTGAATCTTCTCCAGATTGACCTCCTGGTCCAGCAGGGCGTAACGGGGGATCTCGCCCTGGGTCTCCGCCATGTTGGACAGGCCCAAGCAGGCGTTGACCATGCAGGGTGCCTCGTCGATGAGATGGCGCTCCCGGTGGAAGGAAGCGGAGGTCTGGCTGCCCATATCAATGCAGGCGGTGATGCCTCGCTTCCACAGCTCGTCAATGGGGTAGGTGAAGCGCAGGCCAGGCAGTACATGGACGTGACCGTCCACCAGGCCTGGGACCACATACATGCCGGAGGCGTCGATGACCTTATGGCCGCAGATCTTGCCGGGAAGGCTGCCCGGCTCGAACACGTCGGCAATACGGGAGGCGTAGATGCCCACGTCCATCTTCTTATTCAGGCCCAGCACCGGGTCCACCACGGTACCGTTTTTGATCAGCAGGTCATAACAATGCACGATAAACGCCATAATGGATGCTCCTCTTTTCTATTCCTTAATTTGAATCTCGACATATCCCAGACCGCCGAAGTCGGCGCGCAGGGCGTCGCCCACCTGGACCGGGGTGGAGGGAGTGATGGCGCCAGAGAGGATGATGTCTCCCTTTTTAAGGCCCTTGCCGCCCTCTTTCCACAGGCCCCGGACCAACTCAGCCACCGCCCGGGCCGGGTGCCCCATCACCGAGGCCCCCGCGCCAAAGCCGGTGTTCTTCCCATTTACCTGCAGGCACATCCCCACGTCGGCCAGGTTCAGCTCCCTGGGACACTTGCGCCCCTCCCCCAGCTTGAAGCGGGCGGAGGAGGTGTTGTCCACCACAGCGTCATAGCGGCTGCCGATCTTGAAGTTGTGGAACCGGCTGTCGATGATCTCAAAGGCCGGTGCCACCCACTCCGCAGCGTTCATAACGTCCGGGGCCGTGACATAGGGGCCGGACAGGTCCTGGCCCATGATAAAGGCCATCTCCGGCTCCACCTTGGGGTGAAGGAGCTGGCTCAGGGACAGGTCCTCGTCGGGCGCCAGAAGCATGTAGTCCATCAGGCGGCCGTAGGTGATCCCGGTGGGCTTGACCGTCAGGCCGCCCTTGTCATAGATGGTGCTGGCCATCTGCTTCTGCTTGGCCAGGCTGGTCCCGCCCAGCTTGTAGCCTACCACCCGGTGCCCCATCTCCTCCATCCTCTGGACCCGCAAGGCCTGGCCCTCATAGGCTTCAGCCTCGGTCAGCTCCGGGTAGGTCTTGCAAAACTGGTCGATGGAGTGGTGGTGGTATTCGCCGTCCAGGGAGAGCTCCACCAGTTGGGCGATGATTTTTTTGGATAAGGCCATGTTTTCACGTCACTTTCTCTGTCTACTACACAAAGCTGCAGCTTACTTCCCCAAAGGGGCCGAAGGTACAGCGTAGGTAATCCCCCGCCTGGACCGCCACCGAGGAGACCGCCGATCCAGAGAGGATGATCTCCCCGGCCTTCAGGGGGTTCCCGAGCTGGGTGAAGCGCTCTGCCAGCCACGCCACGGACTTGGCCGGGTCGTTATACACCGCCGCACCGCAGGAGACCTCCTGCTGCCGGTGGTTGATCTCAAAGATGTAGGGCACCAGGGTCAGGTCCACCTGGCCGGGCTTGAGGGGCACATCGCCCAGAATATAGGCTCCGAAGGCGGCGTTGTCCGCGATACTGTCCTGCACCAGGCGCTGGACCTTGTCCCGGAAGATGCGGAAGTCCACCACCTCCATGCAGGCCACCACGTACTCCGTGGCATCCAGGACCTGCTCCCGGCTGATATGTTCCCCGTCCAGATTGTTTTTGAGCCGGAAGGCCAGCTCGCATTCGATGCGGGGCGCCAGGAAGTCGTCCATGGCTAGGGTCACACCATTGTCGAAGCAGCGCTGATGAAAGGCGTAACCGTAGTCCGGCTCGTAGATGTTTGCGGCCTTCCGCATGGCCTCGCTGGTCAGGCCCACCTTTTTGCCCGAAATCGTCCAGCCGCTCCGAACCAGATCCTGCACCATGACCTCCTGGATGGCATATGCCTCGTCATAGGTGATGTCGGGATAGGTCACGCTGGGCTGGTCAATCTGCTGTTTGGTCCGGCTGCACTCCGCCAGCCGGTGGCCGAAGGTCTCGATTTCTTTTTGATTCACACTGATCTCTGCCTTTCGTGGTTGAACTGTCTCAGGCCTTCTTCTTGTCTCTATGCTTCTGGAGCAGAGCAAAGGCCACGGAGACCACGCTCAGAGCGAGGAACAGCAGAGAGATGGGCCGGGTGAAGAAGACGGACACGTCACCCGCATACACGGCCATGGTCCGCACCAGGTTCTTTTCCGCCAGGGAGCCCAGCACGATACCGATGAGCATGGGGGTGGTGGGGAAGCCGAACTTGGGCATGATGTAACCGATGAGGCCGAAGAGGATGGCGATGAGGATGTCGGTCATGTTATTGCTGCAGGAGTAGGAGCCCACCATGCAGAAGGCCATGACCATGGGGAGCAGGATATAGTAGGGGATTTTGGTGATCTGGGAGAAGCCGCGGATAGCCAGTCTGCCCATATAGAGCATGAGGACTTGGATAATGATAAAGCCTACCAGCACCACATAGGTCATGTCGGCGTGCTTGACAAACAGCTCTGTACCGGGGGTCAGACCCTGGATGGTCAGGGCGCCCATGAGCACGGCTGTAACCGAGTCGCCGGGGATGCCCAGGGTGAGCATGGGGATGAGCGTAGCGCCGGTGACGGCGTTGTTGGCAGTTTCAGAAGCGCACAGGCCCTCTTCCGAGCCGTTGCCGAACTCCTCCGGATGCTTGGAGCCGCGTTTGGCCTCGCCGTAGGACAGGAAGGCGGCAATGGCGGCGCCGGTGCCGGGGCAGGCGCCTACGATGACACCGATGATGGAGGACTTGAGCATGAGCCACTTGAATTTGAGCATATCCTTCCAGCCGTGGGCCTTGTCCATCTTGACCTGGGGCGGCTGACTCAGGCGCAGGATCTTCTTTTCGGCCTGGCTAAACAGCTCGCTGATGGCGAACAGGCCGATGAGCGCGGGCACCAGGTCCACGCCGCGGACCAGGATATCAGAGCCGAAGGTCAGGCGGTAAACGCCCTGCTGGGGATCGATACCGATGGTGGTGACCAGCAGGCCCAGGGCGGCCATGGTCACACCTTTAAGGATGCTTTTGCCGCTGACGCTGGCAATGATGGTCAGGCCGAATACCGTCAGCATGAAGTAGTCGGGCGCGCCGAATTTCAGGGCCAGGTTGGCGAGCTGAGGGGCAAAGAACAGCAGGCAGACGCCGCTGAACAGTCCGCCCACCACTGAGCCGCGCAGGGCAATGCTGAGGGCCGTGCTGGCCTTGCCCTTGAGGGTCATGGGGTAGCCCTCCAGAACGGTGGCCGAGGCGGCTGCCGTACCGGGGGTCTTGATGAGAATTGCGGAGATGGACCCGGCAAATGTTGCGCCGCAGTAGACGCCGATCAGCATGAGCATGGCGGCCGCCGGGCTCATGCCGAAGGTGACAGGCAATAGCAGGGTGATGCCGATGGTGGCGTTCAGACCGGGCATGGCCCCGAAGGAGAGACCGACGGCCAGGCCGGCCACCATACCCAGGATAGTGGAAAGATCCAACATATTAACCAGTGCGTTTCCAAGCAGTCCAAGCATGTTCAGCCACCTCCTTAAAACAGAATCTCGGGCAGGCTCACGTGGAGCAGCTCAACAAAGGTAAAATACACGGCCAGGGTAAAGATCACCGGGAAGGCCACCAGGACGATCTTGTTGCGGCAGCCCAGCAGGTAGCTCATGATGCACATGATGACAATGGTAGAGATGATAAAGCCGATGCGGGGCATCAGGATGTACCAGGCCAGCAGAAGCAGGGCCACCAGTACCACGCGGACATAGCTGACTTCTTCCTTCTTCTCCTGGGTAGCGGCGGCCTCGGCGGTCTTGTGGGAGAAGATATGCTCCTTGGCGTCAAACACCAGCAGAAGAGCGCAGCAGACAATTACGCCCAGAACGGAAAACGTGGGGAAGAACCGGGGGCTGATGGTGGCCTTAGCCACCATGTTCTCCGCGATCTGGCTGGGGATGCAGAGGTAAAGGATGATCATCCCCACCAGGAGGATCAGCGTCATTCCATTTCGTTTCAGATAGTCTTTGATGTTCATAGTTTTCTCCTATGTCCGGGTCTGAATCAGACTCCTCAGGATGGAAGTGCGGCCGGCTGGGACCGGCGGCAGTCACCGCGCCCCAGCCGGACCACAGATGGGAGGGAATTACCCGGCGATGAAACCGAGCTGATGCAGCAGTTCATCTGCCACAGGCACCAGCTCTTCCAGGCCGGCGGTGTACGCTTCGGTGTCGCGGTAGTCGGGCTCCAGGCCGATGTTGGCGATGGATTCCAAAACGCCCTCGTCCTGTACCGCCTGGTGGAACGCATCCGACAGGACCTTGACCGCATCTGCGCTCATGCCGGCAGGGCCGTAGAAGCCTACCAGCCCCTTTACCCGGCACTCATAGCCCAGCTCCACGGAGTTGGGGCCAAAGTAGCCGCCGTCGGTCATCCACTGGGGGGTGGTGTCGCCGAAGATCATGATGCAACGGACGTTGCCCGCCTCCACGGCGGACTTGGCACCATGGACCTGCAGAGTGGCGAAGGGCAGCTCGCCGGACATCAGGGCCACAATCTCTTCGGGGTCGCCGTCGTAGGGGACGTTGGTCAGGTTCCATGTGCCCTCGGGGTCAGCCTGAGAGGCCCACTCTTCCAGGCACATGTGCTGCATGTTGCCCGTGCCAGAACCGGCGTAGCTCAGGGTGCCGCCCTTCTCGTTGATGAAGGCGATCAGGTCATCCACGTCCTGGATGGGGGAGTCCGCGGCCACATAGATGCCGTGCAGCACGGTGTAGGCGTTGCAGATGGGCTGCATGTCCTCCAGCGTGTAGCTGGTCTCGCCCAGCAGGGGAGTCACACACAGCGGAGTGCTGATGCTGAAACCGATGGTGTAGCCGTCGGTGTTGGCGTTGGCCACCTGGGTGGTGCCGATGGTGGCGGAGCCGCCGGGCACGTTGACCACCTCGATGGGCACGCCAACGATTTGGGACATCTTATCCACTACAATACGGGCAAACAGGTCGGTGCCGCCGCCGGCGGAGAAGGGAACGACGACCTGGATGCTGCTCTTGGGGTAATCGCCGCTGGCGGCGGGGGTCTGGGACCCGGCGGGTTGGCTGGGCTGAGGAGAAGCGGTTTGTCCGCTGCCGGAGGAGCTGCATCCGGTCACGGCCATTGCCAGGATCATTGCAAGTGAAATCAGCAGTGCGGCTAACTTTTTCATTTTTTGTCCTCCATATTCAGTTTCCGTTTGCCTTTCCCCGCCTTCGCGCGCCAGTCGGAGAAAGTCGTTTTTGGGGGTCTTACGGAGCTGTACTAGTTGTACCAATTCTCAATTTGAGATTCAATAGTTTTTGTTTCTTCGGGCAATTTCCCCCATCACTTCAGCAAGATTCCACAATTATTATTCCCCTTTGCTTTGGCTATCTTGTTTTATCAAATTGAACCCGCGCAAATAGGTGCTACCAAATCAACCGCGTTTTTTAGGCATTATCCACAGATAAAAATCCACTCTCTCCCTTTTTTCTCCGTTCTCCAGCACAATTTCCCCTTGCAACTTGCCAAAAGATGCGCTATATTAGAGCAATATAAAGGCTTTTAAGGGGGCGGTCACCCTGATCCAGCAAACTTATATTGCACAGCACCGCGCCGAGCAAAACAGCTATCAGCGCACGCTGCACTTTCACGACATCAACGAAATCCTGTTTTCTCTGAACGACGGCTGCTCGTTTTTTCTGGACGATCAGATCTATGACATCCGCCGGGGCGTGCTGGTTCTTATCCCAGAGGGCACCATCCACCGCAAAATCAATCCCTCCAACGTCACGGTGGACACCTACACACTGCACTACCCCCTGGCGCTTTTGGAGGCATACTCTACTCCCCACACCGATCTGACCCAGCTCTACGGCACCCAGGCCATGTGCATCCAACTGCCGGAGAAGGACATTGGAGAAGCCATTGCCCTGTTCGAACGCTGCCTCACCGTGCCGGATGATTCTTTTGGCAGCGATTTGCGGCAAAATCTGCATTTTTTGGACATTCTTTTAAAATTTTATCCCCTTCTCTCCGCCGGCCACGGAGGCAACAACGCCCACTCCAATATCTCTCCTCTGGTCTCTGAGCTGATCCGCTACATCAACCAGCACCTGTCGGAGCGCCTGACTCTGGACCGGCTGGCCAACACCTTTTTCGTCAGCAAGTACAACCTATGCCGACAGTTCAAAAGGGAAACCGGCTTCACCATTGTGGAGTACATCAACAGCAGCCGGATTCGCATGGCCTGCACCCTGCTGCGTCAGGAAAAGGCCATCTCGGACATCAGCTCCCGGGTGGGATTTCTGAACAACTCCCATTTTATCCATACCTTTCGCCAGTACACCGGCGTTACCCCCCGAAACTACATCACCCGCTACAAGACCTTTACCGACGTACCCTTCTTCAGCAACTTTGCCCCTCAGGAAAACGGTGCATGACGGCAGGCCACACTACGGCATTTACGTATTTATATGCAAAGAATCACGGGTTTTTATTCAAAAAAATCCGTGATTTTTTGTGGTTTTTTTCAATTTTTTGCGTTTTTAAGTAAAAAAACACCCCCGGGCCGAAGCCCGGGGGTGAAAACCAAATCTGGGTTTTTACGTCAGTGGATTGCCGATAGCTTACTCAGCAGCAACGGCGACCACGACAGTGGTAAAATCGCTCTCGTCAGCGGAGACGACCACGACCTGGTAATTGGTGCCATTCGCAATGCTCTCGACCTCGGTCAGGCCGGCCTCGATGGCATCAGCATCCACGTCTACGTCAGCAGCCACCACATAGATGGTAGCATCCTTGGAGACAGTGAAAGCCTTCTTCAGGTTGGCCAGGCTGATGCCTGCATCGGCATCGTAGTCCACCTTGTCGGCGTCGCTCTTCTCCAGGGTGCAGGCCAGGATATTGGCGTTGGTATCATCAGCCGTCTCCAGGATGAAGGCGCCGGTGACGTTCTTGTCATCGCCGGACACGTCGAAGACCAGGGTGACATAGTCGTTCTTGGACAGGGAGTCGCCCACGGAGGTGTCGCCGCCGTCAATGGTAGCAATGACGGTGCTGTCGCTCAGGGTGTACTCTACGCCGTTCACGATGATGCCGTTGCCGGACTTGGCAGTGATGAAGCCGGTCACCATGTTGGCGGGACGATCCTTAATCTGATACAGGCCATCGGAGGTCAGGGTGTACTCGTACACGCCGCTCAAGCCGGTATCGCTGCCGTCGGTGTAGACAAAAGCTTTTCCGTCCTTGTCGTTCATCAGAACGCCGTCCACGATGGCGCGGTAGTAAGCGCCGTCGGAGTTAGTGCCCTGATAGCCGTACAGGTACAGGTAGTCGCCATTGGCGGAGGTGGTTGCGCCGAAGGTCACGACCGCAGCGGCGGTGCTGCTGCTGTTGGTGGTGGCGACCATAATGTTATTAATGGTGTCAGAGATAGAGGGAGCAGCGGAGATGCCCACATAGACATCCACAGCCTTGATAGCGCCGCTGGCCTTGTAGCTCACGTTAAAGAACACGGTATCGCTGTTGCCGCTCAGGTCAGAAGCGCCGCTAATGGCCATCTTACCCTTCTTGAAGGTGAACTCACCAGGCTTATTGGTGGCCTGATACTTATTGCCAGTGATAGCGGTCAAGGTGATCTCCTTGCTGCTGTTGACGCTGTAGGTATAGATATTCTCAGCATATGTCTCGTAATTCTGGCTGGTCACATCCGCACCGATAGAGCCGGACTTGTCGGTCAGGGTGTAGATGCCGGTAGTGCCGTCGGACAGGGTGACCTTGGCCTCAAAGCCGCCGTCAAAGCTGAGCTCATTCAAACCCCACAGGAAGGCAAAGTCATCGGAAGCGCCCTCAACGGAGCCCACGGCCACGACGTAGCCAAACTTATCCAGGTAGAAGGTGGCTTCCTTGTCCAGAGTGGAGTTGGCACCGTAGGTGCCAGGAGCCTTAAACTCGTCGGTGTCAATGCCAGCGCCGGAGATGCCGGTGGAGTACTTCTTGCCGTCCACGGTCAGGGAGTCATTGGTCTTGTAAGCGGTCAGCTCGCCAACGACCTTCTCAGCCTTAGCGACGTACAGCTTGCCGCCGATCTCGGTAGCCATGACATAGTCGTCCTTGGCCACGTCGTCAAAGCCCACCACGTCGGCCTTGTCGTCCTTCTTCAGGTTGCCAGCGGTGGTCTTCACGGTGATGGAGCCGTCGTCCTTGGTGGAGTACTTGGTGACCTCACCAAAGTAATAGGTGTTGTAGATGATGTACTCGACCTTGCCGTCATCATCGTTGTCAATGAGGATGCGCTCGATGCCGCGGGTAGCGTCGGTGGCAGCCACGTTAGCAACGGTCACGGTGTCCTTGTCGGTCTTCAGCTTGTTGTCGTCCAGCACGTCGGCCAGCTTATCCTTGGAGGTGTCAACCACCACGGTGTTGTTGGTGTCGTCCAGGATCACGCTGCCGATGACGTTGGCCTTGGCGGCATTGGTCTTGGCAGTGGCGGAAGGCTTCACATACAGGGTGACAGCGCGGCCCAGATAGTCGGCGCCGGTGCTGACTTTGAAGTTGCCGGTAAAGTCACCAACCTCGTCCTCATTGGTGATCTTGATGCGGGTCTCGCCCTCGTCCAGAGCGGATTTACCATAGCTATCAAGCTCGGCGTACTCGTTGGCAATCACAACGCCCTCGACCTTCAGAGCGCCAAACTTGTCCTCGAGGACAGTCTCGTCGCCCTTCACCAGCTCGGTAACAGAGTTGAAGGTGCCGTCGCCGTTGGCGACCAGGGTGTACTTGTAGCTAACCTCGGTGACGTTCAGAGCGTTGTAAACCATCTGAGCGGCATTGTCGCGGGTCAGGCCGTCGGAGGGATTCAC
>Ga0129315_1001148_pt1 | contig 11984 bp, 11 predicted proteins | sample Cm827metagenome_FD_94432 | JGI IMG/M metagenome (GOLD analysis project Ga0129315, IMG submission 94432) | Eastern black-and-white colobus group fecal microbial communities from Wisconsin, USA - Cm827 metagenome | ecosystem: Host-associated > Mammals > Digestive system > Large intestine > Fecal...
AATGATTTGCATAACGGCCTCAGCAATCCTATCCGGGATACCCTTTTTGCACAACAGCCCAATGCTACCGCCTACCACAACCGCCAATGCATTGACAATCGCCCCAACCATATGTGTTCACACTCCAGTTGAGCCGTAAAGCGGCTGTTCATTTTCGCGCAGTAAAGATATCAGCCGTATTCCTGTCTTGGTTTTAACAATTTTGTTCAAAGCATTTTCTACTGCTTCTCGTGAATAGCTCTTTTCTCCGGCGTTTACGAAATAATCCGCTTCCAGTAGTATCTGATAGTCCATCTCATCGGAAAGGCCGTATGTATGGTGATGCGATACCAGCCAAGATATACGCTGCACAGTTTCAGCGGAGATCGGCATATCCCGGAAGAACGCCTCTACCAGCGGCGGACTTTCCAGTTCCTGCTTTTTCCCATTTGTGTTTCCATATTTTTCACGGCAGATTGGGCAAGCAATATCATGGACTGCCGCCGCTAATTCAAGCGTTTGCTGTGCTTGTGGATCAAGGCCCTCTTGCTCACCAATGGTTTTAGCCAGCGTATAGACATTCAAAGAATGAGAAATGTCATGGTAATTTCCATGATAGAATCTAATCATTTCCTCAATTACGTCCGCGATCAATGTGGTATGCATGAAATTTTCTCCTTAGATATTCATGTGTTATTGATAGTATTTCCCGGTAATTTCTGTAATGCTTATTTTTACAACCGCTGTCCCGTTTAACATATTAGCTGGAATTTCTTTTCCAGAAAGCTGGGGTGTGTATTTGCGGATGATGGCATCCAATACGTTTTTCTTTTCTGCGGGGGCTGAGATTATCTGCGCCATTCCCTGCACGACCACACTGGTGTAGGCCGTATTGGTATCGCATGGTTTCCCTTGCGGGTCAAGCAAAAAGCCATCCATTTCGTACACGGTAAAGCAAACACAAGGATTTTCTTTCAGATTATTGAGCTTTTGTCCTGCTGGTAGGCCATGAAAATAAATTGCATCATTCCAATACACAAAGTGTACCGGGACGCCATATGGCGAACCATCTGAGTTTACGGTGGATAATGTTCCCGTTATGCTCCTTGTTAGAAGTCCATTCACTTTGTTTGGTGAAAGCTGGTGTGTTTTCATTCTATATTGCATCGTGCTGCTCCTTTCATCTCAACGGAATATATGATAAGTTCTCTATGCCAAAATATCGCTTCAAAATGTCCCGAATTTCTGTTGGATCAGTTAGCCGCTTGCGAAGCTGAACTTTAGCATGACGGTATTCTTTAAACACGCCGTCAACCAGTGTAAAATTACTTTCGCCAATGAAGATTGATATTTTCATAAATTTATTAAAGGTTGATTTCGGGTGCTTCTCACAATAGAAAGAGGGCATAACGAAGTCATCGTCAATCTGAATCTCCTCTGTAAAACCGTACATGGAAGCCCAATCTTTCCCCTGTTCTTTCTGAAGCAATACCCAGCCGAAAAAATCGTCTTTCTGGAAACGGTATTTACAAATGCCATCCGACTGTACCTCATCTTCAATAAGACGCAATGCTTTTCTGGGAGCTTCATTGCGTACTCCTACATCGACCAGATAGCGCTGCTCATTTAAGGTAACGACCAGTACACGGTGCCGACGCATTTGAATAGGACCCTCCTCGTCCAAAAAACGAGCCGCATACTGCGTGACGGAAAAACCAAGAGCAGTCAGCAATTCCTTAAATAAGCCTTGCAGTTCAAAACAATATCCGCCCCGTCGGTCAAGAATGATTTTTTGAAACAGGGCATTCGACTCCAAAGAAAGTGGAATACCAGCTAAAATATTTAGGATGTGCGTTAAGTGCGCCCATTGCAATGCGGACAGCGTGTCTTCGCTTGGCGTAAGGGAAGCGCAATATTCAATCCTTTTTAAGTATTCATCAATTTGATCCTGTGAGAACATTTGCAGTACCTCTTGTAATGTTATTTCATATTTTGTATAATAACATCGAATTGGCTCTATATAAAGTTCCAATTAAACATTATTTATTAGAACCGATTTAAGGAGGTACGGCAATGTTCCACTTTGACAAAAAATCCGGTATTCCCCTTTATCAACAACTTTATGAGCAGTTGCGTATTCAAATTACGGACGGTATTTTGACGAAAGGGCAAAAGCTGCGGCCTACACGAGAGTTGTCCACAGAGTATCACCTTAGCCGCAATACCGTTATTCAGGCGTATAAACAGCTTGAAGTAGAGGGCTATGTACGCTCGGTTATAGGGTCTGGTTACTATGTAGAAGATGTATCTCCTTTAGGTGGTTTCGAGCATTGTTGTCAAGCGGAATTGCATCCCATGAGAAAAAGCAAAGAACCGGATATGCTTTACGATTTTTTCTACGGAGACTTAGATTTTAATTGTTACCGTTCTAAAACATGGCGCAAGTGTTTACTGGAGGCATACGAAATTCTCGCGGCCAAAAAGATAGTCTCGTACGGTGAACCACAGGGCATTAGGGAACTTCGCCGTGCGTTGTCAAAATATCTGCACCTGTCCAGAGGTGTCCGGTGCTCCGAAGATGCACGACACACCATAGCACACAAGTTTCGCAATAGCTATCAAAACAAATCAGGCGAATTCTGTTTCTACTTTAGCAACAAAATCGGCGGGCTGATTTGTATATGGATGATCCACAGACAGATAGTCGTGGATCATCATTTTCAGGAAATCATCAAACTGATCGTCTGTACCCACATAAGAATACATGACGCTTGCGATATTGGCTTCCTTTCGCTTTCTACCCATAGCGCTCCTTTCTCTCGAAATCAATTCGGGCAATAAAAATAGCAGACCTCACATGGTCTGCTGCCAGTTCTGCTTGTCCTCGTGGTCATCCGCCTTGTGACCGAGGGCGATTTTCTTTTCGCGTTCTTTTCGCAGCGCCTTGCTGTCGGCGTGGTAATGCGTGGGCATCACAGGGGCAGCAGGCTGAAGCTGTTCCAGACGGTGCCCAAGCCCCACCAGAGCAGAAGCAGGACTGCCGCCGCCATTAGCAGAGAGATCAATGTCGGAATACTGATATGTGGTAGATGCAGCCTGGGAAGTCTGATCCTGTGCAGAGAAAAAGAATTCTCTTTCGGCTTCCCAGCCTGTTCGGTCATCTGCTCCAGATGCCGCACCGCTTTCAGCAGATCGTCCAGCTGCGTCCGTGAGGGAAGCTGCGGCATCTGTCTGCTGATGCTCTCCAACAGATCTGTCTGCCGATCCGCATGGTACCACAGTGCATCCATGTATTTCATCATTCGCTCCCAGTCTGTTTTCGAGGGACACGCTTCGTGAGGCGGTGTCGGCGACGGAAGCGCTGCCTGTTGGGTGTTGCGCTGCTTGAGTTCTTGCAGAGACAATCTCTGCTCTGATTCTGAATTCATGCTCCATGGCCTCCTTGCAATACTTTTCTTCGTGTAGTTTGTTGTCGCGGCATTTCATGCCGTCCGGTGTGGTGTAGGTGATGTACTTGCGGCTGCTCTCCCAGCGGACCGCGTAGCCCTCGGACTCCATCAGGGAAACGAAAGCGTCCTTGTCAGCGGCATAGCGCATGCATTCATCTATCGTGTTTGCCAGCCGCAGCTTCCAGCTCTGTCCCTTGAGCGCTGTGTGGTACTCCGCACCGCTCATGCCGCGTGACTGCTGCCGTGCCGCTTCAAAGACCGGCAGCCCCATCTCCTGACAGATCGCATCGTTGCGCCGCATCAGCTCCTGTAGCTGTTTCTTTGCCATGTGCAGCTTTTTGCCAGTCTCGAAGTTGACGGAGTTGATGACGCAGTGGGAGTGGATGTGCTCGCGGTCCACATGGGTGCAGACCAACACTTCACAGCCATCGAAGTATTCCGCCAGCCGCCGCGCGGCTTCGTGAGCCTGCCGTGGATCGACTGTTGCGCTCTTTGGAAAGCTCTGCACCATGTGGTAGAACATCGTGCCGCCGTCCTTATGGTAGAGCAGCTTTGTGTTGAGGAAGTCATCGTAGACACTTTGCGGCTGGCAGTTGATGCCGCTGACGAGCCGCTCATCCTCCCATGTGGTTTTCTTGGGCTGCGCGACATAGAACAGGACGCCGGCCATGGCCGCGCGAGACTGCGTTCCCTTTTTGTAGTTCACGAAATGTACGATGGCGATACGGCTCACCGACCTTCCGCTGCCGCACGCAGCGCGGCGCTGACCTCAGACAATTCCTGTGCGGCCTTATCCAAGCTGATGATCTGCACCTTGCCCATGTTGGCAAGGACGGTGAGGCGGTTGATGTTGCTGCCAATGCCCTTGAGCTGCCGGAGCAGTTCTTTTTGCTCATCAATGAAAACGATCCGTTTGCCAAGGCAGCATGCAGTGACATAGTCGCTCATGGACATGTGGGCTTTTGCCGCCAGTGTCTTGATTTTCTCGCGGTCCGTAGACGCCATGCGCGTGCTGAATTTGATATCCTTTTTCACGTTTTTCTCCAATCGTAGTAAAAAGTGGGTATGGGCTTCCGCCCGAAAATGGGGTGTGGGGTCATGCCCCGCCCAGGGCATTTGGCAGGGCAGCGGCTTTGCCGCAGACCAGACAAATGCGATGCTGGCCACCTCCAACGGAGGTGATAAAAGCTCCCGTAAAAGGAAACTTCTGCGCTTATGGGGAACAGCATCCTTCGCAGAGGAATTGCCTATTTACAGCAGAGAAACAAGATGTTTCTTTATCTGTGCTTCAAGGGATTTTTCTCCTTGCACACAGTGTTATTTTGGCATTTCTGTGTGGGGGCGGTATCACTACCCTCGGCGTGTGCTTCATGCTGTCGAAATACTGGACGCGCAGGGGGCACGGTGGCTTGTTTGCCGTTTTTATGCCACTGCGATGTTCGCCCTGCGTGGGCTGAATATCCCCTCAGCGGGTACACACGCCACCCCAGCCTCAAACCGCGCACATAGCGGCTTACACGCCGAAACACGGGGCGTTTTCGCTGCCTGAGACACCGACAGGGTCGATAGGGTCAACAGCTTAGACACCCTGTGCATCGTCACTTTCGGCACGGCGCAGTTCGATGAGCCGCTTTCCGTTGCTGCGGCGCACTACGGCAGAGATGCCGATTTCCCTTAGTGTGTCAACGCTTTGCAGGATCAGACGGGACACCTTTTTGGGCGTGATGCCCTCCGTGCCAACAGGGTCGATTCTTTCTGCCAACTCCGTGGGAGTGCCGATAAATTCCGTGCGGTTATGCATCAGTTCAGAGAGAAGAATAACGATGTGTCCGCCCAGCAGCTCCGGTTGCGTCCGGCTGTCGGATACCAGCTCCCACACATTTTCGCCATTGCGTTCCAATGTCAGTTCCCGGTACTCGATGTCGCGCCCGATGCAGGAGAGCTTCGCCTTGCCGCTGCCGCGTCGTTCCTCCACCAGCGTGAAGCTGGAATCTACCGCACCGCTGATAGCGGTGGTGCCGGAGATGCGGCTGAACACATCGTCAGCAAACTCTTTCCGCAGATGATGAATCAGCAGGATAGCGATGCCGTGGGCGTCCGCGATGCGCTTCAGCGCAGAAAGGTCGCGGTAGTCGTTGGCGTAGGTGTTGTCATAGTTGGCTCCACGAATCATTTGCAGTGTGTCGATGATGACCAGTACCGTGTCAGGGTGCTCCGCGAGGAACGCACAGAGCTGTTCCTCCAGACCTTTTCCCAAAATGTCACTTTGGGTTGTGAAGTGGACACTGGCGGGTGCGTCCTCCGTGATCTCGAACAGGCGGTTCTGGATGCGGAGCGTGGAATCCTCCAGGCAGAGATAGAGCGTCGTGCCTTGCTTCACGCTCATGCCCCAGATGGCTTCGCCCTTTGCCACCGTGACGGACAACCACAGAGCCAGCCAAGATTTGCCCACTTTCGGTGAGCCTGCGAGGATGTGCAGCCCTTGAGAGAGCAGTGTGTCCACCACGAAGTTCAGCGGCGTGAGCGGTTGGCTCATCAGCGTTTCACCATCGACGGTTTGTAATCGGTTTTCTTTTTTCAATTTCATTTCCTCCTTAAGAATATTGCTCCCATCGGAACGATGAGAGCGAAATAAAATGCAGAGGGATGCGGCCACGGGACGGCGCGTGGTTTTTCCCCTCTGCTTGTATTGTGGAGGAATTTATGCTATGCTGAGAAAAAGCATGGACAGATTAAAAGTCAAGTAGGACAGATTTCAGCGGGGAGGGTTACGCATGGAAGGCAGCATCATTTTCTACACCTATGGCAGTACGCTGGAGCTATACGGCCAGCAGTTTACCGCCGGTATGCTGACTGCCGATCTGCTGAACCTGTCACCGGACGAATATCAGCCCATGGATAAACGCATGAAGCGGATCACCAACCTTGCGGAAGAATACGAGCAGAGCGAGGACATCACACTTTGGTGGAAGTTGAATGAGGAGCTAATAGCACTCTGCGGGGCGCTGCGCCGCTATACCGTGTTCCGCCTGCTGCTGGACGAGAGCGAGGACGCTTTTTTCTCTGTCATACGGGAGATCACGGGACAGTTCGATTTGCTTCCGAAAGAGGAGCATGAGCCGTCAGAGGAAGTACAACGGAAACGACTTGAGCGCGTGGCGAATGAGATTTCTGAGCGCGGCGAATATGCTCCGCTTGACCTGTTCCATCCGAGCGAGGCGGATTTGGAAAAGGGTGACGCTTTTTATTACGAAATGCTTCGTGTCGTCGGTCCTACCAAAGACGCATGGCGTGACTACAAGAAGCGTATCCGCCGTTATGAGACATACCTTCACGACATCCGTGCCTTCAACGGCACCATTCGGAACTTCATCCGGTTCAGTCTGTCCAAGCTGAAGCATAACAGCCCGGAGGACTATGCCGCGGCACTCTACGGCTTCTACAACGATGAACGCATCGCAGAGAAGCTCATCATCAACCCCATCCGCAACAGCGGCGATTGCTACAGAACACATGATGATTATGCGCTTTCCTATGTGCCGCGGCAGCTGCCGGACGGCTCTGTCGCTATCTGTCAGGAACATGTGACCAACAGCCTGCAGGCGCTGATGAAAGCAGATTATATGCTGGCGCTGAACAGCGGACACAACATCCGCCGCTGCATCATCTGCGGGCGGTACTTCCTGCTGAAAAGCGGCGTCCACGCTCTGTACTGTGAGGGGGAGTGTCCTCATGCGCCCGGCTACACCTGTCGGCAGTTCGGCACGGTGGAGGTGCAGAAGGAGTTGGCAAAGGATATCCCAAAGGTAAAAGCCAAGGTGACCGCCTTTTCCCGCATCACGAAGGATATGCAGCGGGGCGCGATCTCACAAGAGGACGCAAGAAAAGCCAAGGACTATGTGCGCGATCTGCTCTACGACGCTCTGCGCGACACGGACACCTCCGTAGAGGCATTCAAGCAGAACGTTTCCTCTGAGCGTGTCTACCAACATTGTCAAATCACCAGAACGGCCAATCCAAGGGGCCGTCCGCCGAAGGCAAAGGCGGGTGATATCTCATGACCAATGAGGAGTTGCTTCGCCGTTACTATGACGGTGACGAGGCCGCGCTGGAAAAGCTGTATCATAAAAATCTCGGTCTGATCCGCAGCATTGCCAAGGAAGCCGCAACTGAGTTTAATTGTCTGACGGTAGATGAGCATCATCCGAGCCAGTTTTCCGCGTATACGAAAACGGTTTTGGACGACCTCTGCGGCGAGGGTGCGTTGGAGTTTCTGACACGGATTCAGAGCAGAGAATATGACGAAAGCCGCGCCGCACTCACCACATATCTTTACCCGCACCTCAAAGGACGCATGACGCGCTGGCTGGAACAGAACATAGGCTGCATGGCTCTGAGCAAGGACGAGATGGCTGGAGTCCGTCAGGTGCAGCGGCTGTACCACGCGGAGTGGGAGAATGTTGATGAAATTGCAGAGGAACTGGACATCTCCACGGCTCGCACCAACCGGTATGTTCGTTACAATACGCATTTCCTTGGTGTGCATGACCTTGTCCCGAAGGACTATGACGGCGATCCCTACGAGCGGCTGATGCCTGGAATGCTCACCGCTTCGGCGGAGCAGATCGTGTATCGCAAGGTCTGTATCGAACTTCTCCGGGAGTTGTTCGATGACTTGCCGAAGAAGGACAGGGACATTCTCGGCAAATCCTACGGCGTGTTCAGATACCGGGAGGCAACCTTGAAAGAGATCGGGATGTATCACATGATGAAGGAGTCCGCCGTGGAAAAGGCGAAGGACCGCGCTGTCAAGAAGCTGAAAGCGGCGTATCCTGGCAGCAGGCTTCAGGTGTGGAAAGCCGTTTATCGTATGATGCGGAGACCGATCCCACCGCCGGAGGATACTGTTGCGCTGTAGAGATAGTCTTTCTACATAGCAGAAGACAACGATATAGACTTTTGTACACCCTCTTATAATAAAATAGCTACTTGGTACTGAAAAATGAGTCCCTCGTTAGGTGTCACGAGGCGACCACTAAAAACTTTTTCCAGCAAAGCATTGATAACGCTATACTTTTCCGGCAGAGTATGCTATGATTTATTATACATTTGGCCAATGACGGCTAAAATATATTTTGAAGTGCGGAAAAGAAGTGCTTCATTTATGATATTGAGGGTTCTGAAAATCCTTCACTAAGGTGACATACCCTTTAGGTTCTCGTGCCGCAAGGCGTTGGGGTTCAAGTCCCCATGCCCGCACCATATCGAGTGGTCATAAGAAGCGTCACTTATGACCACTCGATTTTTTATCTTGGCACAGTTTCACACGAGGAGCAGGCAGGTATCTGTTTCTTTTTCTATTCGCTTATCCTCTGCCTGCAAAATAATTTCACAGGTAAGGGCATGGACAGTTTACACTTGTAAAGAAAACCGATATACTTGTATCTAAGCCAAAATAGTTTTTGATAAAAAACTCTGTGAAAGCGCATTGGAGGACGATGCCATGCCAAAACCAAAGTGGAATCTGAACACCATTTACATCTCCGAGCGACTTCAGGAAAGTCTGCGGCCCATCTCCCGATGCGCCATGACCACCGTGGTCGCGCCCATGGGCTACGGAAAGACCACGGCGGTGAACTGGTATCTCGCTGAGCGCGCCAAGGCGGAGACATTGCGCATCATCCGCGTCAGCGTATATTCCGATAACCTTGCGATCTTCTGGAAAAGCGTACAGGAGGCGTTCGCCCGCGCAGGCTTCCCCTTCCTGCGGGACTATCCCTGCCCCACGGACGCCGCGGGCGGTGGGCTGCTGGTGGACGATCTCTGCCACACGCTGGCAGATGATACGCCCTGCTATCTCTTCATCGACGATTTCCACCTGCTCACGGACAAGCGCGCCTCGCTGTTTCTCTGTATGCTCGCAAACAGGCTTCCTTCAAACGTGCATCTGATCGTTGCAAGCCGCGACCGCTTTCTGCCCGCGGCGGAGGTGGTGCGGCTGGGGGCAAGAGTCTATCAGATCGGCACGGAGCAGCTGCGCCTCAACCACACGGAGCTTGCCGTCTATGCCCACCGCTGCGGCACGGAGCTTTCCGACGCGCAGGTGGAGAGCCTTCTCTATTCGAGCGAGGGCTGGTTTTCCGCCGTGTATCTGAGTCTGCGTACGCTCTCCGAGCGCGGCGTGCTGCCCAGCCGTCATTCGGACATCTACTCCACCTTTACCGCCGCCATGATCGACCCACTGCCGCAAAAACAGCGGGAGTTTCTGGCGGTCATGGGGCTTGCCGATGAATTTAGCGCCGAAATGGCGCAGCATATCACGGGTGATGCGGACGCGGGGCAGATTCTCTCCCTGCTGACCGAGCAGAACGCCTTTGTTGCGCGTCTGCCGGACGGCGTGACCTATCGCTTCCACCACATGATGAAGGAGTGCGCCGAGCGCAGCTTTCTTGCGATGTCGGCGGAAACGCAGCAGCTCTATTGGGAGCGCTTCGGCCTGTGGTATGAGCAGCACCGGCAGTATCTCCATGCCATCGCCGCCTACCGGAAGAGTGAAAATTACGACGCGCTGCTGCGCGTCATCCGCAGCGATGCGGGCATTTTGCTCGCCGCGCTCAAGCCGGAGGACGTACTGGAAGCGCTGGACAAATGCCCCGCCGAAACGCTCAAGGCCCACCCCTTCGCCATTCTGGTGCTGATGCGCCGCATGTTCACATGGCGGCAGATTCCGAAAATGATGGAGCTGAAGACCCTGCTGCTGACGGCCATCGAGGAGCATCCGGAGCTGTCCGAAGAAGAGCGCGGCAACCTGCTGGGAGAGTGCGACCTCATTCTGAGCTTTCTCTGCTATAACGACATCAGTGCCATGAGCCGTCTGCACCGCAGCGCCAGCGCGCAGATGTCCCGCCCCGCCATCAGCATTCAGTCGAGCGGCGGCTGGACCTTCGGCTCGCCATCTGTCCTGATGATGTTCCACCGCGCACCGGGATCGCTCAAAAGCGAACTTTTTGAGATGGACGAGTGCATGCCCCACTACTACAAGGTCACCAACCATCACGGGCAGGGCGCGGAGACCATCATGCGCGCCGAGGCGTTGTTCTGTCAGGGGCGCTTCACCGATGCACATATTGAGTTGGAACGTGCCTACACGCAGGTGAAGGACAATGGGCAGATCAACATGGCGCTCTGCTGCGATTTTCTGTCGCGGCGGCTCTCGCTTTATACCGATGTGGAGCAGCGCTATACCTTTGCGGAGCGATACGCGGAGCTTCTGCGCTATCACGACGCCTCGTGGATCAACCTCTGGCGTGCTACCAGCGCCTACTACCATGCCCTGCGCGGCGAAACGGACAAAATCCCGGAGATTTTCTCGCAGCACCGCCTCTCCGATATCAACATGCTCGCGCCGGGCAAGCCTATGATGGAAATGATCGAAAATCAGGTCTATCTTGCCGAGGGCGCCTATGCCAAAGTGGCGGGTCGCAGCGCCGAACTGTTGGCGGTGTGCGAGGCAATGCACTACGCATTAGTAGCAATACATAGCCGCATCCAGACAGCGGCGGCCTATGCGCAATTGGGAAAAATTGAGGAAGCCCATGCATGGTTGGGAAAGGCGCTTTCCAACGCCGCACCGGACGGTCTTGTGATGCCTTTTGTTGAAAACTACGCGTACTTAAGTCCCCTGCTGGCGCGAGAGGTCAAAACAGAGCTGGTTGAAAAAATCACCAAACTTGGTGAGGCGGCAGGGGCGCGAAACGCGGCAAGCGTCCGCCCGGCTGCCTTCGATGTGCTGACACCGCGGGAGTTTGAGATCGTAGAGCTGATAGCGCAGCGGCTGAGCAACCGCGAGATCGCGGAAAAGCTCTATCTCTCCGAGGGCAGCGTCAAGCAGTATGTCAATCAGATCTATTCAAAACTTCATATTGAGGGCGACACCCGCACCAAGCGAAAGGCGCTTGCCGGACTGTTCGGGCAAAAGACCTAACCTTTGGTTAATGGTTCTCCCACAAGATCCACCGTACAATGTCTGTACGGTGGATCTTTATTTTCACGGAAAGGAGGGCGCGCACTTGAATCGAAGGTATCTTACAGCCGTCACACCGCTGCCCGATCATGTGCTGCAAGTTGATTTTGTGTCCGGAAGCCGGCTCCTGCTGGATATGAAGCCCTATCTCGATAAGATCCGGTTTCGCCCGCTTGCAGATGCACGGGTGTGGAACAGCGCCGTGACCAACGGCATCTTTGTCCGCTTCGGTGATGTGGAGCTGAGCCACGATGAAATCTTGTCCATGGCGGAACAGGAGCATTGAAGCAGTTCATTTGAAAAAGGAGAAGGAAACGATGAAACATTTGAAAACCTATCTGTCTTTTGCATTGACGCTGGCGTTCTGCCTGAGCCTAGCCGCCTGCGGCGAGAGCAACGAGGACTATGGTGATGACGGCAGCGACTACAATTTATACGGCGTTCCCGATTCCTTCGAGGGGCTGGTAAAAGACTCCGAGCAGATGTCGAACCTCTACCTCTACGGCGGTGCGTGGAAGGGTGAGGACGGCGGC
>Ga0129315_1001149_pt1 | contig 11974 bp, 14 predicted proteins | sample Cm827metagenome_FD_94432 | JGI IMG/M metagenome (GOLD analysis project Ga0129315, IMG submission 94432) | Eastern black-and-white colobus group fecal microbial communities from Wisconsin, USA - Cm827 metagenome | ecosystem: Host-associated > Mammals > Digestive system > Large intestine > Fecal...
CCCAGGGGTAACTCGAGGTAATTAGAGTAGTGATGCTTGGAATATACATGAAACTGTTCACCATAAATGCGATAAAAATCATCAGAATAAGATATACAGAAACAGCGATCCCAAGAATCATGGGTGTGATCTACCACGGGATTTAATAAAAGTCCTTATTCCGCCGTAGAAAATCCATGTTTTTTTGGTCGGACTACAGCGAGATATCAATGTTTTCAAATCCCGTGGTAACCTTAAAATTGTGTATTCCTGAATATTTATTCCTCAGGAGGACATTATCCTTATGCATGTTGAAATTTCAGCCATCAACAAACATGCTGAACACGTTTCTATCCTATAAGCCCATGTTCAAGCCCATGTTCCCCGCTAAGACCGGCCCGCTGAAAACGAAAAAGGAGCGCTCGTGATGGCACCCCTCAATGGAAGAAAACAAATAATAGTGGGTCAAGCGAAACCTTATTCCGGAAGACTATGCGAATGCCGCATGCTCCTCCAGAATGTTCTTAAGAGCGTTCATGGAGCTGGTATGGGACCGGGCGATGATGCAGTCACTGCCCTTGGTCTTGTCCAGCGCGCTCTTTACCATCTTGTGGGACATGGTGCTGGTGAAAAGCACCATGAGATCCGGGCTTCCTATCCGCGACCTCATTCCCTCGTTGAAGTCCACAAATACCTTGGCCTTGCAGTTGTACTTCCTGCAGAGCTGTTTGTATTTGCAGACCATGCATTCATTGCCTCCGATAATTACAACACTCATATAACACCTGCCTTAAATAACATAAAGAATATTATTTTTATTAAACACATCTAACTTGACAATGAGGAGTATAACAGGACGGCAGGTTAAATGCAACTAACTAAATAAAAATTCATAAAAAGAACGGCTCGAAGCACCCGAGCGCCAAAGTTCCGTGCGCCAGAGCGTCGAGCCGCCAAGATGCCGTTGTACCGAAGTGTCTAAGAGCTGAAGCGTTGAAGATACGCTATGATGCCTCACGCCCCCGCACCAGGGTCTCCGCCTCCGGAGGCGGCCGCTGTCTCTCCGTCTCTGCGTGCCTGCCTTTTTTTCAGAGCCGGGATAATCGCCTCGTCGATGACGATGCTGAGGATCGCCGCCACAGGGATGGCGAGGAGCATTCCCCACATGCCGAAGATCCTTCCGCCGAGGATGACCGCGATCAGGACCCAGATGCCCGGGATGCCAAGAGTATCTCCGTAGAGCTTAGGCTTCAGCACGTATCCGTCAAGGCCTTGGATCAGTCCGGTGATGAGGAGGAAGATGATCGCATGCAGCGGGTTGTCGATCATCAGGATGAAGACTCCGCAAACCGCGCCGATGATGGGCCCGAATGTAGGAACGAGGTTCGTAACTCCAACCACGACTGATACCAGCGGGATATACTCCATCCGGAAAATGAGCATGAGGACTGCGTTGGCAACACCCACGATGATGCCGTCGATCACCTCACAGGAGATGTACTTGATGAAGATCACGTCGCAGCGCTTCAGGAACGCAGCGGTCTGATCGTAGGAGGATTCCGGTACGATCATGTGGAGGAGGTACGTGCCTCTCCTGAGGATGCTCTTTTTGTACAGCAGGAAATAGATGGCGAGGATGAAATCTATCGCCAGGTTGCCGATGGCTTTTCCCGTCGCCGCGGATTTCTGTGCGATGAAGTTCTGCACTGACTTGTTGAGCTTCACCATGATCTTGTCGGTGATGCTGAAGGTGCTGGTGAGATCCACGTGGTGCCCTACCAGGGAATCCACAGAGTTCTGCAGGGACTCGTGATACGCCGTGGTGTTGCTGCTGAAGTGGATGATGCTGGTGGTGAACTGAGGGATGACGGCAGCGGCCAGGAGCAGGAGAGAGAACACTATGATGAGCACCACTATGGTGATGGCTTTCCCCCGGTAATGCCTGCTGCCGCGGGCGGCCATTTTCTTTTCCAGCTTCCGTACGGGAGGGTCGATGATGTAGGCCAGTATCAGTCCGATGAGGATAGGGGTCAGGACGGACACGATGGCGGCGATCACGTCACCCAGTACATACATGTGTTTCAAGAGAAGGTAAAACAAGATGGCGGTGCAGTAGGGGGCCGACTCCCTGAGGATGCCCCGGCCGCTCTTGAGGTTAGGTTTCTTTATTTTCATTCGTTCGTCTCCATTGGATATCTGCCCGAAAGGGGGCGGCAAATAAATGCATTTCGTAAAATTTTACAACTCTTCACAGTGTTTGGCAAAGATGCGCTCTGTATAAAATTTTGCATAAAATTTTGCATAAAGTATTCCATGGTTCATGCATCATGCGTTGATTATTGATCTATTCGTTTGTATAATAAATCGAATAGTTTCGAATTTTATGCGGGACAGAGTTATGAGAGGGGCAGACAGGAAACAGCAGCGATCTGCCTGTATAGATTCAGGAGAGTGAAATGATAGTAAAACCGGATACACTGAGGGATCAGGCATACAAGCTGATCAGAAATCAGATCGTTACGAGAGAGCTTCCGCTGGGGTCACACCTGAGCGTTGCGGATCTGTCAAGAGATCTGGGCATCAGCAACAGCCCGATAAGAGAGGCGATCTCGAGACTTGAGAACGAGGGGCTGGTGATCAATCATCCGAACTCCGGGTTTCACGTCCTGACCTTCGACGACAAGCTGGTGGATCAGCTGAACGACACGCTTATAGTAACGATGAGCGGGTGCTATCAGATGTGCTGCGAAGACGGACAGGAACAGGATCTGGCAGAACTCCTGCAGCAGAGACTGGATCAGCAGGCCAGCCAGTATGACGGAGAGCTGACATTCGAGTACGTCCAGACCACCATCAACTTCGACAAGGGCTTTGTGGACGCCTGCCATAACGACATGCTGAGCAATCTGATGGAATCCAGATTCTACCTCCTGGCGCTGTGTGCATTCTACCTGTATCAGGACGAGAAGGAGTCGTATCTCAGCAATTTCAGAGAGCATCAGGGGATCCTGGAAAAAGTGAAGACCGGGGATAGAGAAGAGGTGTTCAAGGCCATCCAGTTCCACCTCACCAAGAAGAACCACTACAATGGGAAGACCAGGTAGTGCGGGCGGTCCGGAAGCGTCACGAGAATAAGCCGATCGAATCGCAAAATTGGCGTTCAAAAATACTTTTTATATGATAGAATATACATCCAGCGGACGGGCGGAAGAGAGTCTGTGCGCCGGGTGTTTTTTGTTTTCAGGAAAGGAATATCGCCGGAAATGACTGAAGAGATAACTGCGTTTTATCAGACTTACATTTTGCCATATCTTAATTATGCAGTAGCTGTTTATGTGGCGGTACTGATCGTGATGTTTGCTATGATGGAGAGGTGCGTAATGAAGGGGCTCGGAGTGGAGAAGCCGATGAAAAGGCTGTTCACGGTCTGGGGCGTTGGCATCGCGGTCCTGCTGGTCCTGTACTTCCTCACGGAGTTCGGCGCCAGTCGCCTGTTCTTCTATTAATAAAGGATCCGTCGCGGTACGCACTGCAGCAGTCGGGTAGAAAAAAGCCTGCCGGTCATGCGGCAGGCGGATGGTGTTGCAATATGTTACTTGTAAAGGATGAGAGCAATGAATTCCACGGGCTCATCCTTTTTGTTTGTGATCGAATGACCTTCTCCGGCGTCGGTGAAGGTGACGTCCCCGGCCTTCACGGTTGTGATGGTGCCGTTATCGTTGTATTCTGCCTCACCCTTGAGGATGATGTAGATCTCTGTATCTCCCTCGTGGATGTGCCATCCCACGCCGCAGTTCTTGTTCAAGGTGTTGTGGGCCAGAAGCCTTCCCTTGTCGTTAAGCTCGCCGTCACTTTCGGCCAGGCTCCGGGCGATCATGTGCCCAGGTCCATTCTGTACTGCCTGTCTGTCATTGACCTTTACGTCTTCACTTCTTCTTATCCAGCTCATGTTTTCCTCCTTACAGTTATTGCAGTTCTTCTTCTTCGTCCTTTTCCGCCATCAGCCTGGTGGATGAGCTCAGGCCCAGCAGATTGCAAGCCTTTGCCTCGATCGCATCCGCCACGTTCAGAACGATATCCAGCTCCGGCCCGCAGAAAATGGCCCCGTGATTTGCTATGATGCACGCAGAATTCTCGACCAGAGCCTTGTTCACCTCGCGGCTCAGCTCAGGTGTTCCGGGCATCTCCGGTTCTGTGACGTTCATGTCTCCGATGATCTCGTGGATCAGAGGGTTGTCGATCCTGAAGCCCGCGCGTGCCGCGGCAAAAACACTGCATCCGTTGGAGTGGGTGTGTATTATGGCGTTGCACCCGGGGTGGCTCTTGTATATGTCGGCATGGAGCAGGACCTCGCTGGAAGGCCGCCGTCCCTGAGCGATGTACTCCAGAGTCCCGATGTTCACCTTCACGATGTCTTCGGTCTTGATGTCGAAATAGTCCATGCCGGATGGAGTTATCAGCATCTCATTCCTGTTCAGGCGAACGGAGATATTGCCCCAGCTCCCCTGTACGAGATCCTTGTGGCATATCTCCTTGCCGCAGTCGATGATGGCGTTCCGGATCTTGAACTCCTGGCTGCCGATGTTGACGAATGGAACGTGGTCCTGGGTGTTCACCTTGGTGTACTTGTTCAGGTAGAACTGCCTCATTTCCTTGGCCTTGGCCGGACTGAGGTATTTGAGGCCGCCCACCTTGGGAGCGAGGATCTCCGCCTCGGCGCTCTTCTCCAGGATGAGCGCCGCCGCCACAGCCTCGTCCAGGTCGCGGCCTATGCCGAGTATGCCTCTTTTCCGGAGAAAACATCCGTTTCTGTCCTTGAGTGCCCTCAGGACGTCCGGACTGTCCTCTGTAGGAGATATGCGAACGTCCGGGCCGATGATCTGGGCCAGGTCGTCAAGCGCGGGACGCATCAGCTGGGCTTCACTGGAAAAGAGGACCGACGCCTCGGTGCAGGCGAGCACCACTGCGTTTACGTCGCTCCTGGAGCGGAAGAGGAGACCGATCTCCCCTGTGTTTATATCGTAAAGATGTACATCGCTCTCCCTGATGCCGGAAAGCGGCAGGGTGTTCCTGGTCATGAGGTACGAGTCTTTGCCGACCCGGAGTGCCATGCGCCCATAGGCCTTGAAATATCTATCTCTGAAGGCTTTTGATCTGGTCAGAAGAAGTCTTTTTCCTTCGTCTTTGTTCATTGTGATTCACCTCAAATTAAATTTCTCTCTATTTATAGCACTTCAACCCTCCGGTTGGGTGTGGATTTCCTGAAATGAGAGTATTCTGTCCGCCACGCCCTGCCAGGAGGCGTTTTTGGTTTCAGGAAGCCTCCTGAGACCGGTCTGCCGCTGTCTCTCGACCTGTGAGATCCCTTTTTTCAGAGCGCGCACGAGCCCCACCCTGAAATCCTCCAGGGACTCGGGATCCGGCACTCCCGGCGATACCATTGGCGGGAGGGGTGCAAATATGACGTTGTTGTCAGGTATGGTCCGGCCGAGCCAGTCCCGAAGCCCGGGGAGATCTGTGCTCACGGGGATCAGGCCGCATGCCATGGCTTCCATGAGCACCAGGGGGATCCCTTCGTAATACGACGGAAGGACGAAGATCTCGTTTCGCCTGAAGGCTGAGGCCAGCTGGTCCTGGGACAGGAGGCCGAGGTATTTTATGGAAAAAGGCTTTTCGGCGAGCACCCCGGGCTTCAGGTCCTCCCAGTCCACGGAGGCCAGTCGCTGTGATACGAGGCTGTCCTTGCATCCGCCGGCGAGCTCCAGCGAGACAGTGGGCATGACGGGATCCTCTGCGATCTCCCGGAGACCGTCGATGAAGGGCAGAAGACCTTTTTCCCGGCTGAGCTTCCCCGCATATATGATGCGTACGGGGCCCGGTACCGTGGACGGGGCACTTTCTCCGCCGCAGTTGAATATCCTTGGATTGTACCCGCTGCCGATGATGGTGACCTTGTCCGGCGCCGCGCCGTAATAGCTCTTCAGCACTTCCTTCTGCTCTGACTGGAGAACGAATATCCGGTCAAGTTCGCATATCTCCTGGCGGATCCAGTCGCGCCTGAATGAGCAGTTCCTGATCTGCCTGAGGTCGGAGCCGTGGCATACCCCCCACACCTGGCGGTCGGGAAAGGCCTGGCGTACCATGGCCGTCAGCAGATAGAGGTGGTGGCACAGGATGACCTGTGGGTCGAGTTCCATCACCGCTTCGCGTATGGCCGGAATAAAGGCCGCCTCCAGCTGTTCTGCCATCTGGTCGGTGAGCTGATCGTACCTGGTGGAAGGGTAGGGCATGACGTCGGACATTCCCAGCACGGGAAAAGGGATGTCCCCCGGTCGGCAGCACGCGCCGGGCTCTGTATAGTAAACCGGGTGGAACGTAACATCAGGCGGAAAGTTCACGTCATCGCTGTGGTATATCCCCGCCACGACGCTCTGCCGGCAGCCGGAGCTGCGAAAGGCTTTTACGAGTTCTGTGAGATATACACCGCTTCCGGTGGAGTGAGGTTTCTGCGTGGTCACGCTTAGAATTCGAAATCTTGTTTTTTCTTCCATACAATTTTTGAAGGGCTTTTGCTGATCTGCAGAGATGTTGTAGAAAATATCTAAAACTGGTAGATACAACACCGGTTATTGTGTTGTCACTACAAAGCACAGGCCATTTCCTGGATATCGTGCACGATATCCAACTTTCCGCATTTCGAAAAATTTTTCGTATTCCGGAAAACATTTTGACTTATGGCCCCGGCGAGACTATATTATACATGAGTGAAATAGAGGTTAAAAGAGGACACACTGCTATGGCTGAAAAGAACAATTCCCTTGAGAAGGCATTGACCGTTCTTGACCTGTTTCAGCTGCACAGGCGCATAACTCTGACCTTTGCCGCTCAGGAGACAGGGTTCTCACCGGCGGCGGTGAGCCGGATCATGAACTCCCTGGAGAACACGGGATACGTGTACAGGGACAGGACAGACGGGGGCTTCTACCTGGCCGACAAGGTATATCTGCTGGGGCGGAGCACCAATATAAAAAGGCAGCTCATCAACGTCATCGATGAGCCCATCAGCAAGCTGTGCCGGAGGACCGGCTTCAGCGTCACAGTATCGATAAGAGAGAAAACTCACAGCGTCACGGCTCTCAGGAAGGACCCGAAAAGAGGCCTTTTCCTCACCGCGAACGTTTCCGACTCCATCAGCCTGAACTGCTCTGCGGGAGGGAAGATCCTTACCGCTTTTGCCACCGAGCCGGACAAGCTGATAGAGGAGATAAATTATGTGGCCTTCACCAGGAAGACCATCACAGATAAAGAAGAATTCAGACAGCACATAGCCGTGGTGAGGGCCGAAAAGGTAGCCTTCGACATGGAGGAGATCACCGAGGGCCTGGTGTGCACGGCGGTGCCGGTGCTGAGCAGAGATGGGACGGCCATCTGCAGCATCAGCGTCAGCGGATTCAAGGACAGGATGATAAGAGAGCTGTACGGCACCATCGCCAAGCTGAGAGACACGGCTAAGGAGTGCGGGCAGCTGATAACAGGAGATTGATATGAGCAGCGTAAGCGATTTTTTCTATCAGCCGGAGAAGACCTTCGGCGACATATTAAAGGAAAAGAAGAACTTCCTCTTCATCGGTGAAGCGGGAAGCGGCAAGACGGAGATCGTGCTGAACGTGGCCGCCTGGCTGGCGGAGCACGGGGACGGCTCCAAGGTGGATGTCTTCGACATGGATCAGACCAAGCCACTGTTCAGGTCCAGGGATATGGAAGACACCTTTGCAAAAAAAGGTGTGGAGATCCACTACCAGACCCAGTATCTCGACGCCCCTACGAGAGTGGGAGGCATTGAGGTCTCTCTCATGGGAGACAATTACACGCTGATGGATATAGGAGGAGGAGAACAGGCTGCCAGGGCCGCCGGAGGCGTCGCCCACATCCTGAAGAACACGAACTCCGTTCCTGTATACATTGTGAACCCATACAGGCCGTGGACGAAGAACACCGAGTCCCTCGACCTGACCATGGGGACGATCCTCAGAGCCGTAAGGCTGGATCAGATATACATACTCGGAAATCCCAACGTGGGATACACAACTGAGGCCAGTGAATTCATGGAAGGGCTGGACAAGATCGACGAGCTCCTCAAGAACTTCACCACGGTGAGCAGCGCCTGCGTCCGCAGAGAGCTGTACGACCAGGTGAAGGACCAGACGGAAAAGTATATTTTCCCTCTCGATCTGTACATGACCTATTCATGGGTTGACCGTTAATACATTTTATTCTTAAGGAGGTAATGTTGATGGCTAAAGGTAAAGTCGAGATCGCCATTGAATCCTGCAAGTCATGTCAGTACTGCGTTGTCAGCTGCCCAAAGCATGTACTTGCCGTTGGCGAGAATGTGAACTCTAAGGGCTATCCTTACGTAGTTGCTGCAAACCCTGATGACTGCATCGGATGCGCAATGTGTGCCCAGATATGTCCTGATTCGGCAATCGAGGTTTGGAGAGATTAACTTAGGAGAGGAGAACACAAATGAGTGATCGTGTATTTATGAAAGGCTGTGAAGCTATCGCTGAGGCAGCTACCAGAGCGGGATGTCGTTTCTTCGCCGGTTACCCAATCACACCGCAGAATGAGATCCCTGAGTATTTCGCAAGAAGAATGCCTGAGGTAGGCGGAACATTCGTACAGGGTGAGTCCGAGGTAGCTTCCGTTAACATGCTGTACGGTGCAGCATCCACTGGTATCAGAGCCATGAGCTCCTCCTCATCTACAGGTATTTCCCTGTATTCCGAGGGAGTTTCCTACAGTGCATCCGCACGTCTTCCGATCGTTTATGTAAACGTGGTAAGAGGAGGCCCTGGAATCGGAGCTATCCAGCCTGCACAGCAGGACTATTTCCAGGCTACAAAGGCATCTGGAAACGGTGGATTTGAGATGATCGTTCTCGCACCTGACTCAGTTCAGGAGTGCGTTGACATGGTATATGAGGCCTTCGACCTGGCAGAGAGAGATGAGAACCCTGTTCTCGTACTGACTGACGGTGTGGTAGGTACTATGATGGAGCCTGTAGTTCTGCCTCCGATGAAGAGTGATGAGGAGCTGGCAGAGCACAGAGCTAAGTTCGCTCACAGAGCTATTGTAGGTCACCCTCTGGGACAGCAGGCTTACTGCAGACCTGGTTCTGTAGGAACAGGCCAGGAGGCTGTAAACATTGAGGCTGCAAAGCTGTACAAGACCTGGGACAAGGACATCAGAGTAGAGGAATACATGACGGACGACGCTGAGATCATCGTAGCCAGCTACGGTATCTCCGCACGTATCTCCAGAGTTGTTGTAAGAGAGCTGAGAAAAGAGGGCTACAAGATCGGAATGATCAGGCCTATCACAGTTCACCCATTCCCATACAGCACCTTCGAGAACCTGGACTTCAACAGAGTAAAGGGTATCCTGGATGTAGAGATGTCCATCCCTGCACAGATGAAGTTCGACGTTGAGCACGCTGTACACGGCAGAGCTCCTATCAAGGAGTGCCTGAGATCCGGCGGACAGCTCCTGACCAACGATCAGGTTATGGCAGCAGCTCGTGAGCTGATTAAGGAGGTACTGTAATGAAGAAAGTATATGAGAGAACAAAGGGCATCATTCCAGGTGCCGTATCAGGTTTCTGCCCTGGCTGCATGCACAGTACGATCCACAAGCTCATCGGCGAGGTAGCCGAGGACCTTGGTAAGCTGGACAAGCTGGTACGTGTAGAGGGTGTTGGATGCTGCGGACTGGGACAGTTCTACGTTACCCACGACGAGACCATCGCAGCTCACGGAAGAGCGTGTGCAGTAGCTACAGGTATCAAGAGATCATCCCCTGACTCACTGGTATACACATATCAGGGAGATGGAGACCTGGCTTCCATCGGACTGGCGGAGACAATGTCCGCTGCAAACAGAGGCGAGAACATCACCGTTATCTTCGTAAACAACGGAATTTACGGAATGACTGGAGGACAGATGGCTCCTACGACTCTGATCGGAATGAAGGCTACAACTGCTCCTAACGGACGTGACCCTAAGGAGCACGGATATCCAATGCACATGTGCGAGATCCTGAACCAGCTGAAGGCTCCTGTTTATCTGACAAGAGTTTCCTGCGACACACCTCAGCACGTTATCCAGACCAGAAAGGCTATCAAGAAGGGCTTCCAGAACCAGCTTGACGGAAAGGGATTCTCCATGATCGAGATCATGACTTCCTGCCCTACAAACTGGGGCATGAGCACTCTTGATGCCGTCAAGTTCCTGCAGGAGGACATGATGGCAGAGTTCCCTCTGGGCACGATCAGAGATAATTAGGAGGTAAAGCATGGAAAGAAATTTGATGGTAGCTGGCTTCGGCGGCCAGGGAGTTATGACCATGGGAAAACTTCTGTCTCAGGCGACATGTGATGCCACAGACCTGAACGTTACGTTCTTCCCATCTTATGGAGCTGCTATGAGAGGCGGCACCGCTAACTGCTACGTTGTTATCTCTGATGAAGAGATCGGAGCTCCTGTAAGCAACTCCGTAGACGACCTGGTAGTAATGAACGGTCCTTCACTTCACAAGTTCCTTCCTAACCTCAAGCCAGGCGGGACACTGTTCATCAACAGCTCTATCGTAAAGGATCCTATCGAGAGAGACGACATCACAGTCGTTTCCGTTCCTGTAACAGAGATGGCTCTGGAGATGGGAAATGCAAGGATCCTGAACATCATCATGCTGGGTGCATACGTTGGATACACAAAGGCAGTAGAGCCTGATGTAATCACAAAGGGCATCCACCACAAGTTCGAGAACAAGCCAAAGGTTATTCCAATCAACGACAAGGCCTTCGAGACAGGTCTGGAGATCGGAAGAAACTGGGGAAAGTAGTCTGAGATACGACCACGGCTTTCGGCGGCGCCCTCCCTGAGGGCGTCGTTTTTGCGTGGTGACACATCACAGTTTCTTCTCACTATCGCCACCCGCCTTCAGCTTGAAAGAACAGGGCCTATCTCTTATAATGAATACTAGCTCAATACGGAATAACATGCGGGACATGGCATGTGTGTCATAGTTGACTCTAAGGAGGTTTGATATGACAAGGAAAGAGAAAAAGGCTCTGGCCGAGGCCAGGAAAGAAGAGAGGAAGCAGTATGCGGCAGTCAAGACCACTCTGAGAGTTCTGGGCATCGGACTGCTGGCAGGCGCTGTTATCGCTGTAGCGACAAAGAAAGTATTTGACGACATTTTCGTAGGAGAAGACTGGTCTGACGTAGACTGGGGCGAAGACGAGGACGAGGATTACAGCATCGACTAGGTGCTGTCCTGCCCTGGATGAGCCTGGACAGAAATCTAATTTGGAAGGAAATCATCATATGACGGAGAAAAGATCCAAGGGTACTTATTACATTACAACACCGATATACTATCCCAGTGACAAGCTTCACATCGGGCACACCTACTGCACCGTGATGGCAGACGCCATGGCCAGGTTCAAGCGGCTCAGCGGATACGATGTGAGGTTCCAGACCGGTACCGACGAGCACGGTCAGAAGATCGAGCAGAAGGCCATAGAGGCGGGGATAACTCCACAGGAGTACGTCGACAGGGTGGTAGCCACCATCAAGAGACTGTGGAACACCATGGAGATAAGCTATGACGACTTCGTGAGGACCACGGAGCCGAGACATACCGAGAAGGTCCAGAAGATCTTCATGAAGATGTACGAGGCCGGAGATATCTACAAGGGAGAGTATGAAGGCTGGTACTGCACACCGTGTGAGTCCTTCTGGACTGAGTCACAGCTGGTTGACGGAAAGTGCCCTGACTGCGGCAGGCCTGTGAAAAAGATGTCCGAGGAGGCGTATTTCTTCAGGCTGTCCAAGTACTCTGACAGGGTCCTCGAGCTTTTGAAGAACGGAACGTTCCTTCAGCCTGAGTCGAGAGCCAACGAGATGATATCCTTCGTCGAGCAGGGCCTGGA
>Ga0129315_1001151_pt1 | contig 11945 bp, 10 predicted proteins | sample Cm827metagenome_FD_94432 | JGI IMG/M metagenome (GOLD analysis project Ga0129315, IMG submission 94432) | Eastern black-and-white colobus group fecal microbial communities from Wisconsin, USA - Cm827 metagenome | ecosystem: Host-associated > Mammals > Digestive system > Large intestine > Fecal...
ACAGATTTGACAACAAATTATATTGGTATGGTTGAGCGTGGAGAGAAAATTCCGTCACTCGAAACTTTCATAAAGATAGTAAATGCTTTAGGTGTATCATCGGATATGGTTCTTACAGATGTTTTGGAAACGGGATATACAGTCAAGAACTCAATGCTGAATGAGAAGCTTGAGAAACTTGCTTCTGAAGATAGAAACAGAATTTATGAAGTCATAGATACACTTGTGAAACAGTCAAAGCAAATACTTCCATAAAACACAGAAGTTCGTCCTAATCGACGAGCTTTCTTTTTTTCAGTATAAAAAATTTCAGCTATCGACAAATTTTTTGGGACTTCGACAGAGCAAATATGCTATAACAACAACTGTCAGTGATAGACACATACTAATAGACATAGGAGGAAGTAGAAGTGAACGACATTTTCAGACAAATAGCAAAAGAAAATGGAACAACCGAAAAAGCAGTAAAAGAGGAAATGCAGTTTGCCATTCGGGAAGCAATGAAAAGTGCTGAACCGGAAGCAATAGCTTTTTGGAAAGCAGTTGCACCGGACGGAAAAGAGCCGCCGATAGAAAAGGTCATAGCAATGATTGCATTGAATGTTAATAATAGAATGTATAATTGAGGTGCTTCGGCATCTCTTTTTTAGTATTGAAAGCGGCTCTTACTTCGGCAGAAGTTGAAAGTCCGATTGATATGGAGCGTATCAAACTTGCTTTGCAAGGCTACAACTTTGGTAACGGATATATCTCTTGGGCAAAATCAAAGTATGGCGGTTATTCTTATGCCAATGCAGTGGAGTTTTCCACTCAGCAGGCACAAAGGCTTGGTTGGGACAGTTATGGAGATACCCAATATTCGGCTCACGTTCTGAGGTACTATCCGTATGGGCGAGCCTTTACTGCCGGAGGTAATCAGGCGATTGTTGAGGTTGCCTTGACGCAGGTAGGCAATCAGGGCGGACAACCTTACTGGAGTTGGTATGGTTTTGACAGCCGAGTGGAATGGTGTGCCTGCTTCGTATCTTGGTGTGCTGACCAATGCGGGTATATTGAAAGCGGACTTGTTCCGAAATTTGCAGGTTGTGTGGACGGTGCAAACTGGTTTAAGTCAAATGGAAAATGGCAAAACCGCACTTATGAACCAAAGGCAGGAGATATTATCTTCTTTGATTGGGAAGGCGATGGTACAACAGACCACGTTGGTATCGTAGAGAAGTGTGAGAATGGCACAGTTTATACCGTAGAGGGCAACTCAGGCGACGCCTGCAAGCAAAGACAGTATTCAATCGGCAGTAGCTTAATTTATGGATACGGTATTCCGGCGTATTAAAAGCACAAGCTGTCTGCAAACGCAGGCGGCTTAATACATAAATAATTTTGGGAAAACTGGATGCAGTTACAACTTGCCCATTGTTTCACAAAAGTCGGACAGCTCCATTGAAAAATGTGAGAATTTATGCTATAATCTAATTTGAGTAAATATACCTAATCCCGAAAGGTAAGGGAAAATAAAAATTTTCAAGGGGATATCCCTTTGTTGGTTACACGGTAACCAACAAACAACCCTTATAAGCCTAAGATAAAAGTCTACTAATAAAAAGTCAAGTATAAGTTTGAGGAGTTGGTAGTCAGAAATGGAGGCATCACAAAAAGGCCACCGCAGGCGCTGACCGGGGAAAAGAATTGCCACATGTTATTCGACAGTAGATTGAACAGTCAGGCACTCCTTGACCTTGCCGTAGTAGATGCGAAGGAACTTATTCGCTCCGGCAGTCATGTAAACCTGATACGGTTTTCCCTCGGACTTCTTCTTCATCATGAAGAGATAGACCGGATCGTCCGCAGGAGCCAGCTGAAGCAAAGTGGTCATGATCTGGAAAAGTGTTTTTCGAAGGCGCGGCGCTCCGTGCTTCGAAGCCCGATTGCTTTCGTAGTTCACCGTTCCAGATTGATTTACACCGGGATCGACGCCTGCAAAGGCTGTAATCGCAGAGCGATGATCAAAGCGGGAAATATCGCCGATCTCAGCCATGAGCTGTGGTCCATAGGTCGGGCCGACGCCATACATGGACATGACTGTGTCGTATTCCGGAAGCGTAGAGGCAAGCTCATTCATCTTGCGACGGAACTCTTCGATCTGTCTGGAAACCGTATCCAGCTGTTCGATGTTGCTGAGAATCAGCTGCTTGTATATCGGATCCTTAGGAACGACAGCAACAAGATCTTTGGAAGCATTAAAAAGCTCCTCAGGTTTATCCGGCTGAAAGTTATAGCCATGGTGCTTACAGAAGTTCTGATAGCGTTCCGTGAAGGCTTTCAGGCCGATCTTGCGGACACAGTCCACATGCCAGAAGGAATGGACGTAATCAATCCACTTCTCGCTTCCGTCAGTGCGGACAGGGCTGTCAAACAGATTATTGGCACCGGGATAGGTCAGATCCAGAAGGGAAATAAGATTGTTCTTCAGGGAGACCTTCTGCTGCATGAAGAAGTGAAACTGCGTGTTCAGTGTTTTCAGTTGTGTTCGAATAGTATCCATAGCTGAATGCTGACGCAGATGTTCCCACTTGTCAAGAGTATATTTGGCGATCTTCCTGGCATCGGCAGGATCCGACTTGACCTTGCGGAGCGGATTTTCATCACTGTCATGACGCTTGATAAGAGAAGGATTTACGGCCGAGACAAAGATGCCGGCGTCCAGGAAAGCCTTAAGGACAGGTTCATGATAATGGCCGGTTGCCTCCATGACGACTTTGGTCTCGCCGTCAAAACTGCCAACAAAGGAGACCAGCTCCGAGAGTCCTTTTACAGAATGAACGACATTGAAAGGCTTCCGCACGGTTTCGCCCGCAGGGCGCAGGACTGCGACAGTGCTCTTGCCTTTCGAAACATCAATACCAACAGCGTTCAACATGAGATACACCTCCAAAGATAAATTTGCAGTGGGTCAACCATTCCTCATTGCTTATTCAATCTCCTGGATATCAAACGAACGCACAAGACGCGGTTCAATCTACGTAAACCGAACAGCTGCGAATGAGTGGCTGGCAGACAGACTTTCATACGGACGCGAGGTCCAAGGAGGACTCCGTCCAAACCAATGCCACTACATTCTAACAGCTTAAGCAACGAGAGGACTATACCCCCAGCTGGCTGTTGGGGAGTACAACCACTACACTTTTATATTAGGAGTGAGGTATTGCGGGTGGCGAGGAAGAAAAGAAATAATCACAATAATGGAATTATTGCAGCGGTGTTAATTGTCTGCGCTGTCGTTTTACGAGTTTTGGGAAAGTTTGATATCTTGAGAGTTCCGGGTGGGATCGCCCGCTCGCTGATCTATATCGCCCTGTATATCGGATGGGGAATTTCTGTTTACAGGCGTATCCTTTATGCACCTGTACGACGCTATATGGTCGGTGTCTCATTTTTGGCTGTTTTTTGGTTTATGCTGCGAACGCTGAAATATCATTTCGTCGCTTCTCCCAATGTGATACGGCATTTATGGTACGGCTACTATGTCCCGATGCTTTTCATACCGCTTCTCTTTGCTGCAGTTTCCCTGTATCTCGGTAAATCAGAAACATTCCGTCTGCCGATATGGGCAAAACTGCTGCTATATCTCCCCCCCCGTGCTTTGCGTGCTGCTGGTATTGACCAATGACCTGCATCAGTTTGTATTTTCTTTTCCGTCAGGAGGAATTTGTATCGGCGAAAGCGGAACCTATACATATGCGGTTGGCTATTATTTTATCATCGCTTGGGTGGTCGTTTGTGCACTGACCGCCTTTGCGATCACGCTGTACAAGTGCCGATTGGCACAGCGTAAAAAATATCTGCCTGTACTTGTGCTGTCCTGCTCCATCGTGTATGCGGTTATCTATGCAAGCGGTGCAGAGTGGATGCAAATCATCGGCGGAGACATCACTGCAGCGCAGTGCCTTATGTTTGTTGGAATGTTGGAATGTTGTATTCAGGTGGGGCTTATTCCCACCAATACAGGGTATGCGGCACTCTTTGAAGCAGGAACTTTCGGTGCACAAATTACCGATAATGACTATCAAATCCGTTACACCTCTGCTAATTCCCCTGAGATTTCAAAAGGAATAATGCAAAAAGCGGAAACCGCCGCTGTCAGCCTTGATAAAAATACATTACTGAAAAGCCATCCCATTGATGGCGGTCATGTGTTTTGGCAGGAGGATATTACCGAGATTACCGCACTGCTTGAACGGCTTGAGGAAAACAACGAGACGATTGCAGAAAGCAATTATCTGGAACAGGAAAACTATCGTGTTAAACTGAAAATCAAAACACTGCGGGAAAAGAACCGATTGTATGACCTTTTGCAGGACAAGACAGCAGAACAAGTTGATTTGTTAGAGCGCTTGTTTTCTCAGTACAATGCAGGGTCAGATTATGAAAAGCGCCGCAGTCTGCTTGCAAAAATCGCCGTAATCGGTGCCTACATAAAACGCTGCGGCAACTTAATCTTTATCGGTGAACAGTCAAAAACTACAGATACGGCGGAACTGTCGCTTTGCATGGAGGAATCCTTTGCCAATTTGGAACTTATGGATATAGACTGTGCGACGGATATTCCTGGCGGCAGCAGAATTCTCGTTGAGGACGCCATTCGGGTATATGACTTTTTCGAGAAAGTGATAGAGACCGCCATAGATGACCTGCAATCCGTCTTAATGAAAGCACGCAGTGCTGCCGATTCCGTTATCTTTCGTTTGGAAGTGGAGAGCAGCTGCCCGCTTGCGGACTTTACAGAGTCCTGCGAAAACTCTCTCTTTGAGGATGGCGTATGGTGCTTTACGCTGAGAATAGGAAAGGCGGGTGAACAGTTATGACAACCTTTTATAACTCTGCTTCAACGGAACAATCGGTATTATTGGTATGTCTGTTCTTCTCGTTGGTTTTGAGTTTGTTTTGCTTTATCGTGTCTCTTACCCGAAGCAGAAAACGGTGGATTACAGTCCTGAACGCAGGAATATATTTGGCACTGTTTGCCCTGCTATCTGTTTTGACAGAGAGTTTTTCAAAAATTCGGGAAGGCAGAGAGTATCGCACCTTGCTGCCGCTTCCTATGTGGTCGCTGTGGTGCATTACAGGCATAATAGGAGTTTTTCTCATTTTCGGTGCAATTGCTCTTTTTCGTCAGAAAAACCGAGGACTCGGCCGTAATTCAATCAAACAAGCCTTTGATACCCTGCCAAGCGCTGTTTGCTATTTTGCACCATCAGGTATTGTTAAACTGTGTAATTTTCAAATGCATCGCCTGTTTCGAACCTTGGCACAAAGCGATTTGCAAACATTCAATGAATTACAGCAGGCACTCAAAGAATGTGACGGAAAAAGCGGCGTCATAAAACTTTCCGATGAAAGACAGACTTACCTTTTTCCTGACGGAACGGTGTGGCGTTATGCACAGACCGAGGTAACTGCGCCAAGCATCGGCAAGTATACGGAAACCATCTTTTTTGATGTAACCAAACTTTATGAAAAAAATCTGCAGCTAAAAGCACAGACAAAACAGCTCAAGAAGATTTCTCTTGAATTAAAGTTCCTTTCGGATAATGTTCTGACCTTGACTAAGGAGAAGGAAGTTCTTGCGGCGAAAACAAAGCTGCACGATCAAATGGGCGCAGGCATGATTGCCGTGCGCAGAATGTTACAGCAAAAGCAGACGACTAAAGACATTGTGGAGGCTATTCGCCTGTTTAGAAAAGCTGTAAATATGATGAAAATTGATAATGAAAATCCGCTGGAACGAAGCGAACTTGCGGAATTTATGCACGATGCAGATGCAATTGGTGTAAAGATAATATTGACCGGAGAGATGCCCGAGCAGACGGAGGTTTACAACGCCTTTATTGTTGCTATGAGGGAATGTCTTACCAACGGTGTTTGCCATGCGGGGGCAACAGAACTTCAGATTGACATACGGCAAGACGACAGCAGCCTGTCTATGCGCATTACAAACAACGGAACCGTTCCCAAAGGAGAGATTGTGCCGAAAGGCGGACTGAAGAATATGGAACACTATATTATAAATCTGCAGGGTACTGTAAAAATACAGTCATCGCCGGTGTTTGCCTTGACCGTAACAGTACCATTTGCAAAGGAGGGTATGTAAATGATGCAGGTGCTTGTCGTTGATGACCAGAGAATGCCTCGTGACAATATGGAACAAATACTTGCCGCCAGCGGCCGCTATGAGGTTGCGGCAAGTATCAGCAGTGCGGAACTTGCCATTATAAAGTGTAAGCAGCAGCCGATTGATTTGATTTTGATGGATGTCTGCACAAAAGGCAGTAAGAACGGTATTGATGCTGCCGCCGAAATCAAACAGCAGTTTCCGAATATAAAAATTATTATTGTAACCTCTATGGTTGAGGTAAGTTATCTTGAGCGTGCCAAACACGCCAAAGCAGACAGTTTTTGGTATAAGGATTTAAGCCGGGAAGAACTGATCAATGTAATCGACCGCACAATGGCGGGCGAACACCTTTTTCCGGGTGAAACACCGAGGGTAAAATTGGGACTTGCAACCAGTGCAGAGTTTACATCCAAAGAAATTGAGGTTTTGAGGCTCGTATGTGAGGGCTTGGAATACGGTGAGATTGCAGAGAAACTGAATGTGTCTGTCAACACGGTAAAAACCCATGTTTCCCACATTCTGCAAAGAACGGGCTATGCCAATAAAACCCGCCTTGCCATAGCGGTCACCAACAAGAATTTTATTATTCCGAGTATTCCCGAAGATCAAGAAGAAATCTGAATACAGGCAGACCGTTTCCCCGACTTCATCTGAGGTCGGGGTTATTTTTTTGAAAAAAACTTTAAAAAATCACCCATATGGGGGATGTGCGTCAGGAAATCGCTTTGTATAATAAAAGTACAATAGAAAGATTATGCTGTATTATACTAGGAGGTGGTATCATGCGCAGAGTGGTTGTGGATATGCAGAACGCCTTGTTTGCCGATGCAATATCTTCAGCACTAAAAAATTTTGATTCGGATTTCAGCGTTTATCAAAGCGAAGCTCCGGAGCGAACAACCGAGATGTGTTTCGATATACAGGCGAATGTCCTGATTATGGAGGTCACCGCCTATACTCCGTGGAAGCTTGAGGAACGCATGAAAATTCGAGATGAAGTAAAAGCACAACTCCCGAACTGCAAAATCGTTCTTGTGGTGGATGAAAATACCGAAAAGAAGCTGGCGGATAAAGTCCGCCGTGCAAAAAAAGACGGTCTGATTGATAATTTTATCTTTGGCTCAGTCTCTGCCACATACCTGTCGGCGGTAATTGATACGCTGTAACGGCAATTTATCTCTGCGGGAAAATCGCTTTATTTGACAAGAAGGGAGGAAAAGTTTACGGCAGATAAAATTAAAAAAGCTACATCAGCGAAAACGGCAGGAAAGATCAAGGATACTTGCCTTTGATCCCGACCACACTTGTGGCAATGAGTCACTTAAGTTCAAACTGCCGAAAAGAGGCGAGGATTTCCATCGGTGTGTCAACGAGCCTCATCCCTCTATCGTGTAGCGACCGAAAGTTCCCGTAAAACCGGGAATCGCAAAACAATCTAAAATACCGAAAAAATAAGAAATTGAGGTGAACACATAATCATGAAAATGAGAAAAACGAAAATAAAATTCATGTCGCTGTTACTGGCGGTCATGATGATTGTCGGTATGCTGCCGACAACAGTGTTTGCAACCGGTGAAATTACAACGGGTAATGCTAAAGTAACTGCACCTGTTGACGGACAAACACCAAGCTTTACAGCGATATCCGATGAACCGGAGAAATATTCTGTCAAACTTCTTAGATGGATCGACGTAGAAAAAAACCAGAATATAACTTCGTCTGATTTGACTAATCCAGCAAGCTATTACTATAACTATACCTTTAAGGGTGGAAAGGAATATATTGCAATTGTGAAGTTTACTGCTGTGGGAGATAACACATTGTCTTACGATAATTCTTTCACCATTAACGGCGAGACCACATATTGGGATGGGAATGGATTAAAACGTTGTTACAGATTCACAGCTACCGGTACAGGTGGAGAGCATATTCACAGCTACGGCTCCGACTGGAAGAATGATGCAGACAACCACTGGCATGAGTGTTCCTGCGGTGATAAGAAAGATACAGCAGCACATACCGCCGGCGAATGGGTTATCGACACCCCGGCAACAGCTACCAGAAGCGGCTTAAAGCATAAGGAATGCACCGCTTGCGGTTATACGATGGCAACCGAAACTATCCCGGCAACCGGCGGCGGAGAGGGAACAGAGGTTTATTCCGCAACGGTTGCCGATATTAACATCACACTTCCTGCGGGGTATACAAGCAAGCATATCAACAAACTTGGCGAAGATAGAGCAATAAAATTTACCAACACAGGAACAGAAATTCTATATTTTTCCGAACCTACTTTAAGCGGCACAAATGCAAGTGATTTTTCTGTTAGGATTTTTGGAAATTGCGTGGTTGCTCCCGGCAACACCAATACAACCTCTTACGCTATTGATCCGAATATCGGGCTTGCACCCGGCACCTATACGGCGACAATTAGTTGTACGGACGATAATAACAAATTGAGTGTTCCTGTAACAGCTAAGGTTACGCTTACGGTAGGTGACCACAATTGGGATACTTCCAAGTGGGAATACAATCCATTAACGCACTGGCATAAATGTACAGATTCCGGTTGTTCTGCTAAAGGAGATGAAGCAGCGCACAACAGCGATAAAGTAGCGGGTGCAAAGATCGCTACTTTTGATACCGATGGTTATACCGGCGATAAATATTGCTCTATCTGCGATAGAAAAATGGAAAACGGCAAAGCGATTGCCGCAGGAAAGTACATCCGTGAATCCAAAGCAACAATGACTCCTGCTGGGATTGATAATACAATCAGTGCAAATGACCTTGTATTTACTTCTTTAGATACAAGCAAGTACACAGTGGGATTGTATCGAGTATTGGACATGACGGATACGACGTTAAATACCGTCGGATCAACTTATAAGCAATATCCGCACGACAAAAAGTTCATTTCAGGTCATAAATATGCAATCGAATTTGAATTTGAAGCAGTTGATCCTTATGTGTATGATACGATGCACGACACACATAGTTCTACATTCAAATTAAACGATGCGGACACTATGATGTCCGCAGCAACAACCCACGCCGGCTCGCCAAGTCGTCGTGTTGAACTTGTGGCAGGCGGAGTAAGTGTTGCGACCTATGACCTCACAACAAGCGTAAACGGCGGTCACGGAACAATTTCTGCTGGCGAAAACGGAATTACTGAAGGAACATCTAAGATTATCACATTCACTCCTGATTCAGGTTATGAAATCGATAAGGTTATGGTAAACGGCACCGAAACTACTGTAACAGGAAATACTCTTATCGTTACAATGGACGGAAACAAAAATGTTGTTGTAACCTACAAGGCGATTGAATACACTATCACCGTTACAGACGGTAAAGCGACAGTAGGCGCAGGAAGCGAAATCAGCAAAGCGGCAGAAGGTACAGCTGTTACCCTGACTGCAAATGCGGCTCCGTCCGGCAAGGTATTTGATAAGTGGGTGGTTGAAAGCGGAAGTGTTGCCCTTGCAGATTCAAACAGCGCAACCACAACATTTACAATGCCTGCAAGTGCAGTAAGTGTGAAAGCAACCTACAAGAACGCTCCACATACGCACACCTACAATCAGGAAACTGTAAAACCGGAAGCACTTAAAACCCCTGCTGGCTGCACAAACAACGCAGTATATTTCAAGAGCTGCTCCTGCGGTGCAATCAGCACAACAGATACCTTCGTAGCGATGAATACTGCTCTCGGTCATGCATATGGTTCTGATTGGAAATACGATTCTACAAACCACTGGCACGAATGTTCTCGTTGCCACGACAAAAAGGACGAAGCGGCTCACACCGCAAGCGACTGGATTATTGATACTCCGGCAACAGCTACCACCGCCGGTACAAAGCATAAAGAATGTACGGTTTGTCATCGTGTATTGGAAACACAACCTATTCCTTCAACGGGAACAGAACTCAAAATCATCGCCGGAGATAACCAGATATATAACAAGGAAAGTGGAAGTGATGTGACAATTACCTGCAATGGTGATTTTGCAAAATTCACAGGAATTAAGGTGGATGGCTCAGTTGTTGATTCCAGCAATTATACCGCCGTTTCCGGTTCTACCGTTCTTACCCTGAAAGCAAGTTATCTCGGTACGCTGACAGACGGAAGTCATACAATCACCTTTGTCTACACAGACGGTGAGGCAAACGCTAACCTGACAGTTAGAACAGCAGGTAGTGGACATATTCATGACTATGGTACTGAATGGAAATCCAATGCAGATAATCACTGGCATGAGTGCAACTGTGGAGATAAGAAGGATGAAGCAGCACACAGCTTCAAGTGGGTTGTTGACAAGGAAGCTACCGCAACCAAAAAGGGTTCCAAGCATGAAGAATGCAAGACCTGCGGTTACAAACGCCCGGCAGTTGAAATTCCTGCAACAGGAACAACGACTGCTCCGACAGACACAACAAAGCCTAATGACACAACAAAACCTAATGACACAACAAAGCCTAATAACACAACAAAGCCCGGAAATACCAATGGCGGCGAAAAATCTCCGCAGACCGGAGATAACAGCAATATATTCCTTTGGTTTGCATTGCTGTTTGTTTCGGTAGCTGGCGTTACGGGAACAACAGCTTACAACAAAAAGAAAAAAGAACACGCTGAATAAGTCAGCAATAGACCTTTAAGCAAAGGGCGGTGACGGGGATTCCCGCTACCGCCTTCCTGCTTAGATTGGAGAAAGCGATGCAAGACTATCAACCTATCAGACCCGGCGAGCAAAGGCACTCGGAAAGACCTTTAACTCAGTCGGAACGAATCGCTTCTAGAAATAGAATGAAAAAGAAAAAACAGAACCAGCGCCGTATGCTGATCGGCGGTGCTTCTGTCCTGCTGATTGTGATTATTGTTGCCATTATTTTGATTGTAAAAGGCTGTTCGGGTGCGACAGACGCACTTGCAGGCACCTGGGATTTAGATAGCAACACTACCTATGAATTTGACGGCAAAGGCAACGGTGCAATGCTCCTCACCCTTGCAGATTATGATTTTATCTATGAAATCAAGGACAATCAGCTATATATCGACTTTGTGAACGAATCGGCACATGACGCAACCTATGAGTTTAGTGTCAAAGGCGATACCCTCATCCTCATCGGCGGCGAAGGAACAATCGGCGGCACTTATGAGCTGACTAAGGTGCATGATAAAAAAGCAGACAAATAAGGACGGTGTTACGCTATTAAAAAGGTATGGAAAATCCTGATTTTATCTGTATGTATAACTGTTTTTTCTTTATCTGCATATCACATTTATGATTATTGGAAAGAAACACAGGACAGTCAAAGACAGAATGATGTGCTGATTGATAAAGCGGTAGAAACCGCACCACAAACACAGCAAACGGAGAATGGACAAACAGAATCTGCGATAAAGCCTGTTTCTGAAACTGCACCAATTACGGTAGACTTTGAGCGTTTGCAGGAAGAAAACAAGGACATTATTGCTTGGCTCTATTGCCCGGATACCGAAATCAACTATCCGGTAGTACAGAGCAAGGATAACGAGTATTATCTTCGCCGACTGCTTGACGGTACTTGGAATATAGCGGGAACGCTTTTTATGGATTACCGAAACGCCGCCGATTGTTCTGATCTGCATACCATTATCTACGGTCATAATATGAAAAACAACACGATGTTCGGCTCTCTGCCTAAATACAGTAAGCAGGAATATTACGAAGAACATTCTGTTTTGTATCTGCTCACACCAAAGCAGAATTATAAAGTGAAGCTG
>Ga0129315_1001152_pt1 | contig 11944 bp, 15 predicted proteins | sample Cm827metagenome_FD_94432 | JGI IMG/M metagenome (GOLD analysis project Ga0129315, IMG submission 94432) | Eastern black-and-white colobus group fecal microbial communities from Wisconsin, USA - Cm827 metagenome | ecosystem: Host-associated > Mammals > Digestive system > Large intestine > Fecal...
ATGGGTCAAAAACCATTTTTTTACTTAGTCTGCCACGGATATCTATGAACAAATCATAAAACTGACGAGCCTGCTGAGCATCAGAAAAGTATGCTTTCCATGCATCGCTTCCATACCTCTGCAGCACATCACTACTCAAATCCGTAACGCAGCGCGACATGAGCATCGGCAGATAGACCGCAACCGTGTCCAGTTCATCAGAATAAGCAAGAAGAACATGCTTGGTCAGTTCTGCAGCATATTTCTCAGCCTTCAGGCTTCGGGCAAAGATGCCTGCTGTCAGTCGCTGATGATGGGTGCCGGTGTTGGCCAGTTCCCACGCACGGTTCGCCGCGATCTGTACATCCTCCACGCCCAGCGACCACAGAGCGATGTACAGCTGCATGCTATCCTCGCTGACAAGGCATTCTTCCACGAAGTCTTTATCACGCAAGCAGCGGGAAATCAGGGTGATAGACTTGTTGCTGATGCGTTCCAGATTACTGCTTTCCTCGGAAATCAGACCCAGCCACGTACCCACAGCGCGCTTGACGGAGGAGAAACGAATCAGATCATTCTTCTCTATCACATCGATCAGCGTTCTGAATGCCTCCGGCGTACCCATGTCAGCATTTTCGCAGATGACCTGACGCAGACCCTCCTGCAGCCGTGCTGCAACCAGCAGCCTACCAATCAGTTCATGCATATCTGCACGGTGGCTCCAGATGACGCCCTTGATCACTTGTTCCATGAAGCAGGGCTTGGCGTCACCATCAATCATGTTACGAATGGCCAGTTCCACTGCTGCGTCATTGTGATCCAGCGCATACGCAATGCGCGCAATCAGGGCCGTTGTTGGGGCAAGAAAGGTTTCGCCCATGTATTCAATCACGGGTTTCGGCACATTGCCTGTCAGCAAATCAGGCAACGCATAAGGCTGCAGCACATCACAGACGAAATCTTTCAGCAGATCTTCGATCCGGTCAGCATAGGTAACATATTTGATCGAACGGTAGGAACGCTTATCCCAACCGACAGAATAGGGCTGGGTAATCATTCTGTCCATGGCATCCAACAGATGCAGCCAGGTTTCTCCGGGAACAAACCCCTTATCACGAATCCAGGTAAGATGCTCCTGAGCATACTCGGAGGGTTTCATTCCCTTGGCCAGTGCAAGCGCCAGCAGTTGCTGTTCGCGCTGATGCTTGTTGCGCTGCGCACCATAACCCAGAAGCGACTGACGATCCTCATCAATTGTTTTCAGTAGTTTTGTGATGACCTGATTCCTGCGGGATGAAAGGTTGCCATCAACCGATGACAATGAATCTTCTACAGCTTCAAGCAGTTCGCTATAATCAGTCATGCTTTTCCTCCTTAGAAAATGCTGCCGGTCAGCATCGTCAATCGGATAAAGGTCAACTCATCCTCTTCAGAAAGGCTGATCGCTTCATCCAGTTCGGTCAGTTCCGTTTGCCCTTGGAAAACACGGTACAAGCCATCCTTAAAGCCTTGCAGAGCCGTTGTGACGGCTTTTGCTTCGTTTGCTTCTTTACCGCCGTAATTGACGCCAAACGCAAGCTTGCCAATCATCTCCATATCTGAAAGGCTCTCCTGTGTCATAGGGCGGATGACGGTTTCACCCTTGCGAACCCGTTCGTTGTACGCCGCCGCGCACACCATCACTACGGAGGTTATCAGGTCACGGACGGTATTGGGCTTTTTAGGCAACACAAAGGGAACAGCGTTGATGGTGTTGCGCTTTTTCCCTAATTGGCGGATGTTGATTTGGATGGTCATGCTGTTCACTCCTGAAGTATTAGAAATTACGTTTCCTGTCAACCTGATATTGAAACGTATCCAGACGAGCAAACTCTTCCGGTTGAAAGTCTTTACTCTCGGTATTTAGTTCCACCATAGCACGCCGGAGACAACCGCATTGCAGTAATGGTTTGAGGCTGCGGGTTATGTACTTCCTATCCATTGATGAAAGCAAAATCAGTTCTTCATGTTTTGGTGCATCTACCAGCCGTTCAAGGTCATAAACGATCTTTCTGCTCTCAGAAAGCATAATACCGCGCAAAGACAAATTGCCTTTCATATTCCACAGTCTCTCTGCATGAGTATTGTGGAACAGCAGCCATTGCACGTGCTTTAACGTAGCCAGCAGCGAAAGGTCCTTCACCTTCCGCATATGGAAGAAGTAAATAGAGGCAAACTGATCCGCGTACTGCGTAACAAACTGATCAAATTCCTCCTGCGTTGGATTGCACACCTGAATGTGCGATACACCTTTATGATATAGCATTTCAGCATCAATATCAGATAAAGCAAGGCACTTGTTGCCAAAAGTGATGCTTTCTGCCGCCGAATAGGCTTTTCTTGAGAAGGCGTGTAGTTCAAAGGGGCTTTTCATGGTGCTTGCTCCTTTATTTTCAAAAGCTCGTTATACAGATACCGTCTCTTGATTTACAAATGCAGAGCAGTCTCATTGCTGGTTAGTCATTCCTTCGCATCGATTTCTATCATCCAATAAGCAGCATCAAACAAACCCTGTCCTTCGATGACAATAACCTTCTGTCCAGCTTCGATTTGTTGATATTGCGAATGTTTGATACGAATGGAATCTTGCTGTGGTTTACCGTTGTTATCGACAAATGAAACAACAGCAGAATACTTAGTCGTGCTTTTTGCTGATGTTTTCCGCTCTATATCTAAAACTATTCCCTCATATGCCTTTTTTTCATAGGGATCCAACTGTACATTCGCCTGAGTAAAGAACGGGATGGCAATCAGGAAGAAAATGAATATTACGGTTAGCAGCGACCATCCTATATACTGCGCAAGCGAAGAGCGTCTTTTCTTATACCAATCCGCAGCTATAAACAAAGCGGATAGAATCAATGAGAATACAACAGCGTAAATCAAGTATGAGCCATCCATTGTAGTCTCAACTTTCCCCCATATCAGCCAAATAAAGACGATCGGAATTGCTAAAGAATACTCACTGTGGTCCACTACAGTAAGCTTCTCAGAGCGAAATGCACATACCACCCAATTCACCAGTCCCGCCAAGTACAGAGCTGATCCAACCCATGGAATCCATCCATCAATGCAAAGAAGCACTGCGCCCACACTACAGAGGACGCCTGTAACAAACAAGCGTTTTCTCTCCGTATTACTCAGTTGTCCTTTTTTATACTTTCTTTTGCTTATCGCCATTTTCGCGTCACCTTCCATCCATAAATAACGAAGTCATTTCAGATGCAGAATGATCTCTTTGGCTGCATGTAGGCGTTCAGCACGTTGCCCTCGTCCAGTCACAAAGGCGATACAAGCATCCAATGCGCTGAGAATTTCCTGCAGAAAAACATTTGTCTCAACATCAAAGGTATCAACGATTTTCTCGCTTTCTAAACCTTCGTCTTCAATGAACTCGACGCGAAACACTTCCCCAGAACAAGGCAAGAGACGAACCGTGTAATGTCCATCAAGAAACAATAGATCGACCGCTTCATTTTCTTCAAAGCTGGTGGAGATTTCTTCACACCATCCTTCAAGCATCGCTACAGGCAGATCATTCCAGTTCTCGCACGGAAAGAACCCCCCGTCGTGCTGAAGGAAAAAGGCCCCTGCTACTTGATAGGTAGAAACAAACCAATCTCCACCACAATGAATTTTGAACATAATACACTCCCTGATTTGTCTTCCATTTCATGGTTAGTTCTTTACAAAGCGATACTGACCAAGTTCATTGACTTTCAGGCTTTCAATCGGAATTCCAAGCCTCATAGAAGGAGGAATGTCGGCCACACTATTCATCTGATACTCTACCAGTTCAATATGGGACGAAATCAGTTCCCATAGAGCCTTGGCCTTTTTCCGAGGAACAACAGATACATCCGACGTAAGCTGCAAGACAGCACTTCCGTTCTCTTGTTCATCTATGCTGCAAAATACACCACAGCTGCGAAGTGCATCCATGCCGCCCAGCAGATTGATTTGATTCGGTGTGAGGCACATGCTCCAGCCTACATCGTGAATCCTTGAGGTAAAACCCAATTTGAAGTTGCCGCAGCCAGACAGGAGCGGATGGCATCTTCCTGCTGCATAGCAGTCCATTTTAATGTCTCCTGCGTCATAGGGTGGATGATGGTTTCACCCTTGCGAACCCGTTCGTTGTAAGCAGCCACGCACACCATCACTACGGAGGTTATCAGGTCACGGACGGTATTGGGCTTTTTAGGCAACACAAAGGGAACTGCGTTGATGGTGTTGCGCTTTTTCCCTAATTGGCGAATGTTGATTCGGATGGTTATCAATCTGTTTCATTCCCTTCGTGGATCGACATCCCAAGCTATATAGTTCTCAACCATGTACTTATCAAACCTCTTCCATGCGACATGATAAGCGCTGGGATCTTCACTGCCAATCACCTGAATATTCTCTATATTACCAAGGTAAGTCATTTTCTTCTTCGGGATGATTCTTGCAGATGTGCATATCAATGCCAAAGAATACTTTTTGCTCATGACTGGATTATGCTCGTAGACAAAGGGTTTATAAAATTGCGGCAAATACTCCTTCTTTTGAATTTGATCGAGGCTAAGTAGCTGCTTGCTGATTGTCCAGTATACATACACAACGGGGATAGTATGCCCAGGATGCCATGTATCTGTACCTTTCACAACAAAATACATATACATATTGTGATAATCCGGATAGACCGTACTATCACAATCTAAACGATAGGCGAAAACATCCCCAATCTTCCAGTCGGTATGATAAAGCCTATACTGCTTGACCTGCTTCTGTGGCGGTTGAGGTGACGATAGCTTGTCTCTAAATCCAATCAGGGCTTTAACAGTCATTTCAGTGCAGGCAGTGGTGTTATCCTGACTTTCTTGGTTCTCAAGCCTTTTTTCAATGTGGACAAGGGCATTGTGTTTTACTGTATCCTCAAGTCTACCCATGTCCCACTGTGCGTTGGCTAAAGAGAGCCAGAAGATAGGCGCATCGTCATCGTCCAACAATGCCGCTTCATAATCAAAGATAAGTTGTTTTGTAACATCGCAGCTCTCTTTTCCACGACGGAGCGCATCAATATAGAGGTTGCGAACTTCATCCGCAAGATCAGAATCAAAGATTTTCTTTATTGATATGCTCAAGATGCTTCATCCTTTCTTCTGCAAAGGCTTCCACTCTATAGTAAACACAAAGCAATCAAACTCTTCCGGATGGCCGGCAGCATTGCAGCCATATCGGATTTTATTGTGCGAAATCTGCTCCCGCTGCATAGACAGTGCAGGAAGCGCAGTGCTTTCATGCCAAGCTCCGCTCTTACCATCGGCAGAAAGAACCCAGCTCTGGAAAGTGACATTCAATGTGCCATCTTTCGTGTACACAACGAACGGTGCCTGTGTCTTTGTGTTCAAGCGCGCGCTGATCTTGGTACTTTTCTTGTTTGCCATTTGGAGCGCAGCTGGAAAACGTGATGTATCAAACTGAATATAGCCCTCGCTGCCTTCCGTTACAGAAAGCGTAGGGACTGTGGGAATGTCCTCGCGAAAAACAGAGCATCCAATGGTAATGCTGTAAAGGCGACCAGGTTCCAAGCGGATGGTGTCCTGATGGATACCTCCGTTGTCACACTGCATAGCAGCAGGCCATGCTGTTTCAGAAGCCGCGCCCTGAAGCTTTGCAAGAAAGGCTTTCTCTCTGGCAAGTGTCTCCGCATTGCTGAGCAGATTGACACGTTCGAGCCTTTCATTCATCGTCCATCTGCCGCGAAGCAGCGGATCGATCTTTTCGTATTCCTCACGGGCAACGGCGAGTGCACGATGGATGCACGGATACCCATACTCTCTGGCAAGGTACGGCAGACCTGCGCAGGAAAGAATGTCCTCATAATCCTGATAATCATGGTTCTTGCGCAGCAGATCAACGAAGCGTTTCATTTCCACTTCCATTTCGCGCTCGGTTGCGTACATGGCATAGCCACGAAGATAGTATATCCGCAGCCATAAACGGCGGCTGCGCTTCCAACTATCGAAGTACCATTGCTTCAGGTCAAAGCTGTGGGAGGACTGATTCAGCAGCAGAATCCGCAGATGTGCAAACCGCAGCTCTGGCCAGTGCTTGGTAGAGGTTGACTTTTCGCACAGGTAATCGACCAGTCCCTGCGTCAGAGGCTGATCCAGCAGTGCATGCAGGCGCGCGGTGTAGTCCGAATGAAGACTGCAATCGCTGCACTTTTTGAAATAGAGTTGAAGTTCTGAAAGCTGGGTGGACATATTGCAGCCTCCTTTGTGTACCGATATCATTGATCAAATTCACAAGCTTCGGAACGAACATATCCGGTTAACAGATCGTATTCATCCAGTAGAACAAACACCCATTCTTCTTGCCTGCTCAGTACCTGTAAGTGGGTGTCCCAATCACTCTTTGACTCAACTGAGCCATTCGGCGTAGCATAGATAGGTGTGCCAGCAGCGATAGCTACATTAGGCGCATCCCAAGAAGCTGTGTATTCATATTCTCCATTTTCGTCCTCAGCCGTCCATAGCTGCTCGGCACCTGTGAACAATCCGTATGCAGGCATCCAACCTACAATATCGCTTCCTGCGATAGACACCTGTGCCAGGGCCAGGCCTTCAATATTTTCCGGAATTTCATATGTCAACTCAAGAACATGAACCGGCGTTCCGTAGAGGTATGTCCCAAGCATCTGAGTGCATCCCCAATCAGCATACAGGGGTAAATTGGGTTCGCCTATTACGCCCCAGTCATCATCAAGATAGCAAACTGCTTCATTTAGATTTTTCGGGAAAGAGTTCCACTCAATCTTTGAGATGTCTTGCTGGATTGCAACATTACCGTAAAGCATACCAGTAATATCGATAGCAATACCATTCGGATGGAAGTCGAATGCTTCACCGGCTTCCGGAACGACACTTGTTACCAGCCAACGCCCATCTTGCTGTAACTCAATAACATAACCTACCCACACATCTGAAAAAGGTACATCAATGCATATGACAGTCTTACCAGCATGATAATCATCCCAACCAGTGTCGGATGGCAATGAAGTAGACTGGGTAATCTCCCATCCGCCGTCAGTAAGCTGACAACCCCAGAAAGAACATGTTCCATCCGGCTGTTCAATAAGGAGCATAGCAGCCTTTTCAGAAATCACGCTATCAATCAACGTATATCCAGCTGGAAGGTCCACCGGACTTTCTGCATGGTTTTCAGCAAAAGCCAAATTGACGCTGGACACTAATAGTATAAGTAGCAAGAACAGTCTCTTCATCCTACATCACCCTTCCGCATATACCGCATTCTTGCTTCTTCTTTGCTCTGACGATGGCGTATACTTTGTGCCAAACAAACATGACATTTCCTCATAACAATGCTTCACGGTTCGATGATTAGCCCCTTATCGAATTTTAAATGCAAGTTATAATCCCATTCTTCATCTTGAGTATTGCGTGCAGTTTTGAGACTCTTATTCAGGGCAACTGCTAATTCATCTTCAGGCAGCCGAGAGAGAGCAGTGAAAATTTCATCTACTCCTGGCCAGTTCAAATCCTGAAACCATTCCATTAGTTCAACTGCGTGTTCAGCGATAAAGTCTATTGGCATCTTGGAAATGATAAATGCACATCTTTGCCAAAGGCTCTTTTCTCCAACAGGCAGAATCAGCTCAGCCACATCATATTCATCTATATGTGTTAATATCTTATTTGCCGTTTCTTCGAAAACAGGTGCATTTTTAATATCAGTTAGCGCAGACTTCATTATTAACTTCTGAATATCAATGCTGCAGCACAGTACCGTCAGCGTATCACCTGACGTAAACTGGACTTCAATTTCCATGTATTCCCGATACTTCTGGATACTTGTCTGGTCTAATCCTTGTTCTTCTGCCTCTGCCAGATACCGTGGAAGCAGCGTTCTTTCGTTATCAGGAACGAGGCTCCAGTCAAACACATGCGGCGAAGGCCCCCAGAAGTCGCAGCTTGTCATCTCATAACCCAGAACACCATTGAAACGAATTTCCATTGAAGCATCTTCCGCTCGTTCTCCAAGCAGCCGAAGCAAAAGAGTCTTGTTTTCATACGCAAAGTTGACAGCACAGCACTGCTTATCATGGACGATACCTGCATATGCATCAAAATCAGGTGCTGCTTGAATCGTAGCTTTCACTTGCTTCACCTCGTCTCCTGTGCCACTCATTCCAGAAAGCGATATAGCCATTGCGGTCGAATTCATCTGATGGCTCTACCTTTGGAGTGCAATTATTGTAGAAGTCCTCTACTTCATCTGCAAATCGAAACACTTCATCCTTGTACTGTTCAATGGGAATATTGCATTCTTTTCCGTTCTGAAGGAAGATTCGAACAATGCTGTTATCATGTAGTACAGACCAGTCCGTTCCGTTATCACAGCCAGAGATCATCACATTGGTCAAGTCATCATTGGGGATCAGAAAGAACCCGCAACACGGAAGCATCTGATTATCCTCACCCCAGATGTGGTCTTCCGTCAGTGTTTTGAGCAGATACAGCGCAGTTGCACTGACGCAGCAATCTTCTTCGATGAGTTCGTCACCAATCTGCGCAATCACATGGCCGTGCAGGCAGCGATCTGTTGGATCATCCTGCGAACCATCAATCCACCAATAGCGGTCTGCATGGATCGAAAATTGATTCATTTCTTCCTCCTCTTTGGCCAAGGCTTGATCACGTTCCACGGGGCCCGCTTCCAATGGGAAAAGTACGCAGGCACTGCGGAAACAAAGAACGGAATCACTCCCCAATAAAATAGATTCCTTCCCTTCGTTTCATCCGTCAGGATGAGAATGTTGAGTGCAATCAGCATGATCATAAAAGCAATCAGGTTGACAATAAAGCAAATATAGTGAAAGCGCGGAATGGTATGAACGAAGTCAAGAAAGAAAAACTTCTTCCAGAAACCCTTGTATGTTTTCCGTTTCCTGCGCAACGCTCGCCTGCCTCTGGCCAGACCGATATCATAGTCGAACATCGTATAAAATCCACCCATATAGCTGATGGCATAGTACGCCAGAAAAAGCAGCGTTACCAGAATTGCTGACACTACTTTCATCGTTCATCACTCCACATACTTTGTCCAGCGCTGAGCGAGCTTGCCAATTCTTTCATAGGTGACTTTCCGGCACAGCCAATCGGTCAACCTACCAAACTTACGATACAGCAGATTAAATAACAGATAAGTGCTGCGCTGCTCTTTGGCATCAGGCAGTCTGCGCCAAATGTTTTTCAGGCTATAGATCTGCCGATACATCCACAAATACCCCTGATACAGTTCGTCCGCCGTCATGTTTTTGGGTCGGTAGACAACATGCGCCGTATTGTACAGTGACAGGTCATTCGTTATAATCCGGCCTTCGGCTTTCATACGATCAAATAAAACTGTACCGGGATAAGGCGTCAGGATATGCGAAGTGACTGTCTCAATCTTGTTTCGCACAATCCAGTCCAGCGTTGCCTGAAAGGTTGCAGGCGTATCGCCATCTAACCCAAAGACAAAGCTCCCGTTGATCATGATACCTCTGCTGTGAATTTCCTCCACGGCCTTTTCATATTGGATCAGCGTATTGTGGGTTTTGTGAACCTCGGCAATGGAGGCAGGGTTCACGCTCTCAAAACCGATGAACAAACTGCGGCATCCACTGTCTCTCATTAGATCAAGCAACTCAGTATCGTTGGCAACATTGATGGAAACAGCGGCGTTCCATTTGAGCTTCATGGGTTTTATAGCGTTCAAAAACCGTCTTGTCCATGCGGGATTCCCGGTAAAGTTATCATCGATGAACATGACATGCCGCAACCCAATCGCCCGGATGTCCCGAATCACATCTTCTATCCTTCGGTTGATATACTGATGAGCAGCACTGCTGTTATAGCAGAAATCACAGCGGTATGGACAGCCGCGGCTTGTATGAACCACATTGCAGTACAGATAAGGGGCTGTTTTGAGCAGATCATACGCCGGTGAAACGATTTGATCTGCGCGGAGTTCCCCACTGCAGCGGTAGATTTTTTTCAATTCTCCCTTTTGATAGTCGCTGATGATGGCCGGCCAGGTGCCTTCCGCCTGTCCGATGCACAGAATATCAAAGGCATCCGGCGGAATGGTTTCAGATGCCGTGGTAATATGAATGCCCCCGGCTACGACGATGCAGCCGTGCTCCCGAAAGCGTTTTGAGATTTCCATTGCACGGGGTAAAACATCAACGGTTACTGAGATTCCAACTATATCCGGCTGGTCATAATGAATTTCCTGCACATTTTCATTTTCAAGAACAACCTTGTGATCCTTACGAAGCAGATTCGCGACAGTTAGTAAACCCAGCGGCGGAGCCATATGTATCTTTAGAGCCGTGTCCATTGGCCGCTTCAGCATTTGGGGCTGTATGAGCTTGATGTACATGACCTTTCATCCTTGTTTCTTCTTTTTCTTTGCTCTGACGATATCGTAAACCTTGTACCAAACAGTAACGCACAAGCTTCCGATCAGAAAGACGAACAGCAACCCCCACAAAAACTTCGGCCAGCTGAAAAGATCCTTGTCGATGGAATCCCAGTAAATTACATGGACAATGCATTCGATGATCCACTTGAACATACGATCCATTAGCGATCCTCCTGAGAATAGGCATCAATGCTTTCTTCTATTTGAAAGTTGAACTGCTGACAAAAGTCACTAAAGCAAGAAATGCAAATCCAGTGGCGTCCATCAAGCGTACAATGTCCGGTATGCAAATCGTGCTCGGAAAGGCTGAATTTTTCACAGCAAAACGAACAGTGCTCATGATCGCTGTCTGGGGTTGTCTCAAAGGACTGATATCGTAGCGCTGCATTTTGCAGATAGTTCATTTGATTGGTGATTCTCCAATCCTGTTTCATACTGTGTCCTCCAACAGGAAAACAACTTACTTTTCATTGAGAACATACCCGATGCCGCCATTCACAAGAACACAGTAGTATCCATTGAGATCGTCAATAATCGTGCTGCTGTCGTAGGTGTCCAACATGCTGATGATCTTTGCATCCTCTTTTGGTGCAGTCATGATAGGCGTGGGATGCATTGCAACATAACACTGATTGCTTATCACAACAAAACGCTCGTCCACCCAGCCGTCAATGTAGGTTATGTCTCCGTTGGATGAACCCACTACATCTCTTACATACAGAACTCCCTGTTGCGAGTCCAGCAGTTCAACAAAAGTACCCTCACCCAGAACCTGAACCGGCGCGGAAGATAGATCTGACGATTCGTGCATCAACAGCTTTCTGCCGATTACATACACATAAGAAGTGTTCAACTCCCGAACTTCATTTTTCCCGAGGTAATCACCATGAACTGTCGTATCATCCCAATCCAAGTTCTCAGCTGCGACCAGTGCTGGTGAGACGAAAGCCAAGAGGAGCAACAGCATACATGAGATCAAGCCGAACTGTTTCCATGAAACAATTTTGTAAGTAGTCTTTTTCATTTGTCCCTCCATCGGGTTGCAGAGAGTATATTTCATCAATAATATCATACCATTTTGGAAGATACCCATCAATACACGAATGTAAACAATTAACCGTATAAACGTAAAACGACGCTCCCCCATTGTTTCAATAAGGCCCCCGGCATCCAATAATGATGCCGGGGGCCTTACTTGTTGGAGGCAGCTTCAGTCTGGTCACAATCGAACATTGTACAGAAACTGCCAACATTGGTGATTGTATCTGACAGCAATAATGGCAGCAAAAGAGCAGAATGTTTTTCCCGTTATTCGCAGCTTGTTCAAAAAATGCACAAGCTGAATCCTTGGACAACTCGCCAAGTCCTATATCAGATCCTGGCACGAACTTCATACTCTCCTCATGGGCGTCATTTGTGAATACTAGGAAATCCACTGTGGTGTTTCGAA
>Ga0129315_1001156_pt1 | contig 11905 bp, 7 predicted proteins | sample Cm827metagenome_FD_94432 | JGI IMG/M metagenome (GOLD analysis project Ga0129315, IMG submission 94432) | Eastern black-and-white colobus group fecal microbial communities from Wisconsin, USA - Cm827 metagenome | ecosystem: Host-associated > Mammals > Digestive system > Large intestine > Fecal...
GCAGCAGCCGCTCAAAGCAGTGCGCCTGCACGCTCATCTGCTGCGCGGCCAGCGCCTGCCTGTATTCATCCACGGAGGAGGCCAGGCTCGTCACCGTGTTGCCGATCAGCTCAAAGCTGCTCGTGCCCGTCTCCCCGTCCCGGTTGACGCGGTGCGCCAGCGCGGCCAGCTGCTCCACCGGACGGCTCGCCCGCGACGCGAAGAACGCCGAGAGGATCACACCGACCAGAATCAAAAGCCCAAAGCAGAGATAGAGCAGGTTGCGCACCGGCTTCATCATGTCGTTGAACAGGCGGCCGGAGAGGCGCAGCGTCGCCCGCAGGCCGGAGCCGGAGGCTGACGCGCCGAGCGTGTGCACATCCCGCGCGTCCCCGCCGACGCCGCCGTAGGTCATCAGCGTCTCGCCGGAGGCCGTGGTCAGCGTAAGACCCACGTCCTCCTCCGGCAGATCCACCGCAGGCACCAGCAGTTCGGCGATGGTCCGGCAGGAGATCGCCGCGTAGAATGCGCCGGTCGGGTTGCTCGAGGCGAGCTGGGACATGTTGCACAGCCAGATGATCGCCTGCATCGTCTCATCGCCGCTCTCGCCGTAGCGGTATACCTCCATCTGCGGCAGGAACGTGGAGACGCCCCCGAGCTTGCCGAAGGTCTGCAGAAACGCCGCCTGGTCCATGTCGCCAAAGCGCAGGAAGCGGCCGTAATAGTCGTCCGTGGGCAGGTAGCAGCGCTCCCGGGTGAGGATCACGCCGTTGCGCAGGATCAGCCCGTAAGCCGCCACATAGGGCTGGGCCAGGCACAGACGGCTGAATTCCGTGTGCAGCTGGCCCATCTGATAATAATCGGAAGGCGTCATGGCCGCCGGGTCCACCTGGGCGAAGGTGCGGTAGTCGCTCTCCTGCCCGATGGAGAACGCGATGCCGCTCAGCGAGCTGATCTGCTGGTCGAGCCGGGCCATGCCGCTCTCGAGCGTCGCCTGCGTCAGGGAGAGCTGGCGCGCCTCGAACAGATCGTTGACCCGGTTGTACAGCGGAATGAGGAGCACCAGCAGGCAGGCGAGGAACGCCAGATACCCGCGCAGAAAGTGCAGCACCGTCTTTCGCGCCACGCCGTCACCTCCCCTTATCAAAAACCGTGGATTTTCTCATCCAATTTCCAGTCAATTATACCAGTTAAGCGGCCTTTCTTTCAACATGGAATCCTCAAAACACCCCTGTTTTTCCGTTTTTTCCACCGCATTTTGGTTTTTACAACCGAAAAACCGGGCGATTTTTCTTTCTTCCACATTGCAGGCAAAGCGCAAAGCGTGTTTAATAGGGGCAACAGATTCCGCTGCGGCGCGGGAAAGGCCGGGCGGAAGACAAGAAGAAAGGAAGGACTGCCCCATGAAGAAAATGCTGCTCACCCTCGTGCTCGTCCTCTGCCTGAGCCTCACGGCCGGCGCGCTCTGCGAGGAACGCGTACACCTGACCGTCGGCATCGCCGAGATGCCTCAGGTCATCGACTTCGAAACGAACCGCATGACCCAGCTGCTCGAGGAGGAAGGCAACCTCGACCTCGATTTCGTCACCTACGTCGGCAGCGAGATGATCGAAAAGCTGAACGTCGAGATCCTCGCCGGCGGCGAGAACCTGCCCGACGTCATCATGTTCGGCAGCGGCCACCGGCCGACGAACTCCGCCGTCTACAACTGGGCGCTCAACGACGCCATCATCCCGCTGACCCAGTATGTCTATGATCCGGAGGCCTCCAAAAACCTCAACGCCTCCCTGGAGACGGCCAACCTCGACGTCGATCTGCTCAAGATGATCACGATGCCGGACGGCGAAATCTACTATCTGCCCGGCTACTACTCCGCGATGCAGAACGAGTACCGCACCAAGAACTGGATCTACCAGCCCTGGCTCGACACGCTGGGCCTGGAGGCACCGACGGACGCCGAGAGCCTCTACACCGTGCTCAAGGCGTTCAAAGAGCAGGACCCCAACGGCAATGGCAAGGCGGATGAAATCCCGCTGATGTCCTTCGCCGGCACCGGCTCCGACCTCGTGATGCGCTCGCTGCTGAGCATGTTCTGCGACGTGGGCAACGCGGAGTTCTACGCAGTCAAGGACGGCCAGGTCTACGCCTCCTTCATCACTGAGGAGTTCCGCGAGGGCCTGCGCTATGTCAAGAAGCTCGTGGACGAGGGTCTGCTCAGCCCGCTGACCTTCACCCAGGACGAGGCCCAGTGGAAGGCGCTCGTCTCCCAGGAGCCGACGATCATCGGCATGGGCATCCACCCCTCCATGGCCACGAGGCTGCCCGCCACGGACGAGCGCCGCGATGATTACGTCGGCATCCCGCCGTTCGCGCAGGCCGACGGCACCGTCATCACCCCGATCACCCCGACCAACGCCTATCCGGCCTTCGTCGTCACCCGCAACTGCAAGAACCCGGAGGCGGCCTACCGCCTGGGCGACCTGATGTGCTCCGAGCGCTTCACCGTCATGAACCGCTGGGGCGAGGAGGGCATCGACTGGATCCGTCCGGGCGACGACGCCGTCTGCCTCTACGCCGACATGGGCTTCAAGCCGTACCTGCAGGAGACGGGCACCATCTCCTGGGGCTCCCCGCAGAACCAGAACTGGTACAACAACGGCGCGGCCCTGCGCGGCTTCTCCGTCGCCAACGGCCTGTGCTGGAACGGAAACCCGCTCGACAGCGAATACCTGATCTCCAAGATCATGCCGGCCTATTACGGCCATGGCCCGGCGGAATACCTGACCACGCTGATCTACACCGAGGAGGAGAACGACCTGATCGCCGAGCCGGACGCCACGATCGACAGCTACCGCTCCCAGGCGATGGCGCAGTTCGTCACCGGCTCGCTGGATCTTGACAAGGACTGGGACACCTACCTGCGCGAGCTGAACAACGACGGCCTTGAGGACGTGCTCACCGTCATGCAGGCCGCGTACGACCGCAACAAGTAACACCCGTCCGCCGGAGGGGGAGCCGTCCTCCTCCGGCGCTTTCTTCCACCGCCTGACGTATCGGAGGTCCTCACATGCACAGCAAACGCCACACCCTCTCCCGGCGGATCGCCCGGCACTGGCAGCTCTACGTGTTCCTGCTGCTGCCGCTGATCTATCTGCTCATCTTCCACTACTACCCCATGACCGGCGTGCAGATCGCCTTCAAGAAGTACTCCGCCAGGCTGGGCATCTGGGGCAGTCCGTGGGTGGGCCTCAAGAACATCCAGAAGTTCTTCAACTCCGTCCGCTTCACCACCATCGTGGGCAACACGCTGCGCCTGTCGCTCTACAGCCTCATCGCCGGCTTCCCCCTGCCGGTGATCTTCGCGCTGATGCTGGGCGTCATGCGCAACGAGCGCTACAAGAAGGTCGTGCAGACGATCACCTACATGCCGCACTTCATCTCCGTCGTCGTGCTGGTGAGCATGATCCTGCAGATGTTCAACCCCATTCTGGGCATCTACGGCAAGGCCTACAGCGCGCTGTTCGGCACGGCCGCGCCTGATCTGCTCGGCTCGCCCGCCGCGCTGCCGCACATCTACGTCTGGTCGGGCATCTGGCAGAGCTTCGGCTGGGATTCCATCATCTATGTGGCGGCGCTGGCCGCCGTCTCCCCGGAGCTGCACGAGGCCGCGCAGATCGACGGCGCCAGCCGCTTCCAGCGCGTGCTGCACGTCGATTTGCCCGCCATCCTGCCCACGGCGACCATCATGCTCATTCTGCGCACCGGCAAGGTGATGAGCATCGGCTTTGAAAAGATCTTCCTGCTGCAAAACGACCTGAACCTGACCACCAGCGAGGTCATTTCCACCTACGTCTACAAGGTCAGCCTGAAGGCCAGCGTGCCGGACTTCTCCTACTCCACCGCCATCGATCTGTTCAACTCGGTCATCAATCTGTTCCTGATCTGCACGGTCAACTTCATCTCCGGGCGCATCAGCGAAACGTCGCTTTGGTAAAGGAGGTCACGGCATGATCGCTTCTGTCAAACACAGGAAGGGTGGGGAGCGGATAAGCAACCGCGACCGCCTGTTCTACCTGCTCATCAACCTGTTCGTGGGCCTGCTGACGCTGATGGTGCTCTATCCGCTGATCTACATCGTCTCCTCGTCCTTCTCCTCGCCCGCCGCCGTGTCCGCGGGCAAGGTGACCCTCTGGCCGGTGGATTTCAGCCTGCGCGGCTACCAGGCCGTCTTCGAGTACAAATCGGTGTTCATCGGCTACCGCAACACGATCTTCTACACCGTCGTCGGCACGCTCATCAACGTCGCCATGACGATGCTCGCTGCCTATGCCCTCGCGCGCAAAACGCTGCCCGGGCGTGGCTTCTTCACGTTCCTGTTCACCTTCACCATGATGTTCAATGGTGGCCTGATCCCCAACTACATCCTGATGAAGGACCTGCACATCATCAACACCGTCTGGGCGATCCTGCTGCCCGGCGCAATCTCCGCCTACAACCTGGTCGTCACCCGGACGTTCATCCAGAACACCATCCCGGACGACCTGCTGGAGGCTGCGCAGATCGACGGCTGCAGCGACACGCAGTTCTTCTTCCAGTTCGTGCTGCCGCTGTCGAAGGCCGTCATGGCGGTCATCACGCTCTACTACGCGGTGACGCACTGGAACGCCTACTTCAAGGCGTTCATCTACCTGAACGACCGCAACCTCTACCCGCTGCAGATCTATCTGCGCGAGATCCTCATCATGAACTCCATGGACACCGAGTCCATCATGGACCCGGACCAGATGGAGGCGATGCAGGGCATGGCCGATCTGCTCAAGTACTCCCTGATCGTCGTGTCCACCGCGCCGATTCTGTGCATCTACCCGTTCCTGCAGCGCTACTTCATCAAGGGCGTGATGATCGGTTCGCTCAAGGGATAAGCGCCGTACAGCCCCGTTCTTCCCTTCGCGGGAAGAACATTTTTATTTTGCATCCTCTTTACATAATGCCTAATTTATGTTATGATTTGCGGTATGGAATTGTCTGGTTCTCCCCATTAAGCCGCACCCATCGCCGGCGTGCATCCGGCGACGAAATATGTAAAAGGAGGATTCACCACCATGAAAAAACTGCTTGCCCTGATCCTGTGCGCCGCGCTGACGCTCGGCGTCGCCGCAACTTCCCTGGCTGTCAATGAGGACGTGGAAGGCAAGGTCATGATCTACACGTCCATGTACCAGTTCGTCATCGACATGATGGACGAGGCGCTGGCCAAGGAGTTCCCGAATCTGGACGTTGAATTCTTCTACGGCGGCACCGGCTCCCTGCAGACCAAGCTCGCCGGCGAGATGGAAACCGGCACCCTCGGCTGCGACATGATGCTCGTCGCCGAGCCCGCCTACTCCCTGGAGCTCAAGGAGGGCGGCTGGCTGGAGCCCATGGAGGCCGACGGCAGCAAGCTGCGCTTTGAGTACGACGAGGAGGGCTACTGGTATCCCGTCCGCGTCTGCAACATGGTGCTCGCCTACAACCCGGAGAAGTACTCCGCTGACGAGCTCCCGAACAGCTTCTATGACTTCGCCAACGACGAGTCCGTCAAGGGCATGATCTCCATGGGCAACCCGCTGACCAGCGGCACCACCATGGCGGCCGTCGCCGCGCTGAGCGACAAGTACGGCTATGACTACTTCAAGGCGCTGGGCAACAACGGCGTGATGATCGAGTCCGGCTCCACCGCGCTGGCCAAGCTGCAGACCGGCGAGTGCAAGCTCGTCATGATCCTCGAGGAGTCCGTGCTCAAGGTCCGCAAGGAAGAGGGCAGCCAGCTGGCCTGCATCTACCCGACCGACGGCAACATCATGATCCCGTCCACCGTCATGACCGTGGCGGAGGACCGCAGCGCGAACATGAACATCGAAGCCTGCCAGGCCATCACCGACTGGCTGCTGAGCGAGGACGGCCAGCAGTACATCCTCGAGGGCTACATGCACAGCGTGTTCGCCGGCATGAAGGACGTCCCGTATGACTCCATCGACACCGACGGCCTCATCGCGACCGACATGGGCGTCGACTGGGTCCGCTGCTACACCCAGCGCGAGGAAATCCGCACCCAGTTCCAGGAGAGTGTGACCATCCCGGAAAAGAAGTAAACCACTGACACGAAGCCGCCCCGCGGCGGCTTCGCTTTTCCCCCGGACGGCCCGACAACCGAAAACGACGGGCGCCGTGCGCTAAGGGCGCACGGCGCTTTCCTGATCCCGTTTTGTAAAGGAGTGCTGGCAGGATGAAGAACAAATCGCGGCCACAGGCGCAGCTCGGCGACAACCGGGAGCCCGCGATCGTCAAGACCGCGCTGGCGATTGCGCTGCTCGTGGGCGTGCTGATGATCGCAGCTGGCGTGATGGGCATGAACGCGTTCACCGCCTCCGGCTTTGACTCGGAGGACGGCTTTTCGCACCTGTATCACATGAAGCGCGCACTGGATACCCACTATGACACGGCCATCGCGCCCGCGCTTGATAGCCTGAGCGGCGAGGAGCGCGCGCAGACCGAAGACAAGCTGGACGCCATGCTCCTCGCCTGCTGGGCGGAACTGATGGGCGACGAGGAGGCCGCCAGAGCCGATCTCGACGCGTTTGTCGCCTCCCTGCCGCAGAGCGAACAGGACAGCGCCACGCTCAAGCTCTTTGACGCGGCGTTCGCCGTGGACGGCCCCAAGGTGTCCTCCAAGATCAAAAAGCAGCTCTCCGCCATGGACGACAGCGAGCGCACCGCCTTCCGCCGCACGCTGCTGCTCGCCCTCACCGATGAGAGCATCGGGCTGCCCGAGGCCGCCGCAGCCGCCACGGAGGGCAAGGAGGGCGCCGAGCGCGAGCGCATCCTGCTGCAGCTGTTCCTCATCAGCGGCAGCGCCGTCAGCGAATCCGTGCCCACGGACCTGGCCAACAGCCTCAAGAAGGCCGTGCGCAAGGACACCGCGCGCATCGAGGCCTACAAGAAGGCCGTCGCGGGCAGCGTGAGCTTCGCCATGCAGTTCATCGTCTCCCACAGCCGCACCATCTGCATGCTGGGCATCCTGCTGGTCATCGACGTGGCGCTGCTGTTCTTCCTGCTGGGCGCGGACCACAGCTGGCACTTTGACATGAAGTGGATCATCATCCTGCTGATCATCGACTTCATGCTCCTGTTCCAGATGCTCCCGCTGATCTACCTGGTCGTCAAGGCGTTCTTCCCGAACGGCTCCTTCACGCTGGAGACGTTCACGCGCCTGTACACCTACCCGATGAACTGGAGCGCGCTCAAGAACACGCTCATCGCCGCCTCCGCGACGATGGTGCTGGGCACGCTCATCGCGTTCCCGCTGGCCTGGCTGGTGGGCCGCACCAACCTCTACGGCCGCAAGTTCTTCCGCAGCCTGTTCGTGCTCACCTACATGGTGCCGCCGTACGTCGGCGCGATGGCCTGGCTGCGCCTGCTCAACCCGAACGTGGGCGATATGAACGTGTTCCTGCGCACCCTCTTCGGCATGGCGCCGGACGCGACCGGCCCGATCAACATCTACTCGCTGGGCGGCCTCATCTGGGTGCTGACCACGTTCTACTACCCCTACGCCTTCATCACGATCTCCCGCGCGATGGAGAAGATGGACCCGACGCTCGAGGAGGCCAGCCGCATCTCCGGCGCCTCCCCGCTCAAGACGCTCTTCACCGTCACGCTGCCGATGATGACGCCCTCGCTGATCGCGGGCGCGCTGCTGGTCTTCGTCTGCGCGGCCAGCTGCTACGGCATCCCCTCGATCATCGGCGCGCCGGGCAAGGTGCACACCGTCACCACCCGCATCATCGAATATTACGGTCTGGGCACGCAGGGCCTCAACGACGCGACCGGCCTCGCCGTGTTCCTCATGGTCATCGCGATCATCGTGCTCTACGTCTCGGACGTCGTCATGGCGAAAAAGCAGTACATCACGGTCAGCGGCAAATCGACCCGACCGAACACCGTCGATCTGCGCGGCTGGCGCGTCCCACTGACGGTGATGGTCAGCCTCTTCGCGGTGATCGTCATCCTCATCCCGTTCGCCACCATCCTGACCACCTCCTTCAAGGTGGACGTGGGCAAGAGCCTGCGCGACCCCGGCAACTTCACCTTCGGCCAGTGGACGCTGATCTTCTCGCGCCAGGAGACGCTTGACTGCCTCAAGAACAGCCTCATCTTCGGCGCGGTCACGGCCACGGTGGGCATCGTCATCGCCTGCGTGATGAGCTACCTGCTCCAGCGCACGCACATCCGCGGCCGCAAGCTGCCGGACTTCATGATCACGCTGGGCAGCGGCACGCCGTCCGTGGTCATCGCGCTGGGCCTCATCATGACGATGAAGGGCGACTTCGGCGTGAACATCTACAACACCGCGTACATCATGATCGTCGCCTACCTCATCAAGTACCTGATGATGGGCATGCGCACGGTCGTCTCCGCGATGAGCCAGATCCACGTCTCGCTCGAGGAGTGCTCGCAGGTCTCCGGCGCGAGCTGGCTGCGCACGATGTTCAAAATCACCGGTCCGCTCATCTTCCCCTCGATCGCCGCGGGCTGGTTCCTGATCTTCATCCCGTCCTTCTACGAGCTGTCCATGACGACGCTGCTCTACTCCAACACCACCAAGACCATCGGCTTCCAGCTCTATGAGTACTGGACGTTCACCTCGCAGCCGCAGGCGTGCGCGATGGCCTTCGGCATCCTGATCATCGTCGTGGCGCTCAACTTTGTGCTCAACAAGCTCACCAAGGGCGAATTCTCCATCTGACCGCATTGAAGGAGTGTAAAAACGTATGGCAAGCGTAACCATTCAGAACGTCACCAAGGCGTTTGGCAATTCGGTCGTGCTGGACAAGTTCAACGCGACGTTTGAAAACGGGGAATTCGTCACCCTGCTGGGCCCCTCCGGCTGCGGCAAGACCACGATGCTGCGCATCATCGCCGGCTTTGAAAAGCCGACCTCCGGCAGCGTGCTCTTCGACGACCGCGTCGTCTCCAGCGGCAAGGTCTTTCTCCAGCCGGAAAAGCGCGACATCGGCATGGTCTTCCAGTCCTATGCCGTCTGGCCGCACATGACGGTCTTTGACAACGTCGCCTACCCGCTGACCATCAAAAAACAGGACAAGGCGACCATCCGCAAGAAGGTGGAGCGCGTGCTCTCCGCCGTGCACCTGATTCAGTACGCCGACCGCATCCCCAGCCAGCTCTCCGGCGGCCAGCAGCAGCGCGTGGCGCTCGCCCGCGCGCTGGTAGCAGAGCCGGCGCTGCTGCTGCTGGATGAGCCGCTCTCCAACCTCGACGCCAAGCTGCGCGAGAGCATGCGCTTTGAGATCAAGGAGATCCAGAAGGAATACGGCATCACGGTCGTCTACGTCACGCACGACCAGACCGAGGCCATGGCGATGAGCGACCGCATCGTGGTCATCAACCGCGGCGTGATCCAGCAGATCGGCTCCCCGCGCGAGATCTACACCGCCCCGGCGAACCCGTTCGTCGCGGACTTCGTGGGCAAGATCGAGTTCCTCGAGGGCGAGGTGCGCGACGGCGCCATCGAGCTGACCGGCTGCGGACAGCGCCTGCCCTACAAGGGCCCGCTGACCGGCAGCGTGATCGTGGGCATCCGTCCGGAGCAGGTGCAGTATGCCGCCGCGGGCGAGGGCGAGCTGACCGGCACGGTGCGCACGCACTTCTACCTGGGCGACGTGGACGACTGCCGCGTCGATCTGGGCGAGGGCAAGGAGCTGCGCGTCATCGCCGACCCGTACATGAGCATGGGCGTCGCCGCGGGCAAGCAGGTCACGCTGAAGGTCCGCAGCTTCCACGTCTTCCCGAAGGACGAGGCGGGCGATTTCCGCAAGATTCTGACCTGATCCGATGCTCAGAAAGAAGCGGGGTCAAGGGGCATTGCCCCTTGACCCCGCTTCGCGCTTAGGAAAGCAATTCTGAATGAAATCCGTACCATTCACCATCAGGGTTTGCTTCGTCCCCCGTCCGCTTCCTCTCCGGCCGCTTCGCGCCGACGGGCAGCACACCCCGCCGTGCCCCCATCTCCCGGACGCGGTCAGTCCGCCGATTCGCTCAGCGCGATCAGCTCGTCCAGGATCGCCAGCGTCTCCTTGGCCGGGACCACGCAGCTGGTCAGCAGCCGCTTGAGGTAGTATTCCCTGAAGCTCTCGCAGAACTCCGGCTGCGTGATGAGTGCCTCGGCGTGCTCCCCGTCCAGCCTGTAATCGGTGTGCGACTTGGTCAGCAGCACGCCCCTTCCCTCGTACAGGCCGATCTCCTCCTGAACGGGCGTCAGGTCCTTTTTGAAGAAATAGACGGTGAAATACGGGTTGTCCGCCGTCTGCGCGCGCAGGCCGCGCAGAATCTGCACGCGCTCCTCCCGCGTATAGGGCCGGATGGCGAAAAAGTGGTCCGACTGCCGGCCCGTCAGCGCAAACCGGCGCATCGACTCATAGGTGAAAATCGTGTGCGTCGGCTTGTGCTTGCCGAAGAAGTTCTGCCAGCGGCGCAGCTGCACGTCATAGAACGCGCGGACCAGCGCCTCGCGCTCCTCCGCCTCACCGAAGCCGATCGCCGCAAAGCCGTCCCTGACCGGTCCCAGCAGGATGTCCGGATGGATGAAATTGATCGGCACGTCGCACTTGATGTCGTAGAGGGTGATGTCCTCCTCGATCGCCCGGTACTGCTCCGTGTATTGCAGGTAGTCCAGTGGGCTGGCCGGCTGCACGAACATGTTCTTGATGGGCTTCGCATGCTGCGCGTGCTTCGTGAAGAGATGCCAGAGGAAGCCAAACGCCGCCTCATCCCCGTATTCGCAGCAGGAGAGCGTCCCGCTGTCCGGCATGACCGCATGCACGAAATGGCTGCGTCCGCCGTCGTCCTCATAGACAGCCAGCAGCATGTCGCAGTTGTACAGGCTCCGCTGCGCGCCGTCCTCCAGCATGTACGCCTGATAGCCCGGCGCATAGACGACCGGCTGAATCGCGGCGATCGCCCGGACGAGGGCTGTGCCCGTCGCGTCAATATAGTGTGTGATCTGCACATCCTGCGCGTGCGCTCTGGCGATTTCCCGGGCCAGCGCGCCGAACAGCGCCGTCTCGCAGCAGCCCACAATCAGCATCTGCACGTGCTTTCCGGCGAGGACCCGGCCCAGACACGTCTCCAGGCTCTCCTCAGCCTCCGCGCCGTCCACCCAACGGGCCGCGCGGATGGCGGTTTCCTGCGCCTGCCGCGGCATGACCAGCTCGTCCATCGCGCGGTTGATGCAAAAGCGCTCCGCTCCGATCCGGGAGATCTCCAGCCCCTCCTCCAGATCGCTCCACTCCTCGCCGGTCAGCGGCAGCGCCTTTTCCCGGCGCATCCGCTCGATGAAATCGTGCTGCTTCTCGTAGCTGACCTCGCCATTGAGTATGCGGAATACGCTGTTTCGGCTGTTGAACGCCATCCTGCGCGACAGCTCAGAGGTTGAAACGCCATAGCGTGCGAGGATCTCCCTGAGGCGCTCCGCCAGCGTGCGAACCGGTTCCATGCTCCGACCTCCCGAATGCGCTTGATCAGCTCTATTTTATCCGTTCGGGCGCCGGTTTTCAATAGCCGTTCCGACAAAAAAGCATCCGTTTCACGTTCATCGGCAATCCTGCTCCTTTCGCATGCCTTTCGGTCCTTGTGAAAACAGCAGCGGGTGTCTCCGGTTCATCGGGCTAATTCAGTTGATCGCGCCGGTCAAATCCGGGTTTCATTATCCAGCATCCGCAGGTTTTCCAACCCTCACGCGCTCTTCTCGATCCTCAGTCTGTCCGCGACCAGCGCGATGAACTCGCCATTGGTCGGCTTGTCGTCGAGGCTGCACACGTTCTTGCCGAACGCCTCATCCAGCGCCTCGATGCGCCCGCGGTTCCAGGCA
>Ga0129315_1001157_pt1 | contig 11896 bp, 13 predicted proteins | sample Cm827metagenome_FD_94432 | JGI IMG/M metagenome (GOLD analysis project Ga0129315, IMG submission 94432) | Eastern black-and-white colobus group fecal microbial communities from Wisconsin, USA - Cm827 metagenome | ecosystem: Host-associated > Mammals > Digestive system > Large intestine > Fecal...
CTTGCAGAATTCGCAGGTGCAAGTGGCCGTAGAGATGTGGAGATATAATCCACGAAAATTGTCCACACGAAATACTGTAGACGAGCTTTCTTTGGCATTGACATTGAGAGAAGATGCAGATGAACGGGTTGAAGAAGCAGTAGAAGAAATGTTGAATGAACTGTGGAGGAAGATAGATGGTTATGAAGATGACAAAGGAAGATTTCAATGCAGGTTCACCTTATAGTTCATGGTTGAAGGAAGAACTGATTGGTGAAGTCACAGGACACTTGCATGGAATGAAGAATCGTGGTCTTGTGAAGAAATTCAAAATTTATGTTGATGATGAAACAGAAAACATCATCATGGGAATCAAGAAGTTTGATGATTTACCTGATGACCTGAAAAAGGTTGCAGCAGAAATCATTAGACAGGAACTTGATGCAAAATTCAAATGTTGATTGAAGCACCTGAAAGGGTGCTTTTTTCATGCGTTAAAATATCAGCTTTGTTGAAAAATCTATGAAATGAAAGCAGCAGTGGTGACTGCAAGTAGTTTCCTTTCAGCAAGGCTGATTTTTATATTGACCTGGATGGAAGTCGAAAAAAGACACAATCAAATAAATCTGATGCTGAAAGAACAGCGAAAACAAACTGAAAGGATGGTTTTGAAACATGAAAAGAAAATTTTTGGAAGACATGGGTTTAGAGAAGGAACAGGTTGACAAGATTCTTGATGAAAACAGTCAGGATATTGGAAAGGCAAAGGGTGATTCTGAAAAGGCAAAGGGTGATTCTGAAAAGATTCAGAAAGACCTTCCCTGACCGCACAGGATGACCACAGACAGCCTTTTGCACCTGCACTTGAAATTTCTACCCTGATGATATAATCAAGGCATAGGAAGGTGATTCTGATGATTGCAGAACCAAGATTTGTGAAAGAAGGATGGTTGGATGACAGCAAACCGCATGAAGGCTGGAAGCTGAAAGAAAATGCACCTGAATGGGCAAAGAAAGAATTTGAACAGTTCCTGGAAGATATAAGTGAAGAACCTGATGAATATGGAAGAATCAGGATATATTGATATATTGTGAATGTGTATGTGTGATTATGTGTAAAACACAGGTAAGACACAAAAGTCTTGGAAAGCCTTATTTTTCAAGGGTCTAAACTATCCAAGCGATAAGCTGCAAGAGGCGAAGCATACAAAAAAAGAACTTTACCCGGCGGAAGATTTTCCGCCGGGTATTTTGTCATAGGCACGAGCCGTACCGGGCTGTCGCATGAAAGCAACTATGTGCACGATATACAGAATTGCTCTGCTGCGATATCTTATGCATGCCATCTTCAATGCGGCAACTCTGAGAGAGCGACGCCGGATCATTGGGCGTTTTTCTGCCCGACCACTGCCTGTCAAAGAGAAAAAACAGTATGACTGATGTGCCTTCGCTACTCAGCGAAAAGAGCCTTCTGTCCTTGCAACAGGAGGCTCTTCTGACCTATAATAGAGCTGTCTGCCGGAGAACGGCGAAGCAATCGGGGAAGGGCTGCAAAGTCAGCAGAGGTATTTTTATGCGATATGAGGGAGATGTTTACCGTCCGCCGAGTGAGGCGCGGAGTCTTATTATCCAGGTGACAATCGGATGTTCTCACAATCAATGCACCTTCTGTCATATGTATGCGGACAAGCAGTTCCGCATACGGAAGAAGGAGGAGATCATGCAGGATCTGGACGAGTGCCGGGAGATGTACGGGCCCTGGATCCAGCGCGTCTTTTTTGCGGATGGCGATGCGCTGATTGTGCCGACAGATACCCTGCTGGAGTTGCTTCAGTATGTACACAGAAACTTTCCGGCTGTCGAGCGCATCACCTCCTATGGCACGGCAAAGGATGTGCTGAGGAAGTCTGAGGAGGAGCTGAGAGCGCTCTCGGAGGCCGGACTTCAGATGATATATCTGGGAGCGGAGTCCGGGGACGATGCAGTGCTCCGGGCGATCTGCAAGGGAGAGACCGCGGCGGAGATCATTGCAGCTGGCCAGAAGCTGAAGCGCTGTGGGCTGAAGACCTCGGTGACACTCATTTCAGGGCTCGGCGGAAGAAAGGGAATAGAGGCACACGCGGTTCGCTCGGCGGAGCTGATCAATGCGATGAATCCGGAGTATGCCTCCATACTGACCCTGCATCTCACGGAGAATTCTCCCATGGCGCAGGAGATTGCACGGGGCGAACGGGAGCTGCTCGTGCCGGATGAGATCGTGCTGGAGACGGAGCTCTTTTTAAAGCATATTGATTCTCCGGGAACAGTGTTCAGGACCAATCACGCCTCCAACTATGTGGTTCTTGCCGGAACCTTCAATGAGGACATTCCGAGACTTTTAAGGCAGCTGGAAGAGGCAAAGGAGAAGCAGCGCTATCGCCTGGAGGCATGGAGAAGAAGACTGTAGCGATTGGAGAAAATGCGGGCTTTGGTCTGCATTTTCCCGCTATAAAAAAAAGCAGACATATAAGGAGGCTGAATTATGAGAGAGGGCAGTGAATTAATAGAGCAGATCGAGGCAGTGGCGCGGAGAGCGGGAGAGATCATGCTCTCCGCGTCGGATATTGAGCGGAAGACATCAGAGAAGGAGGGCCACGGCAATTTCGTGACGGAATATGATCGAAAGGTGCAGGAATTCCTCTTCCAGGCCCTGAAGCCGCTGCTTCCGGAGGCTCACTTTCTGGGGGAAGAGGAGGGGGAAGAGTGCTTTCGCGAGGAATATCGCAGCGGTTATACTTTTGTGATCGATCCGATCGACGGAACGGCCAACTTTCTGGCCGGGATACGCCCCAGCGTCTGCTCAATCGCGCTGCTTGCGGACGGAGAGCCTTGGCTCGCTGTGATCTATAATCCCTATCACGACATGATGCTTCACGCGGAGCGGGGAAAAGGCGCCTTCTGCAACGGGAAGCGAATTGGCTCCTGTCAGCGTGATCTTGCGCACAGCATGGTGCTCTTCGGAACAGCTCCCTACTATGACGGGCTTCAGGAACTGACCTTTGCGCTTGCGCGTCGCTATATGAATCTCAGCATGGATATTCGCCGTCTCGGTGCAGCTGCATGGGATCTCTGCCAGATGGCGCTCGGCGCTGCGGGAGTCTTTTACGAGCTGCGTCTCGGTCTCTGGGATTTTGCGGCGGGGGCTCTGATCGCAGAGGAGGCCGGCTGCATCGTCACAGATATTGAGGGGAGACCGCTTCGCTATGACGGGCCCTCCGGTCTGGTTGCGGCGTCCGCCGGAGTTGCGCGGGAGGGACATTATCTTCCGGAGGAAATACTTGGATTCCAGATGAAGGGAGAGGAAAAATGAAAATTGACGCATATGGAAAGCCCTGTCCCCAGCCGGTTGTGCTGGCGCTGAAGGCGCTCGCAGGACTTCCGCAGGGAGAGATACTGGAAATCAAAGTGGATAATGAGACTGCTGTTGAGAATCTGAAGCGCATGGCGGAGCAGAAGCACTGTGACACAGAGATCGAAAAACGAAGCGACGGATGGCAACTTTCTCTCCGGCCGCGGGAAGCTGCGGAGAGCGATCTGAGGAGCGAGACGGAGGATCAACGCCTCATTAGAGAGCTGAACTGCGCACTGCCGCAGCGTGCGGAGACACTGCATGCGCGCATTGCCGCCAACACAGTGATCGCGTTTGGCAGTGCCGTGATGGGGCAGGGGGACGACAGGCTCGGAGCACAGCTCATGAAGGGCTATATCTTTGCGCTCACGCAGTCGGAGCAGCTGCCGAAGCAGCTCCTCTTTTTCAACGGCGGTGCGCGCCTCACGACTGAGGGCAGCGAGTCCCTTGCGGATCTTCGGCAGCTCTCGGAGCGCGGCGTGGAGATTCTGACCTGCGGAACCTGCCTTGACTTCTATGGAATCAAGGAAAAGCTCTGCGTGGGGGGCGTCACAAATATGTATGCGATCTCAGAGAGTCTGCTCTCTGCGGACAAGGTGATACGTCTCTGAAAGGAGCGTCTCGATGATCTATCTCAATCAGGCGGCGACCTCCTTCCATAAGCCGGACTGTGTGCGTAAAGCCGTGCTGGAGGCGCTCTCCGGGATAGGCAGTGCTGCACGCGGGGCCTCAGCGGCAGAGCTCTCTGCCGCAAGGCAGATCTGGGCTGTGCGGCAGTCAGTTGCGGAGCTCTTTGGCTTTGACGCAGCGGAGCGGGTGGTATTTACAGCCAATGCGACGCAGGCGCTGAACACTGCGATTTTTGGTCTGCTGAACCCCGGAGATACAGTGATCGCGACAGATTGGGATCACAACTCTGTGCTGCGTCCTCTGTATCGGCTGCGTCAGCAGGGAATCCGGCTGGAGTTCTGGCGTGCCGATGCGGAGGGGAGACTCTCGCTCTCCTGGCTGCGCCAGCGGCTGGGTGACAGCACTCTGCCCACTCCGAGGCTTGTGATCTGTACCCACGCCTCCAATCTCACCGGGGCAGTTCTTGATATCTCTCAGGTCTCGGCGTTCGCGCATCGCGCCGGTGCGCTGTGCCTCGTCGACGCCGCGCAGAGTGCAGGAAGCATTCCGATCGATATGCGGGAAATAAAGGCGGATGTGCTCTGCTTTACCGGCCACAAGGGGCTCATGGGGCCACAGGGAACCGGCGGCCTTCTGGTCGCGCCGGGGGTGGAGCTGCGACCGCTGATCAGCGGCGGAACCGGTATTTGCTCCTATGAGCGGGCGCAGCCGGAGAACTATCCGGAGCATCTGGAGGCTGGGACTCTGAACGGGCCGGGGATCTGTGGTCTCGGCGCCGCGGTGCGTTATCTGCAGACGGTCGGCGTGGAGAGCGTACACAGGAGAGAGCAGGGAATTCTGAAAAGCTTCCGGGCGCAGCTTGGAAAAATTGAAGGAATACGGATTTATGGGGCAGAGGAGGGGGAGCACAGCGCGACGATCGCCTTTAACCTCCGTGATATTCCCTCCGCGGAGCTTGCGGATGCGCTCTCTGAGCGCCACGGCATCACGACGCGGGCGGGCGCACATTGCGCCCCCCGCATGCACGCCGCACTTGGAACCAAAGAACAGGGGGCAGTGCGCATATCCTTTGGCTGCTTTAATACGGAGACAGAGCTCATGCAGGCGGCAGAAGCCGTGCGTGAGCTCGCGGAAGAGAGAGGGTGAGAGACATGAAGGAGGAGCTGGTTGTCAGCTTTTTCTCCACCGCGGATGCGATGCGTGCGGAGGAGCTGTGTCGTGCAGCAGCTGTTCCGGGACGTCTCATCCCGCTGCCGCCGGATATTCATGCGGACTGCGGTCTTGCGTGGCGGCTGCCCATAGAAAAGCGCCCGGAGCTTGACCGGGCGCTGGAAGGGAAGCTGAAGCCGGCCGGTTTCCTTCGGCACAGCTTTCGCTGGTAGCGTAAAACATTCAGAGCTTTGTTACCTCATCAGAGAGCGCGCGGTAGCGCTGGCGCACCTCCGCCATAAATTCCAGCTCGATTTCTGTGGCTTTCTTATGCTCCTTGGTAATGATGCCGAAGCGCAGATGCTCCGAGCAGTTCTTCAGTGGAATATTTACCACGTCGTACAGCGAGCCCTGATAGGGGAATTTGGCGATGCCTATGGTGTAAAAATTGGTGGCGGAGAGCAGGCGTATCTGCTCCATGCGGTCATTGACATAGATGATCTTCGACGAGTCGTTCAGATCTATGATGCCCTGCTCTGTGGAAATGTGGTAAAAAAAGTCCTCGTACTGACCAATATAGCGGACGAAGCCGTAGGAGAGCAGGTCATTGATATCCATCTCGTCGATGGGGCCCGCCTTCAGCAGCTCGTGCTTTGCGGAAAGAAACACATAGGGCTTGAATTTGGCGATGGAAGTGAATTTCAGGCGCTTGTTTTCAAAGTTGCGCATGATGGTATCTGTCTCATGTACGGAGAAGTGCACGACACCGATCTCAGAGTAGCCGTTCGCCACATCATCGATCACATCGCTGGTGCTGGTCTCGTGCAGGCGGAGAAAGAGATTCTCCTGATCCTGATGGCGCGCGCAGACCTCATTGAAGCAGACGGCCGTGTGAGAGAAGCGGGTCATGGAGACGACCAGGCGGCTGCCCTGGCGATGTGTCTGGCTGATAAAGTGATCGAGACTCTCCATCTCATTCAGTATCACCTTGCAGTGGGCCAGGAAGCTCTCCCCGTTTCTGGTGAGCCGTGAGCCCTGGTTGGTGCGCTGAAACAGATCGAAGCCGACCTCCTCCTCGATACTCTTGATAATATGGCTCAGCTGCGGCTGCGAGATATACATGGCCTTGGCGGCCTGGTTGATCGAGCCGTACTGGGCGACACCGACAAAATACTTCAGATTTTTTGTGTCCAAAAGAAAGCTCCCCCTTGTCTGTCGTGTTCTATTATTTTAACATATTTTTTGTGCATTGACAGACATATTGGAGTTTCGTAGAATAAGAAAAGTAATTTGCGCCCATGGCGGAATTGGCAGACGCGCTGGATTTAGGTTCCAGTGGGAGACCGTGCAGGTTCAAATCCTGTTGGGCGCATACAGATTAAAAATCAGGATTCTCCCTCTCACTGGAGAATCCTGATTTTTGCATTGCGCCAGCGGAAGAAGGGTGATTATCCGTACTAATTTGGAAAAAAATGATATTTAAGCGGAAAAAGTACTTGCAAAATAGTTGTAAAGTGCTATATCTAGAGATAGAAATATATTATATGTTATATATGAGTTTGTCTCGAGAGGGTTTTACCAAATGCTGAGAGATCTGAAGGACGATGGAGTAATCTTCGCCAAGAGCGAAAAGGTCAGAAAAACGACATATAAGGAGCAGGCTTATAAACTGATCCGGGAGGCAATCCTTTATCAGAGACTGAAGGCCGGAAAGATTTATTCTCAGGAAGCATTGTGTGAAGAGCTGGGGGCCTCCAGAACTCCCATCCGAGAGGCTTTATTGGAGTTGCAAAAAGAGGGTTATCTGGTATTTTGCAGAGGAAAGGGAATTAAAATCGTCAGCCTGGATCAGGAGGCAATCCGCGAAATACTGGAGGCTCGATTATATTTGGAGCGGATCACGGCAAAGCTGGCGGCGGAGCGCGCAGACAAAGAGGATATGAGGTACATAGAAGCCTGCCTTCTGTCAGAGCACGAGGATCTGATCATTCACAGAGAAAAAAATGATATTGCGAAGAGCTATCAGCTGGATCACCAGTTTCATCGGGCAGTTGCAAAGGCATCGCATAACAGACAAATCTACAATATGCTTGACAATATTCTGAATATGTATCTGCGCTTTGAGACACAAACGGTCTATCACAATGCCTCTTCTGCAAATTCTATTTTAGAGGAGCATGATGCCATTTTTCACAGTGTTGCAAATCATGAGGCGGAAAAAGCGGAGGAGGCGGCGGAACATCATCTGCTGCGTGCTTATCGGAGGACGCTGAAAGAATACTGGAAGGAGTGAAGATGCGGGAGTGTGATTTTTTAGAATTAGTAATATATTACATATTTCTTATTGGGAATGGAGGAGGAGGATGGAAGAGAAAGATTCGATTTATATGTGGCCTTCACACTGGGGGAGACCGGTTGCACATGGATCGCAGGGGGCTGTCAGCAGCAATAGTGTCTATGCGACACGGGCAGGACTTTCGATTCTGCGAAACGGAGGCAATGCGTTTGACGCGGCGACAGCTGTGGCACTTGCTCTGTCTGTAGTGGAACCGCATCATTCAGGCATCGGAGGCGGATGCTTCAGTCTCCTTTATTCCGCAGGTGAGAAAAAATGCTATGCAATAGATGGCCGTGGTGTGGCTCCGATGCAGGCAACGGAGCATCTGTTCATGAGGGATGGAAAGGTTCAGAGTGAATGGAAGGATCTGGGAGGACAGTCCGTGGCGGTTCCGGGTCTTTTGAAGACCATCGAGACAATCTTAAAAACGCATGGAACAATGGATTTTTCTGAGGTGGCGCAGCCGGCGATCCGGCTGGCAGAGGAGGGATTTGGCGTCAGCTTTACGGGAGCCCTGACTGTGGAGGACGATTCTGTCAGAAGAAAACTGAAGCTGTCGGAGGCAATGAGAAGGCTGTATCTTAAGGAAAATGGATCGTGCTATCAGTTTGGCGAACGCCAGAAAAATCCAGAACTTGCAGAACTTCTGAAAAACATCTCCCGCCATGGGACGGAGTATTTTTATCAGGGTTCGTGTGCCGGGGAAATCGTAGAATGGATTAACCGGCGAGGAGGATGTTTCACTCTTGCAGACCTCTCAGAGTATAAACCGCGATATCGTGAACCGATGAAGACATCCTATCGTGATTGCGAGGTGGTTGCGTTTGCACTGCCGAGTGGGGGCTCCACGGTTCTGGAGATGCTGAATATTTTGGAACATACAGATCTCAAGGCATGCGGGCACAATAGTGCGGCGAGTCTTCATGCAATTGCGGAGGCTATGAAAATTTCTTTTGCTGACAGAGGCGCTGCGCTCGGAGATCCGGATTTTGTTGCAGTAGATGCGGACAGGATAATCTCCAAGGAGTTTGCAAAAGAGCGTTTTCAAAGAATTGGAGTGAAAGCAGAAGATTATGCAGCGGGACAGGAACTGGATCTGAAGGAGTATCCGGGAAACACCTCTCATTTTTCGGTGATGGATCGTTGGGGAAACGTAGTCTCTCAGACACAGACCATAAGGGACTGGTTCGGCAGCGGAATCGTGGTGGACGGTCGGGGGTTTGTACTGAATAATGCGATGTCTGATTTTTCAGCCGCAGAGGGAGAGATGACAAGTCAGGGATTGGCGTATGGAAGCGCAAATGGAATTCAAGGAGGCAAAACGCCGCTGTCCAGCATGTCGCCATGTATTCTGTTTCGTGATGACAGTCCATTTCTTGCCATCGGCGCGGCAGGCGGGCCAAGAATTATTAGCGGTATTTTGCAGGGAATTGTCAATGCGGTAGATTATTCCATGACGCCGGAAAGACTGGTAAATCTTCCTTACATCCATGTCATTACAAATAGGCAGGGGCTGGAAGCGGAATATGGGATTTCTGAGGACACCCTGACTCTGCTGGAGAAAAAAAACCACCATATTGTGCGAACTCAGGCGGCAGAAGCCATGAGTGTGATGCTGAATAGTGTGATGTGCCGGGGAACGGAGTTCTACGCAGCCGGAACAGGAAGGGTAGATGGTTGCGGCGGTGCACTGCTGCCGGATGGAAGCTTTATTTTGGAAGGTGTAAGCCAGGAAAAATAATCGGCGGGAGCTGATTAAAATTTGCAAAATGCAAAAATAAAGGAGGGCTTTATGAAAAAGGTAATATCATTTGTATTGGGCATGGCAATGATGTCGGCGCTGGCAGGATGCGGAGCAAAAAAGGCGGAAGCGCCTGCTGCGGGTGGAGCAGCACCGGCAGCAGAGCAGAAGGTATATAAAATTAATTACGCCAATACGGTTGCCGATTCCAATCCGCAGGCAATCAATGCAAAGTGGATGGCAGATCGCATGAAAGAGCTCTCCGGCGGCAGGTTGGAAATGACTGTATTCAACAATAATAAGCTCGGAGCGTTCAGTGACTGTTTCCAGCAGATGCAGCAGCCGGGTGGTACAGTGCAGATGGGAGATGTATCCTCTGCTTCGGTCACACAGTTTTCCGATCTCTACACACCGTACGCACTGCCGTTTCTTTTCAGCAGCAAGGAGCAGTCCTTTCAGTATTTTGATAAGGGGGAGACGATAAAAGCGATAGAAGACAGATTTCTGGAGCAGACCAACGTCCGTGTACTCGGATACTTCTATAACGATGCGCGCGCATTGACAAACAGCAAGAGAGCGGTCTCTTCCCCGGCAGATATGAATGGGTTGAAATTACGCGTGATGACCTCGGATGTGTATATTAAGACCTTTGAGTCTCTTGGGGCAGCGCCGGTTTCCATGCAGTTTTCCGAGCTGTTCAGCGCACTTCAACAGGGGGCGGTCGACGGACAGGATAATGGTTTGATTCTTTCCATGGACTCCAAGTTTAATGAGGTTCAGAAATATTACACGGATCTTGGACATGTGCAGGACACCTCCGTCATCTTTATTTCGGAGCAGTTCTACCGGTCTCTTCCGGAAGATCTTCAGCAGATCGTTGTTCAGGCAGTGCAGGAAGCGGTAGACAAAGAGCGTCAGGATTATGCGGACAAGCTGGACAGTTATCTGGAAGAGATGAAGAAGACGATGGAAGTAACCATTTTGACCGATGCGCAGAGAGGAGTATTTAAGGAGAGTTGCCGGCCGGTTTATGACTGGTATCGTCAGGCTTATCCGGATTACGATCTGGATGCCATTATGGCAGATATTGAGAAATATTGATTGCTTGCTGATTGAGAGGCAGCGGACAGGGGGATATCCCGTCGAGCCGATGCCTGATAAAATGGGGAGTCTGCATATGAAGATGCTAAAGTTTCTGGATGATTATCTGGAGGAGGTGATTTGTGTTTTTGTCCTTGCGGCAATGACGCTGGTTATCTTTTTGCAGATTGTAATACGGGAAATCAGTGCTTTTGTCCAATTGCCAATGGCCTGGTCGGAAGAAATTGGACGTTACTTGTTTATCTACGCCGTCTATGTGGGAGCGGCATACGCAGCCAAGAAACTGGCGCATCAAAAGGTTGATATCCTGCCGGTTTTGGCAGGGACAAGAGGAAAACTGATCTTTCACCTGATCTCGGATGTAGGCGTGCTCCTCTTTGCCTTGGTGATGGCTGTATACGGATGGCAGGTAGTTCAAAATGTTGCGTTCGTTTTTGTTCAGAGGGCACCAGCGACGAAAATAAACATGGGAATTGCATATGCCGGGCCGGCTCTGGGAATGACACTTTGCATTTTTCGCTCTGCTCAGAATATTTTTTTCCATATAACAGAGTATCGTTGCATCCGAAGCGCTGAAGCAGAAAAGAAAGGAGGCAAAGACTGATGGGCGGACTTACCATTGTTTTGGTGTTTTTGGTCTGTGTATTTGCCACGGTTCCGATCGGTTTTTCCATTGGCCTTTCTGTGGTAGCCTATGCGCTGATGACAGGCTCAATAAATATGGATTACATTGCATCCGGATTGTTTGCATCCTGTGACTCCTTTCCCCTGATGGCAATTCCGTTCTTCATCCTGTCGGGAGCGCTGATGGAGGGCGGCGGTTTGTCGAAGCGGCTGGTTCAGTTTTTTGATGCCGTTGTGGGTCATTTGACAGGAGGTCTCGCCATTGTAACCGTCATTACCTGTATGTTTTTCGGCGCAATTTCCGGATCCGGACCTGCGACAACCGCAGCAGTTGGCGCCATTATGGTGCCGACGATGGTGGAGAAGGGGTATGATAAGCGCTTTGCCATGGCGCTTGTTGCGGCAGCCGGGTGTCTGGGCGTGATCATTCCCCCGAGCATTCCCATGGTGACTTATGGAATCTCAACGAACGCTTCGATCGCCACAATGTTTATGGGCGGTTTTATGCCGGGCATCTTACTTGGTCTGCTCCTGATCCTGACGGCAGTTCATATCTGCAAAAAAAATGGATTTACAGGAAACGGAGAGAACTTTAGCTTTAGAAAAGTGAGAAAGAGCTTTAAGGAGGCGTTCTGGGCCATTCTGTCACCGGTGATTATCCTGGGAGGTATCTACAGTGGCCATTTCACGCCGACAGAGGCGGCGGTTGTGTCTGTTGTGTACGCATTGATGGTGGGAGTCTTTGCCTATAAGGAGCTGAACTTAGAACGGATCGGAAAGAAATTTGCGGAAGCGGCGTCCACGCATGGAACGGTTAATATCATAGTGGGAACCAGCACCATACTCGGACGCGTCCTGACGCTGGAGCAGATTCCCGATCAGATTGCGACCTCTATGATTCGTTTTACAGATAACCGTATTGTCATGCTTCTGATTATCAATCTGC
>Ga0129315_1001158_pt1 | contig 11893 bp, 9 predicted proteins | sample Cm827metagenome_FD_94432 | JGI IMG/M metagenome (GOLD analysis project Ga0129315, IMG submission 94432) | Eastern black-and-white colobus group fecal microbial communities from Wisconsin, USA - Cm827 metagenome | ecosystem: Host-associated > Mammals > Digestive system > Large intestine > Fecal...
GCCGCTTTCGGCATCCTGTCCATCTTCATCCCCTTCGCCGATGGTGTCTGCCGCAAGGATCCCTGGAACTGGGAGTATGACTGCGCTGAGTCCAACGTGGCCGCGAAGAAGGCCCTGCTGGAGAAGGAAGCCGCTGAGGCACAGCAGTAATCAAACATTGGATCTCTCCTATTCTCGCACTCTCACTCTCCTAACGGAAAACGCCGGCCATTGGCCGGCGTTTTCCTGTTGCCTGCAAGGTTCTGTGTTTCAGGCGAAAAGAACCTGCGCAAAAAATAAACCGGACGAAATCGTCCGGTTCATTTATTTATATGTGCTTATTTGCCGACGATCTGACGATGCAGGGAAGAAGTATATGCAATGGAACGCTGAATAGACTGTTCCAGAAGGCGGACAAATCCTTCGGCGTGAGAGGAGAGCTTGGCGTTCTGCGGATAGATCCAGCCCAGTCGTACCGGATCCTTGTCTGCCAGAGGGATGGTGACCACATTGACAGGGGAGAGATGCTCTGCAAGAAGGCCGCTGCCAGTGCTGCAAGCGTCCGTATTGGCCAGAACATTCATGGCGGTGGAGCGGTTGTTGACAATGATGGCCTTGGAGGGCTTGCGCATGGATACCATGGGAAGCTCTTCGGAAAAGTCCACGGCTACGCCCTGAGCCTGTTCAAAGGAGCTGTAAGGATAGCCCTCCAGATCCGCCTCCGACACGTGCTCCAGCTGGGTGAGGGGATGTCCTTTCCGGACGTATACACAGGGGGGCACCGCCGCCAGCTCGTGGAAGGTCAGCTCCCGGGCGTCCAGCAGACGGCAGACGATCTTTTCCGTCAATTTGGTCAGATAGATGACGCCGATGTCCGCCCGGTGGTCATACACATCGTCGATCACGCCGTCCATGCTGGTCTCTTTCAATGTATATTGATAGCGGTTTTCCTGGTTTTGCTGGAGCATTTCCAGGAAAGCGTCCTCTGTAAAGGGATACCGCTGGGTGGAAACGCTGAAATGCACCGGTGCAATGGTGCTGCGGGATTCGCCGTACAGGCTCTCGATCCGCTGCTTCTGTTCCAGCAGCGAGACTGCATAGCCCAGAAACTCCTTGCCCTCCGGCGTAAACTCCACGCCCCGGTTGCTGCGGACGAAGAATTTGATACCCAATTCCTCCTCCAGTTCCCGCACGGCGGTGGAAATGCCGGATTGGGACAAGAACAGCTTGTGGGCGGCCTTGTTGATAGAACCGCATTTGGAGATCTCCACCACATATGTCAGCTGCTGAAAGGTCATTGGATCGTCTCCTTTTTACAAAATTCATAAAATTTTCCGCAGGATGCCGCGGAGGACTGCAAGTCCGTCCGCCGGGCTCCCATGGATATAGTTATACATCGTTTGTTGAACCACATTATACGGAGCCTATCACGAAAAGTCAATCCATTATTAAAATAACTGTGAATGAATTGCGAAAAAGAGATACTAACACCTTTCCGCGGAACGTGGTAGTATAATAGGTGAAATCCAATAAAAGTATCCGATGAGACTTTCTGGTTTACGGCAAATGTTTACATAAATTTTGCGTGTAAACACCTCTCTACTCGACTCGCTCTCTCCTTTTGCCAGAAACGCTGAAAGTTCTTACAGATAACTGAAAAACGATAACAACAAAAATTGCCGGTCTCACCGGCCCCGGAACAAGGAAAGGAAGGCATTTATTATGGATTGCAAGAACATGGGCTTCGCTACTCGTCAGATTCACGCCGGTAAGCATGACAACGGTGTCGGCGCTCTGTGCACCCCGATCTATCAGACCTCTACCTTCGAGTTTGATACCGTACAGCAGGGCGGTGCCCGCTTTGCCGGTCAGGAAGAGGGCTACATCTACTCTCGTCTGGCCAACCCCTCTTTGACTCAGGTCGAGGAGAAGCTGGCGGCTCTCGAAGGCGGCGAGGCTGCTCTGGCTACCGCTTCCGGCATGGGCGCTATCTCCTCCGCTCTGTGGAGCTCCGTTGAGGGCGGCGACGAGATCGTTGCCAGCGACACCCTGTACGGCTGCACCTTCGCTCTGTTGAACCATGGCATGACCAAGTTCGGCGTCAGCGTGAAGTTCGTGGACTTCGCCGATCTCGCTGCCGTGAAAGCCGCTCTGACCGAGAAGACCAAGGTTGTCTATCTGGAGACCCCCTGCAACCCCACTTTGAAGGTGGTTGACATCGCTGAGGTCGCTAAGATTGCTCACGAGTACAACAAGAACATCCGCGTTATCGTGGATAACACCTTCTGCTCTCCTTACATTCAGCAGCCCCTGTCTCTGGGCGCCGATGTGGTTGTCCACAGCGCTACCAAGTACATCAACGGCCACGGCGATGTGATTGCGGGCTTCGTGATTTCTGACGCTGAGTTCATCGGCAAGTGCCGTATGTTCGGCCTGAAGGATATGACCGGCGCCGTTATGAGCCCGTTCAACGCCTTCCTGATCGCCCGCGGCCTCAAGACGCTGGACATCCGTATGGAGCGTCACAGCGCCAACGCCATGAAGGTTGCTCGGTTCCTGCATGATCATCCCGCCATCGACAAGGTCTATTATCCCGGCTTGGAGGACTTCGAGGGCCACGAGATCGCCAAGAAGCAGATGAAGCTGTACGGCGGCATGATGTCCATTGAGCTGAAGGCCGACCGCGACGCCGTTGCCAACGCTCTGAACAAGCTGCAGCTGTGCACCATCGCCGTGTCTCTGGGCGACGCCGAGACGCTGGTTGAGCACGCTGCTTCCATGACTCACTCCACCTACACTCCCGAGGAGCTGAAGGCTTCCGGCATCTCTGAGGGTCTGGTCCGTATCTCCGTCGGTCTGGAAGATCCCGATGACATCATCGCTGATCTGAAGGCTGTCCTGGACACCTTGGTGTAATTTACACAAAAAATTTGACCCGCCGCTCCTCTTGAAGGAGGGGCGGCGGGTTTTTTGACCGGATCAGCAAGGGTTGACAGAAGCCAGATCCGTGTTTATACTTGAATCGTGGACGATTCAAGGAATTCTGTCTACGGCAAGATTTGGAAAATCAGCACGAAACGATTTGGAAAGGAAGTACATCATTATGAATTACACCAACACTCCCGATGCCCCCGCCGCAATCGGCCCCTATTCTCAGGCTATCTCCGCCAACGGCTTCCTGTTTGCTTCCGGCCAGGTCCCCCTGATGCCCGGTACCGGTGAGATCGTCGGCACCACCATCGAGGAGCAGGCTGAGCGCGCCTGCCAGAGCATCAAGGCCATTCTGGCTGCTAACGGCCTGGGCTTCGAGGACGTCATCAAGACCACCTGCTTCCTGGCTAACATGGAAGACTTCGCTGCTTTCAACGGCGTGTACGGCAAGTATTTTACCGGCAAGCCCGCTCGTTCCTGCGTGGCCGTGAAGGAGCTGCCCAAGAAGCTGCTGTGCGAGATCGAGATCATCGCTGTCTGCAAGTAAGACATTTCCGACAACCAAAGAGCACCAAAAAGCAAAGCGTTTGTTTTGAAATGGACAGGCCGCTTTTCCGCTGAACGGCGGAAAAGCGGCCTGTAGTTTTTGAAAATGGTTCAATAGAGGAGAGAGTCCTGGCTGCCGGGAAGAAAAGGTATGTGTGCGGAAAACCCCGGGGACGCGCCATTGAAATCAAACATTTTCAGGACTTTTGTGAAGCTCTGAAAACAGAAGACAGAGTGTGTCGAAAAAAATTCAACACGAAAAAAGAGACGCCCGACCGGGCGTCTCTTTTTGTGCATATAGGGGGATTACGTGAAAAACGGGGATAGTCAAATAAAACCAGTCGCTATTTTCTGCGCTGTTACATCTGAAACAGGGTGATCATCAGCGGCATCGTGATGATGCAGAGCAGCATGGTCACCGTGTTGATCAGACTGGCATAGAGTGCGTCCCGGCCGAACATCTGACTGAACTGGGTCACGATATTGGCGGAGGGCGCGATCACAGAGAGCAGACTGATGATGATCAGTGTTTCTCCGTGAGGAGCCAGCGCGGCTAAACCGCTGTATTTGGCAACGCAGACCAAAATAACCGGCAAAACGATCAGCCGCAGCAGCACAGGCTTCCAGAGCTGGCGATAGGAGCGCAGATGCTGCATATCCATATCCGCCATCAGCATACCGATGATCAGCATGGCAACCGGGCCCATGGTATTTCCGGCCATGGCGAATGCCGACCGAATGACTGCGGGCAGCCGGATCTGAAATGCAAACAGAAACAGACCTATGGCAATCGCCAGAATGTTCACATTGCATACCAGATCCCGCAGGGAGATCTCTTTTTTACCGCTGATGAGGATCCGGGCATGGGTCCATACCAGAATGGTCTGCACGATAGAGTAGCAGGTCACATACATGACCCAATCTTCACCAAAAATTCCGATGACAAGCGGAACCACCATGTTGGTGCAGTTCGAGTACATGACAGAGGCTGTTTCCACTGTATTTAGGCAAAACAGCTTTGCCGACAGTCTTCCCAGCACGAGACTCAGCACGTTCATCATCAGTGCAGATAGAAGCGAAAGCTCCATCATGCGTACGGTATCCGTTGTGCGCTCGATCTGAAAAGCGTTCAGGATCACGCAGGGGATGATGACATACAGCAACAGCATGGACAGTACACAACTGTCCTCTGATTTCAAGATACCGGCCTTTACAATGGCCCAACCCAGAAAGATGATGATAAATAACTGGGCGATCTGCTGCAGCAGGATTAGACTCAGCATTTCTCCTCTACGTCCTTCAGACGGCCCAGATAGGGACTTTCCGTAGTGCTCATGCTGGAGGCAGCATTTTTAAAGCGCTCCACGCTGGCGGTGGATTCCTTGACGGGACGGAGGGTGCCGGCGCCAGCCACGCAGCCGCCGGGGCAGCCCATGCCCTCCAGCAGATAGCCATTGCGCTTGCCGGCCTTAGCCATGGCCAGCATCTTGCGGCATTCCTTCAGACCGTCGCCGTACTCAATGAGGATCTCACGATCCGGGTCAATGTGCTTGATGGCTTCCACCACAGCGGCAGCCACGCCACCGCCCACGGCGAAGCCACGGCCAAAGCCGCTGCCCTCGTCCATGCCGTCGGCAGGATCTGCCTCAAGGGTCTTGAAGTCGATCTCCTTGGCGTCAAACATACCCAGGAGCTCCTCGAAGGTCAGCACGAAATCCACGTCGGAACGGACGGACTTCCGGTTGGCCTCCAGCTTCTTGGCGGCGCAGGGCCCGATAAAGACGATGCGGGCGTTGGGATGGTCCTTCTTGACCATCCGGGCGGTGATGACCATGGGGGTCAGAGCCATGGAGATGTTGTCCTTGAACTGGGGGAAGAGCGTCTTCGCCATCATGGACCAGGCAGGGCAGCAGCTGGTGCCCATCCAGTCCAGCTTTTCGGGGACTTCCTTCAGGAAGTCATGGGCCTCCTCCACGGTGCACAGGTCGGCACCGATGGCAACCTCTACTACGTCGGCAAAGCCGAGAATCCGCATGGCGGCCTTCAGCTTGGCGGGAGTAGCGTCGGGGCCGTACTGTCCCACAAATGCGGGAGCCACGCAGGCGATGACCTCTTCACCACGCTTGATGGCCTGGATCAGCTGGAAGATCTGGCTCTTGTCGGCGATGGCGGCGAAGGGGCAGTTCACCAGGCACATACCGCAGGAGACGCACTTGTCATAATTGATCTTGGCACGGCCCAGCTCATCGGACTCGATGGCGTCCATACCGCAGGCGGCAGCACAGGGGCGCTCCACCTTGGAGATCGCCCGGTAGGGGCACTGGTTAAAGCACTTGCCGCACTTGATGCACTTGCTCTGATCAATGTGGCAGCGCTTATTTTCGTCCAGATAGATGGCATCCTTGGGGCAGACGTTCATGCAGGGGTGGGAAATGCAGCCCTGGCAGCTGTCGGTGATGCGGACCTGCTTGGGAGGGCAGGCGTTGCAGGCATAGGGAATGATATTGACCAGGGGCTCGTTGAAATACTTCTGATCCGTAGCGGCATCCTGGATATTGGCGCTGATGGGGGCAGAGGGGCCGTTGGGGTCCAGATCCATGCCCAGAGCCAGCTTGAGTCGGGCGGAAACAATGGCCCGCTCCAGGAACACGTCATGGCGATGATGGGCAACCTCTCCGGGAACGATCTTGTAGGGGATCATGTCCACCTGCTTGTAATCGTCGCTCTCATAGGCCAGTCGGGCCACTTCTGTGAATACGCTGCGGCGGATATCGTCTACCGCGCTGTGTACACCTCTCATGTCTTTCCTCCTGTGTCCGGCAGCAGTCGCATTCTACTCCGGCATCGTTAGTGTCATCTGTTTATGGGCAGATGCAGTCAAGCATATTATAAGCAAACGTTTTTTCCTTTTCAACTGCCCTTTTTCACAGCTTTTTTGTAATTTTTTTCCGATTTTGCACACACTTCTCAATTCCTGCCACAGGACTTCTTGAGAAATCCTGAAAATCCGGCAGCTTTTTAAAGTTTTCCTCGCTTATTGTGTCCGACTGTGCTATAATATATGGCCGTAATTCCGATGCTTTATATTTTTGAGGAGGTCCGTCCATGGCAAATCGCCGCCGTCCCCGTTCCCGGCTCCACGCAGTCATGCGGTGTGGGCTGCTGGCCCTGTTGGTCCTGTTTGTATATTGGGACAATACGGCGCTGCGGACCGATTCCCTGACCTATACCTCCACTGCGTTGCCAGCGGAATTTGACGGGTTGCGGATCGTGCAGCTCAGCGACCTGCACAACCGGGAATTCGGAAAGAACAATCAGCGGCTGTATGCGGCCGTGGAACAGGCTGCACCGGATCTGATCTTCCTTACCGGCGATCTGGTGGACGAGTACGCCGAGGCCCCGATACCGTATGCAAAGGCGGTAGGGAAGGCCCTCAGCGCCATTGCCCCCACCTACTATGTGACCGGCAACCACGAATGGGCGCACGGCAACGCCGCCGTGGAGAAACTGAAAACAGCCCTGCGGGAGTCCGGCGTTACGGTGCTCTCCAACCAGTTCGTTCCTCTGGAGCGAAACGGGCAGACGATCTTCATCGCCGGGATCGACGATCCCAACGGCTACGCAGACCAGACCACCCCGGAGGAACTGGCGGAGAAGCTGTATGCCCAGCAGGAGGCCCCCTTCTGGCTGCTGCTGGCCCACCGCAACACGCTTTTCAACGGCCGGTACTGCCGTCTGGGAGCAGACCTGACCTTCTGCGGCCATGCCCACGGCGGCATCTGGCGTCTGCCTTTTACCGACGGGCTGGTAGATACCAACCTGAACCTGCTGCCGTCCTTCACCAGCGGTTTTTATCACTGCAACGATGCGGACTGCGAGGGGGCGGAGGTGTTTGTATCCCGAGGGCTTGGAAACTCCCCTAAATGGGCCGTCCGATTGTTCAATCGACCGCAGATCGCGGTCGTTACCCTGAAAAAAGGATAGAATACAACTATGATGGAAACTTTTTCTGCGGGACAATTTGATATTGCCGTCATCGGCGCCGGTCACGCCGGTATCGAAGCGGCGCTGGCCGCCGCACGGCTGGGACTGGAGACCATAGTGTTCACCATCAACCTGGACGCCGTAGGCAATCTGCCCTGCAACCCAGCCATCGGCGGCACGGGCAAGGGCCATCTGGTCCGGGAATTGGACGCGCTGGGCGGTGAAATGGCGAAGGCTGCCGATGAATGCTGCATCCAGTACCGACTGCTGAATCTCCGGAAAGGCCCTGCTGTCTGGTCCCTGCGGGCCCAGGCGGACCGCCGGAAGTACCAGGAGCGGATGAAGCGCACCCTGGAACGCCAGGCCCACCTGACGGTGCGGCAGGGCCAGGTGGTGGAGGTGCGGACGGACCGCGGCGCCGTCAGCCAGGTGGTCCTTGCCACCGGCGCGGTGTACGATGTAAGGGCCGCCGTTCTGGCCACCGGCACCTATCTCAAGGGCCGCACCATCATCGGCACCTGCGTGGAGGATTCCGGCCCTGACGGCATGCACGCCGCCGGGCCCCTCACCGACTCTTTATTGAAGCTGGGCCTGCCCCTGCGGCGGTTCAAGACCGGCACGCCCCCCCGGGTCAACGCCCGGACCGTGGACTTTGACGAGATGGAGGTCCAGCCGGGGGACGAGATTCCGGTGCCCTTCTCCTATTCCACGGAGAACCCGCCCTATAACCAGGCGGTGTGCTGGCTCACCTGGACCACCGAGGAGACCAAGCGCATCGTCCAGGAAAATCTGGACCGGGCTCCCATGTATTCCGGCTTGATCGAGGGCATCGGCCCCCGGTACTGCCCCAGCTTTGAAACGAAGATCGTCCGGTTCCCGGACAAGCTCCGCCATCAGCTTTTTGTAGAGCCGATGGGACTGAACACGGAGGAGCTGTATATTCAAGGCTTCTCGTCCTCCTTGCCGGAGGAGGTGCAGATCCAGATGCTCCACAGCGTGCCCGGCCTGCGCCGCGCGGTCATGACCCGCCCAGCCTATGCCATCGAATATGACTGCATCGACCCACTGGGCCTGCTGCCCACGCTGGAAACGAAGCAGGTGTCCGGCCTGTACGGCGCGGGGCAGTTCAACGGCTCTTCCGGATACGAGGAGGCCGCCGTTCAGGGCTTTGTGGCCGGCGTCAACGCGGTTCGGAAGCTGAAAAGGGAAAGCCCCTTCATCCTCTCCCGGGCGGAGAGCTACATCGGCACCCTGATTGACGATCTGGTGACGAAGGGCATCAACGAGCCCTACCGCATCATGACCTCCCGCAGCGAATACCGGCTGGTGCTGCGGCAGGACAACGCCGACCAGCGGCTGACCCGGCGAGGCTATGAGATCGGCCTTGTGCCGGAGGAACGGCTCCGGGCGGTGGAGGAAAAGTACGATGCCATCCAGCGGGAGATCAACCGGCTGGAGCACACCGGCGTGGCACCCTCCCCGGCGTTGACGGCTTTTCTGACGGAGCACGGCACTGCCGATGCCCCGGACGGCTGTTCTCTGTTGGCGCTGCTGAAGCGGCCTCAGCTCCACTATGATGAGTTGGCGCCCTTTGACCCTAACCGTCCGGCGCTGACGGCGGATATTGCAGAGGAGATCGAGATCTCCGTGAAATATGAGGGCTACATCAAGCGCCAGTTGCAGCAAGTGGCGGAGTTCAAGCGTGTGGAGGGCCACAAGCTGCCCCCGGACCTGGATTACAACGCCATTCAGGGCTTGCGGCTGGAGGCAAGAGAGAAGCTCTCCGCCGTGCGGCCCATGGATCTGGGACAGGCGTCCCGGATCTCCGGTGTCAGCCCCGCCGATTTGACGGCGCTGATGATCTGGCTGGAAAATAAACGCTGAAAGAGGGATACCTATGCGGAAATTTTTAGCAATCGTGGTCTGCAAGCTGGGCCGGTTTGTAGGCAAGCTGGTGGGCAAGGGCAGCTCTATGCCCGGCAAGTTCGCCCTGAAGATCTGCCCGGACATTTTGAGACGGGTACAGCTGCCGCCCCATATCATCGCCGTCACTGGCTCCAACGGCAAGACATCCACGGTGGAGATGATCGCTACGGTGCTGCGGGGGCAGGGGAAGAACGTCATTTACAACGCCGAAGGTTCCAATCAGGTAGAGGGCGTCACCACATTGATCCTGACCCATGCCACCCTGGGGGGGAAGGTCAACGCGGACGTGCTGCTGCTGGAAAGCGACGAGCGGTACGCTGCCCACAGCTTCAAGTATTTCCACCCCACGGAATTTGTCATTACCAACCTATATCGGGACCAGCTCACCCGGAACGGTCACCCCGAAAGCGTGTTTGACGCGATCCTCCCCGCTATCCACCCCGATACGGAGCTGATCCTGAACGGCGACGATCCCCTTTCCAGCTGCTTTGCCATCGGCCATGAAAATGTGAAGTGGTTCGGGCTGAACCGCTGCGCCACGGATACGGAGACCCCCACCGGGGTCTATCATGACGGGGCCTACTGCCCAGTGTGCCACGCGCCCATGGAATATGAGTACGTCCACTACAACCACATCGGCGCGTACCGCTGCACCAGCTGCGGTCATGCCCGGCCCACACCGGACTACGCCGCCACGGAGCTGGACCTGCAAAACGGCAAACTGATACTGGACGGGCAGTTCACCGTGGCATTGGCCTTCCGCAGCATTTACAATGTGTATAACATTCTGGCGGCCTATGCCGCCTGCCGGGAATGCGGCGTGGAGGGAGCCGCCATTGCGGACACCCTCAGCAGCTACATTCTGAAAAACGGCCGGATGCAGACCTTCACCCTTGGTCAGCACCACGGCACCCTGCTGACCAGTAAGCACGAAAATTCCATCGCCTATGACACGAACCTCCGCTATATCGCTTCCACCAACGAGGATTGCACGGTGCTCATCATCGTGGACGCTGTGTCCCGGAAGTATTTCACCAGCGAGACAAGCTGGCTGTGGGACATCGACTTTGACCAGCTGAATGTCCCCCATGTGAAGCGGGTCATTCTCTCCGGTATGTACCGGAATGATCTGGCGGAACGGTTCCGGTTCACCGGCGTTCAGAACTGGGAAGTTATTCCCGGCATCCCGGACGCGGCAGCAGCGATCCGGGACAGCGGCAGCGAGGCGTTGTATGTAGTCACCTGCTTCTCTGACCGGGACAAGCTGCTGAATCTGCCGGATGTGAAAAAGGAGGGCTGAGCCATGGAATTGAAGATTCTGCATTTCTATCCGGATCTCATGAGCTTGTATGGCAGCTATGCCAACGTGTCCATTCTGAAGCGGACGCTGGAGGAACTGGGCAATACCGTCACTGTGGAGCGAGTGGATCTTGGCGGAGACGCCGATCTGACCCATGCGGACTTTGTCTACATGGGCGCAGGTACGGAGCGGGCGCAGAAGGCGGCTCTCCTGTATTTTTCCAAGCTGGGAGATGCTGTAAAAGCGGCGGCGGACGCAGGCGTGACCATGCTGTTCGCCGGGAACTCCATGGAGCTGCTGGGCAAGACCATTACCGATGACGCCGGAAAGGTGTACGAAGGACTGGGACTGGCGGACTTCACTGCCGTCCAGAACAAAAAGCGGTTCGTGGAGGACGTTTACGGCCACACGGACCTCTATGAGGACGCAGTGGTGGGCTTCGTCAACCGCTGTTCGGTCATTACCGGCGTGGAGACGCCGCTGCTGACTTCCATGGACATGGGCCACGGCAACGAGGGACCCTGCGGCCCGGAGGGATATCACCAGGGCAGCGTCTTTGCCAGCCAGCTCACCGGGCCGATTCTGGTGAAGAACCCGGCGCTGCTGAAGATCATGGTACAGGCCGTCTATCGCCATCGGGGAGAGACTTGCCCGGAGATCCCGGTAGATCAATACATGGCCGAGGGCTGGGCCATCACAGCGGAGCAGTTGAAGGCCCGCTGCACGAAATAAAAGAAAAAAGCACGGCGGAAGCCGTGCTTTTTTGTATCTTGACCGTTCAATTTACCATTCCAAGGACCGGACCCGGATTACGTTGGCTGTGCGGCGCACATCCTCGATCACGTTGTCACCCACCTTGCTGCCAAGGTCCACCATGGTATAGGCGTAATCCCCACGGGACTTGTTGCTCAGATTTTCCACGTTGACGCCGTCCCGGCCAAACAGACTGGTGATGTTTGCCAGCATGCCGGGGACGTTCTTGTGCAGGACGCACAGCCGCTGGACACCGCTGCGGTCCATGGTCATCTCCGGCAGATTCACGCTGGAGCGGATGTTGCCGCTTTCCAGATAGTCCCGCAGTGTATCTACTGCCATGGCGGCGCAATTCTGCTCGCTTTCCGGGGTGGAGGCCCCCAGATGGGGCATGGCGATGACGTGGGGAGCCGTCAGGAGACGGTTGTTGGGGAAGTCGGTGATGTAGGCGGCCACCATACCGGTGTCCAGCGC
>Ga0129315_1001162_pt1 | contig 11870 bp, 7 predicted proteins | sample Cm827metagenome_FD_94432 | JGI IMG/M metagenome (GOLD analysis project Ga0129315, IMG submission 94432) | Eastern black-and-white colobus group fecal microbial communities from Wisconsin, USA - Cm827 metagenome | ecosystem: Host-associated > Mammals > Digestive system > Large intestine > Fecal...
GTCCCAAGGGACGCATTGCGGTCGTATTGTGACCGCTTATGTACCGCTACGCTCTGCGACAGGAGCGCATCGTACTAAAGTACGAGCGTGCCGCGTTTCTTATACCCTGCCAAGGGCTACGGGATTATTTCACTAACTTTCAAGTTACATTACAAAATGAAATAAGATCTGCAAATCCTATGATCAATTTTCTGTTTTCATTCGTCGTTTCGCCTCATACATTTTGGCATCGGCCTCCCGGACCATATCGTCCATGGAACGAGGCATAGTATGGGTCAGTACGGAATATCCCATGGCTACAGTAATGGGATGCTCGGAACCGTCAGGAAGCTTCAGAGTTCCCAGAGACGCTTCGAAATCTCTTTGCAGCTTGAGAAATTCTTTTTCGGAATCGGATACGGTCGACAGGAATACGAACTCATCTCCGCCGATCCGGTAACATTTTCCTAAGGAACCGAGATGTGCCGACAGAGTATCCGCTACCCGGCGGATCATTTCATCACCGCTTTGGTGACCGTAGGTGTCGTTCACATATTTGAGGCTATTCACATCGTACAGTGCCAGCAACACATGAAAATTATGGGATGCGTCCAGTCTTTTCAATTCTTCCATATAGGAAGTACGGTTCAGCAGGTCGGTCAGACCGTCGCGATAAGCCAGGCGGCTGAGCAGCTGCATGCGAACACCTTCCTGATAGTTGGTCATGAGGCGCAGGGTAACCTGGACTGCTTCCATGATCAGGAACATAAGCACACCGATCCGTGTGAAGAAGCTGGTCTCGGGAGCACTGCCGAACCATAGCAGCAGGATATCCAGTAGAACGCCAAAGCACAGACACAGAATTCCAAGGTTATGATATAGATTGTGCTTCAGATGCTGCCTTTGATTCTGATAAAACCCCTTGCCGATGGCATAGATAACAAGTGCGATCAGAATGCCAAAAGTAATATGGGTCAGACGAAGACTTTCATGGAAGTCCTTGAGACCGGTCAGATTCAGGCAGAAACGTATACTGAAATCCATGACACTGATCAGGCATACTGTCTGTACCATCACAGGGGAGTACTCTGTATACATTTTGCCAAGGTACAGAAACAGTGGAATGGTGATCAGCATCATAAAAAGTTCCGCAATTGTATGATAAATATGGCTGTTACGCAGGATCAGCTGCAGCATACGGTTATCTGCCAACATAAAGATACCGGTATTCAGAGCAAATAATCCCAGATAAAGCATCTCACTGCCGATGATGTGCTTCTTGTGTAATGGCAGATAAAACAGGATAAATGCCAGACCAAGATGGGCGATCAGGAAGCTGATGCCGAATCCGGGTGCCTTGTCGCGGATGCGGCTTATCAGGATATCTTCACTACGTCCCAGGTACATATGATTGATCTTGCCACTGCCGTCTCCGTAAGGATTATCGATCACCAGGGTGAGCGTGCGCCCGGAATCTTCCCGGTAGATGGGCAGAGAGACATAAGAGGCTCCCGGCGTCTTGCCGAAGAAAACTCCCTCCGGTCGTATGGCCTCATAGATCTGCCGGTCGTCTATCAGGATCGTGACATTGGAACTTTTATAAAAAAAGAAAAGTGCCATGTCGTGAGTCAGCGCAGGAAGCTTCTTGGTCACTGTGCAGGTGCCGCTGATATGGGAAAAATCAACGGGGCTTCCATCGGAGGTGGTCCAGCCTTCTGAAAAGTCAATATAATCCGATATTGCCGGCTCACGGTTCTGCCTGGGCAGACTGTAGTACAGTACCGTAAAAATCACAGAACACATGATCAGGAAAAACAGTCCACGTATAATGGAATATGAAGTTTTGTGATTGTTCGTGTTAGTATTCATATGAATTATATTATAGTAATTAGGTACCATAAAAGTCAATGCCTGTGTTGGTCAGATCAATGACTAAAGATAAAAAAAAGTTGCAATGGGTGAAAAAGTATGCTATTGTGATTTTGTCGCCGCTTTAGCGCGGTAAAGATTTACTCTGGAGAGTCCTTCCACGGAAAGCAATTATCATATTTCCGTATAGAAGGCGCCGAAGGTGTACGGCAGTAAAGCTGCCAATCTCTCAGGCAAAAGGACAGAGCATCTATATGCTTATTCCCATTCTCTTCGGAAGAAATCAATCTACGATAGGACGTCACAAGAGGTGACGGAAGGAGAGGGAATATGTTAGACATGATTAGTAACTTTCTGACCACAGTGGATGATTTCGTCTGGGGCATCCCCCTGATCGTCCTCATTCTGGCGACCGGTCTTTTTCTTACAGCCAGACTTCATTTTTTGCAGATCACGAAGCTTCCCCATGCAATCAAACACTTAATTGCCAATGAAAAGTCGGGCGAAGACGGCGAAGTATCCAGCTTTGCGGCACTGTGTACGGCATTGTCCGCTACCATCGGAACCGGTAATATCGTTGGCGTGGCAACGGCTATTGTAGCAGGCGGCCCCGGAGCTTTGTTCTGGATGTGGATCGCTGCGCTGGTAGGTACGGCTACGAAGTATTCCGAGTGTCTGCTGGCGGTGAAGTATCGTGTGGTAGCAGAGGACGGACACATCATCGGTGGACCCTTCTACTATATCGAGAACGGTATGGGCAAGAGCTGGAAATGGCTGGCGAAGATCTTCGCTTTTATGGGTGTATGCGTAGGATTGTTCGGTATCGGAACTTTTACCCAGATCAACGGTATCACCAGTGCGGTACATAATTTCTTCGATGCAAATAATGCACATACCGTACAGCTCTTCGGCATGGACTATTCCTGGAGCGTGGTGATCTCCGGAATCCTTTTGACCATCTGCGTGGCACTGGTAGTTATCGGTGGATTAAAGCGTATCTCCACCGTGGCACAGGTCATCGTTCCTTTTATGGCAGTGACTTATGTAGTAGCCTGTCTGTTAGTATTGATCTTTAATGTAACTGCCATTCCGGCAGCTATCGTAACCATTGTACAGAGTGCGTTTGGTATGCGTGCCGTAGCCGGCGGTGCTTTGGGAGCGGTTATCATGGCAATGCAGAAGGGTATTGCGAGAGGTATTTTCTCCAACGAAGCCGGTATCGGTAGTGCACCGATTGCAGCGGCTGCAGCGCAGAACGACTCTCCTGCCAAACAGGGTCTGATCTCCATGATGGGTACCATCATTGATACTCTGATCATTTGTACCATGACCGGTCTTACGATCGTAATTACCGATTCCTGGAACGTAGGTCTGGACGGCGTGGATGTTACCACCAGAGCTTTCCAGCAGGGGCTGCCTTTTAACAGCTCTATTGCATCCTTTATCCTGATGGTATGCCTGGTATTCTTTGCATTTACCACGATCCTCGGTTGGGATTACTACAGTGAGAGATGCCTGGAATACCTGATCGGTCAGAAGCCGAAGGCGATCAAAGTATACCGTTGGATCTACATTGCCTGCGTATTCATCGGACCCTACATGACTGTTAAGGCAGTATGGACCATCGCAGATATCTTCAACGGTCTGATGGCGATCCCGAACCTGATCGCACTGCTGGCATTAAATGGTGTTGTGGTGGCTGAGACCAAGAAATACCTTGACAATGCCAAGAAAAAGTTTTAAAAAAGTTCTGTAGCCCTATCACACGGGGAAAATCCATATTTTTTCCGGAAGTATAGAAGTGAGGAACTATATGAAAGATCTTACAAAGGGCAGACCGTCAGTTTTGATACTGACGTTTGCCCTTCCTATTTTTTTGGCCAATTTATTGCAACTTACTTACAGCCTGGCAGATACCCGCATCGTAGGTACTTTTCTGGGAGATAATGCCCTGGCGGCAGTGGGGGCCACGACGACGCTGAGCAACCTGATCGTACAATTCCTAATGGGAATGTGCAATGGCTTTGCTATTATTTCGGCACAGTGCTTCGGAGCGAAGGATATGGACAGATTGCGCCGATCCTTAGGCAATTCTCTGGTGCTTGGTCTATTGGCAGCGGTGGTACTGACATTTGGAGGACTTGTATTTTTACAGCCGATCCTCAGATTCCTGAATGTGCCGGAAAATCTGTTGCACACAGCAACACAGTATGTGTCCGTGATCATAGCGGGACTTGTTGTTACTTTATTATATGATGTATTATCGGCGACCTTAAGAGCAATCGGAGATACCGTGACCCCGCTGATCGTGCTGGCAGTGTCGGTGGTGCTGAATATCGGAGGAGATCTGCTTCTGATCGTGGTGCTGCATATGGGAGTGCTGGGTGCCGCAGTTGCTACTGTGCTGTCGCAGCTGATCGCTGTGGTGGTGTGTGCGGTCTATCTGTGGAAAAAGTATGAAATTCTGCGGATACGTGTGGATGATATGAAGCTGCAGGATGCCGGAATGCTCCGCAATATGTTAAGCTCCGGTCTTTCCATGGGATTCATGAGCTCGCTGGTCAATATCGGTACATTGACATTGCAGACCTCCATCAATAAGCTGGGACAGAATATTATCATTGCCCATACGGCAGCCCGCAAGATCTCCGAGATCTTCATGATCATGTTCAGCGTCTTCGGTCAGACAATGGCGACCTATTGCGGACAAAATCTGGGAGCCGGAAAAATCGAACGGATCCGCAGAGGAATCCTGTTGGCAACCGGTTATACCTGCATCTGGTGTACGCTTAATATTGTGACTGCTTATACCATCGGTGACTGGCTGGTATGGCTGGTCACCGGCAGCAAAACTCCGGAAGTGATCTACAATGCCACATTATATCTGAAGGTAGATACACTGTTCTATTATGTGACAGCGGTAATCTGTATTGTGAGAAACTCCATGCAGGGACTGGGAGAACGGATCGTACCGCTGATCTCCAGCTCGCTGGAAATGATAGGGAAAATTGTGATCGCGGCGACGCTGGTTCCCATGTTCGGATACCCGGGTGTCATCGCAGCGGAGCCTATTGTGTGGTTTATTATGATCATTCCGCTATTGATAAAGATACTGCGTATGCCGGTCTGGAAGCAGAAAACTTAACTGTTTCGTAAACAAAAGAGATATTTTTACTTAACGTTAAGGAAAAATGACCAAATTTAACAATAAAATACTTGTAATTTTGTCGAATTGTATTACTATATGGAAAATGTTACAATGAATTTACCGAGAAAATACTTAAACGTTTTCGAGACGGACCGAATGTGATAAAGTCTTTTACAGAAAGGCAGATGTGGTAAGTATGAAGAAGACAGAGAATAAGAAAACGAAAGTAAAAGGGAACAAAAAGCCATTTTTCACAATTTCGAAAAAGATACTGGCGTTAAGCCTTCTGCCGATGATCATTGTATGTGCACTGGTGGCTACGGTGGGGGCCAAAGCATTAGAGACCGGAATTGAGAAACAGATTGAGCAGTCTCTGCAGATCGTTGGTGTCAGTGTGGATGAAACCTACACGAATCTGTATGAAGGCGATTACACCAGAGATAAGGGAGGCAAGGTGCGCAAGGGCGGCACATCCATTTCCGGGGAGACACAGTTGATCGATGGATTGCAGGAGAAGACAGGCTTCCAGGTGTCTTTTTTGTATGGAAATATGCGTCTGATCACGACATTGACCAAGCCGGAAGGAGGACGTATTAACGGTACGGCGTTGGAAGACGATGTCTATGCACAGATTCAGACTGGGGAGGCTTTGTTCCTGACGGACTGCAACATTTCCGAAGTAGATTATTATGTATATTATCAGCCATTGATCAATTCTGATGGCTCTGTGATCGGTGCCATCGAAGTGGCGACGCCGATGCAGAATGTCAAGGATACAATCTCGATGCAGGTGAAGGATATTATTCTGATCGCTGTGGCATGTGTTCTTGTGGCGGCAACGCTGGTAAGCGTATTATCCCGTAGCATGGTGAAGACCATGAAGAAGACGAAGCATTTCCTAGGCAGGATCGTGAACGGAGAACTGGATGCAGAGCCGGATGAAAAGCAGTGCCGTAAAAAGGATGAACTTGGGGATGTATATCGTATTTCTGTAAAACTGCAAAAAACTCTCCGTTCGATCGTAACAGAGATCAAGGATTCCGCGGATGATCTGACAGCATCTTCCAACAAACTGATCAAGATGGCACAGGATACCCAGGAATCTGTGAATGATGTATACCATGCTGTCGGCGAGATATCAGACGGCGCAAGGAATCAGGCCAATGAGACAACGGATGCTAATGAAAATGTAGTGCGTATCGGCGAGCAGATCGAATATATATCTGAGGAAGTAAAATCTCTGACGGATTATGCCGGTAGGATGGCAGAAGCGGAGAAAGCTTCCGAAGAGATCATGAAGGAACTGAACGGCTCCAACGAGAGCACCAAGGAATCCGTCCTGCGGGTAGCGGAACAGATTACGGATATGAACGGAGCAATTCAGAATATCACCAAGGCAGTATCCATGATTCAGGATATTGCGGACGAGACAGATCTGCTGTCACTGAACGCCAGCATTGAAGCAGCCAGAGCCGGAGAAGCGGGAAGAGGCTTCGCAGTGGTAGCAGAGCAGATCAGTAAGCTGGCTGACCAGTCTAAGCGCTCCGCAACCGAGATCCAGCAGATCATCCAAAATATCATGGAGTCTTCCGGCAGAATGGTGGAGATCATGGGTGAAGTGGAAGCCAACATGAATCACCAGCAGAGCAAGTTAGAGGAGACCGGTGTGAAGACTGCGGCAGTAGCGGATGGTGTGGAGAATTCCCTGCAGCATATTGACGGTATCCGGGAGAAGATGGATGTCTTAGGACAGTCCGGAAGTGCGATCCGTGATGTAGTGGAAGGATTGTCGGCAATCTCCGAACAGAATGCAGCATCCGCAGACAGTACCATGCAGGCGGCTCATGGCATGAGTGATACCATGACAGAACTGATGAATTCTTCTGAGAACCTGTTGGCATTAGCGGATAAGCTGGAAAAGGTACTGGATGTTTTCAAGGTATAAAGAGGGTGCTGGAAGCTGTCCGGCAGGGAGATAACATATAAATGACAGAAAATGCAGTCCGTTTTTCATAGAAAACCGGACTGCATTTTCGTGTGCTTTATTGACGGGGATACCATCATGAATTACAATATAAGGGATGTGAGGAATTACGTTATGAATTTAAGGTCTTTCACCCACTTATAAGCAAGCTCATATGGGCTTAGACTTTTTGAACCTGGCATAATATCATACGGGAGAGAAGGAGAATGCAAATGAAAGAGTTGGAACGAAGTAACCGGGTGGCCATGATAGCACATGGTGTGATCAATGCATGTATGCTTTTCATTAGCGTGATCGGATTTGTTGAACACACAGTGTCGGTTCCGGTATTGGTAGTGCTGATGCTTCTTGGGATCATACCGGTTCTTGCAGAATTTATTTGTTGGAAGAGGGATCATGCAACCAAAGCTATAAAACATCTGTCACTGATCGGATTTGCGTTGTTTTATACGGTGCTGCTTTTTACGGCACAGTGCAACATGGTGTATGCATTTGTAATTCCCATGATGTTTGCAGTCATGCCTTATCATGATGTCAAGGCATTTGCACTTATTAATGTGGGGACGGTGGTAGAGAATATCCTGGTGGTGCTCCTGGGAGCCACACAAGGGGGATTTGGCTATCTGGGGCAGGACGCAGGATTTATACAGATTTCGGTAATGATTCTGCTGTGCATTACATCCATCTATGCTACCATATCCAACCAGAAGAACACCGATGAAAATATAGAGAGCATTACAGCTGCGCAGGACCGCGCGGAAGCAACCTTACGTGAGGTCATGGAAATGAGCAGCCGGATGGAGACTTCAGTAGCTGATATCACAGCGGAATTGAATAAACTGGAAACTGCTTTTGACAGTACCAAAACAGCCATGGAGGAGGTGTCTGCAGGTTCCGGGGAGTCTGCAGCGGCGATTCAGCAGCAGACGTCCCAGACGGAGGCTATTCAGGAAAAAGTAAATACTGTGGGTGAAGTGGCAGAGACGATCGGAAGCAATATGGAACATACGATAGAAATGCTGGATGCCGGAAAAGAAGAGATGACAGGTCTGAAGGAGCAGGCAGAGGATTCTGCAAGAAACAGTGAACTGGCGGCACAGAAGCTGGAAACGCTGGATCATTATATGCAGGAGATGCATTCCATCGTGGAAATCATCAGCAAAATAGCTAATCAGACCAGTCTTCTGGCGCTGAATGCCAGCATAGAAGCAGCCAGAGCCGGTGAAGCCGGCCGCGGTTTCTCCGTAGTGGCGACGGAGATTTCGGGAATGGCCACCCAGACAAAGGATGCTACCGGTAACATCGCGGAGTTGATCCAAAATGTATCCGGAGCGATTGGAGAAGTGGTGACGGTCATCCGTCAGATGATAGACGGTATCGGCAGCCAAAGGGAAGGAACGATGCGTGCGGCGGACAGTTTCACGGCAATTGAAGACAGCAGCTATACGATTGTGGATAATCTGGGTGAGATGCTTCAGACAGTAGAAGCTCTGAAAACAGCCAACCAGGAGATCGTGGATTCCATTCAGACAATCTCAGCGACTACGGAAGAAGTGTCTGCCCATGCCAGTGAGACACTGGAAGCGGAAGAGAGAAACAGAGAGATTCTGCAGAAAATTACTGAAAATATGAATTCTATGGTAAAAAAATAAGTAACGGTTCCTGTGACAGAACGGACAGGATAGAAACAGGAGTGACAGAATATGCATGACAACGGGGTGACTTTACAGAAAAAGGTGTTACAGAATCTGGATATACCGTATTCGTATGAACTGGCAAAGCGAATGGAACAATACCGGTCACATCCGACACTGGGGTATCGCCCGGCGGGTTCTAAGGCAGAATTTGAGACCGGAGAGATGCTGAAGACAGAAATGGAAAAAATCGGACTGTCTGAGGTTACAAAGGATGCCGTGACGGTAGACGGCTGGGAATTTCATAAGGCGGCGTTAAGCTATACGAATGCAGCCGGGGAGACCGTGTCAGCAGAGCTGGGAGCCTATCAGACAACCTTTGTCACCGATGGCCCGAAGGAATTTTCCATGATGTATCTGGGAAAAGGAACGGAGACGGACTATCAGGGAAAAGATGTCAGGGATAAACTGGTACTGGTGGAGATTAACCAGAGGGATGAGTGGTGGATCAATTATCCGGTATACCAGGCACATCTGAAGGGAGCAGCAGCCTTGATCGCAGTGCAGAGCGGCGGCTACGGCGAAATCGACGATGAAGCTCTGAATGCACAGGATATCGCCGGACCGGAGGATGCTCCCGCTTTTTCCATTTCCAGAAAAGATGCGGCCGGCCTGCTGGAGCTGCTGCGTGATCAGGAGGAAATAACGGTCACCTTTGATGCGGAATCCAGGGTGACCAGAAACTGCACGACTTATAATATTGTGGGAAGGATTCCCGGAAAACATCCTGACCGCATGGTGCTTTTGTCTGCCCACTATGACTCCTATTTTGACGGATTCCAGGATGACAATACAGCGGTCGCCCTGATGTTTGGTATTGCAAAGGCGTTGCTGGACAGTGGTTTTCAACCGAACAATACCATTGTGATCTGTGCCATGGCATCCGAGGAATGGGGCGTGGTGGATTCCAATTTCGACTGGTCTACGGGAGCTTATGAGCAGATATTCACCGCACATCCCGAATGGGTGGGCAAGGTGATCGCAGACCTGAACTTTGAACTCCCTGCGTTGGCGCATGGTACCAGAGCGAGGATCCGCAGCTGCTATGAATACGTCAGCTTTCTGGAGGAATATCTGGCGGATCTGCCGAATCTGACGATAGCCTATCCGGAAGAGACAGCAGTGACATCTCCGATCGAGACCTGGTCGGATGATTTTTCCATGGCGATCGCAGGTGTACCGTCCATGGTAAATGATTTCACCGGCGGAAGCTTTATGGAGACCCACTACCATTCTCAGTTTGATAACGATGAGTTTTATGATGAACAGGTATATCGTCTGCATCATGAGCTGTTTGCCCTGTTGATCCTGGCACTCGATGAAACGGCAGTGGTACCGTTGCAGTTTTCACCGGTGGTGCAGCGGATTCGCAAGGGCTTGGAACAGTGTCGGGAAATCTGCTACCGCGCCGATGTGGCGGGGCAGCTGGGAGAGAAAAAACGGGTTTTGCTTGAAAAAATTGAGGAACTGGAGACTTTAAGTGACCGGGCACTCAGAAGATGCCGGGAGGAATATGAAGCGGTAGAGGAATACAACCGTAACTACAAACAGTTGCTTAGAGATGGAAAATACGACGAGGCGGAGAAACTTTTCCGGCAGATCAGACCGCTGGAACAGAAGCTGCTCGCAAGGTTCCAACAGGAGCAGGACGCTTTTGTGCGGATTGACTGGTACGGAAATGTGTTGTATCCTCATGAGATATGCAGTGCAAATCTGAGACTTCTGGGCGGAGCGGTGAGAAATCTGAAGGAACAGAGACTTTCCTCCGCACTTCGTAAGCTTTATCAGGTAGACAACAATGCCTATGCCTTTAATTTTGATGAAGAAGTATATAGGCATTTTACGGATTATGTATTCCATCAGCCGAAGGATCGCCTGAAATGGGGTTACGGAAGGCTGCCGGAGCATGAAAATCTATATGGAACGGTCAAGCAGCTTCTCCAAAAAGAAAAACAACTGGAGATGTTGACAGGATCCGGTATGAAGGAAATGGACTACCGGGAAGAAATTACCAGCCTGGAGCATGCATGCAGCAAGCTTGTGGTCAGCCTGATGAATATCGTGCAACAAATGGAGAGATCTGTGACAGAGATATTCGAATTGTAATGATGGCGAGAGCAGAGCACGGAACGATCCACAGACAACAAAGCTGGGGACTGACATCATCATAATAAGGAGATAACAGTAAATACAATTATGGAAAGTGATAAGTTATATCGTGTGCAGAAGGAAGACCTTCCGAAAGTGGAGAAAATGCTGAATCAGTGCTTTGCACACGATCCGTTGTACGAGACGCTGATTCCGGATCCGGAAGTCCGTAAAAATCTGATGCCGGAGCTGTTTAAATGTGACATGGATGAATTTTATGCGACCTGTGAGATCTTCGCAGACAGCGCGGATCTGAACAGTGTATTGGTGGTATCGGATGAAGCGGAGCCGTACAATGTATTTCAGTTCTATTTTACAGAGGCCATGGCTGCTTTACAGACGGATTCCTATCTGATCAAGGAGGATCCTTCGTTAAAGACATTTCGGAATTTTATGAAGGGTGAGGATTATCTGAATTCCAGCTGGACGGATCAGCTGCATCAGAACCAACGGCTGCACATCATTTATCTGGCAGTGGATCCCACCATGCAGCATCACGGAATTGCAGCGGAGCTTCTGGAGGAAGCCATCGACTATGCCCAGAAGCACAAGCTGATGATCTCCCTGGAGACTCATAATCCAAAAAACGTGGAATTTTATGAAAAATTTGGATTCAAGGTATATGGTGTGATGGAGAAGAATTTCCCGTTAAAGCAATACTGTCTGATCCGTGAAGTACAGTAATATTGCTGAAAATTTCAGAAAAATCCGGAAACGCAACTGCCGGTTGACAAAATTTCAAGGGCACTTGGTAGTTGTCAACCGGCTCTTTTGTTATGATTTTCCTATGTCGACGATCTATGTGTGCACAAGAAAACATTAATAAAAGAAGGAGAGAATGAAAATGATCCTGTCAGAAAAAATAATAATGTTGCGTAAGAAATATGGGTGGTCCCAGGAGGAACTGGCAGAACGCCTGGACATTTCCAGACATGAAGGTGTTATAATAGGACTAAATTAAGAGAAGCCCAGTAAAATCAAGGGTTTGCACTGATTTAGTCCTATTTTTTTAAGCCCATTTAGGTCAAGATTAGGACAGCGCTGAACA
>Ga0129315_1001168_pt1 | contig 11790 bp, 18 predicted proteins | sample Cm827metagenome_FD_94432 | JGI IMG/M metagenome (GOLD analysis project Ga0129315, IMG submission 94432) | Eastern black-and-white colobus group fecal microbial communities from Wisconsin, USA - Cm827 metagenome | ecosystem: Host-associated > Mammals > Digestive system > Large intestine > Fecal...
AGTGACGCGATTTTGTTCAATCGGTAAAAATCGGTGTGCAGTCCAGAGAAAAGGGCAGCTATCAAGAGATGGTAAGCTGTTTTTTTCTCTGTCCTGACGCCGATTGTTCACGTATCAATTTATATTTTTTACTTATTCTTACAAGATTTGTTACATTAATCTGTTTAAAGAATGTCACCATAGGGTTAGGTGCACTCATCCATAATTCAAATGCTTCTGATCTGGTTGTTTCCTTTGGGTTTATTGCTTTCGGTTTCATATTCCACCTTCAATCAAAAAAAATTTACTCATACTTTTCAGATAAACTGTCTGTTTATCTAATGTCCTTTGGTATATTTTTTCATTCCTTTTTTACCTCCGTATACAAATCTTGGCCCCTCTTCTCCCATCTTTCCATTTCTTATAAAGCCTGTCCGGAAAAGGACTTTCTGTGAGGCTATATTTTCTGCATCGGTTTCCGCCTCCACCTGCTTCACACTTTCCTGTGACAATGCCCATTCCGTGATTGCTTTTACTGCTTCTGTCATATATCCGTAATGCCGGTATTCTTCTTTCAGACCATATCCAATTTCAACCACTCCATCATCTCCAAGTCCCTTAAAGCAAAAATCACCCACTATAGTTTCTGGATCATCTTTTAATTCCATATTCCAGATGGCATACCATATTCTCTTATCAGGATTAGAAAGACTCCCTTCAAGCATCTCCGTGTAGGCCTGTTTCATCTCAGGATCAGATTCTTTTTCAATAACCAACCGCATTTCTTCATCACTTAAAGGATAAAGATACATTCTTTCAGTCTCTACTCTCATGAAATTACTCCTAAAACATCTGTATCATTCTTGCAATCTCCATAACTACAATCTTTAGCATCACTCCACCAGACATCACATAAAACCATATCTCACGCATATGCTGTGATTTTGCAATTGGTGTTGCTATTGCTGCAATCATTATGATTGCAGCTCCGACACATCCAACGATGTTGGGAACACTCACAAGTGAAAATGTTCCAGGATTACAGCTTCCATCTATCGTATACTGAATTGTTTTATCCAATCCGTCCCTTGCCGCTGCAAAGCAGCATATAACAAGACCATATGCCAAAACAAACAGGCTCCTTCTGCCCCAGAAATTAATGTTGCTTCTGTTACTGATTGAGTATCCAACAAAACCAACCAGTGATACAATCATAAGTGTAGTAACTGTTGTTACCATATTCCCAAAATAGAGTTTCATCCTTTTTTCCTCCTCCATCTATTTTTCATTTACTTTGATAACAGTTTCAAAAATTTCCTGTCATTCATCTGCTCGTTGGTTAAATATGCCCCATCATAAAACAACGCATAAGTTGTAACCGGAGTAGGTGCATTCTGCGCTTCTTCTTTACTCTGTAAATGAACAGCCCGGAATGATACGCCATTTTCTCTTGCAACTTCTTCTACAATCGGAACATATTTCGCATTAAACGGACACTGGCTGGTATAATATAAAACATAGCCCTTCTCCTCAATATGGGGATGTCTGGCACATTCCTTAAATTCAGGCAAAGGAGCATCTGCTGCAAATGGCAGATACCATAACTGAATCCCGTTGTCCGCTTCATCGCAAACCTTGAATCCCTTATACTGCAGGAATTTTGGATCTGACAAAAATGGTTTTTTCTTTCTGGACGATAATATACACAGCCCTTCTTTTCCCTTGCTCTTACTATCCTCCATGCAGGCATCCAGCAGATCTGCTCCATAACCATGTCCTTTGAAAGAACCAGCTACCCACAGGCAGTCAATATACATATAGCCATCTGCTGCAATCGGATTCCATGCATTTTCAGCAGGCAGATACTCAATAAAGCACTTCCCCCGTTCTGCACTTTTCAGAAAAACAAGCCCCTCACTAAATTGCTCTTTTAACCATTCTTTTTTGGATGACACCTGAATATCGTTGTTATTAGAAATGGCACAGCATATGTGCTCTTTGTCAATATTCTCATTTGTCACTTTGATATATTCCATAAATCTTTCCACCTCCATAGCATCACTTCTTCTATACCTGTAACATCATGCATAATTCAACTGATCCTAATGAATGTTTTTGTACCACTCTGTAATTGCCTTCATATTCCGTAAAGATACTCGTTTTCCACCATTTACCATCATATCTAACATATCATCCTCTTCGGGCGTACGGTCGGTTTTATTTGCCAATCCCTTTCCGGCAGTTTTAACCATGACATTCATCATGAAACGATATGCTCCATGAAGCTTCTTCACATCAAAGTTCCCCTGTAACGTAAATAAAGGAATCCTCTGCGGAATAGCGTTTTTATCCCTGACCTCTTTTAGCTGTGTGCCTGTCTGTCCCATGCCGACACCACAGACTGCACGCACTTTATACAATTTTACTGCCTCTTTATATCCTTTGATTCCTCCTGCCATAATCCAGCCGAGATAAATGATTTCACTGCCGGCAGGCACCTTATGTTTTGCCTGCTGTAAACTATGTACCGGAAGATTCAATTCATTTCCCAGTAATTGTGCATACTCCGCTGTGCTTCCGGTATTTGATGTATATATGATTGCTTTCATTCTGATCTGACCTCCATAATATAAATGACGCAGTGCAAAACTGTAATATTACAATCTGCACTGCGTCTTAGCGTCTGGCTTCCTTTACTATAAATTTTTCTGCATCAATCAGGCTCTCTTCTTTACACTTTGGACAAAACAAAGGAAAATTTGCAAGCATCGTATCTTTCCTTAACCTCAATCTTGTTTTGCTTCCACATTTCGGACAAAGAATCCATTCCTGATGTTCTGATTCATCGTTCAAATTGCTTCACCCTTTCAACGTATCTGCATTTCCTGTAAAAAGTGATCCATATGCTCTTCCAGTAACTTTATCACATAACTTTTGTCTTCTGCTCCATCATATATGCTGTAAAGCAAAAAAATAGGTCCATAAAAATCAAGTGCTGTCTGTCTGGCTTTTCCTTCATCGCCCAGCATTCCAGAAAACAAAGCTTCCATATAAGTTAATGGTCCGCTTGCAAGATAATTCTGATATAGCTGTGCCATCTGTGGCTCTCTGTACTGTTCCAATGTCAACATCTTACGGAAACAGCATGAGAACTCTTCCTCTGTCCAATGAAGAAACTGCACCTTTGTGAACTGTTTAATCTTATCAAATGCCGTTTCTTTATACTCAGCTGTAACCTTTTCCAAATCACCCTCCGGCATTTCATACAGCTTTACTCTCTCAATATCCAATTCATTCATTTTTTCAATAATACTGTCCAATATCTCCTGCTTGCTTTTATAATGCTTATACAATGCTGCCTTGGTCACTCCAAGTTTTGAAGCAATATCATTCATGGATGTTCCCATATATCCACTCTGTGCAAATAACTTCAAAGCTTCTTCCAATATTTTTTCCTTTGTGTTCTTTTCCTTGCTTTCCATGTCTATCTCTCCTAATTTAAACCTGTTATCAAGTTACCTTTTGGTTACTTTAATTATAGTTACCTATCGGTCACTTGTCAATAGTTATGATTAGAAAATACAAAAGAACATCTATTTTCCCTTTACCTGATAGTGCTTATAAGAACATCCAGCTATCGCTATAAATATCATTGAAGCAATCATCCAAAAAACAGGTGCCATCTGCAGGTTATTAAAGAATTTTCCAAATATATGAATAAGTCTGTACTCTGTAAATGTCCATGAACCAATATATGCTCCAGGGAGATAGCTCCATACTTTTGAAAGCAATCCAAATGCTTCTGGTACATTAATCATAGATAAAAATAATCCAATTACCATAATGGCAGTTGCTGCAGAACGATTATTTAACACCTGTGATAAAAACATCGCAAATGCAGAATATATAATACCTGCTATTAAAAATAGTACACATAAATAGATATAAGTCTGTCCAATTGTTATATTTAGCATACAACCCGGAATTCTGATCTGCAGCGGAGCGTTAAATCCGGAAAATCCATAAATTCCAAAGCTGCAAATGGATAATGCCCCATAAAGATAAACAGCTAATATGATTTCCATGCTTAACCCTGCCAATATTTTTGCTATGAATAACTTTTCCTTGCTCACACTGCTGAAAATTATCTGATCCGTTCCATTGATTCTTTCATCTGCAAAAATGCCACAGATTCCTATTGCTGAAAGTAGGAGAAGCATGAAATTAGCTACATATACTGATGTATAAATCCCTGCATATCCCTCTTCGTACTGATAAGTAAATGGCTTTTTAACTTCTGCTTCCTTCTGATTCCAGTAATTAATTTCTGCATCTGATAGTTTTGCCTGTTTCATTTGGTTCTGATTATTATTTTCTCTGGTCGCATATACCTCTTGTTCATTTACATTTTCATAATCTGCTGTTCCCATACAAAAATTGATAAAACTACGAAATACAATATAATGATCCTGATCTTCTGCTTCCTGTACCTCTTTAATCAGAGAATCATCTATTTCTCTCCCTGAAAATTCTTTATAATTCTTACTGATTGCAGCTCTTCCGGTTACTACGTCCGTTATCCCAACCCCAATCAGAATCAATGTCATAAGTGCCACTGCAATCCATAATATTTTCTGACATAAAAGTTTCTTTATTTCATATCTGTATAAAGTTCCCATTATTCTTCACCTCCGAATATATCCAGATAAAATGACTCCAAATCCTTTCCTGTTTCCTGTTCTGTTCCATCAAATACTTTTTGCCCGTCTTTTATTACCAGAATCCTGTCTGCACATTTTTCAATATCCGAAACAATATGTGTTGACAGCAAAACAATATTGTCCTTGCCTAACTGCTCAAAAATATGTCGGAAACGCACTCTCTCCTTTGGATCCAGTCCGGCTGTCGGTTCATCTAATACAATCAGTTTCGGATCATTTAAAAGTGTCTGTGCTATTCCAAGCCTTCTCTTCATTCCTCCGGAATATGTTTTTACTTTTCTTTTTGCATCTTTTTCCAGATTTACCTGCTCCAAGAGATTTTCACTACGCTCTTTTGCTGTCTTTTTGTCAAGCCCTTTCAATGCCGCAACATATAGCAGGAACTCCATTCCTGTAAAATCCGGATAATAGCCAAAATCCTGTGGCAGATACCCAAGCAGATTTCTATAGCTCATATCTGTGACATCATACTTTCCCAGTCTGACTGTACCGGAAGTCGGCTTCATAACACCACATATCATTCTCATGAGGGTACTTTTTCCAGCTCCATTTGCTCCAAGAAGTCCAACCACTCCCGGTTTAAGAGTACATGAAACATTCTGAATTGCCATTTTGTTTCCATATTGTTTTGTCAGGTTTTCAATTTTTAGTTCCATTCAATAATACCTCCATATTTTCAATTAAAGCACTATTAACATAATCTGCCTTCTTCTTTGCCTAGCAGATATACAGTAAAAAAGACGCATGAGAAAATTTATATCTGCTCTGCGTCTTAGCGTCTGACATTTAGTTACCTTTTGGTTACTTTGTATTATAGTTACCTAGCGGTAACTTGTCAAGTATATTACAATACTTTGTTTCTAAACCATGGAATACACCTGTTTACTCTATTGCAATAATCCTCATATTGCTTTCCATACAAATCTCTTAGCCATTTTTCTTCCGTGACAACCAATAATAGTGACATATAGCTCCAACAAATTATGCCAACAGCTACTAAAAGGATAAGTCTGTTTGTCATGCAGACAGTTCCAATACTTACAAAAAAGGCTGCGCTATATACAGGATTTCTTACATATCCGTATATTCCATCCTGAATTAATCTATTCTCTGATACATTTTCAAACAAGTTTGATATATGTTTCGCTGAATAATTTAAATACAATCCAAAGATGACAAACAAAATACCAATGATTTTCAATGGAATGTTTAGCATTTCATATTCATAACAATCCCATTTAAATTTACATGAAATGGCTATTGCGCCACCGGCAATCAGTAACTGCCCAAATACAATAACCGGACCTATACCATATAACGGCAGATTTTTTTCACTTTTCTTATTCATTCTTTATGTCCTTTTCCTCTTTGCATCTTGAAAAAATAACATGCCCTTTTGCGTCCTTTCCACTAACGCATAACCGGTATGTTCCTTTTTCATTAATTTGTATTTCAAATTCTGCATCTGTTACATCATCACCTCTATACACTGGCTGATCATCTTCATTATATATTTGTACGGAAATTTTCCCGGATTTCCTGATAATCTTTACCTTAATACTTTCACCGGCGTCCATATCTATATTATGAGAATGTGTCGAGTTCATCTGTTCAAAAGCTATATCGTAAAAATCTGTATCCTATATCTCATCCCCTATAAATGTAGCTTTATTACATAATCCGCAGGCAGTAAAGACTAATATCATATGAAAAAGTATTCCGGATAAAATAATTTTTCTTTTGGTTGCCTTTTTCATTTCAACAATCCTCTAATCCAGTCATCTAAAAATGCCATCTGCTCTGCTGTATGAAACCAATGTTCTCCGTTTTGCATTATTGTTAGTTCTGCATTGACATCATTGGCAAACTTATGGATAGTCTCCTGTGATGTCAGATTATCTTTATTTCCATATAATATATAAGTCGGAACCGACCAATTGACCGGATGATTACGCACATAACACAAATATTCCCAGGACAATGTTTCTCCAAATCCTGTGGTTATCAACTGTTTTTCACGTAACTTTTCTTCCGTTATATCTGCCCATCCCATCATATCAATAATCAGCTTTTCCATATCAACAATTGGTGAAATGAAAAAGGCTTTGTCTACCTGCTCATTATTAAGAGCACACATTGAAAAATAGGCTCCAATGCTGTTCGCTATTAGAATAATTGAATCATACCCTTGCCTATATCTGTGAAAAAACTCTTTAAATTCACTTATTGCATCCCACGGATTGTCTGCATGGTAATCCAGTCCTACCACATCATATCCTGCAAATAATGTTTTATAATGGTCCGCTTCCATAGCATTTCCACCTTTTCCATGAATATATAGAACTAATTGTCTCATGAATCTTACCTCTCTATCTTCCTTTCATGTATAAACCTGCTTTCAACACCAAAAGCATAAATGCCAGTGCTGTTGCATATGTCTCCCCTGTCAAAGCCAGAAACAGTACTGCTGCGATACCAAGCAGCACGGAAAATACAATTACCATCTTGTATACTTTCTCAATTTTTAACTGCGTAACTATAAGCTCTGAAACTCCAATTAACATTAATAAAAAGAACAATACCCAATAAACCATCCTGTTAAAGGCTGATGTTTCTGTATAGCCGAACAGGTTCACGGATGCAATATATTCTTTCATTGATTTGGGATACAGAGGCAGCACAATCAGCAGAAAATGAAACAAGTCAATAGCCCCAATCAGAATACTGCATAGATTCTGCATATTGGATTTATTTTCTTTCTCCGCAATGGAAAGTAATTTTTCCCCAGACAACAGTTCATCAATTGTCACAGAGAAAAACAACGAAATTTCTTTTAGCGAATCAATACTCGGATACCCTCTGCCCGATTCCCACTTCGAAATAGCTGTCCTTGAAACAAACAGAGCTTCTGCCAATTCTTCCTGTGTTAAGCCTCTGCTGCTTCTTAACTCTTTCAGATTTTCATTAAATTCCATGGCAGAACCTCCATTCATTCTCACTCGTAATTACTTATCATCACAAAATAACAGAACCATTGCTTTGTACAAGCAATACAGCCCTGCACTCAAAATCATAGCACCAACGATATCCGTAAACCAATGCACTCCTGCAACCAGTCTTCCAATCACCATAAATGTAGAAAAAATGATTGACATTACACACACAAATCTTCTAAGCAACAGATTTGTGCTTCTGCGACTCACCTGATATATCAAAGTAGGCATGACACTTAGTACAAGCAGCGTTGTAGATGATGGATAAGATGCCTCAAGCATCCCATCAATCAGAATTGGTCTGTAATTAATCGGAATCATCTCAAAAATCAGATATCCAAAAATCACTACCACATAATAAATACCAAGGAAAATCAGATCTCTGTCAACCTTAAAAAGACTTTTCCTTTTTATCAGTTGTACAAAACCAACTCCACCAAATGTCATACATACAAATATTGGCACAAGACCTAACCAGTCGGTAATCGTATAGATTGCCATGTGTACTCCGGTAACTCTGTGAAACCAGCAGTTAAATGTTGCGAATCCAATCTCCGTGTCCTTCTGTCCTGCCGACTGCACATCCACACATTGTATTAAACATGTCCAGATTACAAACATTACAAGTAACGTAGTTCCTAAAATTAATAGCTTCTTTCCGTTTTTCTTCATTTTGTTTTACCTTCCTTTAATTTTTGCCTGTTGGCTGATTGGAAGGTAACATATACTACGAAAAATAGTAAGAATCGTGCTGTCACATGTGCGACACCTATCGTGTCATCAGCTAAAACACTAGGCTTTCACCCGCTAAAAACAATATTTCCTATCGTCCGCCTTCACCCTCCGGCAGCAATGTAACCACATAGTAAATAATTCCAAATACAGCTATACTTCCCATCATAATGCCGATCATCTGATTTACACTTACCACATTTCCATGAAATACCGGATTGCAATCAAGAGTGTCTCTTATCGCTTCAACCATTTCAGCCGGATAATTTTTTCTCTCCATCTCCCTGAAAACTCCGTGAAGCATATGATTCTTAATCAATGAAGTGGCATATGTACTCGGAAGATAAGACAGTGCCTTCTGAAGACCTGAACCAAAATTTGAAATCGGCATATAAGCACCACATATAAAACCATATCCTGCGCTGACAATTGTACCCACAGCCGAAAGCTGTCCCTGTGTTGTCAACGGAAAGCTAATGATACTTGAAAGCGTACTTCCAAACAGGACGAGCAATATCATGTCAAATAAAACCCATAATACATCTGCTGCATTCATATACCATCCCATTTTAAGTAAATATCCCAGACATAATACAAACGCAAGTCCATTGACCATCAAAGAATTAACTACTGTTGAGAGAAAATATCCCAAATAAATTTTCCCCTTGCTGACCGGTGAAACATTAAAATCCTTTCTTGTTCCATTTGCCTTGTCCTGCACCATAGTCAGATTCACACAAAATGTTACAGTGATACAGCTCACTGCCATAAGTGATGCTGTCAGCTGTGCTGCCACGGTTCCATTAATGAGCTTATCCGAAATCGTAATCATATCCAGAATTGCTGCTGTAAAAGAATCTTTGAAAACCTTTGCAAGAAATGTAGCATACAGAACAATCAGAATGACGGGTGTGATCATTGATGTAAACAACATCCCTTTATCTTTAAAAAACAATTTTCTGTTCCTGTTCATTAATGCCAATACTGTTCTCATCAATGCTCACCTCCAAGCCTTTTTCCTGTGACTGCAAGAAATACATCATCCATACCGCCTTTTACTACTTCATAATCCGTGAATAGGTCCTGATGCTCTACAATAAGCTCCGTAGCTTCCTTCGTATTTCTTACTTTTAACTGATATCCGTCACGTATTTTTTTATATTCTCTGTTCAATGACTTTATTTCATCTTCGGAAACCCCATAAACAGACACGATATCCTGTACATAATCATTTTTAAGTTCAAACGGTGTACCTTCCGCTGCAATACTTCCTTTGTCAAGAATTACAACATACCCGGCATTAGCAGCCTCTTCCATATAATGTGTGGTTAGAAATACTGTCATATTTTCTGTTTTCTGAAGCTTCTCGATAACATTCCAGATTAACTGTCTTGTCTGCGGATCAAGCCCGGTTGTAGGCTCGTCAAGAATCAAAATCTCCGGTCTGTGCAATAATGCACGGGCAATATCAATTCTTCTTCTCTGACCTCCCGACAGCTTACCTACAGGTCTGTTTAAAAACTCGTCAAAATCCAGAATCTTGACCAGTTCATGTAATCTCTTATCAAAGGCATTTCCTGTAATGCCATACAAAGCAGCTCTGCTCATTAGGTTTTCTTTCACCGTAAGCGGTTTATCAAGTACGCTATCCTGAAATACAACACCAAGCATTCTTTTTGTCTGTTCGCCGGCTTTGTCAGTTTCTATTCCGTTTATCTGAACAGATCCGCTGTCTTTTTTCAGCAGTCCGCAGAGAATAGAAATGGTTGTGCTTTTCCCCGCACCGTTTACTCCAAGAAATGCAAACAATTCTCCTTTTTTCACACGAAAGCTCAAATCATTTACCGCTTTAACTTTGCCAAAGCTTTTATTCAGGTGGCTGATTTTAATGATATCTGATTCCATATTTTCTCCTTTTGTTTCATCTTTCCTTAAATGACGCAGTATACGTTGGATTCACCTTTTTTAATAGAATCCATATGTTTAAAAAGTAATATGAAGGCAAAAAATGTCCATCCTTCTCATTGGTTACCACTCGGTTACTTATATTATAGTGACCAATTGGTAACTTGTCAATCTTTTTCTAATCTTCTATCACTTTTATCGGCTGAGCATCTGAAACATAAATCATCGCATCATAAAGTTCTGCTGGAGATGCCCATACACGATAGCCTCTTGAAATTCCTTATTTCCATGAGTTCACTGTTGCCCCTTTCCAATCTTTAACTCATATCAAAACTGCATTCATATAGCTTATTAGGATATGACACGGAGCAAAGATAACCGCAAAAATCAATAGTAAGATATTGCCGCTTATAATACCGCTTTCAATAAATAGTAAAGATGGGATAATTGATAAATATAAGGATTTTCGTATAGAATCCTCTTTCCAGAATACTATCCAGCCTAAGCAATACAATACTACGAGTATCACTCCCAAAACCAGATAAACTGTTTTCCCCTGTTTAAACCAATATCCTCTGCTCATAAAAGGGATTGTAAGAAACATGCTGAAAAAACAGCCAAATCTCCCAATCTGCTCAAGAGATTCAACTAATTTGTTCTGGTAACGATTTTCGAATCCATCTTTACATGTTATTGCAAACACAATATTAGGGATTAAAATCACAATAACAAAAATCAGTCCCCAGTAATTCAAGTATTTATTCATCATACACTCCTCTCCAATCAAACAAAAAGACGCAGGCAAAAAACATTTCGTTTCTGCTCTGCGTCTTAGCGTCTGGCAATAGATTGATAATCCACTATATGATCCTTTACATTGATGATAAAATTTTCTTTACATTTTGGACAAAACAGCGGAAAATGTTTTAACTCCGTATCATCCAGTATCTGCGTCCGTGTCTTTGCACCGCATACCGGACATAGTATCCATTTATCCGTTACTATTGCTTTCATCTGACCTGTCACCTCCTGATAAATCCCATAAAGTGCTATCCTTCACACCTAAGCCTTTTAAATATGTCATGCCTGTATTATGAAGCATATGATACATATTTTCTTTCGTATCCTTGACGATTCCTGATGCAATAAGGGTTCCTATCCCCTGTGTATACACCATCATTGTCATCGCAAAATCCATTACCTGTTTTGGTGTAATCCCAAGCAGTCCTGCCATCTCCTGATACACATTAGCGGCATCCTGATTATTCGTCTGTAACTCGAAGCCTGTACTTAGCAGCTGGCTTCGCTCTCCCATGTAAAGGAAACGAAACAAATTAGGATTTTCTAATGCTAAGTCAATGGTTCCTTTTCCTCTTTGTTCGAATGTTGCAAGTTCGTTTTCATTCCGACTGTAATACTTATCCTCCACATACTGCTCCGCAAAAGGAATCAATTCCTCA
>Ga0129315_1001171_pt1 | contig 11781 bp, 12 predicted proteins | sample Cm827metagenome_FD_94432 | JGI IMG/M metagenome (GOLD analysis project Ga0129315, IMG submission 94432) | Eastern black-and-white colobus group fecal microbial communities from Wisconsin, USA - Cm827 metagenome | ecosystem: Host-associated > Mammals > Digestive system > Large intestine > Fecal...
AACCGCATACGAAAGAATACGGAGCGGCATAGTGTCCAGCTTATGCTTTTTCGGATTGTCCACGCCAACAAAGCCCTGATTGATCCGCTTGCTGAACGGCACTACAATAATCGAGTGGACATCGGAATCGTTAAAATACTTGTATTCACTTGGGCGAATATCTTTAATTGTCTCCATATCCGGTATGGCGATTTCTTCAAAACGGCGGAAGATACCGAGCCAATGAAGATATACCTCAGGCGGCATATCTTTCAATGTATCTTGCTGGAATTCAATACCGGGCGCACAGCGCTCATGGGTATTGACGCCGGTGATAAGTTCAGGGTCTCCTTCGATAATGTAAGCTCTGTCCGCATCGTAAAATGTTAGCGCACTGTCCAGCAGCATCTCAATCCGTCTGGAAATATTATTTTCGCCAGTCAATGCCGCAACCAGTGCCAAAAGCAGTTGACGGAGTTCCGAATCATTGGTCTCTTGTATCAATTCAGTTATCGTTTTATTCATGGCTTTTGGCCTCCTATCAAAAAATACACAGGGAATGACCGATCTGATAAAAAGACCGGACACTCCCTGTCTGCAAGCACTATGCAAAAAGATCTGTACCGCCAGCCTTATTCTGCTTTGAATGCTTCTTTCATGTCCAACGCTGCAACTTCGATCATGCGCCGTGTATAGTCCTGCATATCCGAAGAAAGGGATCTCCATTCACGGAGCATGAGCCATTCTTCCGATGTCGGTCTATCGTCCTGACCATCCACAGCAAAAAATTCCACCAACGTGATACCAAACGCGGCACAGCACCGTTCAATCGTTGCAATACTCGGTGCGTTTCCACGATTGATCATACTGCTGATCGTAGATTGAGATAATTTTGCTTCTTTGGCGAGATGATATTTGGACCACCCACGCTGATCAAGAAGCTCATTTATACGGGCTATCAAATCCATATCAATCACCGCCTCCTCTATATCCTATATTTTACCCGAAAGACACGCACGAGCGTTATAGCGAACAGGCTGTATTCGTACTTCGACTTTGCGTATTATTCCCCGGTATCACATAGATATTCAGGCGATAGTTGGCTGTACCCCCCCATAAACACAAAACTGCTGTACAGGTCATCTCCCATACAGCAGTCATCGTTCATTTCATCTTTGCGTTATATTCGTTGTTCTGGCTGTTCCGTGTTTCTTCCTGGTCGCTGAGCTTTTGATAATACGGAAGCTTATACACAAAATCATTCAGCCTTGCCGTTTGTTCGTCACTCATATTTTCCGCTGCACACCGGCGGCAGAGCTGACCGACACCAGAAATATAATTCACCCGTGATTCCAGTGGTTCCGTGCGTTTGGTGTTGACTGTGATTTCATCTCCACACTCACAGCAACATTCCCAGACATTATATCCGTTCTTTCTCTGCGGTGTGGCAGTCTGCACTGTCAGGCGTCCAACTTGGAAGCCTACACCAATCTTCTTATTGTTCATCTGTCACACCTTTCTTTTCGGAATGTCCTATGTGCTTCTTGGGAATACGCTTAAATCTGCGGAGAGTAGGAGACCGTCAGCCGCCCCTCTGCATCCCGTTTTACCTGAATCTCCACCGGATTTTCTTCGGCCCATTCAGGGTCATCTGTGGCTTTTTCTTTCCAGCGTTTAATAAACTCTGCAGTTTCTCCGAACAAGAGCTGTTCCGCCTCTTTTCTGGCCTTGGCTGCATCCTCAATATTTTCATAGGTACCAAGAAAATATTGTTTTTTCTGGAATACGATCTTGGCGAGATATTTCCCATGGATCAGGTAAACACCTTTATAACCGGTAGTATTGTCACTTGGGAGCTTCGCACTCTGAATAGCCTCCAGACTGGTGCCACCCACATGGGTCAGAAAGTTCTTTAATTTCTCATCATGCTCCTTTTTCTGACAGCCGCAGCTTTTCAGATTGGAATAGACCAGATCCTGATAGGAATAATCCACTTCATTTCCGCAATCACAGCGACAGTGCCAGAGCACAGAGCCGTTTCGGGTCGGCTTATCTTTTACACGATAGAGTGCGGTCAGCCGATTGAACCTCTGTCCTGTAATATCTACATAGGCGTAATTCGTAACACTCTTACAGCCGCAGTGGGTTTTCTTGCCTGTTACCAGTTCAGAAGCGGTTGCTTCGCAGGTAAAACCGCAGGTACACAGGCAGGTCCAATAGCCGCCCAGCTTGGTACGTTTTTTGCTTCTACCAACTACCGTCAAGTCTCCGAAGGTTTTCCCACGTACATCATGGGCTACCGCTTCATAGGACCGTTCTCTGGTCAAACAACCACAGCTTTTCGAGCCGCCATATTTCAGGCTCCGTTCCAGTACATAGCGCTCCGTACCGCATTCGCAGCGGCAGCGCCACTTTTTCTCGCCCTTTGGGGTGGTAATAAAGTCATCCAGAACCGTCCAGCGGCCAGTGCGGCTGCCTGGCTTAACATCAATGAATGTGCTTTTCTGGTCTGCTTGCGCTTTAGTTCCTGTCATTGTCACCGCCGCCTTTCATTTCATCCAGACTCGGCCAGGTATCATGGTCAGCACCGGACAGGCGGATTACAATGGATGCGAGAAATATAAAGGGAATTGTCACGATTATTAAAAATACATCTTTCAGTTTCTCTACGAATTTCATTGCTCTTTCCTCGTTTTACCGCATCAGGCAGGGCATATCCTCAAATGGGCAGGCTACCACGGTGCTTTCCGTTTTGTGTTTTTCGCTTTCAGCCAGTATCTTCTCAATCATCTCTGGGGAGCCGGTCAGTTCTCCGGTCTCAAAGTTTTCAAAGACAATACACGGTTTTGTATACGGTTTTTTCTGTTTATTCATGTTGTTCACCTTCGATTCCTTTCTCGGCACGATTACAAAAAGCCACCACACGGGTTGCACCGCCTAAAGTACAGGTATAAAGCACCAGGTCATAGCCGCTGTTTAATACCGCATCAACATCCTCCGGTGCCAATGTACTGACACGCTGCACGGTATAGTGATTTTCTATGCCGTCCATATCGGTAAAAAAGACATCCGTTCCAACTTCCACGATGGTCAGTTTGCCAAAATGTTTTGTGTAATTATGGGCTGCGATTACCAGATCATCGGTTCTGGACGAACCAAACTGGCGACAAGGGGCAATTTTCAACCGGGCATAGTCCCATTCAGACATTACCGGAAGTTCCAGCTCCAGGGCCGGAATGGACACATAGCCCACATACGCATAGCCGTCTATCTCAATCTCCGGAAGAGCAGCCGGAAGCGTTTCTTCTTCGGTCATTTCTTCGGTTTCTGTTGGAGCGGCAGCTTCGTCCGTTGCCTCAATCGCAGATACAATATCTTCCAGCAGGATCTCGGCCTCCCGCCCGGCAGAATAGTCCTCGTATCTGTTATAGAAAAACAGGAGCAGTGCCGATATAATCAGCACCGCTCCTACTGTCGTTAAGAGAATGCCAGCTTTCTTAGGCATTTCCGTTCTTCTTCTTCTTTCTCATCAGGATTGCACCGCAAAGAAGCAGCAGTACACCCAGGCCGCCGAGCACCGGGATTGGCCAGTTGAGCTGGCCTGTCTGAATCAGCTTTGCGGTGTTTGTTATGGTTACAACGCCATTGCTGGTAGAATAGGAAGGGGTATAGCCTTTCGGAATACCGGTTTCCAGGACGCTCCATTTGCCATTACCGTCTAGGTTCTTCCATGTGTAAGTCCAGTTATTTGCCGCACTCAATGTGACCTTATCAACAGCAGTATCACCGTTATACAGCGTTACCGTTACGCTGGAAGGACGATTCCCATTCTTGTTATTCTCGTCAGACCATACCTTTTTCACAGTCAGATCCATATCATCCGGTTCCACAGGAGGGGTATAATCCCGATGGTTGGTGATGAATACCGTATTCCCCTCAGTTTTATAGGATTCCTCATAGCCGGAAGGAACATCTTCCTTGACAGACCATTCATAACGGTCATCCAACTGATCCCAGGTATAGGTCCACTGGTTATCCTTGTTCAGCTTAACGGTTTCATGTTCTTTCCCGTCACAGAGCAGATGAACGGTCACGCTGCCCGGTCTGTCAGGATAACCATTGTCGTCCCAAATCTTATGTACCGTCAGTTTTTCGTTCTCGATACATTCCGCAAGGAATACCCAATCCACTTCGCCTACTCGGTTGGCATATTTATTTCCCAACTCGATAGGCACATCCAGCTCAACCTTCAGGTTCAGGCCGTCACCGGTTTTCAGGGTTCCCAGAAGCACGTTATTTACCAATGCACCTGCTTCATCGGGAGAGGCTTCATAGATCAACTTGTCGCCGTTGTAGATCCGCATGGAAAGCTGGGAGAGGAAATCCTGCATGGTTGCTACGGTTTCGTCCCGCTGACCATTGACATTGGCCTGATCTTTGCCATCCGTATTTTCAAAGGCTTCACTGTATGTCAGGGGATTGCCGTTTTCGTCGTGGACAACGGCTTTCATATAGACTTTGATGTAGTCGCAGTCAGTAGCGGCGTTTTTAAGCAGAATATTCTCGGTCAGCTTATCACCGGGCATAACATCCTTGAAGTTTCCAAAGAGGTCGGTAGCCGTGTACTCGCTGCCGGGCTGGACATCAAAACCATCCTTTGCACCCTTGAAAGTAATGGTGGAATCCGCTGCAAAAGCGGTCACAGCCATACTTAGAACCATAACAAGCACCAACAGGAGAGAGGATAGAGATTTTAATGTTTTTCTCAATTTCCTGCACCTCCCTCCACAAGAGCATTGCCGTTAGAGTTGACTTTCAGGCCGCTGCTTGTACCCCAGTTGTCGTCAAAGACACGGGACGGAATACTCTGAATACCGGAACCGATGATCTCAACGGTCAGGAAATAACCTTTGGGTGCCTTTTCTTTCTTATAGGTACAAGTTTCAATCAGCACTCCGGTCAGGCAATCATTCGCAGCCTCTTTTTCCGATTTTACAGGCTCTGTCCAGTAATAAAATCCATCGTTGCCTTGTGTCCAACCGTCGCCCAGTTTATAGGAAATGGTATAATCCGTGTCCTTGACCGGAGCCTGGCCGTAGACATTTCCGTCCTTGTCCTGCCAGGTGATGACCACCGCCGCTCGAATCCATGCGGTAGTATCACCGGTATTTTTTATTTTCACATTTGACTTCGTTTCGCCGTTAAACTCTTCCACAACAGTGGTGGTGATCTTTGAAGGGTTGAACAGATTTTTCAGTGGTCCGTCACTGTCTGTCAGGAAAGCAATGGTTCCACCAACACCCACAACGAACACCAGAAGAAGGGAGACCAGCAATGCCGTGGATTTCCGCGATCTTCTCTGTGATTTTCTTCGATATTTTCCTCGATACATTTTTGTGGCCTCCTTTCTCAATCTTCATCCTTTTTGACAGGTGTTGTCTGGCCCCACCAGTTCTCACACCAGCAGTCACCGGAGAGCCATTTGTTTTCCTCGCGTTCATTTGTGAATGTGACCGTCTCGCTTTGGGATGTCAAAGTAAATTTGATTCCTGTGAGGCTTGAATTATTCAGTTGAGATGCATTCTTATCAACATCAGCAGTAACAGACTTCAATTCATAGCGCCAGGACCAGTCAACCAGTTCCTCAACGGTATAGCTGCCCGTTGCCAGCTTCGCAACCAGAACGGAAGCCTCCATTTTTCCTTCCCTATTGAGTGCAAATGCACTTGCAGGAATTGTGACCGTAATTACGGAATCTGCCTTATTGTTTGAATCATAATGGGTCACTTTGAACATGAAGCTACTGTCGGGAGCTTTGTTGCTGTCCAAGACTTTTGTGATGATAATCGCAAGAATACGCCCCAAAGTTAAACAATAGTATTTTTGCCCAACGGAGATGGCTCCAGTCGGGTTATCCGTGTTTCCGGTAGTTCTATATCGACCATCATTAGCAAAGGTAAACGGAGTATCTGTTGTATACTTGGTATCATTGCTGACATAATCCACAAACCAGCCTTCCGCAGACTCATACGCGCCTTCCAGAGACATATTTGCAACGTCTGGGAGTGTCAAAGTCGTTCCATTACCGCTTGCGTAAGCGTCATCAGCGGCAAAGTCAGCCAGATTGCCATAGATACCCACCGCCTTACTTGCCTCGTTCGACATGGTAAATGTTCCAGTCAGAACATAAATACCACCGCCAACACCGGATGATCTGCCAAAAGCAGTTTGATTTGACACAATTTGGTCAACAGTATTTGTGTTATTGGTATCTTTGGCCTTGTTACCACTGATAACGCCACCAGTAACTGTCAGATTGCCGCTGGCGATATAAATACCGCCACCATTAGCTGCCTGATTGCTTTTAATGGAGCCAGATCCGGAAACATTGCAGCCTCCGTTGTCCACATAAATGCCGCCACCATTGGTTGACGCAGAATTCTCGTTGATAGAACCGGAGCTGATAGACACCGTGGCTGCATAAACAGCGACACCGCCACCATTTGCAGCCTTGTTTTTAGTAATCTCTGCACCGGTAATACTCAACGTTGTGGTTTCACCAGCAACTTTATCAACGTAAACACCGCCACCGATATTGTTTGATGTATTTTCCTTGATGGTGTTTCCAGTGCTAATTTCCAAAGAGCAAGTCCAGCGTGCTTTATTCATGTAGCACCAGACACCGCCGCCACCGCCGGTGTATTGGTGTTTTGCACCGTCGGCACCACCCGTGCCAAGAGCAGAACCCGGCTCATCATTATCAGCAGTCTGACCTTCCGAGCTAAACGGTTTAAACACTCCGGCAGCATAGGCCACGTTAGCTTCTATATGGTTACCAGCACCAAGGGTAAGACCGCAGGCATTGCCGCCCGCATCGGTATCAATCGTTCGAGTAAAAGGAAATGCAGCAATGCCTCCGCCAGCCATAGCCGTATTATTCGTGATCGTTGTACCATTGATCTCCATAATAGCCTCATTGGAAATCGCACCGCCAAGGTATCGGGCCGTATTATTTGTAAATGTGCAGCCGCTTATTGTAGCCTTAGAAGATGTTGTCCCGGCTCCGCCGAGGGTATTATTGGCCGCCCACAGGATAACACCACCCCAGCCGGAGGAGTAGTTTCCGGTTGCTGTACAATTTGTTATTGTCAGTTGGCAGAATTGTTTCAGGCCGCCAGCTTTGATCACACCCGCATAGCGCTTCACACAGGCATTGTTCGTAAAGGTACAACCATTCATTGTAGTAACGCTGTCATTCACATGCACGATTGCGTTATCGCAATGACTGGCACAATTTTGCACAGTCACCGTTGTAAGCGTCACGGTTGTAGAGCTACCGTCGTTTCCTTTTCCCCCTGTCTCAATCGCCGGTGCCTGACCACTGGCAGTATACAGATTCTGCATAGTCACGCCTGTCATATTCAAGCTGCCATTGTTTTCCACATGAATGGCCGCACTAACGGCATCCGGTCCAGAAGTTTTAGTCAGCAGCTTTCTTGTGGATCCATCAATCTGAGACAAAGACCAAGCTGCACTTCCATCAATGTAAATGGAACCATTGATTGTCAAGGTGCCACCATTTACATAAAACATTTTTCCAAGGTGAGCGCTACTGCGCTTAAAAGTGCCGGAACCATTGATCGTCAGGGTCGCACCTGCTGGAATCGTGATGGTGTCCGTGATCGTCACGGTTCCATTCAAGGTGATATTCACATTCCCTGACACAGTGGTCAAACCAACTGAATCACCGTCTTTCAGCGTTAAATTATTGGTCAACGCCGTATAGTTTGCATCGTATACATTGATGGTCAGGGCAGAACCGTCAGAAAAGGCCACGGTCAAGATTTCCTCCGTATTGAAGGGCTTCAGCGATCTCAGATACCAGTCCGTCTCTCCGATATAGCCATCTGTGATTTCCTTGGAAACGGAAAGCAGATTTGGGTCTGAGAAGCTGACAGAAGTCACGGAAGAAGTGGAACGCCGGATTCCCAACTGCGCAAACAATTCGTACAAATAAATATTGCCACCGCCGCCGATGGAATACCAGGTACCGTCGTACTCAAAATCCACCGTATAACCGTAAAAAGTCGAGAAGCCATCTGTTTCAAAAGTCAGTTTTCCACTTGTAACGACAGAAGTTTCCAATTCCTTCAATTCGCCATTGTGTTCATGGAGGATTCCAATTCTCGCTCCCTCTTGAAGCCCCAAATCAGAAGCATCCAATGTAACGGTTACTTTTTTTCCTTCATCCGGCTGCCATTCGCTATCTTCATTGGTCAGAGAAATATCAATGGAAAAAACCAACTTATGGCTGCCAATACGATCAAAAAGTTCCTTTGGATAGGCCTTTGGAACAACATGGTTTGCTTGCAGTACGACGCTTTTCGGTACACCCTGTACAGTCAGCTTCGTACCATTCACAGTTGTTTCTTTTTCACTTTCAGGAGCTTTATTGTCCTCAATCAGCTTAATCAGCAGGGAATATGTAGTCTGGTGATAAACCTCCAAAATATTCAGAATATCCGTTCTGGTTGCTGCATCGTAGCTTTCCCAACTGGAATAAATGGTCTGTGCAGATAAGGAGTAGCCATCTTCATCTCTGACCAAAGACAAAATATACTGCTTTCTCGGACAGCTATCCGCATGATTTGCCAGATTCTCCGGGGGATTCACGCAGTTACATGTATTTTCATTAGCAGGCTCGGTTTCCGGTGCTTCATACTGAGAACAACTTTCCAGATGTCCTTCTGATGCGCCGCACTCGCTGCAAACCTTACTGGCAGGAATCACATACTGTGAACAACCCTCCGCATGGCCATCCACCTGACCGCATTCCGTGCATCCGGTATTCTCCGGCTTGGTAGACGGTTCTGTAGTCGGATCAGTGGTTTCCGCAGGGGTAGTAGTACCCTCGGCATTTCCTGTGCTGGTCTCAACGGGCGCCGTTGTCGGTTGGGTAGTTTCTTCGGGAGCGGTGGTCTCTATAACAATATCATCCTCTGCTGCTGTGGCCAGTGTTCCCGGCATGACCGTGCCGAAAATCACGGCAAGGCTGAGAAGCAGGGATAATGCTTTCTTGAATTTCATCTCGCCACCTCCTTAATCTGCGGGCCAACCGGAAGCGGTCAGCACGCTGTTACTGTTGTTTGCTGTCTGCACAGCCTGGGCTTTCACAATGACTTCCACTGTGCAGTTCTGATATTCATTGGTCATATTCGGTCCGTCAAATACAACCTCTGTAAAAAGGGCACTGGTGGAATCGCCGGTATTTACTGCGCTGTTAAAATACCACCATTCTCCGTCGCCCTCTTTGCGCAGCCAGTCATCCCCATTCATGGTCAGGGTGATAATGCTGGCCAGGGTCTCCGGGGAAAGCTCCATGACCTTTCCGCCCGCGTCCTTGATGACCACTTCAAACTTGGCCCGGATCCAGGCATCGGCCTCCAGATTTTTCACCGTTGCTATTTTGCTGACCGTGGTATTCGGCATGGCATGGATGGGATCGTCAGGATAAGGAACCAGCCCTTCCTCCGTTTTTTGCCATTCTTCAATTTTTATATCCACGCCGCTTGACGTGATCACATTATGAACCTGATCCTCGGACGTGAAGTAAGCCAGCGTTCCCGAAACGGCGATGGCCGCGCAGATCGCCACCGCTGCCAGGAGTAATAATTTCTTCTTCATACACCGTGCACCTCTCGGCTTTATTGCTGCATCGAATGAACGATGAATATATGGTTTTTGATTTTTGAAACCATACGAGAATATCCGAAGGGGATTCCTTCGGGTACTCTCGTATGGCCCATCCCCCAGATGGGGGATGGAGCCAATTTAGATTGAATTTGCAGATTACTTGCCGTTCGCAGAAGCGGTGTCAACCCAAGTCTTGCCGGAGACGGTCTTCCAATCGATTTTGGAGGTGTAATTGGAGTCGCTAGGATCACCAAAAGCGGTGTTCAGAGCATCGTAAGCGTTGTCGAAGCCAGCAGCCTGTGCGCCTTCAGCTGCTACGTAGATGTACCAGTTGTCACCCAGAGTTTCTTTGATTTTGGTGATGTCAGCGTTGGTGACCTTGCTGTCCAGGTAAACCTGGTGGATTGCATCTTCGGTCATTGCGTTCGGATTCAGAGCCGCACCGTAGGTAACAACGTAAACGTTGTAGTTGATATTGTCGATTGTGGTCTCGTAGTAGTTCCAGTCGCCGGTGTACTTGTCATCGGTTGCAGACTTGGACCAATCCCACTTGTCAGCGCCCAGAGTGCGGTCTGCGTCGTAGTTAAAGTGCAGGACGTTCATGCCAGCATCGAAGGAAGGATCGCCGTTGTCCAGAACATGAGGAATGGCGATATGTACACGGACATAAGCAGCTTCGGAGCCGGTGTTCTGAACATAAACTTCCTTCTCGATGCCGTTCTTCAGGGTGCCGTCCTGAGCGGAGCCAACAGCAGGAACCAGATGCTCGATGCCATTCTCATCGTTGTCGCCAAAGTCCTCAAACAGATCGATAGCCACATTTCCCGTGGTGAAGGTATTCTTCTGGGAGTCGGTGTCAGTGAAGTATGCCATGGTTCCGCCGATGATAGCGGTAGCAGCCAGGGCAACAACCAGACACAGGGTTAAAACTTTTTTCTTCATGGTAGTTGTTTCCTTTCGTTTTTTGATTTTTGCCCGTCAGATCCGTCAGCGTTCACCGTAGCATCGAACAGGGAATCCTTATGGTCAAAAGCTATGCTTTTGACCCCGATGCATCGGGCGGACGTTTCAGAAACGTCAGGGGTGATTGTTATGTATACGGCTTTGCCGTCTACATCAGGGGTTACTGAACATTGAGACTTTTCCATGCATCAGCCGCAGTAAACTTGGTGTCTGCGCCATCTGCAGTAGAATTGCTCTTGTACAGCTGGTGTGCATAAGCATGGTAAACCAATTCGGATCTTGCAGCAGTCTCCATGTTTTCCTTGGTCACGGTGTCCTTGACTGCAATCGTGTCATCCTTGAGAAGATGCCATGACTGATCTTCAGTAGAAGCATTCACTTCGCGATACCACACATTGGAAGGAATGTTTGTACCGTCACCCTGAGTCCAGCCATTTTGAGCCGTCAGCATGGAGGTATAGGTCAGGTAGGTAGTGGCATTTTCTTTTTCCTCGAACTTGACGAACAGCCAGCAGGCTTCGCTGCCCTTATCTACGGTGACAACGGGATCTTTCTTATAGGAATAACCGGGAACCATCTGATACTGGTTGGTAACATTCTCGGCAGGATCGCCGTAGGTTCCATCATTTTTCAAAGGAGACTCTTTCAAGGTGATGTTGATATCCGTTTTGGAGAACTTATTGGTAATTGTCTGGGAAGAATCCGTCAGCCATGCCAGCGTTCCACCAATCACACCGCCAACCAACAAGACAAGAGCCAAAACCAGCATCAGAGACTTCTTGCTGAAAGAATGTTTTCCATGCTTTGCATATTTGCCGTTACGCATATCGTGTTCCTCCTTTCTTCGAGATTTTGCTTCGTGATATTTCAACAGATGGAGGAACACAGGTCCACATCTGGTGAAAGCGGGAAATTAGTTGTTCTTTACCTGACCATCAAAAGCGGTCCATGCAGCTTCTTTGGTATCGAAGCCATCTGCCTGAATTGCATAAGCCTTAGCCGTGATGGTCAAGCGGTTTGTTTCGGACTCGTAGATCGTAGCCAACTGCTCCTTGGTCACGCTGCCCGGAACTTTGATTCCTGTGAACAGAGCTTCCAGAGTTCTTGCTTCATTCAGAGCAGACACGGTTTCGTAATAATAGAACG
>Ga0129315_1001172_pt1 | contig 11766 bp, 13 predicted proteins | sample Cm827metagenome_FD_94432 | JGI IMG/M metagenome (GOLD analysis project Ga0129315, IMG submission 94432) | Eastern black-and-white colobus group fecal microbial communities from Wisconsin, USA - Cm827 metagenome | ecosystem: Host-associated > Mammals > Digestive system > Large intestine > Fecal...
CACCATCCAGCGTGATGGCCACCACCGGTGTGACATGCAGCGATTGATCCGCCGTGCCCTGATAGGTGATGCTTTCTCCGTTTGCCTGCCAGATCAGCAAATCCCCCTCTGTGGTAAACGCTTCGTCTCCTCCCACGTTTTCAACATTTTGGAGCATGGTCCGGTCGATGATTTCATCGAGACCATCACCGTTTTCCAAGCGCACGCTATCAATCAGCGTGCGTACCGTTCCCATCCCATCCGTCACGGCAAACACGCGCTCGTGCTTAACCGTCTCTGCGCTTGCCGTACAGCTGACCGCCATACACAGCGCCAGCATCAGAGTGAAAATCCGCCTTTTCATACGCTTTGCGTCCTTTCTGTTTTGTTCTTCATGTTCAGGGTCGTATGCACAATCAGCCCATCTGCTGCCAGAAGCAGCGCCGGCAGCAGGAACAGCACCACCACGACTGAGCACAGCGCGCCGCGGGAAATCAGCCGGCACATCGAGGAAATGATGTCCACATTGGAATACAAGCCGACGCCGAAGGTCGCCGCAAAGAATCCGATGCCGCTCACCAGAACGGATTGCGCCGAAGAAGCGACAGCCTCGCCAACGGCAGTCTTTTTGTCCTTTCCGCTGCAGCGTCCCTGTTTATAGCGGGTGGTCATCAGAATCGCGTAATCCACCGTCGCGCCGAGCTGGATGGTCGAAATGAGAATAGGCCCCACAAAGGGCAGCGTCGTGTTCGTGTAATAGGGGATGCACAGGTTGAGCGCAATCGCAAGCTCAATGATCGCCACTAGGAACACGGGCAGGGAAACGGAGCGCAGCACCAACGCAATAATCACGAAGATGGCTGCAATCGAAATGACGCTGACCACCTTGAAATCGTGATCCGTGCAGGCAATCAGATCCTTGGTGCAGGGGGCCTCGCCGATGAGCATTCCGCCCTTGTCGTACTCCTTGAGGATCGCATTGAGCTGGTCAATTTGCTCGTTTACGGCATCGGAGGAGATCACATAGGACGAGGAAATCAGCATCATCTGATAGCTTCCGCTCTTGAGCAGGGATACCGTCTCATCCGGCAAGATGCTCTCCGGGATGCCGGGCCCCAGCAAACTATCCAGACATAGAACCTGCTGCACGCCATCCACTGCCGCCATCTCATCGGCCATCGCGCAGACGTCCTTTTGCGCTACATCCGAATCGATCAGCGCCAGATGCGTGGTGGAAACATCGAACGCATCTGCCAGCTTTTCATTCGCCTTCACAGAGGCAAGCGTTTCCGGCAGGCAGGAGCTCATGTCGTAATACACATCGACGTGATTGTAGCCGTAAAAGGCCGGAATGCACGCGACGATCAGAAGGACGCACAGGGCTTTATTGTGCTTGACCACAAAACGGCCGATTCCACCCACATCGGGCAGAAGGGGCTTGTGAGAGGTCTTTTCAATCGCCCTGTCCATCATGCGGATCACACAAGGCAGCAAAATCACCGTGCCCAAAACGCCCAGTATGACGCCTTTGCTCATGACAATGCCAAGGTCACGGCCCAAAGCAAAGCTCATGAAGCAGATGGAGACGAAGCCGGCCACCGTAGTCAGGCTGCTGCCCAGAATAGAGGTAAACGTCTGTCCAATGGCGCGGGCCATCGCCTCGTCCTTATCCTCCGTCAGTCCCTTCTGCTCCTTGTAGCTGTGCCAGAGGAAGATGGAATAATCCAGCGTCACGCCCAGTTGTAGCACAGCAGCCACGGCCTTGGTGATGTAGGAAATCTCCCCGAAAAAGCAGTTGCTGCCCATGTTCCACAGGATGCTCACGCCAATGCAGCACAGGAAAATCAGCGGCAGCAGGAAGGAATCCATCGTCATCATCAGCACTAGACAGCACAGCGCCACGGCAATGGCCACATAGATGCCCTCCTGCTCCTCCACGAGCGCCTTGGTATCCGTCACCACCGCGGACAGGCCGGACACAAAGCACCTTTCCCCTGCTATCCTACGGATGGTCTCAATGGCCTCCATCGTGCCCTCCGCAGAGGAGGTCTCGTCAAAGAACACAGCCATAAGCCGCGTGTCCTCTTTCTGAAAGACCTCTCGCACCTCATCCGGCAGAATCTCTGCCGGAAGCGCACCGCGGAGAATTGAGGCATAACCGATCACGGATTCCACATGGGGGACTTGGCGGACGGCCTCCTCCAGACCGGCCTGTGCCGCCTCGGTCATGCCCTCCGTAAGGCAGAGAGAGAACGCGCCCTTGCCAAAGTCCTCCATCAGGATTTCCTGTCCTTTGACGGTATCCAGATCCTGCGGTAGATAGTATAAAAGGTCGTATTTTACCTTTGTGGCCGTCATGCCCATGATGGAAGGAATCATCAGCAGCAGGCAGATGATGACCACAACCACACGATGCTTGACAAGCCATTTTGCCATTCGGTTCACAACAGCTCCTCCTTTTTTCAATTATATTCGTTTTAATAAACAAGTGTTGAATTTATCAACGAAGTGCAGTATAATACAAAGCACGATGAAAATCAATAAACACTATTCTTCGCAAGCGGTGGTTATCAGACAGTTTCAAAGATAGAAGACGGATAATCAACAGATTATAAAAAAGTGTTTATTAAAGAAGGAGCTTCCATGACTGAAAAGAAAGAAGACCGTCGGGTACGGCGCACGAAAAAACTGCTCACTCAGGGGCTGATCCAGCTGATGCAGGAAAAGCAGATTAAGGACATCACCGTGAGGGAGCTTGCCGATCTGGTGGATGTAAATCGGGGAACGTTTTACCTGTACTATCGCGACATCTTTGATATGCTGGAGCAGATCGAGACAGAGATCTTCGAGCGGTTTAATCAGATCATCTCCGCCCATCAGGAGGGGCGGATTCTCAGCCAGACACAGCCCATGCTCAGCGACCTGTTTCACTTCATCGCCGAAAACGAGGAGATGTGCCGCACGCTTCTGAGCACCAACGGCGATATCAAGTTCCTCCAGCGTCTCAGCGATGTCGTGGAAGAGCGCATCCGCGCCGACTGGCTGACGCACCCCGACGGCCTCACGGAGGCCGAATTCGAATATCGCTACGCCTTTGGCGTGCTGGGCTGCGTCGGGCTCGTGCGTGCGTGGCTTCAGAATCACTGTGCGGAAGCTGCCGACGACATGGCTGAGCTGGCCGACCGGCTCATCCGACAGGGAATCGCCCCAGATGACGGCATGAAACGCGCATGAGAAAAGGCTGACTGCACAATGTACGGCCAGCCTTTTAGGTACAATACTTATTCCTCTGAAAAGATGACTTCGGATAAAACCGCCTGTCCGGCGGACAGGTATTCCAGTTTGATGGACTTGCGCTCGAGGAACCAGCTGTCCACCGCCTCCCATGCGGCGACCCATCCGGCGATGCTCAGCAATTCCATAAACACCGGATTGGAAGCGGAAAGCTCCAGTGCGAAATAGAGCGTCAGAAGCGCCACGCCAAACAGGGCCAGGCAGACCGTCTTCAGCCGGTTGATCCGCAAATCCTCCTTTTTATCCCGCAGGGTGTACATATAGTGTTCCTGAATAACATCGCGCACCGCCTGCTGCGTCTCTTCATCCGGCAAGCATCCATGAAAGCAAATTCTCACCGGATATTTGAGCGGGATTGTGTACAGCTTTTCGTCAATCAGATCGTAAATCGCGCTATTCAGGTCCCGCTGCTTCTGGTAGGTCAGCGGATTGAAAAGCTCTGCGCCGTCAAACAGGTTGACATCAATCTGTGCTCGTCCGTCTGCGCAGAGATACTCGCGGGCGGTCATTTCATCTGCGGACGGGATCATCTGATCCAGCCGTTTCAGCTCTGCCAGCATGGCCTTCGTTCTGCTCATGGTTTCTCTCCTCCCAGCATGGCCGGATCTTCTGCAATGCAACACGCCGATCGTTTGAAATAGGCGTGCATGTCTGTTGATCTTTCTATTTCGCTCACAAATAATGTTTTTCCTTCCGTCTTTCAGGATGCAATCCTGCAAAGCGATCCGCCCATGAGCCGCGCAAGCCATAAAAATACGGACTACAGCGATACAGAGACGGCCCCTATGCGATCTGATTCGCATAGGGGCTTGATCTGGAGATTACTTGCTGACCGGGGCTTCGGGATGCAGAACAGACTTCTTGAGCGGTACGCTGCGGTCACGCCCCAGATACATGAAATCATAGGGCGGGATCGAATTGGCGAGTGCCACCAGCTTCTTCTTGGTATCGTTGATCTTCAGCGGATTGATGGGCGGCAGATCGTCCACGGTGATTTCACCTTCGATGCCGGAGAACTTCTTGATGCGGTCCAGCATATAGCGGACATCATATCTGGACGGATAGACCTCAAGCACGTCCTTTTCCAGGCCGGTGAGCTTATACACCGCTTCCATGCCCGTGCGCACGGACATTTCAACGGTGAACACCACATCGTCCGGCACTTCCACATACTGTCCAATGAAACCAAGATTCGTGCAGCCGTCCGGCACGTTCTTGGGGCGATCGCAGACCTTGCGCGGCATGAATTGTGTGGTCACATACCGGGACTTTATGGACGCCTGTGCCATATTCACGCAGGTCAAGGAGCCTCACTATTACCTGTTTGTTAAGAGTGGATATACTAAAGATGTGCAGAAGCAGGCAGCGGTGGACGGCGCAAAGCTTCTCATAATTGATGACCTGTTTTCCATCGAACAATGAGAATGTGGGTCTGATGATGAGCGTCTGTGACTTCCTGCCGGACGAAAACAGTTTGGATAGTGAAAACGATGGGAAAGAACAATAAGGTCTGCCCGAGCTGCAGAAGAAAGATGAAACAGCAGTTCATTGGTCTGCAGCATTGTCAATGCGGGATGAGCTGGAAAAGAGATATTGGCTTCTTTGAACGGACGCCGGATATGGTGTTCGGACTCCGGCACAATGCGCCGGGCAAAAAGCCGCGCCGGATCATTGAGATCAGACAGAAAAACTGAATACAATTCAAATTGGGAGCGTCCATTATCATGTGGGCGCTCTTTTCCTTTGGCAAGACCTGCTATGGCATCCCATTGAAATGTTTACAAGTATACGTACAAACATTTCAACAGATCAGTTGATTCTTCTCCTCTTTCGGCGTATAATACTCATTGAAAAGTAGTACGATTATATCGGGAAGTTTTCAATGGAGGCTGAGGTATGGAAATCAAACGGGATCGATATTTGAAGAAAATCATTTCCTTTATGTGGGATGGGCAGGTCAAGGTGATCACCGGTATCCGCAGATGCGGCAAGTCCTATTTGCTTCGCAATCTCTTCGGGAGATACCTTCTCTGCGAGGGTGTTGCCGAAGATCACATTTTATCCTTTGAGTTGGATCTGACCCGCGATATTCGCTATCGCAATCCTTTGGAGCTTGCTTCTCATGTTCGGGGAATCGTGGAACACAGTTCAGATCCATACTATCTCTTTGTCGATGAGATTCAGATGTCCGACGAAGTTCCGAATCCCTACAATCCCACCGGAAAGAAAATCACCTTCTATGACGCACTCAACGATTTGAATTCCCTGCCCAATCTGGATATCTATGTGACCGGCAGCAACTCCAGGATGCTGTCCTCCGATATTCTGACCGAGTTCCGTGGGCGCAGCGATGAGATTCGTGTGCATCCGCTTTCCTTTTCCGAGTACTATTCAGCCGTTGGCGGCGATAAACAGGACGCTTTTGATGAGTTTGCTTTCTACGGCGGTATGCCGCTGATTCTGTCCCGCCCCACTGACGCAGCAAAGATGGCTTATCTGAAATCGCTTTTCGCAGAGGTTTATCTAAAGGACATCATAGAACGGAAAAAGATCAAACGTGAGGATGTTCTGTCCGCCATTCTTGATTTGCTGTGTTCGTCTGTCGGTTCTCTGACCAATCCAACAAAGGTGGCAGCCGCCATCAATACGATGCAGAAACGAAGCGGTGAAAACGTGGTCGCCCCGAACACAGTGAAAGCCTATATGGATCATCTGGCAGATTCGTTCCTGTTTTCCGAGTGCAAGCGTTGGGATGTCAAGGGCAAAAGCTATTTCGACTATCCCAACAAATACTATTGTGAGGATATTGGATTGAGAAATGCCCGCATCGGCTTCCGCCAGCAGGAAATGACGCATATCATGGAAAATATCATTTACAACGAATTACTGATCCGTGAATGCTCCGTTGACATCGGCATCGTCTACGGCAATGAAAGAAATGCCAAAGGAAAGGCCACTCAGGTTGCACGGGAAATTGACTTCATTGCAACCGCCGGCGGCAAAAAGACCTATATTCAGTCTGCCTATGCTTTGGGAACGGAGGAAAAGGCAATCACCGAAAACAAGCCTTTCGCACTGACCGGCGATTCCTTCCCGAAGATCATTGTGCGCCATGATATTCGTAAACGCTGGTATGATGAGGACGGCATCCTCAATGTCAGCGTCATCGACTTTCTGTTGGACGACACACTTGTTTGACTCAGAAAAACGGACTGCCCGCCGTGCAAGCTTAGCGCTTCGTGGTGGGCAGTTCATTGTCGGAGTATCCAATTTTTCGTGCCCGCGTGTCCAGTTTTTATTGACTAGTGCAAAGTGAAGTGCGCAAAAAAGACATATGCCCGTTACAGGCAGATGTCAACCCAATATCGTTTTACAGGAACACACATATATGTGCTCTTAGCAGTAGTACGAAATGCTGCCAAAGTAAGCCAACCATTTATCGATGACTTCGGAGCTTCTGGCTTCGATGATACGCATGATATTGCGTAATACCACATCCGGAATCTTTGACGTTCTGCTGCAGAGCAGGCACTTTCCGGACTTTGTAATCCATACTTTCGTTGCATTTGGCGAAGGGCTTCCCTCGGAAATATGTACGTGAATGGGTTCCAGAGGATCACCTTCATTCGTCCAGAAGTAAACCCAATAGGAGCCCACCTTAAAGACCTGCGGCATGTTCAAATCCTCCGGATTGGGAAAACTCAATGATCAAATGCGCTGTTGACTCGATGATTTCCTGCAAACGAGCCAGCTCTTTTTCGTCAAATCCGACGACATCTTCCCAACGGTAGGAAGGGAGATAACAGGTTGCATGGTGGAAACAGTCCTTTGCATCCGGCTTTTCGATATATACCTTTACAGTATTGTCATCCCGCATCTCGGAATGAACAATTTCAGTAGAATCATCGAGTGTTAAGAACGGGTACATCATTGGGGAATTCACCTCCGGCGTGAAGCTGTTGATCAGTATGCTCCCTACAACCTTTTTATATGCGTGATTGATGAGCTTAATTCTTTAGGCTCCCACGAGTATTATACTGCTATTTTTAAGGAATATCAAGCAACAGAGAGCCGTAAGAAAAGCACAGCACAACAGGTAAGAACAGCAACTCCGGTACGCCGGCATCAGGAGTTTTACCTGCTTTAGCATCGATTTCCATTGACAACCCGAGCGCTCACGTTTATACTATGTATAAACATCGAGAAGAGAAGAGGGAATGAAATGCAGGTTCAGCTTAAGCCCTGGGGAAACAGCCAGGGAATCCGGTTTTCCCGCGAGTTTCTCGCCTCTGCCGGCATCAAGCCGGATGATGTCCTGACCGCACGGATTGAGAACGGCAGCATCATACTGAGCAAGCAGTTCCAGCACAGAACGCTTCAGGAAAGAGCAGCAGCCTATGGCGGAAATCTCAATCTGAGCAACGAGATTGACTGGGGTGAACCGCAGGGAAATGAGGTGTGGTAATGGCACCCATTGAACAGGGCGATTTGCTCAGGATTGAGGGCATCAAGTATCCGGTCATCGTGGTCAGCAACAATTACTTCAACCAAAGCGGCATGGTCATCGCCTGTCCGATCGTTAAAACAGCGGTTCCGGGACCGTTGCACATTCCGCTGAAGGATTGTGCGGTAGAAGGTATCGTGCTGTGTGAGCAGGTCAGGTATCTGGACCTGAGCAGCCGCCGCTGGAGCAAATTGACACAGACGCATTATTTCGACATCATGGACATCTCCGATGCGGTTGTCAGCATGTTGGAGTATCAGTGAATCCCTATCGTTGGAGGCATCCCGCACACCTAACCCCGTCAGCGAATCCGACGGGGTTCTCTCTTTTTCAGGATGATGGCATCGCAAGACACTTTCGTTCATATAATAATTACAGCAATAATTATGAATAAATAATTTATGAAACGCGATTTTTGCTAATTTTGGATTCGGCTGGTTTTTTGTCCCCCCAGAAAAATTAGCTCTGCTAACACTCTGCTAATTTCACCCGGGGAAAACCGGGGTATTTTGGAGGGAAATGCGAACACTCAGAAACGTTAGAAATCCAGTAAAACAAGGCACTCCAGGGGTGTCGAAGAGCCTCAAAGGCGAACGCTTTTTGGCACTCCTAAGCGGTAGGCCGTGGGTTCGAATCCCGCCGGGTGCGCCAAATACAAGGAAATCCCCCGGTTCCGGGGCGAAGAGCTTCTTGCAGCAGCTCGCGCCGGGACAGGGGGATTCCTTTCTGTGTTCTTTTCCGGAGTGCCTGCGGCAGCTCCGCTTATTCAGGCTCAGAGCAGGTTATACAGATTGCTGCCCCTCGCCTCGTCGAAAAAATGCGGCAGCCAGAACAGCCGTTCCTCTCCCTTCAGCTTGTACATGGCTTCGATGAAGAAGTAGTCCGCGTAGATCATGCCGATCCACACGGCTTCCTTGCCGCTCGCCACGCGCTCGTTGTTCCAGTTGTTCATCTGGCCCATGGAAGTGACGGAGATGCCGCACTGGTCGTTGTGGACCTTGGCCTTGATGGAGGTGTCGTCCAGGGTGAGCACGTCCTGATCCATCAGGCCCTCATCCCAGAGCATGTTCAGCCAGGAGAGATAGTTGCGGAACTCGGGCTGCACCTGGCCCAGGCCGACCTTGCCGTCCTTGACGAACCAGCTCCAGCCGGCGTTGGTGGTGCCATAGGCGCCGAACGCGCCCGCCAGACCGTTGAACTGGAAGCGGCTCATGGCGAAGGAGAACTTCGCGCCGTACTTCTCGTTGAAGACGCGGATCACGTTCTCAAACTCGGAAATGGTGGTCGGAACGTCCAGACCGCACTCGTCGAGCCAGTCCTTGCGCACGACCGGTCCGAGGTAGGTGTCGTTCCAGCCGCCGTCCTCGCGGAAGAAGCCGAAGGCGTAATACTTGCCGTCGTCCGTCTTCATCGCCTTGTCGTAGGCCGGGTTGGTCTGCAGGAAGGCGTAGTAGGCGGGTGCGTACTCCTGAATGTAGGGGGTCAGGTCCCAGATCACGCCGTCCTCGAGCAGGAGGTTGGCCTGGTCCATGAAGTAGCCCGTCATGATGTTGGGCAGGGAGGAGGGATCGGCCATCAGCGTGTTGGTGAACACGGCCGGGGTGGTGCCGGTGGTCGGGAACATCCACTCGATGTTGACGCCCAGGTTCTCATTGAGGCCGACGTGGAACGGGGACTCCTTCCAGCTGACGAACTTCTCGTGCGGGGAGCAGTTCTCCTGGATGTACCGGGTGACGGTCTTGTCGGTGTTCAGCGGGTAGGTGTCGCCGGCGGAAAGCAGCTCCACGGCCAGGCCGGGAACCGCGCTCAGCAGCAGGCACAGCGCCAGCGCCAGGGTAACGAGCTTTTTCATAGGGATAACCTCCTTTTTTATTGCAAGCGGCTTCATCGCTGTGCCGCCTGAATACGCCGGGAAAGCTTTGTGCAAAGCAATGGAAAAAGCGCGAATTTTGGTGTCTGTTCTCTACAACATATCATAAATTACCCGACGAATTTTCACCATTGCGAATCTGCGCGAATCCATTGCGAAAATCGCAGTCTTGCCGGGAAATGTGTACCGGAAACGATTCCTTTGTTGTATACTGTAGCTGCAATCGGGGCCACAATGGGAACGGAAGACGGAGAAGGAGGCTGCATTCATGCACATCGGCTTTGAGTCCGACCTGTACAACATCGCGCACAACATCACCCGGATTCCCTCCGGAAGCTGCCTGATCCATTCCCACACCACCTACGAGCTGCTCTATGTTCTCTCCGGGGACGCCACCTTTTCCATCGGCGGCACGGAATACACCCTGCGCCCGCACACGCTGCTGTGCATCCCGCCGAACGTGTTCCACGGCATCCATGTGCATACGGAGGAGCCATACGACCGCTACACCGTGCACTTCGACCCGGCGATCCTCTCCCACGAGCACCGCGCGCTCCTGCTGAGCAAGCTGCCGGACAAGACGGACACCTGCTGCCTCTACGACATGGAGAACTCCGGGATTCTCGACATGCTGCGCCAGTTCGACGACCTCGACCGCGAGCCGGAGTCCCTGCAGCGCCCGCTGATCCCGATCTTCCTGCAGGCGCTCATCGCCCGCATCCTCATGACGCTGCCGAGCGAGGATGAGCTCTCGCCCAATCCGGAGGCCGGCGCGCGCCGCCTCATGCGCAGCAGCCTGCTGCGCTACATCGACGAGCATTTCACCGAGCCCATCACGCTCGACACGCTCTCCGCGCGCTTCTACGTCTCCAAATCCCAGCTCAACCAGACGTTCCGCCAGATGACCGGCACCACGGTGATCGACTACATCATCCGCAAGCGCATCGCGTACGCGCAGCAGCTCCTGCTCAACGGCGTCTCCGCGGCGCAGGCGGGCGCGGCCGCGGGCTTTGGCGACTACACCAGCTTCTACCGCGCCTACAAGAAGCACTTCGGCTGCTCCCCGAACCACGACAAGCGCGAGGTCACGCACAACGGGCAGGTGTCCGAGGAGCTGATTCCCTATCTTTCCGAGGGCTTCAGCCCGACCCTTGCCGAAAAAAAGAAAAAGGAAGCGCCTTCTCCCGAATAGGAGAAGGCGCTTTTTCGCTATATGGAAAATTGATCAAAGCGTCGTACAGCGAGCACTGACACGGCTCTCAAAAAACCGGGCTCTTCGATAACCGACTGTCAGGCGACGCCTCGTTCCCTGACGACTCTTTCTTTGATCGCTTCGCGACGGGAACGCTGGGGGATTTCAGCCCGGGCAGCCTGCATCCGGCGAAACGGAATGGACAGAACCTGGGCGAAGCGCTAAGCTCAACAAAAGGGAGGCAGATGCCCCCCGGTTAGCGCATGAACAGGAGGAGCGACGATGAGCGAATTCAGGCCCCGCCGCATTGTCGGGATGATGAGCGGCACATCGGTTGACGGCGTGGATGCTGCGCTGGTTGAAATCGCGGGCCCGTCCGCGGAAAGCGCGCGGCGGACAAGACGCTTTTGCCGGAAAATCCAACGGATTGCGACGTTTTTTCTGTGAATACATTGACAGGAAATGACGGCAATTATATAATGAAAGCAGTATGTACAAATGGAAGCTGTGCGGGTGCGCCCCGGTTCCCGCCGAAAGAAAAGGAGTTGTCCGTATGAAGTCTCTGTGAAAGAAAACAGCAGCCGTGATCATCGCCGCCGGCATGGTCGCCGCCTGCTCCATGCCCGCGCTTGCGCAGGCGCAGGAAAAGACGCCGGAAACGTCGGGGGTGGCGACGGCCTACGCTGTGGAAGCCCCGCTGTCCGGCCCGTGCGGCGATGGGCTGACCTTTGCGTTTGACCCCGAGACCGGTGTGCTCACGATCACCGGCGAGGGCGATATGTGGGACTTCGACGGCGATCTGCCGTGGGCGCAGCTGACCGGCAGCATCCAGAAGATCGTCGTCAGCACGGGCGTCACCCGCATTTCCGGCGGCGCGTTCAGCGGCTGCGCGAGCCTGGAGGCCGTCGAGCTGCCGCAGACGCTGGC
>Ga0129315_1001174_pt1 | contig 11762 bp, 9 predicted proteins | sample Cm827metagenome_FD_94432 | JGI IMG/M metagenome (GOLD analysis project Ga0129315, IMG submission 94432) | Eastern black-and-white colobus group fecal microbial communities from Wisconsin, USA - Cm827 metagenome | ecosystem: Host-associated > Mammals > Digestive system > Large intestine > Fecal...
GCACGTCTCCGGCGAGCCGCACGCAGAGTGTCATGCCCGCGAACCCGAAAGCCGCGGCGATGATACAGATGATTCCCTTTGTTCTGTTTGAGATTTTTTTCTTAGCCATGCTGGACATTATATCACATGGAGGTGGGACAGACGGACTGATAAGATCAGCAGTTTCTCCTGTTTACCCGACCGGATCGATTGGACAAAACCAAGTACAACTGTCTTTGTTGACAAATACCCCCAGGGGGTATATTATCCCAACCAGAAAGATAAAGATACAGCGTCCGATGGATGTGGACGCTTTCATCAAGCAGATATTGATCACAAGAGGTGGACGCCATGACCGATAAAAACAAGACCGCGGCTCCGGCCGAAAGACCGGACGACGGCAACAATATCCCCGAGCAGGCCTGCAAACAGGGCTGTGACCAGATGTCGGAGGACGTCTGCCCAACATGCTCTCACCGCAAGAAGCTGAGGGCTCCCGAAGAGAAGAAAAAACTGCTCAACCGGCTGAGACGCATCGACGGCCAGGTGAGGGGCCTGGAGAGGATGGTGGATTCCGATGCCTACTGTCCGGACATCCTGGTGCAGGCGTCGGCGGTGAACAGCGCAATGAACGGCTTCTGCAAGGAGCTCCTGGCAGAGCACCTGCGGAGCTGCGTGGTGGAAGACATAAAAGATGGAAGAGAGGACACCATAGACGAGCTGGTGGAACTTCTGAAGAAGCTCATGGAGTAGTTCCGGAATGGTGCCGGGAGGCGAGATATTATGGAAAAGTTCAATGTAGAAGGAATGCACTGCGCTGCGTGCAGTACGAGGGTCGAAAAGGCGGTGAGCAAGGTGCCGGGGGTCGATTCCTGCTCAGTCAGTCTTCTCACCAACTCCATGGGAGTAGAGGGGGACGCGTCCCCCGAGGAGATAATCGAGGCCGTGGAAAAGGCGGGTTATGGTGCCAGTCTCATGGGCGGAGAGGCCGCTGAGAGCAGATCTTCGGACGGAAGCAGCGTGCGAGAATACAATGAGAGGCTCGAGCAGCAGAAAAAAGCTCTTGAGGACAAGGACACCCCGAGGCTGAGAAAGAGACTCATAACATCCCTGGGCTTCCTCCTCGTGCTCATGTATTTTTCGATGGGACACATGATGTGGAGCTGGCCGGTGCCGCAGTGGCTCGATGGAAATCACATTGCCATGGGGCTCATAGAGATGATCCTGTCGGCGATAATAATGATGATAAACAAGGACTTCTTCACCAGCGGGTTCACCAGCCTCTTCCGGGGCGGCCCGAACATGGACACACTGGTGGCCATGGGCTCATCGGTGTCTTTCGCCTGGAGCGTGTTCGTCCTTTTCAAGATGACCGGCGACCAGCTCACCGGTGACTCCGCAGCCGTGATGTCCGACATGCACAGCTTCTACTTCGAATCCGCGGCCATGATCGTGACGCTTATCACCGTGGGAAAGATGCTGGAGGCCATGTCCAAGGGCAAGACGACGGATGCCCTGAAGGGCCTGATGAAGCTGGTCCCTCAGACCGCCACGGTCGAGCGTGACGGCCAGGAAAAAGAGGTCCCGGTGGACCAGGTGTCCTTAGGCGATGTTATCGTGGTGAGGGCCGGAGAGAGCATCCCGGTGGACGCCGTGATAGTCAGCGGAGAGGCCTCAGTAGATGAGTCGGCCCTGACGGGAGAGAGCATCCCGGTGGACAAGGCCCCTGGAGACAGGGTCTCCGCCGCGACCGTCAACATGTCCGGATACATCAAGGCAAAGGCCTCCAGGATAGGAGAGGATACCACACTTTCCCAGATTATCCAGATGGTGAGCGACGCGGCCGCCACAAAGGCACCTATCGCCAAGATCGCGGACAAGGTCGCAGGCGTGTTCGTCCCTGCGGTACTGATAATAGCCGCCGCGGTCACTGCGATCTGGCTTCTGCTGGGACAGACTCCAGGCTTCGCACTGGCGAGGGGCATCGCCGTACTGGTGATCAGCTGCCCTTGCGCCCTCGGACTGGCGACACCTGTTGCCATCATGGTGGGGAACGGACTTGGCGCCAGAAACGGCATACTTTTCAAGACCTCTGCCGCCCTGGAGGAGACCGGGCGCATCGAGATCGCCGCGCTGGACAAGACCGGCACCATCACGAAGGGCCAGCCTTCACTCACCGACATAGTTCCGGGAGAGGGATACACGGAGAAGAGTCTCCTGTCCCTTGCATACTCCCTTGAAAAGAAGAGTGAGCATCCGCTGGCAAAAGCCATTCTCGCCAGGGCGGAGGAGGACGGCACTCCGTTCAGAGAGATCTCCGGGTTCAAGGTCCTCTCGGGCAACGGGCTCACGGGTACCGTAGATGGAACGGAGCTGGCGGGAGGAAACCTGGCCTTCATCCAGACAAAGCTGAAGGACGGCAGCGGCCCTGACCCATCGAAGGCGCAGGACCTCGCATCTCAGGGAAAGACCTGCGTATACTTCTCCGAGGGCGGAAGATACGCCGGCATGATGGGCATCGCGGATACCATCAAGGAGGACAGTCCTGATGCCATCAGGGAGCTCCACAGCATGGGCATCAAGGTTGTCATGCTCACTGGGGACAACCAGGTGACCGCCCGCGCCATCGGCAGGCAGGCCGGAGTTGACGAGGTCATCGCGGGCGTGCTCCCCGGAGACAAGGAGGCCGAGATAAGGAGACTTCAGGAAAAAGGAAAAGTCGCCATGATAGGCGACGGCATCAACGACGCGCCGGCCCTTACAAGAGCTGACATCGGCATCGCCATAGGTGCCGGCGCAGACGTGGCGGTGGACGCCGCGGACGTGGTGCTCATGAACAGCAGACTGACAGACGCGGCCGCCGCCATAAGGCTGAGCAAGGGAACGGTAAGGAACATCAAGGAGAACCTTTTCTGGGCGTTCTTCTACAACATCCTGCTCATCCCGCTGGCTGCCGGCCTGTACACAGCGCTTTTCCACGGCTGGACGATGAACCCTATGTGGGGCGCCGCGGCAATGAGCCTCTCGAGCTTCTGCGTGTGCATGAACGCTTTGAGACTTAACTTTTTCAAGCTCCACGACCCGGGCAAATTCACCGTCCGGAGCGCGGGATCAGATACAGATAACGAACCGATCGTTACAGAGACTTTAAGCAGCACTGAAGAGGAGGAAGACAAAATGACAAAGACCATGAAGATCGAGGGAATGATGTGCACGCACTGCGAGGCCACAGTAAAGAAGGCCCTGGAGAGCCTGGACGGCGTGACCGAGGCAAAGGTGAGCCACGAGGCCGGAGAGGCGGTGGTCTCCATGACCGAGGACGTGGCGGACGACGTTCTCAAGAAGGCAGTGGAGGACAAGGACTACAAGGTAGTCTCCGTTGCGTAGACCGGCCGGAAGGCTGCAGAAAGGCGGTGGACCTGAATGAATGGAGCATCGTTGATAATACTGGCCGCACTTGCGGTGGCGGTATTCCTGGCCCTGCGCTACGTGTACAGGGAAAAGAAGAAGGGCAACGCCTGCATCGGCTGTCCTTACGCGGGGAGCTGCCACGGGCAGAACCGGTGCGAAGTTGAGAGAAAAGACGTTTCCCGCTGAAACGACACTGTGCGGGACCAGAGGAACACGAGTATACAGGCTGCTGCATTTTGAAAGACAAATGCGGCAGCCTGATTTTTCTACCAGAAAAGGCTGGCACATTCCAGATGCGCCAGCCCCGTATGCTGCTTTTACCGGTTTTCAGTTCTTTCTGTTTTTGCCGGAGCTTACTCTATCAAGAGCTTACTCCGCGATGCATGTGCCGATGCAGGAAGCGCCTGTGAATGCAGCGTTTCCTTCGTCCGTGTCCAGGTGCACCACGCTGTCAGGCCCGCCGATGCGGACGATCACATCGCTGAAGGTCAGGGCTCTGTCCTTGCCGGTGTCGATACGGAGATCGATGTTCTGGTTCTGAGTCACGCCCAGCTTTGCGGCGTCCTCCTCGTTGAGGTGCACGTGTCTCTGAGCGATGATGCAGCCGTGGTCGATCTCAACGGAATTGCCGTTGCCCGCTACGATCTTGATGCCAGGCGTGTTTTCCAGATGTCCGGAGAGACGGATAGGCGCATCCACGCCGAGTGATCTCGCGTCTGTAGCGGAAAGCTCTACCTGAGTCTCCTTTCTGGCAGGTCCCAGGATGGCGACTCTCTCCATGGAATGCTTAGGCCCTACGAGAGTCACTCTCTCGGCCGCAACGTAACCGCCAGGGATCTCTTTTTTTACAGTGAGCTCCGCGCCTGCTCCGAAGAGCTTCTCGATGTCCGCCTGGGACAGGTGCACGTGGCGTGCGCTCACCTCTACTGTTACATCCAATCTACCCATAATGTCTTCCTCCTGAAAAAAATCGATAGTTCTTTCTTTTCCTTCCGCCCCGGCTTCCCCGGGACCTTGATCGTCAGAATTATAGCACAGGAAAAACAATTAGTCCGGGAAAAAATCAAAGTAATTGACTTTTCGGCATACCGTCTCTATAATTTCATTAATAGAACATAGTTCTGCTATATAGAACACAAAGAGATAGAAACACACCACGTTATCACACCTTGGACCGGAAACCGATGGGAGGTCATTCAATGAAGCTGCTGATTATCAATCCCGGTGGCACGAGTACGAAAATTGCTGTTTACAACGACGAGGAAGAGGTGTTCAAGAAGTCCATACCCCACACGGCGGAGGAGCTGAAACCTTTTCCACACGTCTTCGATGAATACGAGTACAGGAAGAAGCTCATCCTCGACGCCGTAGAAGAAGCCGGCATCGATCTCAAGGAGATCGGGTGCGTCGCCGGAAGAGGCGGGCTCATGCGTCCGGTGGTGGGCGGCACCTATAGGGTCAATGAAAAAATGGTGGACGATCTGCGGAACGCCGTCGAGGGTGAACACGCATCCAACCTGGGAGCCCCCCTCGCTAAGGGCATCGGCGATTCCCTGGGAGTTCCGTCCTTCGTGGTGGATCCGGTGTCCGTGGATGAGATGATGCCTAAGGCCAGGATCGCCGGAATAAAGGACCTGGAGAGGCCGAGCTGGTTCCACGCCCTCAACCACAAGGCCGTGGCGAGGTTCACCGCGGAGAAGCTGGGAAAGAGATACGAGGACTGCAACTTCATCGTGGCCCATCTGGGATCGGGCATCTCCATCGTGGCCCACGACCACGGGAAGATGGTGGACGGAAGCGGCGGCAGGACCAACGGACCTTTTTCGCCTGAGAGAAGCGGAGGACTTCCTACCTACCCGCTCATCGAACTCTGCTACTCTGGAAAATACACCCATGAGGAGATGGTCTCCAAGGTGAGCAGCGTGGGAGGCATGTACGACTACCTCGGAACGAAGGACATGCAGGAGATAGAAGACCGCATGAACGGAGGAGACGAAAAGGCGGCCCTTATCATGCAGGCGTTCACATACTTCACGGCGAGGGAGATCGCGTCCTACGTACCGGCCTTCAGCGGTCCGGTGGACAGGGTGATCATGACCGGAGGGATCGCCCATTCTCAGTACGTCGTGGACGAGGTCTCCAGGATGACCGCATCTGTAGCTCCGATGGAGGTAGTTGCGGGAGAGTTCGAGATGAAGGCTCTGGCCCTCGGTTCTCTCAGAGTCCTGAGAGGAGAGGAAGAGGCCAGGGAGTACGTGTAGAATCACGGGCACGCACATGATGCGCGGCCGCGGCCGCATAAGCGGCACAGTGATCAAGGAGGTTTGAATAATGAAGTTTTCAGTACGCATGGACAGGATCAAGGCTTCGGGTATCAGAGCGGTGCAGAAGAGAATTGCGGGAAGATCCGATATCATCTCCTTCGCGGCAGGACTCCCTGACCCGGCGCTCTATCCGATGGAAGACCTGGAGAAGGCGACGGCCGAGCTGTACGCGAAGGACGGGAGAAAAGCTTTTTCATACGGGCTCACGAAAGGTTACGGACCGCTCCTGGATATCCTGGTAAAGAGGATGAACGAGAAGGAGCATGTTCAATGCTCCCTGGAAAACATCTGCATCCTCAGCGGATCCCAGCAGGGCCTCGGGCTAGCCGCGCAGCTCTTCATTGACGAGGGTGACGTGGTCATCACGGAGAACCCGAGCTACCTCGGCGCCATCAACGCCTTCAGGCCTTACGGGGCAGAGTTCGCAGGCGTGGATACCGACGATGACGGCATAGTGATCGAGGACCTTGAGAAGGTGCTGGAGGAGAACCCGAGGGCTAAACTCCTCTACATGATACCTAATTTCCAGAACCCGACAGGAAAGGCCTGGACCCTCGAGCGCAGGCAGAGGTTCATGGAGGTGATAGAAAAATACGATGTTGTCGTAGTCGAGGACAACCCGTATGGAGAGATCCGCTTCAAGGGCGATCCGCTGCCTGATCTTAAGTCCCTGGACAAGACGGGGCAGGTGATGTACCTTGGGTCCCTCTCGAAGGTGCTGAGCCCCGGAATGAGGATCGCTTGGGTCTGCGCATCTCCGGAGATCGCATCGAAGGTGGAGGAGCTCAAGGAGACCAACGATCTCCAGAGCCCTGAGCTCACCCAGATGCTCGCCACATACTACATGAACATGTTCGATCTGGAAGCCCACATCAAGGAGATCCAGGAGACATACAAAGAGAGATGCGAGCTGATGATCGAGATGATAAAGAAGTACTTCCCTAAGGAGATCAAGTACACCGATCCTGAAGGCGGCATGTTCCTGTGGCTGGAGCTCCCTGAGGGCCTGGACAGCGACAAGATCCTGGACGAGGCCGTGGAGGCCGGCGTGGCCTACATCCCGGGAGAGTCCTTCTTCGCCCAGGAGGGCGTGAAGAACACCGTGAGGATGAACTTCACCATGGTGAACGATCAGCAGATAAGAGACGGGATAAAGATCCTGGGAGAGGTGTTCTCGCGTCACATCCAGGGGTCGAATAAATAAAAGGGAGGACTGATATATGAAAAGCAAAGCAAAACTTGTCATCACCCTGCTGGTGTTGGGGAGCTGCTGGTCCGTAGTGTACCTGGTGCCGTATCTCCAGTACACCTGGTATGACCCGTTCAAGGAGTTCATAGGGGCGTCCAACACGCAGCTGGGGCTGCTCCTGACGATATACGGATTCGGAAACGTTTTCGGAGCGCCTGTGGGAGGATGGATCTCAGACAGGTTCAACTACAAGGTGATATACGTTCTGTCCGTGCTGCTGAACGGCATCTTCGCACTGCTGTTCCTGGTGCATCCGACATACGGATTCGCCGTGTTCATGTGGATCGGCTTCGCTGTGGCGAGCCTGTTCTTCAACTATCCGGCTCACATCAAGATCGTGAGAGAGCTGGCCAGCGACGAGGACCAGGGCAAGATCTTCGGCTTCAACGAGACGGCCATCGGCCTCGGAAACATAGTCTTCAGCTCGCTGATGATGATCGCCTTTACAAAAGCGGCCACGGATATCGGCGGCATCAAGGCTGCTGTTATCTGCAACGCCGTGATATCCTTCATACTCACGGGCCTCGTGATGGTCGTGCTGGAGAACCCTAAGAAAAAGAAGAAAAATGCTGAGACGGTGGAAGTCAAAGAGGCGGCTCCTGCGGTCGAGGAGGAGCACGCAAACTTCTTCCACGATTTCAAGAAGATCGCTAAGCAGAAGGCCACATGGCTGGTCGCTCTCAACATCTTCGCCGTATATTCATTCATGACCACACTAACGTACTTCACGCCGTATTTCACACAGGTCATGGGCGTGACGGTCACCCTCACGGGATGGGCCGCAATAGCAAGGCAGTACGGAATGCAGCTGGTGGGCGCTCCCGTAGGCGGAGTGATGACGGACAAGGTGAAGTCTCCGTCCAAGGTACTGATAATAGTGTATATCGTTGGTATCGCGGGGCTCATCTACATGCTCATGCCTAAGAGCAACGTCACCGTGGCCATGATCATCGCACTTACGCTCATACTGTCGTTCTTCGTGTACATAGGAAGAGGAGCATATTACGCAACGCTGACAGAGGCCGGAGTCCCGAGAGAGCTCAGCGCATCCACCATCGGAGTTGCTGCTGCGGTCGGATTCTCACCTGACCTGTTCCAGTTCACTCTGTTCGGATACTGGATGGACAACTGCGGAGACGCCGCGTTCACCTACATGTTCGTATACCAGACTATCGTTCTGGTGGTGGGCATCCTGGCGGCGGCTACCATCCTTAAGAGGAAGAAGACGGTACTCGCAGAGGTTCAGTAGTCCGTCAACAAAAGTGACACGATCAACTATTTACCTCATATGATAATACTTTAGCTTTAGGAAAAGCCCTTCCCCGGCCGTTCACTGGTGGCCGGGGAAGGGCTTTTTCGTGGTGATCATGTGGAATGCAGCTCCATTATTACAAAATGGAATACTACAATTACATTTTGTTATTAAGTGCTTAAGCTCACAGTTTGTAATCCGTCACGAAATCGATGAGTTCCCGTAAAAGTGGATCAATGTGATGATTGTTTTTTATTACGAGTGCCATGGTGATTTGCAGATCCTTATCGATGGATATCAGACGTATGCCAAGATCTTCATATGATTTAGCCAGTCGTTCAGAGAGAAGGGTAACTGCTCTGCCTGAGATAGTGGCGTTTATTACAGTGTCTATATTTCTGAATGGCTGGATGTTTCGGCTGCTTATCCCTGCATCAGCAAGGGCTTTGGTAGTAAGATCGTACATACCTGTCTTTTGGTCTGGAAGAGCGATGTGTTCATTTATCAACTCACGAAGATCTACAGATGACCGTCTGGCAAAACGATGACTGGAATTAACAGCCAGCATAAGCTTGTTTTTTGATAACCGGTAAGTGGTGAATTTACGGTCCAGCTTCATCGTTGGTGAGATCATGATAAATGCAGCATCGATCTCTTCGCTTTCGAGCATCTCAAGCAAATCGAAACTGGGCAGATCGATGATAGTGTATTCAACTTCGCTATTACCCTGTTTTCGAAAATCGTAGAGCATGGTAGAAATACCCATGCGCCCCATGACAGGGATCGATCCGATCCTGAGAACATTCGCGGAATGGATCACATATTTTGCCATGGCCAGCTTCATATCGTGATGATATTGACAAATCGATTCTGCATACTGGATGAATTCTTTTCCGGCAGGGGTTATTGAGATCGGCCGTTTGGAACGATTGCAGAGCGTGACGCCATTCAGTTCAGCCTCAAGTTTTGCAATGTGTTTTGACATTACCGACTGTGAAACGTGACAGCTCGCGGCCGCTTCAGAAATGTTGCGGTATTTATTTATCGCCAGCATAAATTGCAGATCGTCGAAGTCCATATCTTTCCTTTCAGTACAATTCTACTATTCCAATTGAGAATAATAATACGACGGATCGGAATCTAGGTCAAACCCCGCTTTTAATAAAATCCAGATAGAACAAAAAAGGATGTGCAATCAAATAACGAGTTTGAAGCGCTAATGATCATATCGGGAACGAATGTGAAAAAGGAGGATCTCATGAAAAACAAAATCGCACTGGAAGAACATTTTGCTACCGAAGAATATCTTCAGGATGTGAAGAGATTCTTTATCCGCGAAGGAGCTGATGTATGGGAAAAAGCAAAGAATACGATCTGTGATATTACCGGAGGTGAAAGGCTCGAAAAGATGGATGAGGCGGGTATAGAAAAATCTATTCTTTCGCTTTCATCCCCTACTATTCAGGCGATCTGCAACACAGAAGACGCCATTGAAGCAGCGAAGGCGATCAATGAGTACACCGCAAACCAGATCGCTCCTCGCAGAGACAGGTTTGAAGCTTTCGCAGCACTTCCGACACAGTCACCGGAAGCTGCAGCGAGGGAGCTGGAGCGTTGCGTAAAAGAGTATGATTTTAAGGGCGCACTTATCAATGCTTACTGCAATGTGGATGATCCGACAAAACCTGTTTTTCTTGATGAGCCTAAATACGAACCATTCTGGGCCAAGGCAGCTGAGCTCGGTACGCCAATTTACATTCATCCAAGGCCAGTTCCACAGGCTGTGAAAGACATCATGTTCGGAGACAACCACTTCTGGATGGAAACAGCTGCATGGGGATGGCATGCAAACCTTGGAACACAGATACTGAGACTTGTATCGAGCGGTATTTTCGATAAATATACAAATCTTCAGATCGTGATCGGTCACATGGGAGAACTCCTTCCGATGTTCCTATGGAGGATAACGAACAGGTGTAACACCCATAAGAGAGACTGCCTTGCTGAGCTGCCTATCAACCAGTATTTCCAGAGGAATATTTCAATCACAACTTCCGGAAACTGCAGCACTCCTGCATTGATGTGCGCAATGATGGAGATGAGCACAGACAGGATCATGTTCTCTACAGATTATCCTTATGAGACTATGAAGCAGGCATCTGACTGGTTTGATAATATCCCATTCAGCGATATCGATAAGGAGAAAATGGGAAGAACAAATGCGGCAGAGCTTTTCCACATTGATCTTAAGTAAAATCGTTGTTCTGATTATGGTATGACACTGGAGAACTGATATGGGAATGAAAGATAAAGATAAGAAACCAGAGCGAAAGCTGACGATTTCTGGTTCGATACTCATACTTGCAGTTATTTTTGCAACTATAATTGGAGGGATCCGGCTAGGATACGGCACAAACATGTCGCTCTTTGCAGGTGCATTTGAAGCCATGATCGCCTGCCTGATCCTGAGGAAACAGTGGGATGAAGTTCAGAAGCCGATTCTGGATTTTATGAGTGGAACTCTGGTCGTCTGCATAATTCTTATCGATGTAGGAATTATGGTAGGATCCTGGATAATCGGAGGGACGGTTCCATCATTGATGTATTATGGCCTGAAACTGATCTCTCCCAATCTGGTAGTACCGATGGCATTTCTGTTATGTGCAGTCATGTCGATCTTTACAGGAACGAGCTTCGGCTCGATCGCAACCATGGGGATCGCAGTTACTGGCGTTGCAATTGGAGTTGGGGTCCCGATGCCGCTTGTAGCGGGTGCTGTTGTGGCAGGTGCCCACGTTGGAGATAAAATGTCCCCTATGTCAGACAGCACAAATCTTTGTTCAGGTGTAGCAGGTGTAGATCTCTATGATCATATAGGATCAATGATGCATACCACCGTTCCGGCAGCATTGATCTCATTGATACTGTACTGGGTCATGGGAATGAGATACACAGGCAATGAAACAGCGGATAAAAATGTTCACTTGATGCTGAATACTCTGGATGCAAACTTCAATATCAGCCTTCTGGCACTTGTTCCTGCGATTCTGATGATAGTCATTGCGGTCGCCAGGATACCGGCTGTTCTGGGACTTACGACCTGCTCTATTTTCAGTGTGTTTTATGCTATCCTCATGCAGGGATGCAGCTTAAGCGAGGTGATGGTGGTAGCACAGAATGGATATGCTTCTGACACCGGTGTGGAACTTGTAGATGGGATCCTTAACAGGGGCGGAATGAGCTCTATGATGGGAACTGTAGGAATGATCATGCTCGCCTGCATGATGGGAGGTGCGCTTCAGGCGACAGGGGCACTTAAAGTATTCATGGACAATGTGCTTATGAAGAGGGTAAAAAGTGCCAGGTCTCTTGTTGTCATTACGATGATATATAATTATCTCATTCTGGCAGTATCGGGTAACCAGATGCTCGGCGCTGTAATGTCAGGCCCTACTTTTGCAGAAACGTATGATGAGATGAACATTCATCGTAAAGTCCTTACCAGGTGCATGGGAGATACGACAATAAACGGTTCGGCGCTGATTCC
>Ga0129315_1001177_pt1 | contig 11738 bp, 9 predicted proteins | sample Cm827metagenome_FD_94432 | JGI IMG/M metagenome (GOLD analysis project Ga0129315, IMG submission 94432) | Eastern black-and-white colobus group fecal microbial communities from Wisconsin, USA - Cm827 metagenome | ecosystem: Host-associated > Mammals > Digestive system > Large intestine > Fecal...
TGTTCCTCAACGAGGTCAAACACCGCAGGCTCCACAGCTTCATCCAGACCATGAGCTTCCTGCCGTATTTCATCTCCGCGGCCGTCATGGTCTCCATCCTCAACACGCTCGTTTCCCCCTCCTCCGGCCTGATCAACAATCTGATCGCCGCGCTGGGCGGCAAGGCCATCAACTTCATGTCCAGCCCCCAGTGGTTCCGACCGCTCTATGTGATTCTGGAAATCTGGCAGACGTTCGGTTACTCGGCCATCATCTACATCGCGGCCATGACCTCCATCGACCCGGCGCTCTATGAGGCCGCGGAGATGGACGGCGCCAACCGCTGGACGAAGATGTGGCACATCACGCTGCCTTCCATCTCCACCTCCGTGATCGTCATGCTGATCATCTCGGTGGGCAATATATTCTCCGTCAACCTCGACCGCATCCTGCTCATGTACAACCCCAGCACCTATTCCACCGCCGACGTCATCCAGACCTACGTGTACCGCATCGCCTTCGAGTCCTCCGGCTTCCCGGATTACAGCTACGGCACCGCCGTCAACGTGCTCAAGTCGGTCATCGCGTTCATCCTGGTCAACGGCGTGAACAGGATCGCGGACAAGTTTGCCGATTCCCGGCTGTTCTGAGAAGGGAGGGGAACAATCCATGGCGAAATCCAAAAAGCTGCGCAGCGACGGCCGTCTCTTCAATGTCATCAACTCGACCGTGCTCGTGCTCGTCGCGCTCATCTGCGTCTATCCGCTGCTGTATGTGTTCTTCGTCGCCTGCTCGGACGGCGTTCCGCTCTCCCGCGGCCAGGTGACCTTCCTGCCCAAGGGCTTCCAGCTCGAGTCGTTCAGGTACATCTTTGACAATCCGCGCTTCAACGTGGGCCAAGGCCTGCTCAACTCGTTCGTGTATACGCTCTTCGGCACGCTGTTCGCGCTGCTGATCACCTACATCACCGCGTTCGTGCTCAGCCGCAAGCGCTTCGTCCACCGCAACTGGATCATGACGGTCTTCGTCATCACCTGGGTGTTTGACGCCGGCATCATCCCGCAGTACATCATCTATTCCGGCCTCAAGTTCGTGGACAATCCGCTGGTCATGATCATCCCGGGCGCGATCAACACGCAGTTCCTGCTCATCACGCGCACCTTCCTGCAGGGCATCCCCGACGAGCTGGAGGAGGCCGCCGTCATCGACGGCGCCAACGACTGGCAGATCATGACGCATGTGTTCCTGCCGCTCTCCCCGACGATTCTGGCGACGGTGGGCACGTTCTACGCCGTCTCCATCTGGAACCAGTACCTCATCCCGCAGATCTACCTCAAGACCGACGCCCTCAAGACCATCCAGCAGGTGCTCAAGTCGGTCGTCATCACCGACGGCGCCTCCGGCACGACCTTCCGCAACGTGGTCGTCGGCGACGTCACGCTCAACCAGCAGAACCTCAAGTCCGCCGCGATCTTCATCACGATGCTTCCGATCATCTGTGTCTATCCCTTCGTGCAGAAGTACTTCAAGAAGGGCATCCTGCTCGGCTCCGTGAAGGGCTGAGCTCCTGAGAAAGAAGGCAGATTATGGCAAGAACATACGTCGAAATCCCCACGCTCAGCGGCGACGGCCGTCTCCACCATCACGCGCTGCTGGACACCGTCGAGGCGCTCATCCCCAACGCCCCCTACAACAGCTGCCACGCCGCCGACCTGCTGGAGCTGCAGAACGGCGATCTGCTGTGCGTCTGGTTCGCCGGCTCGGACGAGGGCAACGCCGACATCTCCATCGTCGGCAGCCGCCTGCCCGCCGGGGAGAGCCAGTGGACCGCGCCGGTGAAGATCTCCGACGACGCCACGCGCTCGGAGCAGAACCCCAGCCTCTTCCAGCACCCCAACGGGGACATCTGGGTGATGTACACGGCGCAGGTCGCCCGCACGCCGGATACCCCGGTGAACTTCAACCTGCAGTACACGGCGGAAATCCGCCGCAAGATCTCCCACGACCTCGGCCGCACCTGGGGGCCGACGGAGGTCATGTTCGACCGTGAGGGTTCCTTCTGCCGCCAGAAGATCCAGATCCTCTCCAGCGGCCGCTGGATCTTCGGCAACTGGATCTGCTTCCCGGACGAGACGCGCAACGGCAGCGACATCACCGTCCTGCAGATCAGCGACGACCAGGGAAAGACCTGGCGCAGCGTGGAGATGCCGCAGAGCGCCGGCCGCGTGCACGCCAACATCATCGAGAAGGCGCCCGGCAAGCTGGTGGCCATCCTGCGCAGCCGCTTCGCCGACCGCATCTACATTTCCACCTCCGACGACGACGGCGACAGCTGGAGTGTCCCGGTGCGTACGGAGCTTCGCAACAACAATTCCTCGATCTCAGCCATCCGCCTGCAGAGCGGCGCCATCGGCCTGGTCTACAACGACGTGGCTTTCAACGACGACACCTCCCGCACCGTCTGGCCGGATCAGCGCTGCCCCGTCACGATCGCCATCTCCGAGGACGGCGGCGTCACCTGGCCCTACCGCCGCATCGTGGAAAACGGCGAGGGCTTCACCGGCCCCTGGAACGACATCAACAACCGCCGCTACGAGTATCCGGTCATGATGCAGTCCCGCAACGGGGACATCCACGTGGCGTACAGCTGGGGCCGCCGCAGGCAGATCAAGCACGTCATCGTCACCGAGGACTGGGTCCGGGGTGCCAAAGTCTGCAAGGGCGCGGAGGGCGACCCCTCCATGCCCTGCCAGCGCTGAGAGGACAGGCCTCATTCTGCCGGACAGAATGAGGCCCTTTTGTTCGCTGCAATCACGCAAAGAAACGGAGAATGATCATGGAAATCAATCGAAACAAGGAAGACCGCGCAGCGGGGACCGCTCGCCCATGGACGCCGCCCGCCCTGCCCGCCGCGATCCCGCAGGGGGACATGCCGGGCGACAGGATCGTCATCGGCGAGGAGCACGTCCGCAAGGCCAACATCCTCTTTCCCGAGCTGCTTCCGCTGCTGTCCGCCTGCGACAATCCGTTCGGGCGCGCCGTCGTCACGGTGTGCGGCGGCTCCGGCGTAGGCAAGTCGGAAATCGCCTCCATTCTCGCCTATTACCTGCGCGCGGAGGGCATCGGCACCTACGTCCTCTCCGGCGACAACTACCCCCGCCGCATCCCCCGCGAGAACGACGCGGAGCGCCTGCGGGTCTACCGCGTCGGCGGGCTGCGCGGGCTGATCGCCAGCGGCCGCTATGACGCGCAGCGCGCCAAAACGCTCATCGCCCTGCAGGAGGCCGGCTGCGATGCCGATCCCGCCGCGGTGGCGCGCTATCCGTGGCTCAGCGTCTATCAGCAGGCGGGCGCGGCGCGCCTGGGCGAGTACCTGGGCTCCTCGCAGGAGCAGGATTTCGACGAGCTGGGCGGCATCGTCGCCGAGTTCAAGCAGGGCGCGCACGCCCTCTGGCTCAAGCGCATGGGCCGCAAGCCGACCGAGCTGTGGTATGACCAGGTCGACATGCACGGCGTGGACGTGATGATCATCGAGTGGACGCACGGCAACAGCGACCACTACGCGGGCGTGGACATCCCGATTCTGCTCAACAGCACGCCCGCGGAGACGCTGGCGCACCGCCGCGCGCGCAACCGCGACGGCGCGACCGACAGCCCCTTCACCACGCTGGTGCTGCAGCTCGAGCAGCGCCTGCTCGAATCCCAGGCGCACAAGGCGAAGCTGATCCTCTCCAAGTCCGGCGAGCTGCTCACCTACGCGCAGTACCGCAGCCTGATGGCGCAGCAGTGAGGAGGAACGCATGAACAGCAAAGCGATGCTCAACGCCTATCCGGACAGCCTGGGCGGCTCCCTCGGCGCTGCGGCCGACCTGCTCGCCCGGCCGGAGCTGCAGGGCGCCTTCGGCTCCTTCTACATCCTGCCCAGCGTGTTCGACAGCGACCTCGACCGGGGCTTTTCCATCATCAGCTATGACCTGAACCGCCGCCTGGCCTCGGAGGATGACCTCGCCCGCCTGCGCGCGCTGGGGCTCGACCTCAAGCTCGACTTCGTGCTCAACCACCTGTCCGTGCTCTCCCCGCAGTTCCAGGACATCCTGCGCCGCGGGGACGCCTCGCCCTACCGCGATTTCTTCATCGACTGGAACGCCTTCTGGCAGGGCCACGGGCGGATGACGCCGCAGGGCTATATCCAGCCCGACCCGTCCGCCATGAAGGACATGTTTCTGCGCAAGCCCGGCCTGCCGCTGCTGATGGTCCGCCTGCCGGACGGCCGCGAGGTCCCCTACTGGAACACGTTCTATCAGGAGGTGCGCTATGCGCCGCTGGAGGAGCAGGCGCTCATGGCCGCGCTGCCCCTGCAGTACGGCGAAGCGCATGCGCTCGCGGAGCGCGTCAATCCCGCGCTGCAGGCGGGCACGCCGCCGGAGCAGATCGACTTTGGCGACCTGTCCGCCTTCCGGGAGGACGTGCTCGCGCTGCTCAGCCGCAGCCGCCGCTATCTCGGCCAGATGGACCTGAACCTCGGCTCTCCGCTCGTCTGGGATTTCTACCGCGACACGCTCGGCCGCCTGGCCGGCTACGGGGCCTCCATCGTCCGGCTGGACGCCTTCGCCTACGCGCCGAAGGCCCCGGGCCGGCGCAATTTCCTCAACGAGCCGGAGACCTGGGATGTGCTGGCGCGCATCGACGCCATGGCGAAGCCGCTGGGCCTCTCCCTGCTGCCGGAGATTCACGCCGCCTACGGGGAGCACAGCTACGAGGGCATCGCCCGCCGCGGCTACATGACCTACGACTTCTTCCTGCCCGGGCTGGTCATCGACGCGCTGGAAAACCACGACGGCAGCGCGCTGGCCTCCTGGGCGCAGGAGATTCAGGACAAGGGGCTGCGCACGGTCAGCATGCTCGGCTGCCACGACGGCATCCCGATGCTCGACCTCAAGGGGCTGATCCCCGAGGCGCGCATCCAGGCGCTGATCGACCTCATTGTCAGCCGGGGCGGCCTGATCAAGAATCTGCATGGGCAGAAGAACGTCTACTATCAGGTGAACGCCACCTACTTCAGCGCGCTGGGCGAGGACGAGCGCAAGCTGATTCTGGCCCGCGCCCTTCAAATGTTCATGCCGGGCAAGCCGCAGGTCTGGTACCTCGACCTCTTCGCCGGCAAAAACGATCTGGCGGCCGTCGCCCGCGGCGGGGAGGCCGGACACAAGGAGATCAACCGCACCAACCTCACCAGTGAGCAGATCCGCCGGGCACTTGACAGCGGCGTCGTCGCGCAGCAGCTCGAGCTGCTGCGCCTGCGCAACGCCTGCCCCGCCTTCGGCTTTGACGCGCACCTGACCGTGGACATCCCCCGGCCGGGCACGCTGCGCCTACTCTGGCAGCGGGACGGCGCCACGGCCGAGCTGACCGCCGATCTGGTCCGCTATGCCGCCCGGATCCGCACCTCGGGCTGGGCGCAGGCGGGCGAGCTCGAGCTGTGAGCGGGAGGGCGTGCGCATGAAGCAGATCGCCTATGCCGGCGAGCAGGCCGCGGACACCCGCTTCCACGACGGCGCGCTGCCGCTGATGGCGGGCGCATGCCACATTCAGGTGATGCGCGCCAACCGCGAGCATCCCGAGCTTTCGCAGGGCACGGACTTCACCTACAACCACGCGCCGATGCTCTGCCGCTGGCGCGGCTGGTTCTACCTGATGTACCTCTCCGGGCCCGTCCATGAGCACGCAGGCTGCGCGCGGGCGATGCTCACCCGCAGCCGGAACGGCTTTGACTGGGAGACGCCGCGCCTGGCCTTCCCGGACATCGCCGTGCCGCCGGGCGTCTATCGCGGCAAGGGCGCGCAGCAGCTCGCCCCCGGCGCGCGCACGATCGTCCATCACCGCATGGGCTTTTACACGGCGCCCAACGGTGTGCTGCTGATGATGACCCATCACGGCGTCACGCCGGACATCCATATCCTGCCCAACTCCGGCTACGGCATGGGGCGCGTCGTCCGGCGGATTTTTGAGGACGGCTCCCTGGGGGCGATCCACGTGCTGCGCGTCAACACGCAGGCCGGCTGGACGGCCGCGCACTTCCCCTACCCCTGGTTTGAAGAGAGCGGGGACGAAGCATTTGTCGAAGCCTGCCGCGCCGTGCTCTGCGATCCCCTGGCCAACGGCGCGTGGTGGGAGGAGGAGCGGCTCGACGAGGCGTTCTTCCCGCTCAGACAGATGCGCGCGCCGAGCTTTTGTCCGCTGCCGGACGGCGCCACCGCCGCCATCGGCAAGATGGGGTTGAGCGCCATCAGCGTGGACGGCGGCAAAAGCTGGTCCGAGCCGCAGACCGCCCCGGGCATCATCACCTCCGGCGGCAAATGCATGATCACCCGGACGGGGGACGGCCGCTTCGCCATCCTCTACAACCCCTCGCCCGACGGTCAGCACCGCTGGCCGCTCGCCGCGATCACCTCGGAGGACGGCTACACCTACCGCGACATGTGCTGTGCCTGCGGCGAGGTGCCGCCCATCCGCTACGGCGGCTATCTCAAGAGCATCGGCATCAACTACATCCGCGGCATCATGCCCGGCAACGACGACGCGCCGGACGGCTATACCTACGCGGTCTACTCCATGAACAAGGAGGACATCTGGTTCATGCGGATACCGCGCGCAATCCGCACGGAAGAGACGGCCCCCGTGCACGACGACTTCTCACGCATGGCGGGGCGCGTGCCGGAGGACTGGCACATCTACAGCCCCTGCTGGGCGCGCGTCGCGCTGGAGGACGGCTGCCTCGTGCTGCATGACAGCGAGCCCTATGATTACGCGAAGGCCGTCCGCCTCTTTCCGCGGACGGAGCGCGCGGCCATCCGCCTGACGCTCACGGCACAGGGCATACAGAACGGCATGCTCCAGCTGGACGCCGCCGACCGGCGCGGCCTGACCGCCATGCACCTGACGCTCTGCCCGGACGGCATGCTCCGCCTGCGCGGCGGCAACGGAGAGATCCCCGTCGGGCGCTTTGAGGAGGGCCGTCCGCTCGACCTGACGCTGGGGCTCGACTGCCGGGCGCAGCAGGTGACGGTCCTCGCCGGGGACCAGCCCCCGCAGGCAATGCGCTTCATGAACCCGGTGCTGAGCGTGGAGCGCCTCATCCTGCGCACGGGTCCGGTGCGCCTCGCGCCGACGCCGGAGGACGCGTTCAAGGATGTGCTCCTGCCGGACCTGCCCGGCGCGGGCGAGCGCCTCGCGGAGGCCGTCTACCGCATCGCGTCCGTGGACATCGAATAGTCACGAGCTATAAGCGCGAAGCGAGGAAGGGGTCTGGGGACCCGGGAAACGGAAAGGAGCGCTTGCGCGACTATTCCGTTTCCCGGACTGAAATCCCCCAACGTTCCCATATCGCGAAGCGATCTAGAAAAACGCAGTCAGGGAGCGAAGCGATACCTGACGGTCGGTTATCGAGTAGCACGTTTTTTGCGAGTATCAAAAAAGCAACGAAAAGGACAGGAAGCCCCGCCGGTACTTGCCGGCCGGCAGCTTTCTGTCCTTTCGTGTTCTGTTTTCAAAGCGAGGCAAGCCTTCGGAGAATGCGCTGGCAGGCGACGGCTTGCACGCTTACAGCCCGCCTCTATCCACTTGCACAGCCTCCACCAGCCGTCTGGCGAACGCCCGCGCGCCTTCGATGGCCTCCGGCGTCCGGAACGAGGCAAGGTTGTCCTCATCCACCACGGAGTACAGCCCGTCGTAGACGAGCTTCGAATGCTCGCACAGGCGCTGCACGCCCGTCTCGAACGGGCCGTAGGCGTATTCGCCCTCATAGCCGTGCGTCGCCAGAATCGCCACGTGCTTGCCCACCCAGAGCGAGCCCTTCGCCTTGCCGTAATACTTGTTGAGGCCGTAGTGCCGGTCGAGCACGGCCTTCATCTGCGGCGTGCAGTACCATGAGTAGATCGGCGTCGCCAGCACGATCAGGTCCGCCCAGAGGATGTCCTCCACGACGGCGGCCATGCCGTCCTGCTGCACGCAGCCGTATGCCCCCTCCACGTCCTGACAGCGGTAGCAGGCCCGGCAGGGGCGGATGTCCCTGTCCGCCAGCGTCACATAGCGCACCTGCACGCCCTGCGCGCGCAGCTCCTCCATCAGCGGCTTGCACAGCTCCGCCGTGTTGCCGTGCAGCCTCGGGCTGCCCATCAGAATCAGTGTGTTCATCGTGCTTCTCTTTCTTTTGAATCCGGGTCATTTGCCGGGCTGCCGGGTTTTGTCCTGCCCATTCATGCCCGGAAAAACTCCACCGTCAGGGTTTGCTTCGCGCTTATGGCCCGCTTCGATCAGAAAACAAGGCTAGAGCAGCTTCCTCAGCCCCGGCAGCCGCCGCAGCACCGCCGTGACGGCCATCCCCAGCAGGAACGCGCAGGCGATCCACACCCAGCACGCCGCAAACCCGCCGATGACCGGCACCAGTGCGGAATAGACGCGCGAGCTGACGTCCCGGAAGACCTTCTCAAACAGGTAGATGCCGAAGGTGCAGGCGCCCGCCTCCGCAAGCACGCGGGCGGCGCTCGCCGGGACGCGCACATGCCCGGACAGCGCCTTCATGCCGGCGAAGACCGCCAGCGCGGGCGCGAAGACGAACAGGCCGAACGCCGTCTCCGGCCAGTAGCCGTACGCCGCGTATGCACGCTTGAGCACCAGACACCCCAGCGCCACGCCCAGCGCACCTGCGCCGAAGAGCGCGAACAGCGTGCGCCTCTGCGCGACGCGGTCCGCGAGGCGGTGCTCCAGGAAGTAGCCCGCCAGCGGATAGTAGACCGTCCGCACCGCGGTGAAGGGCAGAAGGTTGCTGTTCAGCACAAAGTCTCCCTCGAAGCAGAGCCATTGCAGCGCGGAAAGCGCGTTCATCACGCCCATCAGCACCGTGATGTAGAGAAAGTCCCGCTCCGTCATCGCCCGCGCCAGCTTCCGCAGCAGCGGCAGCCCCAGCAGGTAGCCCAGGTAGGCATACAGGAACCAGTAGGACGTCGTGATGCGGCCGTCATAGAGCCCGCGCAGGTAGTCCGTCGGGTTCATCACGGACAGGTCCGTCCGGCAGATATAGACGTAGATGGCCGTGGAGGCCCCGACGAGCACCAGCACATAGCGCAGCACGCGCTTTTTGAGGCACACGCGCAGCGGCTCCTCCCGCCCCAGCAGCAGCGCCCCGCTGATCATGAAGAACAGCGGCACGGCGATGGTGTCGAGCACAGCCAGCGCCAGGTACGCGCCCTGCGCCGGCCCCTGTGCCGTCTCATAGCGCGTGAAGCCGCGCTCGCCCGTGTGGTTGTAGAGCACCAGCATCATCGCCAGCACCCGCAGCGCGTCGATGTGCAGCCGCCTGCCCGTCTCCTTCACCCGTCGTTGTCCTCCTTGACCGTTATGCTTTCGCTATCATACTCCGAAACGCCCCGCGCTGTCAAGCCGCCTTGAATTCGCGCGCAAAACCTGTTATACTCAGGGTATCATCCATTCCAAGGAGGTGCCCCTCATGACCCATGTTGCCATCCTCGGCGCGGGCGCGATCGCCCGGTCCATGGCCGCCACGCTGCGCGGCATGCGCGATCGCGGCGAGCCAGTCTCCCTGTATGCCGTCGCCTCGCGCGACCTCGCCCGCGCGCAGGCCTTCGCCCGGGAGGAGGGCTTTGCCCGCGCCTACGGCTCCTATGAGGAGATGCTCGCCGATCCCGCCGTCTCGCTGGTGTACATCGCCACGCCGCACTCCCACCACCTCGAACACATGAAGCTCGCCATCGCGCACGGCAGGCACGTCCTGTGCGAAAAGGCGTTCACCGCCAACGCCGCGCAGGCGCAGGAAGCGATTGCGCTGGGCCGGGAGAAGGGCGTGCTCGTTGCCGAGGCGATCTGGACGCGCTACATGCCCTCCCGGGAGATCCTGCGCGGGCTCATCGACGGCGGCGCCATCGGCGAGCCACGGATGCTCAGCGCGAGCCTGTTCTACCCCATCGAGCAGATTGAGCGCATCCGGCGTCCGGAGCTGGCGGGCGGCGCGCTGCTGGACGTGGGCGTCTACCCGCTGAACTTCGCGAGCATGATGTTCGGCGACGACTTTACGCGCATGGACAGCAGCGTGCAGCTGATGGACACGGGCGTGGACCGGCAGGAGACGATCACGCTGCACTATGCCGACGGCCGCACGGCGATGCTCTCCGCGGGCACGAGCTGCCGCGGGGACAGGCGCTGCGTCGTCAGCGGCACGGCGGGCTACCTGACCGTGGACAACGTGAACAACCCGACGCACATCGAGCTGTTCCGCGCGCAGGACGGCTTTGCGCAGCCCGAGGTCATCCCGCTGCCGGAGCAGATCACCGGCTACGAGTACGAGGTGCGCGCCTGCCTGCGGGCCATCGAAGCCGGGGCCGTCGAGTGCCCGGAGATGCCGCACGGGGAGACGCTGGCCATCATGCGGATCATGGATGATCTGCGCGCGCAGTGGGGCGTGCGGTATCCGTTCGAGTGAGCCCGGACGGGGTTTCCCGAACATTCCGCGAAAAACCGGAGAAAAGCTGCAATCAACCCATTGACAGAATAGGTTGGATGGGTATAATACAGGATAAAGCCGGACAGGAAGGAGTGAGCCGCATGAGGAGCATCATGATGCAGGAAATGAACATGCTGATGTGCTGCATGCGCCATGCTGACACGTCCTTTTCCTGTATGCAAAACGGGCTGATGTAATTTCAGGCAGAAGCAGCGGGAGATGGACGTCTCCCGCTTTTTTCTGTTCATCGAAAAGAGGTGACGCGGATGACCAGCCGGATCGGCCGGGCGTGGGCCCGAATGCGCAGGGGCTGTCCCCCTTTCCAAACGACCGTCGATGCTTCGACAGAACAAGGAGAGATTCACATGAAGTCCATTCGCATTTTCGCCCTGACCCTCGTGCTCACGCTGGCCCTGAGCGCCTCCGCGCTCGCGCAGTCCGTCCAGATCGCCTTCGGCGACAACGCCATCGACACCGCCCGCACGATCAAGATTCTGGAGAGCTCAGGCTTCCTGGAGGCCGATCCCGCCGCGGGCTTCAGCGCGGAGCTGAGCGACGTGACCCGCTACCTCTATGACATCGAGCTGGTGCCCATCACCAGCACGACGCTCGTGGGCACGCTCGACGACTTCACCGCCAGCTTCATCAACAACTCCTATGCCGTTCCCTCCGGCCTTTCGCCCAAGGACGACGCCATCCTGCGCGAGGTGCAGCAGGAGGGCTCCGAGAACCCCTACCGCAACATTCTCGCCGTGCGCACCGCCGACCTGAACAGCGACTTTGCGCAGGCCATCCTGTCCGCCTATCAGCAGCAGAACGTCGCGGAATACCTGCTGCTCAAGTACAACTACGCCAACCTGCCCGCCTTTGACTACGACGCGGATTTCACGGTTGACGAGAGCATCGTTTCGCTTTATGATGAGTACGTCTCCCCGAAGGAGGGCAAGACCGTCGTGAAGATCGGCGTGGTCGGCGGCAACAACGACCAGTTCAAGGTCGTGCAGAAGAATCTCGACGACGCGGGCGCGGGGCTGACCATCGAGCTGGTGGAGTTCGACCTGTACAACCTGCCCAACGACGCGCTCCACGCCGGGGACATCGACCTGCACGCCTGCGTGACCCAGGCCTACTTCGAGAGCGACGCGCAGAACCAGGGCTTTGACGATCTGTCCGTGCTGGGCTACACGCTCATCGCGCCGCTGAGCCTGTATTCTCACAAGGTCGGCTCCGTGGAGGAGCTCAA
>Ga0129315_1001180_pt1 | contig 11711 bp, 16 predicted proteins | sample Cm827metagenome_FD_94432 | JGI IMG/M metagenome (GOLD analysis project Ga0129315, IMG submission 94432) | Eastern black-and-white colobus group fecal microbial communities from Wisconsin, USA - Cm827 metagenome | ecosystem: Host-associated > Mammals > Digestive system > Large intestine > Fecal...
AGCTTGGAAGGCTGGTGCCCTGACCATTGTGCTACACCTGCGTGTGCCCTCCGTAGAAATTGTCAGCTTGGATATGATAACATGGAAAGCGTTACGTGTCAAGCGTTTGGTGAATAGTTTTTTCGTTTTTCGCTAAGAATTTTCCAGAAAGCGAAGCATTAGAATACCTTATGTTCGAGGCAGGTTTTATAAGCTGTTTGAGGCAATTTGGGCTGTTTCAGGCTGTGTTTGGTTGCACTTGGTTGCGAAAAGTTGCGCGTGGATAAAAAGTTATGTCAACCAAATTGCTGGAAAATTTCGGAGACCAAACACAGCCTATTATGGCCCTATACAGCCAGATAGTCCATCGCCGTGCAGACCTGCTCCGCAGTTTCGGTAGCGCGGCAGCGGGCCCGGTAGTGGGTATAGACCCGCAGTGTCATCTCCGGGGTGCTGTGCCCCAGGAGATACTGGACCTGCTTGATGTCCATGCCCGCCTCAAAGAGCTTTGTTGCGTAGGTGTGGCGAAGCTGATGAGGGTGGCAGGTAAAGTCCAGAGTCACATGGATGGCTCCACCTTTTCCACCTGAGACCGTGCTGCCCAGCTTCCGCCCTTCTCCAGCGGTACGGGCTTCCACAATAGCCCAGAGCTTACGGAAAGAGGACTTGCTGAGGCTCTCCCCGTTTGCCATGCTCAGCACATACGGGGAGTCCGACGCCCTACGCTCCCGCTCCAGGGATGCGTGGAGCACGGCGGGCAGGGGTACGCGCCTGCGGGCGGACGCTGTTTTTAATAAGGTAGTAACAGGCGCGTCATTGGCATTCGCTGGAAAGACCTTATTATGCGTGACATGGATGACACCGGCCTCCAGGTCTACGTCCTCCCACATGAGGCCCAGCAGCTCGCCGCGGCGCAGCCCTGTGGATAATGCCAGGAGACAGAACAGGTACGCCCTGGTGCCTTCCGTGGCCTTCAGGAGTGCCCTGGCCTGTTCATCGGTCAGTGGTTCTTCCTCTTCTGCGGAGCCGCCACCGGGCTGGTCATTCTTTGTGACGGGGGATTTCAGGATAATTCCGTTGTCAGCCGCTGTTCGCAGCACCGCCGATGTGATCTGGAGACATTTGGATTGGGTGGACCGGCTGAGCGAGGAGATGGACGTGAGAAACAGTTGGACGTGGATGGGCTTGATGTCCCGCAGACGCATGTCACCTAACACCGGCAGGACATGGTTCTCCAAGTTCGCCAGAAGCGTTGCATAGCTGTTGGCCCGGAGCTTTGGGCTTTTATAAACACGGGCCCAGGTGTAGGCGTAGTCGCGGAAGGTGGTGTCATCAGAGACATCGACCCCAGCCCCTACTTCAAATCGCGTTTTGGCAACCTTTTCTGCCCGTTCTTCCCTAGTGCGTCCGCTGACATAAACACGCTTTCCGTTTGGCAGCGTGACGTGTGTTGCGTATACTTTTTTAGTAGCCATGCGTAGAAAACCTCCTTGCAATTCAACTCGTTGTAGAGTAGAATAAAAGGGCAATCGGGCCCTTTCGTTCGTCATGTGGTGTGAAGTATGAAAATTGTTCGATTGCTGCCGCCTGGATGTTCCACCATCTGGGCGGTGCTTTTTTTAGTTGCGCGTTCGAATGCACGGGTCACAAAAAGCGGTCTTCCTTTTCGGTAAAAATTCTCTCTTGTGGGGATGGAACATTTGTTCTATAATGTTCGTACACCATATGATGAACGAAGGGAGCCTACCATGTCCGAAAAAGAAGAACTGATCACATTGTTGTTATGCCTGTCCCCCGAAGAACTGAAAACCGTTATTTCCCGCGCAGAAAAAGAACTTGGTCTACGATATTCCGAAGAGACTTCGCCTCATCAGGCCCCATCTTCTGGACCTGTTCAATGATATAGCTCTGGTCCTGCGTCAAGCCCCCGTCACTTGTGTCGGGGGCATCTTTATACTTAGGAACATCGTAACCCATGAGCCACAGAGGATCTACATGGTATGCACGTGCGATACTTAATAGAACTGGTCGCTTGGGCTCGCGGGCACCCGTTGTATAGGCGCTCACGGTAGACTTCCCGATGCTGAGTAATTCACTGACCTGTCGGCACGTCTGACCGTTCGTCATCTCGGCAAAACGCTCCTGGAAACTCGCCACAGGTTTCATAATCGTCACCTCCTCCCTGTCTTGGATAGTACCACGGGTCCCCAGCTTTTGCAAGGACTATTTTCCACAAACGGGATAAATTTTTTCCACAAACGGGAAATTTTTTTCAAAATCCGGTTGACAACGCCGTGGCGGTATGCTAGGATGATGTTGTCCACAAACGGGACAAACACAAATCCACACTGCCGCAGAGAGGAGATGAGCTTATGAGTGTGAATCTCTCCCTGAGAGGGAAAACGGTCGATGTGTTCGGCAGCATCAATAAACTGGCACAGCATATTGGTTGGAGCTACGCAAAATCCTACCGCATCATCACGGGAGCCCAGCAGCCCACAGTGGATGATATGCGGACACTTATTCAGGCCCTTGGCATGAACAACGCGGACGAGATCGTGTCCGCTTTTCATTTAAAATGATGTCCACAAACGGGACGTGAGGTGAACGGATGGAGACCTATCAAAACACCGTGTACACGGTAGATTCCCTGGCAGCGCGATGGATGTGTAGCCAGGACGTGATTTACGACCTCCTTCGCCGGAAGGAGCTCAATGGGTTCAAGATCGGTTCCGCATGGCGCATCAGCGCCGACGCGGTCAGCCGTTTTGAAAATAACGAATAGGAGGCAAACAATGAGCAAGAAACAGAAAGCAGCGCCCGCGAAGGTACTGACCATCAACTGGTCCGGCAACGCCACCCACGCCCTGCTCCAGGAGAGCAAGGGAACCGTGATGACTGGCGAACACGCCGGTGCCCGGTGCAACCCAGGTGACATCTTTGATGCGTACGAGGGGGCCCGCATCGCGCTGGCCCGGGTGTTTGACAAGGACCCCTTTGAGGGCAAGCAGGAGAAGACCGCGAAGCCGGAGAACGACACCGCGCCTAAGAAGAAGTTCGGGCCCGTATTCAAGGTGGGTGACATCGTCCGTCGGACCTGGAGCGGCTTCAAACCGGAGTACCGAGGTGGGTACGGAAAAATCGTCCACAGCAATTCGGTCCAGGGCCACTGGATTCACGAAGTCCTGCTTCCCGACGGAGGAATCCAGGCTTTCCCTGAATTTGTGGGCGAGGATGACCGCCATCACTATGCTGAGCTGGTCTACCGTGAGGAGGAAAAGACGAAATGACGAACGTAGAAAAGAAAGCAATCTTGGACGCCGCTGTTGTTCGCGCCTACACCGCCGTCGCGGCGACGCCGGGTGAGCGTATGGACAGCGCGGACTTCGCCCAGCTGCTGGTGAACCTGAACGAGTTGCAGTACGCTAGCCTCCGGTTCGCCATCGGGGATGTCGGCGACGCGCCGAGCCTGACGGTTGATTCCCAGCCCGTTGACCTCCGCGAGGAGGTCGGCAACATTGGTATGCCCGGGATCACCTCTGCTGCTGAAGTGAAGGAAATCTTCCCCGACCCAGCACCTTTCCCCGAGCCCGCTGCTGAGGAGCCCACCCTGAGCCTGGACGAGCTGCGGACCCGCATCTCCTCCCTGGCGGACAAGTATGACACTCTGGATGTGGCGAGCATCATGGCCGGTATGGGCTATGAAAAGCTCTCCGCGATTCCCAAGGAGCGCTACGGTGAGCTGCTTCGACTGGTGGGCGAGGCCGTCCGGGAGGTGGGCTGATGCCTCCTTCCCTTCATGCGGTCCTCGGCGCATCCTCCGCCCACCGGTGGCTGGCCTGCCCTCCAAGCGCAAGGCTGTGTGAGCGGCTGGCCTCCCGATTTGGCGAGGGCACATCCCCCTACGCCCAGGAGGGCACCAAAGCCCATGCCCTGGCGGAGTTGAAGGTGCGTTTCGCGGTCTACGAGGCCGACGGAATGACTGCCTCCAAGCACTCCCGGATGAGCCAGGCAGAGCAGGAACAGTACCCCGGCATCAACAAGTTCCGCTATGAGACACTTCGTGCAGAGCTGGGAGACATACCGGACGACATGGAGTACGCCACAGATATTTACCGAGCGTTCATTTTAGGCCGTTATGAGCAGGCTAAGGAGGATGACCCCAGTGCAAAAATCTACTTGGAGCAGCGGCTGGACTACTCCAAATGGGTTCCGTCTGGCTTTGGCACCGGAGACGCATTGATTGTCAGCAATGTCTTCTTGGATGTCTGCGACTACAAGCACGGCAAGGGCGTCCCCGTGAAAGCCGAAGGGAATCCTCAGCTTCGGCTGTATGGGCTGGGTGCGCTTGCCAAGTTCGGCGCTTTGTACGACTTTCCCGCCGTGAGGACTACTATCATCCAGCCCCGGCTGGAGAGTATATCTGATGAGACCGTGAACCGTTTGGAGCTGCTGGACTGGGCAACCACAGAGGTGGAACCCAAGGCAAAGCTGGCCTGGGCCGGTGGTGGAGACTTTTGTCCCGGCGAGCACTGCCGGTTCTGCGCGGCCAAAGCCATTTGCTCTGCCCGTGTGGCGGAGGGTATGAAGATGTTCCGTTACGGCCTTCAGAACCCCGGCGTCATCCCGGATGAGCAAATTCCCGAGATCCTGAAAACCCTGGACGCCGCGGAGGAGTGGATTCACGATATTAGGGCCTATGCGGAGAATCAGGCTACCCGTGGTCAGGTGTGGCGTGGATGGAAACTGGTTCGCGGCAAAAAGCCCAACCGGAAGTGGTCCTCCCCCGAGGAGGTCAAGGCGCAGCTGCTAAGAGCAGGCTACGCCGCTGAGCAGTTCGAAACAACGCAGCTGAGACCCGTGGGTGAAGTTGAAAAAGCACTGGGCAAAAAGGCGTTCTCCGCACTGCTTGGTGGCTTGGTCTCTCAGGGAGAGGGCCGGTTGACCCTGGTCTCTGAGGACGATAAACGGGCTGAATATGCGTCTGCTGACGCTGACTTCGATGACTTACTTTCTGAATAATAAAGGAGAAATTGACATGGCAAACTTCAACAAGAAAATTTCCGAGACCAACGTCCGCCTGGGCGAGATTCGCTTCAGCTACACCAACGTGTTCGCTCCCCGCAAGAACGAGGACGGCACTCCCGGCAAGTACAGCGTGATGCTGGTCATCCCCAAGAGCAACACCCAGGCCATTGAGCTCATCAAGTCCGCCGTGGAAGCCGCCAAGACCGCCGGCATCGCAGCCAAGTGGAACGGCAAGCTGCCCCCTGCCTCCAAGCTGAAGCTGCCCCTGCGTGACGGCGACGAGGAGTTCCCTGAGGACGACAATTTCAAAGACACCGTGTTCCTGAACGCCTCCACCACCACTGCGCCCGGCGTCCGTGTTCTGGAGGATGGCGTGATGAGCGAGGCATTGGACGCTGACGACTTCTACTCCGGCTGCTACGGCTGCGCCACCGTGAACTTCTACGCTTACTCCGCCAGCGGCAATGTGGGCGTTGCTGCCGGTCTGAACAATGTTATCAAGACCCGCGATGGCGAGAAGCTGTCCGGTGCTCACTCCGCTGAGGATGACTTCGGTGATATGATCGCGCAGGCCGGTTCTTACCTGGACTAAATTTATTTTGATGTTGTGTCCACAAACAGGACGGCAACGAACACAAACTGAAAAGGAGCGCACAGCATGAGTATTTTGGGATTGGATTTTGAGACGTACAGTGAAACGGACATTGCGTCCTGCGGGTCTTTCCGCTACATGGAGGACCCGGCCTTCCAAATCATGCTGTGCGCTTTCGCATTTGACGACGATGAGCCCACCGTCATCGACCTGATGGCCGGTGAGCCGTTCCCCAGGGAGTTCCTGGAGGCTCTGTGGGAACCATCCGTGAAGAAAGCCGCATACAACTGCGCGTTCGAGCGGTATGCCATCTGGAAGCACTTCGGCCGATACGCGCCGCCGGAGCAGTGGGATGACACGATGATTCTGGCCTCCCAGTGTGGTCTCCCCGGCTCTCTGGCCGGAGCCTCCGAAGCTCTGGGCCTGGGTGAGGACGAGGCGAAGATGAAGGAGGGCAAAGCCCTCATACGATATTTCTGTCTCCCTTGCAAGCCCACCAAGGTCAACGGTGGGCGCACCCGGAACCTCCCTCACCACGCCCCGGAGAAGTGGAACACGTTCAAGCGCTACAACGGCCAGGACGTGGTAGCGGAACGGGCCATCCGACGGACCTTGGAGCGATGGAAGCCCTTGGAGGTGGAGCACCGGTTCTGGTGCCTGGACGCCCGCATCAACGAGCGCGGCATGAAAATCGACCAGCGGCTGGCCGTCAACGCCGTGGCAATGGACCTACGGTACAAAGACGAGCTGACCACCAAGGCCGTGGAACTCACGGGGCTGGAAAACCCCAAAAGCGTCAGTCAAATCAAAAACTGGCTGTACGACCAGGAGGGGAAGGAATTCCCCAGCCTGAACAAGAAGGTGATAGCTGACGTGGTCTCCCAGCTGGAGACCGAAAAAGCGCGAGAATTCATGGCTGTACGGTCGGAGCTTTCCAAATCCTCCACCGCCAAGTACGAAGCCATGCTTCGCTCCGAGTGCCCTGACGGCCATGTCAAAGGGTGCTTCCAATTCTACGGAGCAAACCGGACGGGCCGGTTCGCCGGTCGTCTGGTGCAGTTACAAAACCTCCCGCAGAACCACCTGCCGGACCTGGAGCAAGCCCGAAATTTAGTGAAGGGTGGTAAGTACACGGCGCTGAAGGCCCTGTACGACGGCGTGAGCAAACCCCTGTCCGAGCTCATTCGCACCGCCCTCATCCCCGAGGACGGCTGCAAAATCATGGTGGCGGACTTCTCCGCCATCGAGGCCCGCGTTATCGCCTGGTTTGCCCATGAGCAGTGGCGTCTGGATGTATTTGAAAGCGGCGGAGACATCTACTGTGCATCAGCCAGCCAGATGTTCCACGTCCCCGTGGTCAAGCACGGTGAGAACGGGCACCTGCGGCAAAAGGGCAAAATCGCCGAGCTGGCCCTAGGCTACGGCGGCGGCATTAACGCCCTGAAAGCTTTCGGCGCGGACAAGATGGGCATGACCGAGGAGGAAATGCAGGAAACCGTTGACCTGTGGCGTGGTTCCAGCCCCAACATCGTGGCGATGTGGAGAGCCCTGGAGAAGGCCGCCATCCGGGCCACCGTCCGCAAGGGAACCACGGTCTCCGCCATTGGAGACGTCCGGTTCGACTATGAAAACGGAGTGCTCTGGATGACGCTTCCCAGCGGGCGGCGCATCGCCTACTGGGGTGCCAAGTATGAGGAGAGCCGGTGGCACCCGGACAGAAAGGTGCTCAGCTACATGGGCACGGACCAGAAGACCAAAAAGTGGTCCCGCCTTGAGACCTGGGGCGGAAAGCTGACGGAAAACCTGGTTCAGGCCACCGCGCGGGACTGTCTGCGGGAGTCCATGCTGGCCCTGGAGGATGCTGGCTACGACATCCGAGCCCACGTTCACGATGAGGTTATTGTCTCCGAGCCGGTCGGTGGCCGGTGCGTGGAGGAAATGTCCGACCTGATGGGCCAGCCTATCGACTGGGCCCCCGGACTTCCTCTGCGGGCCGATGGCTACGAGACCCCGTTTTACAAGAAGGATTGAGGAGGAACAACGATGAGATTTGAAGATTATCTGGACGCCGAGGAAATGGCGTCCGTTGCCAGGAGCGCCGAAAAGGATGCCCGAAAGAAACGGCGATGCCGGGCACGGGAGGAGCGCAGAAACAGGAGCCGGAGAGCCATGCTGCGCATCACTGTCTGGTGCTTCCTGGCGCTGTTCCTCCTTGGCCTGGTGGCCGCGATGACCACCAAGGCTGGCGCTGATACCACCCCGGAAGCAGAGGCCGCAGAGAGTCCCACAGAGGCGTCTGGGCGGCTTCCCGGGGACGACGTACCCGCCGAGGAGCGGTGCTACCTGAATCCGGAGGAAGTCCAGGAGGACTTTGAAAACGAGAAGATCGAGCAGGCCCTCTACGAGGAGGGCTACTTCCGGGAGGACGTCCCGATGGATGCAGAACTGCAAGCGTACCTTCGTGCCGCCTGTGACGAGAGCGGTGCCCCCTTTGAGTTGGCCCTGGCAGTCATACGCAAGGAGACCACCTACCAAAACCTCCAGGGCGATGATGGCGCAAGCATCGGTTACATGCAGGTACAGCCCAGATGGCACCGGGCCCGCATGGAGCGCCTGGGCGTTACGGACCTGATGGACCCCTTCAGCAACTTCCGAGTCGGGTGTGACTACCTGGCAGAGCTGCTGGGCAAGTACGACACGACCTCCGCCCTGACGGCCTACAACAGTGGAAGGCCAGGCCACAGTGACTACGCGAACACGGTGATGGGTTACTGGGAGGAGCTGAAGGCGTGAACACAAATTTAATGTTCTCCAGCAATACAGATAAGTGGGCAACCCCACAAAAGTTCTTCGATGAATTGGATAGAGAATTTCACTTTACCCTGGACCCCTGCGCGGATGCCAGCAACCACAAATGTGACTACTACTTCACCAAAGAGCAAAATGGTCTTCTCCAGGACTGGTCCGGAGAAACCGTCTTCTGCAACCCGCCATACGGGAACAAGGAGACCGGTGCCTGGACCCAAAAGTGCTACGAAGAAGCCCAAAAACCGGGAACAACCGTTGTTCTGCTGATTCCGGCGAGGACAGACCGAAAATCGTTCCACGATTACATCTATGGGAAAGCTGAAATTCGCTTTGTAAAAGGACGATTGAAATTCGGGGATGGAAAGAACGCAGCGCCGTTCCCCAGCATGGTTTGCGTATTCAAAGGGAGAAAAGACGATGGAAAAAGTGACTGAGTGGATGAACAAGCATTTGGATGGAAGCGTATGCCCCACATGTGGGGCCAAGTGGCCCACCTATTTGATTTTTGACGAAAGCAGAAACCCGGTGGGCTGTGAGCAGTGCTTGATGATTCTGAAGGAAGGGAGGATTCAGTTATGAACGATTTTGACTACGACGTGCTTCAGAAAAAGCGCATTGCTGCTGGAGCCAGACACCGGGTAAACGGGAGTAAGAGCAAATACTGCGGGCTGCCCAGCGACCACTTCTCCCTCGCCGAGTTGAAGAAACGCAGCGGTGAATGCCGAAGCTTCCGGATGGACGAGCCATGCACCTGGGAGCAGTTCAAGGTTATGCCGGATGATCTCAAACAGGAGTATGTGACGCGGCTGCAAGAGCTATGTGGAGCCAACAACACCATGCTGGGCGAGATGTGGGGTGTCTCCAACGTCACAGTCTATGCAGTGTTGAAGCGCATTGGTGTGGCGAGCGGCGGCGTAAACCGGAGTCGGATGCCGCGCAAGGAAAGGGAGATAGCCACGGCTAGATGGAGCGCCTTCTGCAACGGTGTAGTGGGTGGTAGCGCCAAATCCGAAGAACCGGAAACACCGGATGAAACACCGACCATCCGCCCAGATGAGATGGGCGGCATGCCTTCAGGGAACGAAATCCCGCAGGAAGATGCCGACACCGAGAAAAAACCGGAGACCGAAGAGCTGGCTATCCTGCGGCAGGTCATGGAGCTGGAAGGAACCATCACGGCAGAGAGCCTGGCCCGGGCCATCGCCAGTATGACGACCCCTGGTAGCCGTTGCCGGATTCGGATTGAGGTAGAGGCGCTGTGAAGTACGAGCCGAGACAGCACCAGGCCATCGCGGACCGGTGGCTGCGGGAGAATGACCACACCGCCCTGCTTTTGGATATGGGCTTGGGCAAGACGGTCATCACGTTGACAGTGCTGCTGGACTATCTGAAGGATAGCTTCCGGCTGCGGAAGGTCCTAGTCATCGCCCCCAAGAAGGTGGCGGAGGACACCTGGACCCGGGAACAGAAGAAATGGGACCATCTGACGCCTCTGCGCATCATCCCGGTGCTGGGCACGGAGAAAAAGCGGCGGGAGGCCCTGGCCACCACGGGCGACGTGTACGTTATCAACCGAGAGAATGTCCTGTGGTTGGTGTCCAATTACGGGAAAAAGTGGCCCTTCGACGGATTGGTCATTGACGAGCTGTCGTCTTTCAAGTCCTCCGGCGCGAAGCGGTGGCGGGCACTGAAGAAGGTTGCTCCAAGATGCACCGTGGTGTGGGGTCTGACCGGCACCCCCATGGGCACCGGGTACATGGACCTGTACGCTGAGATGTTCCTCATCGACGGTGGCGAGCACCTGGGCAAGACCCTGACCTCCTACCGGGAGCGGTTCTTCACCCCGGGGGCGCACAAGGGCCACATCGTTTACGAGTGGAGGCTGAAACGAGGGGCCAAGGACCGCATCGACGGCATCCTGAAGCAGTTCTGCCTGAGTATGCAGTCCAAAGACTGGCTGGATATGCCTGCCCGTGTGGACGTCCCCCACTACGTCCACATGACGGCGGCGGAGCGGAAGGTCTACGACACCTTTGAGAAGGAAAAACTGCTGCCGCTGGCGAAGGGACTTATCACTAAGGATGTGGAAAATGCGGACAGCGCGGTGGTCGCTCCCACGGCGGCGGCTCTGACCGGCAAGCTCCTCCAGATGGCAAACGGGGCAGTCTACGACGACACCGGAGAAGTTCTCCACATCCACGACCAGAAGTTGGACACCCTGGAGGAGATCATTGAAGCCGCCGGAGACGAGCCGGTGCTGGTCTACTACAACTACAAGCACGACCTGGACCGCATCAAAGCCAGGTTCCCCCAGGCTGAGACCCTGGACACGGCGGACGACATCCGCGCCTGGAACGACGGGGAGACGCCCCTGCTGCTGTGCCACCCTGCCTCCGTGGCGTACGGCCTGAATATGCAGGACGGCGGGCGCATCATCGTGTGGTTCGGCCCCACCTGGAGCCTGGAGCTGTACCAGCAGGCCAACGCGCGGCTGTTGCGGCAGGGCCAGATGGGCACGGTGTTCATCCACCACATCCTGACGGCAGACACCTACGACGACAAGGTCATGGGCGTCCTGGACCAGAGAGACGCGGAGCAATCGTCTTTCCTGTCTGCATTGACAAAATATTGGAAGGAGAAAGACACATGAAGGTGACAAAGGAACTGAAAGCCCTGATTCAAAGAGAGCTTTCCGCAAGACGGAACAAGGAGCTGTCGGACCGAAACCGGGCCAATGAGGAGAGCGCCCAGTTCCGGGAGGAGGTCATCCGGGGCAAAAACGCATACAAGAGATTCATGGAAGCTTACCAAGACCTGGCAAAAACCCTGGACGCCTACACTGGCGGAGATACCGGCGTCAAAAAGAGCTGGGACTGGGTTCAGGCGTCCGGGTACATCAAAAAGATTTCGAGAGGCGAATCCGGGCATCTTGTTACGGCGGAAAGCGCCAAGCTGAGCACAAGACTGGAAGATGAGGTTGACCTGGTGGTCATCAAGGTCTCCTACGGGAAGGACCTGGACGAGGCCATCGCCATCCTGGCCCAGTACGGCATAAAGCTGTGAGAGAGGCGACCGCGATGAAGGATAGACGCTACCTGACAAACGCAGAAAAGGACAGTCTTTCGCTTCCTGACGAGCTGCGGAGTGATGCTGTGTTCCTGTCTGCATACGGCTACAAGCCGAAGGAACACTTCACAGACCACCGGGAGGATGCCGCCGTGCGGATTATCGCAAGGCATTTGAGAATGGCCGCTGACGAGATTGAGCGGCTGCGTGGGAAGTAGATAAAGCCGTGAGTTTGGAT
>Ga0129315_1001185_pt1 | contig 11672 bp, 11 predicted proteins | sample Cm827metagenome_FD_94432 | JGI IMG/M metagenome (GOLD analysis project Ga0129315, IMG submission 94432) | Eastern black-and-white colobus group fecal microbial communities from Wisconsin, USA - Cm827 metagenome | ecosystem: Host-associated > Mammals > Digestive system > Large intestine > Fecal...
CGGCCTTGCGGTACTTTCTCGGCGTGAGGCCCATTGTCGGCGCCGCCTTCTGATAGGCCAGGTATGCGCCCGTGGTCGTCCAGTGGTGATCCGTGCGGTAGTATACCTGAGTGCCCTTATCTGCCGCCTTTCTCAGCTCCGGCCTCACGTCGATGGTATTGATACCACCGGCCTGTACCGACTTGAAGAACTGGTCCATATAGGCGTCCTGGTCTGCCACCCTGACAGACCTCGGAAGCTTGTCCGACATTATGTTCCCCGCCGTCGGAGCCAGGAGAAAGTACATGTCCACGTTTGAGTGGCGGGCCTTAAAGTCCGCCAGGGCCTTCTCGGTCCTGGACAGGCTCTTCCTGTCCGGCTTCGTCACGTCCTCGATGAGGTAACCGTCACGCCCCTTGTAGACCCCGTTGGCCTCCAGGCCGCCGGCAGTCACGTCCGCGGCGGATTTGATTTTTACAAAAAGATCTCTTCCCGGGAACTGGTCGTCGGCGTAGCTCTCCATGCGCTTCTCGAAGCGCCCCTCCATGTACTGTGAGATGGAAAACCCCGGAAACTGCTGGAGTGCCCGGTTTTCCGTATCAGAGAACGACCTGTCCTTCGAGAAAAGGCTCAGCAGAACGATGGCCGCCACCATGACTATGAAGCAGATCCCCGCTTTTTTGTAATAGCCTTTATTATCCATTTAAACCTTCTGTCAGAATCTGAAATACAGGAACGGATTGTAGGATCCGAACACCAGATACGCCACGGACAGCACGAACACCCCCGCCATCACCGCGATGGACCAGCGAGGATACCTGTCGGCAAGCTTTTTGAACTTTTCCAGGACGACAGGCGTGCTGCACAGGGCCGAGGCCCCGAGGAGCACCAGAGAGGTCCTCAGGAAGTACAGGGTCTTGATGTTCGCCACCGGATGGCCGCCCATGAAAAACATGGTCTTCAGGTATTCCAGGGCCTGGCCGATGTCGGTGATGCTGAAGAACACCCAGCTGATGATCACGATCACCATGGTGTAGAGGTGTTGACCCCAGGCTGGAAGCTTTTCGATCCTGCTTCCGTATACGTATTTCTCGAGTATGAGGAGCACACCGAAGTAGGTGCCCCACATGATGAAGTTCCAGTTCGCACCGTGCCACAGCCCGGTGAGAGACCAGACTATCAGCAGATTCAGGATGTGCCTCGGCACCGTCACCCTGTTGCCTCCCAGCGGGATGTACACGTATTCTCTGAACCAGCTGCTGAGGGACATGTGCCACCTGCGCCAGAATTCAGTGATCGATTTCGAAATGTACGGATAATTGAAGTTCTCCATGAAGTGGAAACCCATCATCCGCCCGAGGCCGATGGCCATGTCGGAGTATCCGCTGAAATCGAAGTAGATCTGGAAGGTGTATGCCAGTATGCCTATCCAGTATGTGAGCACCGACACCTGCCCGTCCGGCAGTGCGGTGATGCTGGAGTACAGCGCCCCCAGGTTGTTTGCCAGGATTATCTTCTTGCCCAGTCCGAAGACGAACCTCATGGATCCGGCCCCGAAGTCCTCCAGGGAGTGGGTCCTGTCCTCAAGCTCCTCCGCCACGTCTCTGTATCTCACGATCGGTCCCGCTATGAGCTGAGGGAACAGCGACAGATACAGGGCGAACCTGAAGAAGTTCTTCTGAGGTCCCACGGTGCCTCTGTACACGTCGATGACGTAGGACATGGCCTGAAAAGTGTAGAAGGAGATGCCGATCGGCAGCGCCAGTGCGGTGTATTTGATGTTCGCTCCGGTGATGTCGTTGATGGTGTCCATCAGGAATCCGTAGTACTTGAAAAAGCCCAGGATGAACAGGTTCATCACCACGGCGAAAAGAAGGTTCTTCTTACCCGTGCCTCCCTCGTGCTGCTCTCTCCTCACCTGAAGTGCGGAAAAATAGTTGAGGAATGCGCTGTATATCATGAGAAATACGTATACCGGCTCTCCCCAGCTGTAGAATATCAGGGATGCGGCCAGCAGTACCCCGTTTCTCGCCCTGAGGTATCTCTCCGGTATCGCATAGTAGATCACCAGCGTGATCGGAAGAAAATAGAATATGAAGATGGTGCTGCTAAATAGCATCTCTGAACACCTCCTCATACTTCTCCGGGGACTTCGCCGTGCAGTAGAAAAGATACTTTCCCTTTTTCTCTATGATGGCGTTGTTCAGCTCTCTCACCTGGGACGGCCCGTAGCTGTCGAACTTGGTGATCTGACTGCTTACTCTTTTGTCCACGGCGTCCTCGACGCCCGTGAGGTCGCTCTTGTTTTTGACCTTTACTATGAGGAGCTCATCCACGCCCAGCGCCTCGCTGGTCTTGTAATACACATAAGAGTCGTAATCGCGGTAGTCCAGTCCCATGAACTGGAGCAGATCCCTGTCACCGCAGGGCTCCATGATCTTCTCTATATTCGTCTGCTTCACGAGAGCGGTCTCTATGTCCTTTACCGGAACATCCTTTGCGGAATTCCCACGGTATACAAAAAACAGGAAGAGAAGGAGGACCGCCACAAGTACGACCTTTATGACCAGTGCTCCTTTCTCCGCCGTTGTCATTTCAATTGTTCTGCTGTTACCCTTCGTGTTATCCGTATTTGTCTCTGTATTCGTATTTCTTTTCATATTCTTCTTTATGTTCATCTAGCCCTTCCGGCCAAGCCTTTCTCAAATATATTCTACAGCTGTGCCGCCTTGGCCATGGAATCCAGCCACAGCGGATAGTACTCGGAGCTGGCGTGGATGCCGTCTCCTGCATACAGTTCAGGATGATCTGCAAGGATCGAAGTGTCGTCCACGAAGGTATACCCCTTCTTCTCGCACATCTTTCTTATAGCCTTGTTGAACTTCTTGTAATCCCCCAGGGAGCTGTTGTTCTTGATCGCGTCGGCATCAGGAGTGGATATGGAGCACACGTAGATCTCGGAATCCGGGGACTTCTTGTGGAACCTCTTGAGAAGAGATTCGTACTGCTTCACGAAGGCCTTCGCATTTCCGGAGTAGTTGCCCATGTCGTTCATCCCGAAGGCGAAGAATGCGGCCTTCGGATACGTCCCGGCGGCCTTGTCAAAGAGATCCTGACTGTTCAGCACAGAGGCTCCGATCTTGCTGTAGACCTGTTCCTCAGTCAGCCATCCGTAGACCGTCAGGCCCTCCGTGAGGGAGTCTCCCGTGACGGTGCAGTTCTTGAACAGCTTCTTGTATCTTCCCTGCCTGTCTTCCGACTGGGTGCCTCCGTTGGCGGCAGCGTCCAGCTGGTCGACGGCGTGTTCCACGTCCACCACGCTGGCGTTCTGGACTGCCTGGGCGGCAGAAATGTTCTTTTTTATGCTCTTGTCGCTGTATGCAGCGTCCACATTGGGACGGAAAAGCTGGAACACGAAGACTATCAGCAGCACCGCAATGATGACGTACACCGCCGTGGAGCCTCTCCTCCCCGGCTGCAGCGCCTCAGCCACCGCATTTTTCAGCTGTTCTTTTTTCCTGTCGTCCATCGCCAAACACCTCTGTTTCCGAAACCGCTCAGGGATACATCCCATCCTGAGACACCTACTTATGATAACAAATTAAAGTATTTTTGCAACCGGACCGAAGTCCGCCGCGGCCCTGACCCGCGCGTTGCCGAAAGTCCCGTAGGCATTGAAAAAAGCGGCTTTCGCCGCTCTTTTCCGGGTCGTCATATCGCGGGGCTGCTCGAAGCCCTGACCCCTTGCGCCAGGCGGGAATGCCCTATCATTTCTCCCCTGCGGTTCTATTTTCTGAACAGGCTCATTTTGCCCAGCCTGTCGAAGGCCTTGCCAAGCTCCTCCACCGGAAGCGTGCAGCACATCCTCACGTAACCTTCGCCGCACTGGCCGAAGCCGATGCCCGGTATCATGAGCACATGGGCCTCTTCCAGGATCCTCTTGCAGACCTCCGTTGACGTGAGGCCCGTGTCCTTGATGTTGATGAACAGGTAGAAGGTCCCCTTCGGCGGATAGATCACGTGCATGTTGTTCAGGGCGTTGATCCTCTCTGCCGCATAGTACGCTCTCTTTTTGTACTCGGCTATGATCGGAGGCTGTATCTCGTGCCTCATCCTCAGCGCCGCGATGGCCGCCCTCTGGGATACCGAAGGAGGTGTGAATGTAACCGCCTCATTGATCGTGGCGATGGTGTCGATGATATTCTTAGGCGCCACGATGTCCCCGACCCTCCAGCCGGTCATCAGGAAGTCCTTGGAAAATGAGTTTATGACGATGCTCCTCTTGTCCATCCCCGGCAGAGTCATGAAAGGCACGAACTTTTCCTGGTAACTGAAGGCTGTGTAGATGTCGTCGCAGACCACCAGCAGGTCGTATTTCTCCACTACCTTAGCCAGCTTCTTCATGGTGTCCAGGCTCAAGGTGCTTCCCGTCGGGTTGTTCGGGGAGTTGATGACGATAGCCCTGGTGCGCTCGTTGATCATGCTCTCCAGCCTGTCCACGTTGAACTGGTAGTCTTCTTCTTCCTTGGTGACGAACTCGATCGGGATGCCTCCCGCCATCTTCACCTGGTTAGGATACGGCAGATAGTACGGGGACTGGATCAGGACCTCGTCACCCGGGTCCAGGATGGCCTGCATGGCGTAGAACATGCCGATGTTTCCGGAGGCCACTATCATCACGTTATCGATAGGCAGATCGTAGCCGTACTCGTCCCTGTAAAAATATACCAGCTCTCTTCTCAGTTCCACGTCTCCTCTCTGAGGCGTGTAATGAGTGTGCCCGGCCATGGCATCCTTGAAAGCTGCCTCGGTCACCCTTGGGTCTGTGGTGAGGTCAGGGTCGCCGACGCTCAGGTTGATTATGTCATCGTAGGCTGAAGCCATCTCGTATACATTCTTCAGTGGCGTTGAAACATCCTTCCAGTACTTCTTTGCAATATACTTATCCTTCATATCTCTTTCCTCTGCTGCGGAATAATACCGTTAAAAACTGCGGCTGAGTTTTGGCCGTATCGCTAATTTCTGTAATAATATATTGCATGTCACCACAATTTTCAATAGACTTTTGTGTTTTATTTTAAATAAATCACTGTTTTTTGATTTTATAAACAATTCGGTGTTTCGTTAGAAAAAAGCTCGTGTCAGTCTGGGAGACGGCGATATCGGGCGGCGTCGCAAGGCGCAAAAAAAAACGACGGGAGAATGCCGCCCGCACGGGCAGCGTTCTCCCATCACTTTATTAAACGGTTTTACTTAAAAGATTTCTATTCGTGATCCAGTCCTGTGATGCCCCACTTCTTGCAGAGCTTGTCATAGGTGCCGTCCTTCATAACGTCTTTAAGTCCGGCGTTGATCTTGTCCAGAAGCTCGTCGTTGTCCTTGCCGACGGCTATCTTCATCAGGCTGTCCTCATCTGCAGCTGTGGAGATCTCTCCTGCCAGCTTGTAGGTGTCGGCCTTCTTGTTCATGTACTCGTCCAGAACAGGCATGTCTCCGGCAACGGCGTCAACGTCTCCGTTCTCCAGCATGAGGACGCATGTGCTGTACTCGTTCAGCTCCTTGACCTCGCCGATCTTACCCTCCTTCTGGAGTTCCTTTACGTAATCATCAGTAGTAGTGCCCATCTGAACGGCTACCTTCGTGCTGGATGTGAAGTCGGACTCGGAATTGATGGCGCTGTTCTTCATCACCATGTAGTACTGGCCGGCATCATAATATGGATCGGAGAACTGCACGTGCTTGTCCCTGTCAGGAGTTTCGTTGAATCCAGCGATGATCAGGTCCGCATTTCCGGCCTCAACGGCAGGCACAAGAGAATCGAAGCTCATGGTCTTCATCTTCACCTTGAAGCCCTGATCCTTTGCGATGGCCTTGATCAGATCGATGTCGAATCCCACCAGCTTTCCGTCGTCGTTGGTGCTTTCGAACGGAGGGTATGTAGGCTCAGTTACGGCGATATATGTCTCTTCCTTGCTGCTGCTTCCACAGGATGCCAGCATGAATGCCATCATACATGCAAGGGCAGCCAGGAACACCTTCTTGAAAACGTTCTTGTTCATATCTTGCTCCTTTATCATTCTGTCATAAACTTCAGTCGTTATCGCAGTACACAATGTGATGGTCTGTCCTTCACACCGGCATCACATTTTGCATAGGAACAATATAAAACAGAGCCGTCCTCTTGTCAATAATTAATATTAAATTTTATGTATATTTTTTCATTCCTCTCCGGCTGACATCGTTTCGCCCCGGGAAGCGTCAGCGACCCGCCGGCTCAGGCTAGATCGTCGCCTTTTTTCCCCTGATCTTTCCCCAGAGCATGGACAGGTACTTGTTCAGGATCTCCACGATCATGAAGCCGAGGGCGATGGCCACGCAGCTCACCAGGAGCTCGATCGCCTGGGACTTGGCAATGTTCATGTCGCGAAGGGCGACGCCGTACATCATCCAGTAGAGCTGGGCTCCCGGGATGACCGGGAAGATGGATGCCGTGAGGAACACGGTGGCAGGAGCCTTGTTGATCCTCGCCATTATCTGGGCATAGCCGGCCACGAAGATGGATGCGCCCATGGTGGCGTAGAAGTTGCTCGGGTCAAAGTGGTATACGGCCAGGTATACGGCCCAGCAGAAAGAAGCTCCTATACCTGAATAGATGACCTGTTTTCCTCTGATGTTGAACCAGAGCGCGAAGCCTGTACAGGCTATGGTACTTGATATGAGCTGTACCCATATGTTTGGATTCATCGGTGCCATTTATATTATCCCCCTGAAAAGCATAAGTGAAACTACGATGCCAGCTGCGATGCCCGTTGCTCCCAGGATCGAGTTGGTGATATTCAGGATGCCCGACAGGATGTCCCTGTGGAGGGTATCCCTGATCCCGTTGGTCGTGCCCAGGGCGCTGACCAGGAGCATTACCACTCCCGTGGTGATCCTGCCCACGTGCTGGGCGGCTCCGAAGTATACCATCCAGACGATGAACGTCTCCGTGATGAACGCCAGTATTGCGTTGTAGATCATAGGATTGGACTCGACTTTTCCGAGCTTCACGCCCAGGAGGACTACTATAGCCGAGGCTATTATCGCGATAATGGTGTCGGAGACGGTACAGTCGAAGAACACGCCGAATCCGGCGCCTCCCATGATGCCGGCCATCACCGTGATCCAGAGAGGCTGCTGCTTCCTGTTAAGGACCTCACGCAGCTTTGCGTCCAGCGTCTCTCTGTTAGGCCTGGCCGCACACACGTATCTTGACAGATTGTTGAGATAATCCAGCCTGTCCAGGTTCATGCCTCCGAGAGGAATATGCCTGATCTGGGTTATGATCCTTCCGTCCGGCGCCTCCACCGTCGCCTGGATATTGGAAGAGATCACCCAGACGTTGATCCTGCGGAAGCCGTACGCAGAGCACATCCTGTACATGCTTTCCTCTACCCTCTTGATCTCGGCGCCGCTTTTCATCATCTCTTCGCCGATATCCAGAAGCCCCTGTAAAATTCTTTCCGGTTCCATGTTCACATCCTTTCGACTGTCCCGGCGCCGCGCGCCCGTAAAGCCTTACCACAATATCTTCTGTATTTTTATACGATTACCCGCAATAACTTCTTATAACCTTACCGGAATGCATGAGTCACATGTAGTTGATCGCCGTCATGAAAGCCGGGATAAGCTGCTTTTTCCTGGAAAGGAGCCCCGGCACGTTCACACAGCCGTCCTCCGCCTCCAGACCCGGGTAAGCGCTCCTTATCACGTCCGAAGCACGGTCCCCTGCAAATAATATCTCTGACGAGCTGGTCTTGATGTTCGTCAGCAGGAAAAACGCCATCGAGATGTCCGTCTTGTTCAGTTCCTTCTCCAGCACCGGCTCGATGCTGCTCTTGATGACGTCAAGCTCCTGCTTGTCCATGGAACTGATCTGTCCCACACCGAAGGTATATCCGGAGATGGTGAACTTCTTGTAGTCCTGGAAAAAGATCTCTTCAGGCGATTTGTTCCTCAGGTCGGAGCCCGCCCGGAACATGGCCTCGGCGAACTCTTCGATGTTTATCTCGGCGATGAGAGCCAGCGCCCCCGCCGCCATCTTGTCCTGGAGCGTACACGTAGGAGACCTGAACATCAGCGTGTCCGAGATTATGGCTCCCACCAGGAGACCTGCGATCTCCTTCGGGATGTCCAGTCCCTTTTCCACGTACATCTGATAGAGGATCGTGGCCGTGCACCCTACCGGCTGGTTTATGAAATAGATCGGCTGCAGAGTCTGCAGCGTCCCCAGCCTGTGGTGGTCGATGATCTCCAGTATCTCGCCCTCGTCGATGTTGTCCACGGCCTGCGACTTCTCGTTGTGATCCACCAGGATCAGCTGCCTCTTCTTGATACCGAGCAGGTTTCTCCTGGAGACCGTGCCCACGTAGTCGCCCTTGCTGTCCACTACCGGAAAAGCCCGGTGTCTTGTGCTAGCCATGACGGACCGAATCTTGTCCGTGTAATCATCCAGTTTGAAGGAATTGATGTCCTCCGTGATCATGATCGCCCTCAGCGGCACGCTCTTGTTGATCTCCCTTGTCACCGAATAGGTGTCCAGGTCGGTCTCCATTATCACGGCCCCGATGGCCTTCGCCTCTTCCACCGTCTCCCTGCTGGCGTGGGCGCCAAGGCAGATGATGAGGCAGGCGGCCTTCTTTTCCAGGGCAGCGGAGTGGTTCTCACCCCTGTCTACCAGGATCACCAGGTCCCCTTCGTCCACCACGGCCTTCATCCTATCGGGAACGGCCGCTCCCACCAGGACCTTGCCGTGGTCGAAGATCTTTTCCGGATCGCCGGTCACTATCTCCGCCTTCACCGTCTCGGCGATGTCGCCGAAACGCGTCCTGGAGTCGGACAGGAAGTGGGTATTGTCCATGTCCATGAATGTTCTGGCGATGTCGCCCTTTGTGACCAGGCCAACTACCTTGTTGTTCTCGGTCACGGGCAGCGTCACGGCGTTGGTCTCGTTCATCAGATCCCATGCCCTGCCGATCGTCATGCTGGCAGGAACACCCGGAGTCATCCTGATCTCCATGTCCCTGACCTGTGTTGACACGTCCCCCACGTACTCCGGATCCGGAACTCCGAAGTAGTCAAGGACGAACCTGGTCTCCGAACTGATTTCCCCGGCCCTTCCCGGGATGTACTTGTGGCTGTGGCTGACCCTGTTCTTGATATCGGCGTAGGCGATGGCGGAGCAGATGGAATCCGTATCCGGGTTCTTGTGCCCGATGACCGTGACCTTTCGCTGTATCTTTCTGTACTCAGCTTTGCTCATATGATGTCTTCACCTTTCGAATCTTCCTTTAAAAAGCCCGGGCCTCGGCCCGGACTTCGCTTTTCCCTTTTGTGACGGGCTTTCCAGGGAAGCTATTTCATCCGAATGGATCTGATCTTCTGATCCTTCAGAGGCTTATCAAAATAGTCTCTCTTGGCGTTTACGATCCTGTCTGCCACGTCCATGCCGCTGGTGATCTTACCGAAGGCCGCATACTGGCCGTCGAGGTGCGGTGCGTCCTCCGTCATGATGAAGAACTGGGAACCGGCCGAATCCGGGTCGGCGGCTCTCGCCATGGATATCACACCTCTTGTGTGCTTCAGGTCGTTCCTGAAGCCGTTTGCGGTGAACTCTCCCTTGATGGTGTATCCCGGGCCGCCCATTCCGTTCCCCTGAGGGCATCCTCCCTGGATCATGAACCCTGGGATCACCCGATGGAAGATCAGGCCGTCGTAGAACTTCTTCTCGATGAGGCTCTCGAAGTTCTTCACCGTCTCGGGAGCGATGTCTTCGTAAAGCTCGCCCTCCATAACTCCGCCGTCTTCCATTTCAATGATAAATTCCTTCATATTCTCTTCCTCACTGTTATCTGAATTTTTCATGCCCTTCCGACCTTCTTTTGATTTTTCCTATACACTCATCACTTAAAAAGGCCCTAAGGCATTGTTATCTTACCATGTTATCCATTTTCTCTCAACGCCCGGAACACTGTAATTCACTGTGAAAAGTGATTATTTTGGTGAGGTTGTCACATTGAAAAAAGGGCGTCGAAACGCGCCTGCCGGCGGGGATGGAGAAAAGTTCTTGCATTGCGGGCGGTTTCACTATAAAATGTCCTGTAAATTCAATATTGCGCAATTAAATTGCCGTTTATTGAATTGCAGGCTGGATCTACTTGATGATATAAAAGGAAACTGAAATGGCAACTCCTGAAGATAAATACGACAGATTGAAGCTGGACAACCAGCTGTGCTTCCCTCTTTACGCCTGTGCTAAAGAGGTGGTGAAGCAATACAAGCCTTTTCTGGAACCGCTGGGCCTCACCTACACGCAGTACCTGGTGATGATGGTTCTGTGGGAAGACGGCGAGATCAGAGTCAAGGACCTCGGGCAGAAGCTTTTCCTTGATTCCGGCACACTGACACCGCTGCTGAAGCGCATGGAGGGAAAAGGCCTCATAACCAGAGAGCGCCCTCGCGAGGACGAGCGCAACCTTGTCATACGGCTCACCGAAAAGGGACAGGACATGCGTGAGGATGCAGTGAAGATACCGACCCAGATGGCCTGCTGTCTCCCTCTCGGGAAGAAAAAGGCAAAAGCTCTTTACTCCACACTGTACGAGCTCCTGGGGATAATGGGCGGATGCTCAGAAGAGAGTGCCGGTGGCTCACGACCTGCGAAGAAGGTGTCGGCTGCCCCAATGAAGAAGTCAAAGTCAGAAGCAGACGAATAACACAACAAGAGAGCATCAAACGCAAACGAAAAAGCAGGCCGGGATCAGCCGGATGGTGCGCCGTTCAGCGCTCCCTCCGGCCGGTCCCCCCTGCTTATTTCATTGCACTGTCCCGCAGACGTCACGACCCGTGCTTAAAAGTTTTTTCCAAGCCTGTAAGCCTGAGTCGGATAGCTGGACTGGAGAACGTCGTCCGCGTTGCTGCAGCCCTGTGCCGCCACGATGCCCCTGTCTTCCCAGCCCATGTACCTGAGGGTGAGCTGATAGGTCTTGACCAGACCGCTGCAGGCATCCTCCTCGTCGTCCGCAAAGGCGGTGATCAGCGCGGCCTTCTTGTCCTGGGTCATCAGCTTGTCGTTGAAGGCGTAGAATCTGTCTATCGCCGCGGCCAGCTGGGCGTTCATCCCGAAGTAGTACACGGGAGATACGAAAACGATGGCGTCGGAGTTCAGCACCTCCGGCCTCAGCTCCTCCATGTCATCCTTGAAAACGCAGCCGTCACCAGTCTTGTGACAGCGCTCGCACCCCATGCACGGATGGATGCTCTTGAACGATGCGTCGAAACGACAGACTTCGTGCCCCGCTTCCTCAGCGCCTGCTATAAAGTTCTCCGTAAGAAGTGCGGTGGAACCGCTCTTGTGCGGGCTTCCGGAAATGACCAGTATCTTCATTGCAAACACTCCTTCCTGTTTTTATCGTCCCCTCATCATTCTCTGTTTTCTGAATTGTACTCCTGCTGAAAAAATAATGCCAGCCAGCCACCGCGGCCGGGGGCTGACAGGCATTTTCGTCTCTGTTGCTCTGCGGCACCCGCTAGTACCCGCGGGTGAGGTCCATGAGGTTTTCCAGCCTCTCGCCGTTCACGTAGTGCTGCAGGTTCCTGCAGAAAAGGTCGACTATCAGCTGCCTCGTGGTCTTCAGTGTCATGTTCCCGGCAAC
>Ga0129315_1001187_pt1 | contig 11644 bp, 10 predicted proteins | sample Cm827metagenome_FD_94432 | JGI IMG/M metagenome (GOLD analysis project Ga0129315, IMG submission 94432) | Eastern black-and-white colobus group fecal microbial communities from Wisconsin, USA - Cm827 metagenome | ecosystem: Host-associated > Mammals > Digestive system > Large intestine > Fecal...
CCCCGGCAGAGGTAGCCAGATACCACCCCTCCGCCACGGTGAGGAAGGGGGTGTTCCAGTCATCCATCATCCGCCGGGCCTTGGAAGCCCGGACGGCGGCCGCCGTCACGTCAAACAGATCCAGATGATCGCCTCCGGCGATGTCGCTGCCAAGAGCCACCTTTACGCCCTCGTCCAACATCACCCGCACCGGCGCCACGCCGGAGCAGAGATTCTGATTGGAGTCGGCGCAGTGGACCACCGTTACCCCGGCGTCCTTCATGGCCTGCCGCTCCCGCTCGTCCGACCAGACGCAGTGGGCCATCACAGTGCGGTCATTCCAAAGGCCGTACTTCTTGTAGGTCTCCCAATACTGTCTGCAATCCGGGTGGAGCTGGCGTACCCAGTCCATCTCCGCGCCGTTTTCCGACAGGTGGGACTGCACCGGCAGATCGCGCTCCGCCGCCAGCTTTCCCAAAAATGCCATCAACTCATTCGTGCAAGAGGGGGTGAACCGGGGTGTCAGGATTGGCTTAATGTACCGGAACTCCTGACAGGCATCCAGCCACCGCAGCGTTTCACGCATGGATTCCTCTGTGGTCTCCTCCAACACGCCGGGTGCGCCGTTGCGGTCCATATTCACCTTGCCCACATAGCCGGTGATCCCCGCTTTTTCCAGCTCGTCCATCAAAATCAGGGTGGCGTCGGTGTGGAGGGAGGAAAACATGCACACCCGCGTGGTCCCGTGGGACGCCAATTCCCCCGCCAGCTGCCGGTACACCGTCCGGGCGTAGTCCGGCTCCGCAAACCGGGCCTCCGTGGGGAAGGCGTAGGCATTCAGCCAGTCCAGCAGGGGCAGATCCATACCCATCCCCAGCATGGGATACTGGGGAGCGTGGAGGTGCAGGTCCGCAAAGGACTGGACGATCAGGCAGTCTCCATAGTCCTCCACAGGCGCTCCGGCATATTGCTCCGGCAGCACTGGATACACCCCGGTAATGACGCCGTTTTCAGCGATGAGATAACCGTGTTCCGTCACATCCAGCCGACCGCAGACCGGCGCGGAAACGATATTTCCTTTCAGAATAGTGGTCATGGCGTCCTCCTTTCAAAACAAAAGAGCGCCCGCATAAGCGGACGCTCATAGCAAGATCTTAGGCGATCTCATAGAAACTTCCGCGCCTGAGACGATCCCATCAGCGGAATTATATGAGCCATATTTCCTTTTGTGGCTTGATTATATCACGGCGGCGGGAAAAAGGCAAGCCCCACCGGCGGCACACATCCGGGGAGGGTCGCCTATACTGGCGTACAGGCAAAATTCCGCCTGAATCGAGGAAAAGGCGTTGATTCGTATGCTGCAAGCATTGAGCTGGGCCGCTTTGGGCACCGGCTTTACCTTTCTGATGACCACATTAGGGGCTGCGGTGGTATTTTTCTTTGTGGAGGAGCCCCGGCCCCAGTTCCAGCGGACCATGCTTGGCTTCGCCGCCGGGGTGATGACGGCGGCCAGCGTCTGGAGCCTGCTGCTGCCCGCCATCGAGCAGTCGGCGGACTTCGGCGTTCCCGGCTGGCTCCCCGCAGCGGCGGGGCTGCTGTTGGGCGTGGGCTTTCTCTCCGCGCTGGACGCCGTCCTGCCCCATCTGCGGCGGGCAAAGGACATGGACTTGACCCGCCGCCAAAGCACACTGCTGATGGCAGCCATTACCCTCCACAACGTGCCGGAGGGCATGGCGGTGGGCCTCGCCTTCGCACTGGCGGCAGAGGGAGAGGGCATGGCCGGGGCTGCGGCGCTGGCGCTGGGCATCGGCATCCAGAATTTGCCGGAAGGTGCCGCCATCTCCCTCCCTCTGCGGCAGGAGGGCAGCTCCCGGGGCCGGGCTTTTCTGTTAGGGACCCTCTCCGGCAGTGTGGAGCCGATTTTCGGTATTCTGGTGGTGCTGGTGGCCGCCGGTGTCCGGCCCCTGATGCCATGGCTCCTCAGCTTCGCCGCCGGAGCCATGCTGTATGTGGTGGTGGAGGAGCTGGTGCCTCAGGCCCATTCCAAGGCCGGGACCTGCGGCTTTGTGGGAGGCTTTTTAATTATGATGATCTTAGACGTGGCGCTGGGATAGTGTGTCAAAACGTAAACTTACATTGTCTCCCGAAAAAAAGTCTGCTATAATCGGCCCAGCACACCAAACCCACGCAAAGGAGAACAAATATGGATACAAAATTCAGCGGCAGCGCAAATTACGTAGCGTCACGCGACCTGATGGAGACCGTCAACATTGCCGTGGCTTTGCAGAAGCCTCTGCTCATCAAGGGTGAGCCGGGCACCGGCAAGACCATGTTGGCCCAGGCCGTGGCGGACGCTCTTGGGAAAAAGCTCATTATCTGGAACGTAAAATCCACCACCAAAGCCCAGGACGGCCTGTATGTCTACGATGTGGTGCAGCGGATCTATGACAGCCAGTTTGGAAACGCCGGTGTGGATGACGTTAAAAAATACATCAAGCTGGGTAAACTAGGCGAAGCCTTCTCCGCCGACGAACAGGTGGTCCTGCTGATTGACGAGATCGACAAGGCGGATCTGGAATTCCCCAACGACCTCCTCTGGGAGCTGGACCGGATGGAATTCTACATCCCCGAGACGAAGGAGACCGTACAGGCCAAGCAGCGTCCCATCGTTATCATCACCTCCAATGCGGAGAAGGAGCTGCCGGACGCTTTCCTCCGCCGGTGCGTGTTCCACTACATCGAGTTCCCGGAGCAGGAGCAGATGGAAGCCATCCTCCGGGTCCACTTCGGTGATTTGGAGGAAAAGTTAGTGAAGCAGTCCCTCGCCGCCTTCTACTGGCTGCGGGAGCTGCGGGGCATTGAGAAAAAGCCCTCCACCTCTGAGTTGGTGGACTGGATCCGGGCGCTGGTGGCCGGCGGCGTGGACCCGGCCCGCATCGAAAAGGAGATTCCCTTCGCCGGTGTCCTGCTGAAAAAAGACAAGGATCTTCAGACCCTGCGGAAGGTGAAGTAAGCCATGTTCGCCGCGTTTTTTTACCTGCTGCGTCAGCGGGGACTGCACGTTTCCCTGAACGAGTGGATGACGCTGCTGGAGGGCATGGAAAAGGGGTTGCACCATTCGACGCTCACCGGCTTTTATCACCTGTGCCGGGCCATCGTGGTGAAGAATGAAACGGAATTTGACCGCTTTGATCAGATCTTTCTGGAATTCTTCAAGAACGTGCCCTACACCGGGGAGCTGCCGGAGGACCTGCTGGACTGGTTGAACCACCCCAGCGAGGATCTGAAACGGACCATTGCCGACCTGCGCTCCGCCGGGTTTCCGGATGAAACGCTGGAGGAACTGCTGAAAATGCTGGAGGAGCGTCTGAAAGAGCAGACGGAGGAGCACAACGGCGGCAACTACTGGGTTGGGACCCAGGGCCGCACCCCTTGGGGCAACAGTGGTTGGCATCCCAACGGCATCCGGATCGGCGGGCAGTCCATGCACCGCACCGCCATGATGGTGGCGGGGGAGCGGAAATTCCGGGACTTCCGGAAGGACAATAAGCTGGACACCCGCCAGTTCCAGATGGCCTTCCGCACGCTGCGGCAGCTGTCTGCGCAGGAGCGGAGCGCCGAAAAGGAGCTGGATGTGGACGCCACGATCCACGACACCTGCGAGAGCGCGGGGCGGCTGGAGATCCGGTACAAGAACCCCCGGAAGAACACGGTGAAGGTCCTGCTGCTGATGGACTCCGGCGGCTCCATGGACTACTATTCCGGGCTGTGCAGCCAGCTGTTTCAGGCGGCCACCAAGTCCAACCACTTTAAAGAGCTGCACACCTACTATTTTCATAACTGCATTTACGGCGACGTTTACAACGGCCCCCGCCTCTGGCAGGACGGCCAGACGCCTACGGAATGGCTTTTGCAGAACTTCGACGCCAGCTACAAGGTCATTCTCGTGGGTGATGCCGCCATGAACCCCTATGAGCTGCGGGAAAAGCAGTACGATTGGCGGAACCAGCGATACGGCCCCTCCGGTCTGGAATGGCTGGAACTGTTTAAAAAGCACTTTCCCTATCTCATCTGGCTGAACCCGGAGCCTCTGCCGGCATTTCAGGACTTCTGGACCTTGACCCACCTGCAGTTGGCCAAGATGTTCCCCATGTTCGACCTTTCCGCCGAGGGCCTGGAAGCCGGCATGAAGCGCCTGATGGTGAAGCGGTAGATGAGACAAGCCCGCAGCATTGCGGGCAAACCAAACGGAAAGAGGTGGATCATGGATTTTCCCAAGCTGCTGGGGCTGCGCCCCGGCGTCACCGCCGTGATCGGCAGCGGCGGTAAAACCAGTTTACTGCGCCGTCTGGCGGAGGAATTACCGGGGACGGTCCTCCTCTGTACCACCACCCATATCCGCCCCTTTGAGGAATACCCCCTGCTGACGGCCCCCACGCCGGAGGACATCCGCAAGGCTCTGACCGCTCATCGGGTCCTCTGTCTGGGGACCCCCTGCGAAAATGGCAAGCTGACCGCTCCCTCCCTTTCCGTAGAGACGCTGGCCACGCTGGCGGACTATGTGCTGGTGGAGGCCGACGGTTCCCGGCAGCTGCCTTTGAAGGCCCACGAAGCCCACGAGCCGGTGATCCCTGCTGTCAGCCGTCAGGTGATCTGCGTGGTGGGGGCATTCGGTTTCGGGAAACCCATCCGGGAGAGCGTCCACCGGCCAGAGCGGTTCTGCGCCCTGACCGGCGCCGCTGCGTCAGATCCCGTCACGCCGGAACAGGCCGCAAAGGCCATTTTGGCGGAGCGGCTGTGCGATACCGTGTTCCTGAATCAGATCGACACGGAGGCCCAACGGCCCCTGGCGGATCGCTTCGCCGCGGCGCTGGGCAGCTCCGGTCTCCGGATCGCCGCCGGGAGTCTTCGGGCCGGGAGCGGCTGGCTTTACCCGGATATCTGAAAAATATGACAGTCCCCTGTCCCCACATTCTGCCGCGAAGTCGCATTTTCTTTGCAAAAGTGCAAACATTTCCACAGAATCATTGATTTTCGCAAACGTTTTCTCCTGTGAATTGCATAAAAATACGGACAGGGGGTTCACAGCCAACTGGTTCCATGGTATAATTTGACACGTTCTTAACAATATTTCCGCTGCCTTTATCCGCCGCGGAACGATCCTGAACGGAGAAAATGCCATGGAACACCATGAAAAAGCAGGATGCCTGTTTCCCAAGATCGGTATGCGCAACGTCAAGACCGCCCTTGCGGCAGCCCTGTGCGCGCTGGTCTACTACTTTCTGGACCGCAACCCCACCTTCGCCTGCATCGGCGCTATTTTCGGTATGGGCAGCAGCTTTATGCAAAGCCGTCTCCACGGCGGTAACCGCTTCTTCGGCACAATGGTAGGCGGTTTTATCGGCATGGGTCTGTTTGCCATTTACATGGAACTGTTCCCTGACGGCAGCAACGCCTGGGTCCTGATTCCCCTGACCTTCGTCGGCGTGATCATTTTGATCCTGCTGTGTCAGCACATCTGGGTGGGCGGCGTACAGCCCGGCGGCGTGGTGCTGTGCATCCTGCTGTTCAACACCCCCACGGACACTTATATCACCTACGCCATGAACCGTATTCTGGACACCGGCATCGGCGTGCTGGCGGCGATCTTTGTCAACGGGATGCTGCCCGGCGGCTTCACCTTCTCTTTTATGCACAGGCTCTACCAGCGTCTGGGGATCCGGGACGATGTAGAGGATGAATTCATGGCCAAACCCGCCGTCTGAGCGATCGGAGGCCGCTCCTTCCAAACGGATCCATTCGCGCAAATGCAAATATGCAAGAAGCACCGCTCCCCTGCTGAGAAAACGTTCAGCAGGGGAGTTTTCTATCTACGCCCCCAGGGTTTGACCCGTAAATTCCGTGTGAAACCTGAAAAAGAGGAAGTGCACTTCATGGAAGCCCACTTTCACCTGACATAGAATCTCGGTATCAGTCAGATATACGGAGGTTTTGACGAATGAGCGGGTATAAAGAGTCACTTCGGCAGTACTTTTCTGCGCAGGTGAAAGCGCTTCGCAAGAAGCGGAAGCTGACCCAAGAGGAAATGTCCGAGCAGTTACATATCACCGTTCGGGCCTATGGCGATTTAGAGCGCGGCTGCAGTTGTTGTTCTGCAATCGCTCTCTTATTCTTTTTACTGATGCTGGAGCCTGATGAACTGACGGCGTTTCTTGCGCAGATGAAAAAGCAGTTCCGGGAGCAGGATCAGCAGGAGGTCGCATAGGCCCCTTTTTTGCAGCATTTCTGTATCTGAAAATATGGGGGGGGATTCAGAATATGGATGGTCGCAAACGTGTGCTATTGGCCGACAGCAGCGAGGAATTTCGCTGGTTGATGTGGAGAAGTGCGGCAAATCATAATTTTTTCTCCCTTGCAACCGTTGGCAGTGGCCGCGATGTTTTATTATGTATGCAAAAACAGACTGCCGATCTGCTGCTGATGGACACGGCGCTGCCGGATGTCTGCGGTCTAACCGTGTTGGATGAGTTGCAGCGCCGGGGGACTGCCCCTCAGAGGGTCATCCTTCTCTCCAGCATCGTTTCTGAGCAAGTCACCGATCAGGCTTTTGCTCTGGGCGTCTCACATTTTATTCCAAAGCCTTTTCATATCGACACGCTGTTTGACGCCATGTACGAGCTGTTTCCCGGCTGTTCCTGCGGTCATTGGCCGCATAGTCCTCAGCAGGATGCAGACAATCCACACCCTCAGAAAATAGAAAAGCCCCGACGGGCACCGCAAACACGATGACCCGCCGGGGGATCTCCGGAATCAGTTGTTGCCTCCGTCAAAGGGAGCCGCATGATCCGGACTTTTTACTTTTCAAAAACGGGGATCAGTCCACCAGACCGGCGGTGATGATGGCCATGGAGTAGACCTCCAGAGCGTTGCAGCCGCGGGACAGGTCATTGATGGGCGCATTCAGACCCTGCAGGATGGGGCCATAAGCGTCGAAGTTACCCATGCGCTGGCAGATCTTGTAGCCGATGTTGCCGGCGTTGATGTCGGGGAAGATGAAGGTGTTGGCATGACCGCCCACGGAGCTGGTGATGTGCTTGGTCTTGGCCACCACAGGAGACACGGCAGCGTCGAACTGGAACTCGCCGTCCACGGGAACGTCGGGCATGGCAGCCTTGGCCTTCTCGCAGGCGTTGCGCATCTTGTCCACGTCCTCGCCCTTGCCGGAACCCAGAGTGGAGTAGCTCAGGAAGGCCACCTTGGGATCGATGCCGAAGACCTTGGCGGTACGGGCAGTCTCAACAGCGATCTCCACCAGCTCATCCTCTGTGGGCTTGATGTTGATGGCGCAGTCAGCCATAGCCAGGACCTCGTTCTCGCCGGTGGCGGAAGGACGGACCATAATGAAGCAGGAGGACACGATCTTGCTGCCCGGCTTGGTCTTGATGATCTGCAGGGCGGGACGGACGGTGTCAGCGGTGGAGTAGGTAGCGCCGCCCAGCAGAGCGTCGGCATAGCCCATCTTCACCAGCATGGTGCCGAAGTAGTTGGCCTGAGACAGGGACTTGCGGCACTGCTCCTCGGTCATCTTGCCCTTGCGCAGCTCCACCATCAGGGCCACCATCTTGTCCATGTCAGGGAAGTTGGCGGGGTCCATGATCTCAGCGCCGCGGATGTTGAAGCCGGCTTCCTCAGCAGCCTTGGTGATCTCATCGGCGTTGCCCACCAGAACGGGAGTCAGGAAGGTACCGGACAGCAGACGGGCAGAAGCCTCCAGGATGCGGGGATCAGTGCCCTCGGTGAAGACGATCTTACGGGGATGTGCCTTCAGCTTCTTGATCAGAAATTCAAACATGTTGATTCCTCCAATTTTTAATTCAGGGAACGGGGTTTCAATTCCACCCTTTATTATACACAGTCCGCAGCCGGGGTCAATGAAAAAAGTGACGAATTGGGGCGTAATTTTTTCCGATTTTTGCGTGTCAACTACGAAATTCGGCAAAAAAGCATCGTTAAAATACATAAAAATATGCCAAGAAGCCAGAAGTTGCTTGACGGGCGAATATAAAAGGGATAATATAAAGCGGTAACAATTTGTTACTTTTTATGGTTCACAAATTTTTAAAGGGCATTTGCCCGCGATATGATAGGAGCGTTATGAGTCAAAACACCAAAAAGCCTTATGATCTGCCGGACTGGCCCGCAGAGGCGGAACAGTCCCAGGATGCGCCCAGACCCCGCAGAAAGCGGCGCGCTCCCGCTGAGCCCGAAGACCTCTGGGGCAAGCTCCGCTTCCGGGCCGGAAAGAAGGTCCGCTGGTTTGGCCGCCGCTGCCGCCGGGTTGTCCGGGAAGCTCAGGCCCATCGGTTCCCGGAGTCCAACCGGAAGCCTCTGCAATTCCTGCTGATGCTCTGGGGGCTGCTGCCCTCCGCCGCCAGCCGGCTGCGGGAGATCCTGCTGGGCCGCCGCAGAGAGCGGAACCTCCGCACCAGCAGATTCGCCGTCTGGTTTGAAAAGGAAAAGCGCCTTCACTCCCTGATGTTCCTGGGAGGAAGCTGTGTGCTGGCAGGCATCATCCTGTTCTGCTCCTTCTTCACCATCGGCACCACCGTCTCCTATGACGGGCAGGTGCTGGGGCGGCTGGCTTCCAAATCGGAAGCCGAAACCGTCCGGAAGGATCTGGAAAGCATCACCTCCCAGACACTGGGAGAGACCTACACCATCGACGATTCCCTGCTGCAATACGATTCCGGCTGGATGCTTCGTCAGGACATCGAGGATAAGGCCGTATACGAGGATCAGCTTTCCGACGAGATCGGCCTTGTGACCTCTGCTTACTGCCTGTACGTCAATGACGTGCGCATCGGCGCCACTCCCTATGAGGGCGCGTTGGAGGAACTGCTGGACCAGCTGCAGAAGGCGGCCTCCGATGAGGATACCATTTCCTGTGAATTTGCAGAGGATGTTGAGATCCGGCAGGAGTACGTTCCCACCAGTGAGATCATGAACCTGGGCTATATTGCGGAACTGCTTTACAGCACCAAGACGGCCGAGGTCACTTACGAAGTGAAAAAGGGCGATACCTGGTCTCAGATCGCCGCCAAGAACGACATGTCCTCCGCAGAGCTGCTGGCGCTGAACCCCGGCTACAACATCAATAAGCTCCAGATCGGCGAAGTGCTGACCCTGTCCGCCTCTGTCCCCTACCTGACCATGACCGTGGTAAAGCAGGAGCGGTATCTGGATGATGTGTCCTACAACATTGAGTACACCGACAGCGCCGACCTCTATCAGGGCGACTATAAGGTGACCTCCAAGGGTGAATACGGCAAGGCGGACGTGATGGCTAAGGCCACCTACGTCAATGGCGAGGAAACGGAGCGGACCATTCTCTCCTCCGTGACCCTGAAAGAGCCTGTCACCGAGCATCGGATCCGGGGCACCAAGGCCCGGCCCACCTGGATGCCTACCGGCAGCTTCCGCTGGCCTACCAGCGGTCGGATCACCTCCTACTTTGGCGGACGGAAATCCCCCGGCGGCATCGGCTCCACCAACCACAAGGGCATCGACATCGCCGTTCCCAGAGGAACGCCCATCTACGCCGCCGATGGCGGCACCGTGACCTACTCCGGCTGGATGAGCGGCTACGGTTATCTGGTGCAGATCGACCATGGCAATGGCTACGTCACCCGGTACGGTCACAACTCCAGTCTCACCGTCAGCGTGGGACAGCACGTTTACAAGGGCCAGCAGGTGGCCCGTGCCGGCTCCACCGGCAACTCCACCGGCAACCACTGCCACTTTGAGGTGCGGTACAACGGCGTGGCGAAAAACCCGCTGAACTACCTACCGTAACAAACTGCATTCCAGAAAAGGGAGGACTTTTGTCTTCCCTTTTTCTTGTGTTCCGGGAGCTTTTATGCTATGATATTTTAGTTAAGTTATGTGCTTTTCCTCCCGGTCTCAAGCGGATGAACGTATGAAGCCGGGACTCTGAAGGGAGTGCGAAATATGAAGCGCCTGAAGGTTTTAATGCTCAACGGCAGTCCCCATGCCAATGGCAACACCGCCGTGGCCCTGCGGGAAATGGAAGCGACTTTCAAGGAGAATGACATCGATGTGGAAACGGTGGTCCTGGGAAACCGGAGCATCCGGGGCTGCGTGGCCTGTGGTTCCTGTGCCAAGACCGGCAAGTGTGTCTTTGACGATGGAGTAAACGAGCTGGCCCCCAAGCTTCAGGAGGCCGACGGTCTGGTAATCGCCAGTCCGGTGTATTACGCCTCTGCCAACGCCACGCTGATCGCCTGTCTGGACCGGCTGTTTCACAGTACGTCCTTTGATAAGACCATGAAGGTGGGTGCCAGTGTGGCCTGCGCCCGGCGGGGCGGCTGCTCCGCCACCTTTGATGAGTTGAACAAGTATTTCACCATCTCCGGGATGCCGGTGGCCTCCAGCCAATACTGGAACAGTATTCACGGCCGGACGCCCGGTGAAGCGGAGCAGGACGGCGAGGGGCTTCAGACCATGCGGACCCTGGCCCGGAACATGACATTCCTGATGCGCAGCATCGCGCTGGGCAAGGAGCAGTTCGGTCTGCCGGAAAAGGAAGATCGGATCGCCACTCATTTTATCAGATAACTTTAGGAGGATATACCATTTGAAGCGGGAAAATGTACTGGTGTCCGAAGACGCGCTGGCGCGTCAGCGGGAATTTGAAGCAAAGATCAAGGAAATGTTCACTGCCCGGGAAGCCCATCCCGTGGCCTGCGTGGACACCTTCGGCTGTCAGCAGAACGTGGCGGACGGCCAGAAGCTGATGGGTATGCTGGCCGACAGCGGCTTTACCTTTACAGAGGACCCCAAGGAGGCGGATCTGGTGATCCTGAACACCTGCGCCGTCCGGGAGCACGCGGAGCAGCGGGTCTTCGGCAATCTGGGCATTCTCACCCACACAAAAAAGGAAAACCCGGAGCAGGTGATCTGCCTGTGCGGCTGCATGGCGCAGGAGGAGCGGGTCTCTCAGCGGGTGAAGGAATCCTACCGTCATGTGGACCTGGTGTTCGGCCCCCACGCCCTGTGGAAATTCCCGGAGCTTTTGTGGCAGGTCTATGAGACCCGGAAGCGGGTCTTCGCCGTGGACAATGAGGACGGCACCATTGCCGAGGGCATCCCTGTGGTGCGGGAAAAGGGCGTGAAGGCATGGGTCAGCATCATGTACGGCTGCAACAACTTCTGCTCCTACTGCATCGTGCCCTATGTCCGGGGCCGGGAGCGCAGCCGTGATCCCCAGTGCGTTTTGCAGGAGGTCCGGGAGCTGGTTGCCGCCGGCTACAAGGACATCACTCTGCTGGGCCAGAACGTCAACTCCTACGGCAATGATCTGGATCTGGACTACCATTTCCCGGATCTCTTAGAGGACATCGACAAGATCCCCGGCGAATACTTGATCCGCTTTATGTCCAGCCATCCCAAGGACGCCACCAACCGCCTCTTTGACGTGATGGCCAAGTGTTCCCATGTGGCAAAGCAGCTCCACCTTCCCTTCCAGTCTGGCAATGACCGCGTGCTGAACGAGATGAACCGCCGCTACACCCGGGAGAAATATTTAGAGGAAATTCGCTACGCCAAAAGCGTAATGCCCGATCTGGTGCTGACCTCCGATGTCATC
>Ga0129315_1001191_pt1 | contig 11597 bp, 10 predicted proteins | sample Cm827metagenome_FD_94432 | JGI IMG/M metagenome (GOLD analysis project Ga0129315, IMG submission 94432) | Eastern black-and-white colobus group fecal microbial communities from Wisconsin, USA - Cm827 metagenome | ecosystem: Host-associated > Mammals > Digestive system > Large intestine > Fecal...
GAGCCCGTGGAACCCAAAATTGATATCTTTCTCATTTCTCCTCCTGCGGATATTTCCGCAATTAAAGCCCTCCAAAGAGCCGATAGAGGTAGAGGGCGAAGCTGATTGCCGGAGCGGTGAAGAGCAGACTGTCAAAGCGGTCCAGCACACCTCCGTGCCCGGGTATCAGCGTCCCGTAATCCTTTACCTCGTGATCTCTCTTGATTGCGGACGCCGCGAGATCTCCGATCTGCGAGATCAGCGCACCGATTGCACAGGCAAAGAAGCAGGCAAAGCCCGCGTGCAGTAATTCCTCCATCTGGTCGCCCAGCAGCAGTCCGTAGATCAGCCCCAGCAGCCCTGCGCCGATCACACCGCCGATCGAGCCCTCCACTGTCTTCTTCGGACTGAGCACCGGTGCAAAATGATGGCGTCCAAACAGCATCCCCACTACATAAGCACAGGTATCGCAGCCCCAGCTGGAAATGAATATCATCCAGACCAGGTATTTTCCGTCATGCATCTCCCGCACCCTGTACACATAGGAAAACATGACCACCGTGTACAGAATCCCCATAAGACCGACTGCGATCTGTTCCGTGCGATAGCGCGGATAGGTGATGACAAAGACCGCCATCAGCGCCATGAGCACGCCGATCATCACCGGCATACCGTAGCGCCCGATATTGTTCCAGAGCAGAAGGTAATAGCTCAGACCGCCGAGATAGCCGATCAGCCCGAGCAGCTCCCGCTCCATCCGCACCACTCGGTAGAGCTCAAAGAGGCCTATGAGCGACACTGCCATCATGGTCAGAAAGAGCGGCAGCCCCCCTCTCCCGATCACAAGGATCGCGAGTATCACCAGCGCAATGCCGCTTATGAGCCGCGTCTGGAACTTCCGGCTGCTCACGATTTCCATCACTCGAGACATACTCAGCTCTTCCTTCCCCCGAAGCGCCTCTCTCTGCCGTTATAGGCAAGTATCGCATCCTCCAGCGCCGCCATATTAAAGTCTGGCCACAGAATATCCGTGACATAAATCTCACTGTAAGCGATCTGCCACAAAAGGAAATTGGATATCCGAAGCTCTCCGCTGGTGTGGATCAAAAGATCCGGATCCGGTATTCCCGCTGTGTCCAGACAGGCCGCGATCGCCTCCTCCGTCACCTCTTTTCGCATCTCCTCCGGCAGAGCTTCTCTCTCCCGGATCAGGCGTCGTACCGCACGCGTCAGCTCATCGCGTCCACCGTAGTTGATTGCGATGATAAAGCTCATACCGCTGTTGTCTCTTGTCTCCTCGACGAGCTGTTCTACCCCGGCAATAATATCCGGAGCGAAGCGCCGCTTGTCTCCTATCATCAGGCAGCGGCAGCCCTCCTCCTTCGCAACCTTCAAAAGCTTCTTCAGATAGAAGCGGAACAGGTTCATGAGTGCGCCGACCTCTTCCTCGCTGCGCTTCCAGTTCTCTGTAGAAAAGCCATAGACCGTGAGATACTTCACTCCGAGCCGCGCGCAGTCGCGCACCGTCTGCTCCACCGCCTCACAGCCCGCCTTGTGCCCCATGGCACGTGGTAGACCACGCTTCTTTGCCCAGCGTCCGTTTCCGTCCAGTATGATCGCGATATGCTCCGGAATCACCTTGCCTTCCAGTTTCCCGCCCATTTTCTCTGTTCCTCCCATAAGCTCATCACGGGCGAGCCGAACTCTGGCCCGCCCGTGCGAAAAGCTCTGCGTCACAAAGACGCAGCTCAGACTGTCATAATCTCTTTATTCTTTGCCTCAACCGCCTTGTCGATCTTCTCAACAGCCTTATCGGTCAGCTTCTGAAGCTTATCGTTTCCAACCGCGAGATCATCCTCTGTGATCTCCGCTGCCTTCTCAAGCTTCTTAAAGTTGTCTGCTCCATCGCGGCGAATGTTTCTGACCGCGATCTTGGCCGCCTCGCCCTTCTTCTTGATGTCCTTCACAAGCATCTTTCTGCGCTCCTCAGTGAGCTCCGGAAATACAAGGCGGATGCTGGTGCCGTCATTCGTCGGATTGATTCCAAGATCAGAAACCTGGATCGCCTTCTCTATCGCCTTCAGAAGACTCTTGTCCCAGGGCTGAATGAGGATCATCCTTGCCTCGGGAACAGAGATATTCCCCACCTGCTGAAGCGGGGTGGGTGTGCCGTAATAATCGACCGTCAGTCTGTCAAGCACATGGGGATTGGCTCTTCCCGCACGTATGGTCGCAAACTCATCCTTCATGAAGTCTACGGTCTTGTCCATTCTCTCCTCAAGCTCATTGAGCATACTCTTCAGTTCAGCCATGATTTCCTCCCTATATTCAGTCCACCGTCACGATGGTCCCGTTTACCTTGCCGCGCATCGCGTTGTCTATGGAATTCTCCTCATTCAGATCAAAAATTGCAAGCGGAATGTGGTTCTCCATGCAGAGCACACTCGCCGTGAGGTCGATGACCGCAAGCTTTTTGTCTATCATCTCCTGCATGGTAATGCTGTCAAAGCGCTTCGCCCCGGGGTCAAGCTTCGGATCCGCAGAGTAGACGCCGTCAATGGATTTTGCGAGAAGGATCGCGTCCGCGCCGACCTCAACCGCCCGGAGCGCAATCCCCGTGTCTGTTGAAAAGTAGGGATGTCCCGTGCCTCCCGCGAAAAAGAGCACGCGTCCTTCCTCAAAATAACGATTTGCGAGGTCCACAGAGAACAGCTCCGTCATCGTTCCGCAGATAAAAGGAGAGAGTATCGCTGTCTTCATCCCTTCTGTGCGGAAGATCTCCGATACATAGATGCAGTTCATCACCGTCGCAAGCATTCCGATCTGATCCGCCTTCGTGCGCGCGATTGCCTCACTGGTCCTGCCTCTCCAGTAGTTTCCGCCGCCTGTCACTATGCCGACCTCCACGCCTGCGTCCACTGAGGCCTTCACCTGACGCGCGACGCCGCGCACCACCGCCTCGTCATAGCCCCTTCCGCCCTTTCCGGCCAGTGCCTCACCGGAGAGCTTCAGCATGACACGTCTTTTTTTCATTGTACTGTCCTCACTGTATGCATCCCCGAAGGCATCGGGGTTCTGCCGCCATCATATCATATTTCGTCACTGCGCTCAAGAAACACTTCCTGTGTGATGGATTAACCTCTCCGATAATTCCAATATCCGCAATTGGAATACTCGGAACATATGTCGTCACTGCACTGGGTTTGATAGCTTCTGTAAGCTGCTGTACATAACCGTCGAAGAAATCACTCATAGCAAGGATATCTTCTCCGGTTTTATCTTCCTCGGTCACAAGGATATGAACTTCATCCCGAGGAATAATTGATATTCTTTCTTCATCCATACCCTCATTCTCCTCCCGACATTATCCTTTCTCTAACAGTCTTCTCACTTGCTCTGGCTCACAAATAGACGCATGAGCAATGGAATTCCTGCAATCATGCAAAAATCTTATCCTATCCCTGTCAGCCTCATCCGGAATGTAAAGCATATACATGCAATAATCCTGATCCTGCCTATGGCTCATCATATAGCATAACGAACCTAATTCCACTTCCATAGGCTCTGTGATTAATTCACCGTATTGTGTAATGTGATTATCCGTAAGGGCTTTGCTGATTTCATCTCTGTATTTGTCAATGAGTTCAATTCGCTCCATTTCAATAATCGGAAACAAAACCTGAACCTGAGATGCCCATAACCTGTGTTGCAATTCGGCAGTTTTATTATTCCTGTACAGCCACAGGACATGATTGGAACCGTCTTCTGTTCCCCGTCTTGAGAAATCGCCTTGTTCAACGATTCGACCAATCCCGTCAATAGCGGATTCTTGTCTGAAATCCACTTCACGCAATAACAACTCGGATATTTCTGCATCTACATCGCAAACCATTGCAGCTGTAGTTGAGATATATCTTTTCCAAAGATCCGAACCGTATGCAAGCTCCTCATCTTCATCCAAAACAAAGCTATTGAACAATTGAACATCATAACTGCTGACGCAATCACTGAAATCAATGTATTCCATGAATTTGCCTTCCGGAGGTGCTATTTTGCCGTGCACCTCCAGAACGAACAACCCTTCTGCTGCCGATTTAGGTGTAAATCTCTTGCAGAATTTCATCCATTTATTTGCATTAGCACTGTCAAGCCCTTTCACCCAGATAATGCGATTCTTTATGACGTCCTTCTGTGCGATGTAATCCTGTATGCTAACCTTCGATTTTTCCCGGTATCCTTTTGAAATTGAGGATGATGCGTACTTTTGCAGCAGAAATCTTCCCGGTTCCAAATCCTCCGGATTATCATCTACAACATCTATCTGTTCAATCACAACATCTCTCGTATCAGTTCTTTCCTGAAAGGCGGTTTGTATCGAACTACGCATGGAATATCTCCACGGCAAATCAGATGGCACCTTAAGAATGACCATCTTATTCTCAAGGAGAGCATCGGCAACCTTTGAAACAACTACATGAGCTCCGGTTATATTGTTCCACCAGAACTCTTCCCAGGATATGTTAATCATCTTCAAGCCTCCTCGTTGTTGTTGACAATGTCAGCTTCCAGAATGTCAAAGTTTTCGCCGATAATATCGACAAACGAGTTTCTTCTCAATCTGTACAGGTCGCGATTCTCATCAGGCTTTCCAAGGATGCCCATTTCCACCATTTCATCAAGCAGATTGATGTATTCCTTCTTGGTTTCATTTTCAAGGCAGTGGATGTCATATTCTTTAGCCATCTGCATAATTTCATCAACCGGGAAGCCCTGCCACGTACCTGCTTTTCTGTCATCTTCGTAGTAGTGATAGAGCATCGTAATACACCTGGCTATCATGAAGTATCTCTGATCCAGTTCAAGCGACCAGCGGAACTTGTCCTTAATACTCTTATTCAAATCCGAGGAGTTCATGACAGCTCCAAGCTGCTCATCCTGCAGAGTAAACGGAGGATTTCCGTCAGCCGCATGATAATATTTGGAATACTGACCAGTGAGCGTCTCAACCAGCATATAACCAAAGAACTGTAAAATACCTGGATAATAGTTCGTATTGGTAAGTATCGTTTCAAGATGCGGATACCTGTCAATCTGGAAACCGAGATAACTGAGCGGCCTTGATATCAACTGTAAAGCGTCTGTAGGCGACAGCGGCTTAATGCAAAGCGGAGTTCCGAGCTGACCGAATATACCGTTGTCTCTCGTTGCATTCTTAGCACGGCATACATTGTGCAGACCGGCTATAACAAATTTGAAATTATTCTTTGTCTCACGTCTCAAATCAACAAGCGGCTGAATCGGCCTGTACGCCTCATCTGCTATAGAAGCAAGGAAATCATCGACTTCATCTATCAGCAGCAGCATGGATGTAATCTTTTTGCTCCGGAACAATTTACTGATGGCTGCACACATTTCCTTAATGGTATTACACTTTGGCAGTTCAACCTGTCCATCACACTTTTTGTTAATGTCGGAAACAATCGTTTCTACAACTTCCTTCTCGCTCTTGATGCGGATAATTGTTGTGTAAACAGCAAACTCCTTATCAACAGGCTTTGAGCATCTGCTTTCTGCCCTCTCAAGGAGTGCCGTTTTACCAAGCTGACGACCACCATAAACCACGCAGGCTCCATTAGGATCAATAATAGTCGCAAGTTCCTGTGTTCTTCCGCAGAACATCTCATCAGAAGTAGAGCCTCCGTCTCTGACAAATGGCTGATAGGTTGAGTATGGCAATGTGCACTTAAGCATTGCTGGCATACGCTCTGTAATCTGATGAAGCGCCAGATAGATGAATAACACCTGATCAATCAGCAGAAATGGATTCTGCCCTGAAGTCTGTGTATGGAATATCTCTCCAATCAGACGTCTGCTCGCTGCATCCACCGGACGATCTAGCAGGACGATTGATATTCCGCCCAAATCAAGATTCGAAACGGTATCTACCAGCTGCTTTTCTGTGTAATTGCCATAAAGCGCAATCGCATTTATCGGAGATTTTAATTGTGTGCCAAACGAAGCAATCGGATGTCGATAATCAGCCATACTCTTAGGAGTCTGCCGCACGCTCACCTTAAACACTTCTTCTTTCTTAACGGTAACGCGTTCCGCTTCAATCACATCAAATCCAAGACCCGCAAACAATGTTTTAATCTGAACCGGTGTAGCCTGACCCTTACGTTTCGGCCAGTTGGTTACAAGGTTCCTGCTATCTTCCCTCTGGCGAGTCGTCCAATCTTTCGGCATATTGCGTTCAACGTAATTCCAGCCAAAAGTATTCAATATTTTGCCATTGCACCTTCTGCATTCCTGAAGTATAGGATCAAAATTAGTCGGTTTTATAAAATCACTGAAGTAATCGAAATCGTGGAGAATCTCATCATCATCCAGTTCCGTCTCTCCACCTTCGAACCTGTTTATATACTCCTCAGCTACGGCAAAGTTCATTTCTTCCTCAAGAAGCCTGTTTGCCTCCTTGAGGAGAGATGATTCCGGATTCTCTTTCAAATGCGAATCAAGCCTTTCCCTGAGCTGCTTCTTCCTTCCCATTGCAAACTCATTAATCTGATTCTCGAGTGATTCAAGAAATCTCCTCCAGCAAGCGAAATCCTTTGCATCATAGAAGCTCGCTTTATACTGGTTTACTATGCCAATCAGATTCTCCTTTTCAGTCTCATTAATCTGATTGTATGTATAGGCCAGTTCAAGTTTCGCCTGGAATCTTGTTGCTCTGTCTTCAGCCGAATCGGTAGCATCTTTTAACTGGCTTTCGGTTATAGTGTAATCGTCGCTGTCATCTCCAAGGAGCTTTCCAAGCATCTCAAGCTGATGCAGATTATCCTTCAGACCCTCTTCATCAGCTTTGTCATCAAGGGTATCTCCCATGATTTCAGCCTTCACATCTGCAACAGGTTTTCTGCTGCTTACGATATGGCGCAGAACATTTCTCCAAGGCTCATAGTACTTCACATGAGCGAGATCATGGTCAATATCCGGAATCCCATCATTGCCAACGGTGATTAATCCTGTGTATACGAACTCCGAATAAATCCTAAGCTTTACAACCTGGCCATTCAGATACTGCTGCATATATGCCAAAGCCCAAGCCAGAATGTTTGCATTCTTCTGGTTTTTCCATGCAGGATTCTTCTGAATTTCCTGAATCTCCTTTATCAGTTCGGCTCTCAAAGTCTTTAATCTTGAAATATCCTGCTTCCGGTTGTTCATATTGTTGATATGCTCAACCCATGCCAGCATAATTTCGAGTCTTACAATAAACTGTCTTAAAGCCTGATCTCTGGCATCATATTCAAGCTTGAACTTGTTCTTCGGATTTGCATCATACCAGGCTCTGGTCAATGCATCTTCAATTTTTGCATTTGACAGACTCATTGTTCCATTCAGCTCATCACAGTACTCTCCAAGAACAACTTCGATATACTCTATATCGTCCTTTTCCTGCCTGTTTTCACTGATGATAGACATACAGTCATGAAGCTCGCTCCCCTGCCCGAAGCAGGCTGAATACATTGGGGGAAGGGCTTTCATTCTGGTCTTCGGAGCCTTTACCGTCAGGCACTCACGTGCGGAAGCTCTGAGTTCATTTATAAACTTCTCGCTCTCTGCCTCATCACCAAGCAGGGAAACAAAAGCCGGTGAAAATCCTGTAGCGGCAGCATCCTTTACGCCCATAAGTTTGTTAAGCAAAGGCTTGAATGCCGCAAAATCATCAAAATAGTTTTCATAATGTTCCAGGAATATTTCTGTCTGATTTTTCATGCCATAATCAAATGCCATGCCGGGTATGAGCATTGCGAACATATATGCAGACAGCATAATCGCCGGATCATCATTGTCTGGATTCGGAAAGACTGAGGACAGAAACTCCGATGTATAGACACATTCATTCAACATCAGGTTTGATGCAAGCCGGAGCTGTGCTGAAAGTCTGTAGCTTTCAGCATAATCCTTTGGTTCTCCGTTTTCCTTTGTTGAGACATCACCAACAGCCTTTGCAAAAGCAATGGTCTGAGAAATAATCGATGTCAGCTGTTCCTTTGTTGTGGCTTCCCGGTTCAACAACTGTTTAATCACAGTGCAGAATTCCCCATCCGTAGGAATTGATTTCTTTTCCAGCAGAGATTTAACAGATATTTCGCCTGAATCATATACTGCCTCAGAGGAATCTTCCTCCTGTGTCATACTTACCGGCTTTACTTCTTTTGCAGGCGTTTTGATCTTTGTCTCTTCTTCAGACTCCTTTGGTTCTTCTGCTTTTAATTCTTCGGTCTGTTCTATCTCTTTATCAGATTTTTCATCTGGCGTATCATCAATATTACTTGTGCTTTTTTCTTCTCCAAGAAGAACAACCGATTGATTGTCATATACAAAAATCTTCTTATCTCCATCAATGAAGGAAGAACTTATCTTCGTATCATTTCCAACGACAAGAATACCTTCTTCTTTAACCTCATCTGGAATATTTTCAGGATCATAGAGATGGCAAACGGTAGTCTCTCCATCTTTTATAACAGCTATACGATAATAATTCTCTTGCCATCTGATAGACTGCTTTATTTTCTGATATTCATCCGGTTCTACAAGTCCTTTTACCGCATAAAGATACTCACCGAGCCTGCCATTATTCCTGATGAATTTTTCTATAACATCTTTTTTCATATCTGAAGATGTAACAACCTTTGCATCTCCAAACGAAAGTGACCAGAAGCCGCGCATCTGAACAGAAATACTATCTTTTTTCAGACATCCATGACAATATGTCGAAAGGCAATAAGCTTCTCTCGTTGAATCAACTTCATTATATTCAAAGCATGCCAGGTAGCCCTTATTTGCAAGAGCCTCTACAGCAGCATCAACTTTTTCTCTATCCCGGTCGGATTCCTCAAAGCAATCCATACAAATCCCGATAAGGTAAATCTGATCCTTAGTGAGAATGCCCAGATTTGTCATCAAGGGCAACACATCCCTAACTTCTTTATTGTTTTTCACAATCTTAACTATTTCCTTCTTGAAAGAGGATGCGCTTGGAGTACCAGATTTTACTTTGTTGATTGCAGTGAGAAGAACTTCTTGTTCTTCAGGAACGTCCGTTTCCTGTTCTTCCACAGTCGCTGAGGTTTCTTTGACTTCTGTATCATCAGACGATATATCTATAGTCTGTTCTGTTGCTTCAGCAGGATTACCCTCCGCAGTCGGTTCTGCTGTCTCTTCTTCAGCAACAACTTCAGCTTCCTGCTGTACCTTATCCATAGAATCTGTTTCTGGCACCTCTTCCGTTTGTTCTATAGGCTCTTCAACGGAGGATTCAGCCTTGACTTCCACCTCTGCTTCTTCGTCAATAATGTATTGTTTCCCGACGAGTCCCCATTGAACCTGCATGGGGTAATACTTATTAATCTCCCCCAGAATTTTAAAACCTTCCGGTCCGTTGATATTCTCTGTATCAAGAGCCTTTAAGAAAAGTTCAGGAACTTCTGTTTCACGAAGCATTTCGTCAATATTATCTTCGGACAGGTTCTTCAACACTTCTGCTGCTTTTTCCTTAAACGGAGAAAGCGCGGTTTCATATTCTACAATAAGAGACTTAACCTTCAGGAACCTTTGCAGGACACTTTCTGCCTTTTCAAGCTGAAGTTTAATGATTCGACTCTTACTATTTGCTACAGCCGCAACATATTCAGATGCCTTGCTCCCGTCTTTGGGCATTTCATCGACTGTCAAAATACTTTCAGACTCTTCTTTCAGCTTCCCATATTCTGAAACAAGGGTATCCATGTCTGCATTAAATAATTGCAGTTCATCTTTGCTCGGAACTCTCCCGTCAGAAACAGTAACAAGCAAATTAGTCAGCTTGTTTTTTACCGAATCGGCCTGAGCGTTAAACGAATCCAGTAACTCATTCAGTCTCATCGTTTCCATTGCTTTTTCCTCCTGTATATATTCTTCGAATCAGCGGAACATATCATCATTCCAAACGAGAGAAATCAGCTGAATCAGAAGTTGTGTTCTTTCCGTTATCTCATTTTTTCCAAATTGCTGATATGGCTTAAATCCGAGTCCGTTATCAGCAAAAAATTTCTTGAACTTCGGGTTATTCTGATATGCCTGCCCTCCAAGTGGCTCCGTGTAGATATTTCCCTCATTGGAGCAGTACTTTGAAAGCTTGTAATCATATTTGGAATCATTCAGGCTGGCATTAATACTCTTGTGAAGCAAAAGCAATGCCCCAATACTGTTTCTCCAGCGTTTGAATTCCTCTTGGTCAGCATATTCCGATGTAAACCACTCATAATGATTCGTAATGATATGTTCGATTTCAAACGGATTTTTCGTCTGCGTATTCATATAATTGCAGTAGTTTGAAGCAACACCTATCTGCTCCTCTGTATAGCCGGTAATCCTGGCAAGCATATTCTTGATATACTTCTTTGTGAAGCTGTTAAGGCGAAGCTCCGGAAGTGCAGTCGCAGGATCATAATCCAGATTATCGTATTACTGTTTCAGCTTTATAAATCTATCAATGGGGAGCATTCGCTGGATGACAATAACTGGTATGAATTCATAGAATTCGGCACCACCAATGCGCTTACGGTATTTCTGCAGCGCAAGCAATCGTCCGCTATCCCCCATATAAAACTTACTATCTGATTGTGAACCTGATTGTCCATTGATTTCATCCTCCGTTTATCCGTGGCATGTTTTGCCACTCTTATTTTCATTCTATAAAATCAGCTATCCTAAAAAGCGGACTCATTCGGCTTCCTGATCAACTTTTTCAGGTGCGTTATCATCAGAGGCACCACCGGAACGAATCCAGTCATCGACCTCCGATAGCTTGAACTTCCAAAGCCTGCCGACTTTATATGCTGGCATATTACGCTTGGAAATCCACTGTAATATTGTTTCTCTGCCGACTCCCAAATAAGCCTGTACTTCCTTTAATGTTACCCATTTCTCAACATTAATATTGACTTCGCCCACAGCTTACCTCCATCCTATCCATTGAACTCAAATTTAGCGTCTATCAAAAATGCAAATGTGCTTCCGAATAAAAAACAATTTCTGCCTTCTTCGTCTATCATAATCCAGGCGCATTCCGTTAACTTTTCAAATCCGTGAGCATTCATGTTCACGGATATTTTTACGTTTCCATTTGGCGGCGTGTCAGGGATGTCAATGTAAATCTGACTTGCCCTCGGTCTGACCTCTGCATGGTTGGAAAAGAACAGTTTTCGTCCTCTCCACGTCTGAGTTCCGACATTGGTAAAATCCCAGGAATGAGTAAATTCCTCACGAACATTTACCTGATAGCAAGGTCGATGCGGTGAATTCATATGTACATTGTCGCCCGGATAAAGTGAGACCTGAACGCCTCTGTTTCTTTAGCAGCAACAGGATTCTCCTTTGCCCTCAGATATTCGTTGCCAACAATGTCATCTCCATCTTCCTCATCGCTGTCTACTATTGCCCGAAACTGCTTTGCAAGAGCTATTGACAACGCTCTTTTATCTACATCCCCCGGTTCGGGCATCCCAAAAGCGGCAATCGCATCCTTCAATTTTCCATCCTGAATATTCCTCGCAAAGAATGTGTTCAGA
>Ga0129315_1001193_pt1 | contig 11580 bp, 8 predicted proteins | sample Cm827metagenome_FD_94432 | JGI IMG/M metagenome (GOLD analysis project Ga0129315, IMG submission 94432) | Eastern black-and-white colobus group fecal microbial communities from Wisconsin, USA - Cm827 metagenome | ecosystem: Host-associated > Mammals > Digestive system > Large intestine > Fecal...
AGAAGAGGCTGGATGGCTATGCCTTCTCCATTCAGGAGCTTACTGCGGACGGTCAGGCGGTCGGAGATCCGATCGAGACCGGAAAGACCGTCCGGGGAGCAGTGATCGTAAAGAATCTGAAGCTGAACACGCTGTATGAGATCTCCGAGCTTCCGCACAGTGATCCGAATTACAGACACAATGACAGGAAATATCGCTTCAAAATAAACGACAAGGCAGAAATAACAGATGAGAACGGACAGGTCTTCCGTCAGAATATCCTGAATTTCCCGAACCTTCGAAAGCCCGTGAGAGGTCTGGTAGAGGTGGAGAAGCAGGATGAGAGAGGCGCAGCACTTGCCGGCGCAGTGTTTGCGCTGTACAGGAATGGCGCCGTCATTCAGGAGCAGGAGGCGAAGCTTGAAGGGAACAGGGCACTGGCCCGCTTTGAGAATATTGAGCCGGGTATCTACTATCTCCGGGAGCTCACTGCGCCGGACGGTTACCTCCCCTCCGATGAAGAGCGCAAGGTGGATATCCCCTTTGCAATCGGCGGAGATAGGACAGGCATCACTGTGGAAGATGAACAGATCACAAAGAAGTTCAGCTTCCGCTATGTGGACCGGCCGCTTCAGCTGGAGCTCATCAAGGGCGACCTGATCTATGAGAACATACTGGAGAGTGAGAAGGAGAGCTTCCTCCGGGAGAATTCTGCCTATCGCTACCGCAGCGTCTCGGAGCACAGAGGAGATATCTACCTGCCGCTTCGCGGCGCGGAGTTCGCGCTCTATGAGAAGCTGGAGGACGGCAGCAGGAGAGAGCTTACGCCCGGAAAGAGGTTTATCAGTGATGCGGAGGGCCGAATAGAGCTCGGGGATTATGTGAAGCAGCTGAATGTCAGCAGGAACTACATACTGGTTGAGACCAAAGCTCCGGAGGGTTATCGTCTGGACAGCTACACCGTACCGGAGATCCCGCTGAATTTCCGGGATGACAGCCGGATGGGCAAGCTGGACGGATCTGTGATCCGGCGTTTTAAGAACAATCAGCCTATCGCGGGGCGCATTCTGATTTCCAAGCGGGATGCGGACACGAGAAGCGCGCTGAAGGGGGCGGAGTTTGCGCTCTACCTTGCGGAGGAGCTTCAGAAACATCCGGAACAGCCTGAGCCTCTGCTCACAGTGACCAGCAATGCGCGCGGCATCGTGGAGTTCAGAAATCTGAGCCTTGGGAGCTATGTGGTGCGGGAAGTGAAGGCGCCGGAGGGCTATCAGCGCACGGAGAAGGACTACCACTTCGAGCTGACGGAGGCAGATTCCACGGGCAGTATCATCATCAACAATCCGCATCTGGTGGAATTTGGCATAGAGAAGCAGTGGATCGGAAAGGCTGCCCGGGAAGCCGTGGTGGAAATACTCTGCAACGGAGTGCCGGCAAAGGATATAAACGGAATAGAGCTTCCTGCGATTACGCTCAGTGCAAAGAACCGCTGGAGCGCTCATGTGGAGGGGCTTCCCGCGATGGATGCCTCGGGCAGACGCTACCAGTACAGCCTGAGAGAGCGGCCCATAGAGGGCTATGAGGTGAAGATCACCGGCAGTGCGGATCACGGCGAACAGCACTTCAAAGTGACCAATATGGAGATACCGCCGACCCCACCGACACCGCCGACCCCACCGACACCGCCGACGCCCTCCACGCCCTCCAATCCGGGCGGCGGAGGTGGAGGACACACGCCGAATCCGGGAAAGAAGAATTTCAGCGTGAAGGTGCAGAAGCTCTGGGAAGGCAGTCCGCTGGATGCAGTGACCGTCTATCTGCTCCGCGACGGCGAGAGCTATGCGAGAGCGGAGCTCAGCGCGTCAGAGGGATGGAGCTGGGAGTTCAGGGATCTGCCCGTTCGGGCGGAGGGAAGCCTCAGAAAGTACCGCTACACCATAGCAGAGGAGCCCTGTGAGGGTTATGAGACCAGCATCAGCGGAGATGCGGGGCGAGGCTTTACCGTGACCAATACAGAAATACCCGAACAGCCTGAGACGCCCGGATCTACGCCGGAAAGAGGCAGAAGGAGAGTTCCGAAGACAGGAGAGGAGCGATCCTTAACACACATTGCCCTGCTGGGGCTGCTTCTGCTCATGCTGCTGGGACTTCACAGGAGAAAAGAAAATCAGGATTAAGAGATCAGAGTTAAGCAGCGACGGATAAACGCTGGGATGCATGTATGACTGAAAAGCGGACATGCTCCGGATAGATACTATGGACAGACCCTGGGTGAGAGCACTCAGGGTCTGATTTTTGCGTTAAAACAGTGATTATAGAATAATTGACTATAAAAATATTTGATTTTGAGGATAAAACTGTGTAATATAGAAATATAGCTGTTGGAGATATTGGCAAATTCGTCAATATATTGGAACTTATCAACGATTGTCTGTGCAAAGGGGAATGGTATGACAAAGGACAAGGCGGTTCAGGAGATCAATGTAGAATCTCTGGACAGCGAGCTGGCGGCGGCGAGAAAAATGGAGGAAAACAAGGGCACAGCCTTTGGCAGAATCGCTGCGGTGTTTGCATTCTCCATGTCACTGTTTCACATTTTGACAGTATTCCGGCAGCTGGATGTGATACCGCAGCGCGGCATTCATGTCGCATTTGCGTTTACCATACTGCTGCTCAGTCAGCCGCTCTACGAGCATGTATTTAAGGATCGCTTTGCCGGGAATGCCGGATTTCGCCTCGTCTGCCGCATCATTGATCTTGTGATGATCGGGGCGCTCTGGGCTGCGATCTGGATGTGCAAGTATGAGTACGACCATCTGTCGGACAATCTGGGCATTGCCGGACAGTGGGCGGTAATTGCCGGTGCGCTGCTGCTCATCATTGTTCTGGAGGGAACCAGACGTTGTCTCGGCTATATCATGCCGGCACTGGCGATCCTGTTCTTCCTCTATGCGCGCTTCGGGCACATGCTGCCGGGGGCACTGGGGCACAAGGAATATAAGCTTGCTGCGCTGCTCAAGTATTTGTCGGTCGATCTGGATGGTATTTTCGGTACGACCATTCAGGTCTCCGCGACGGTTATCATCATGTTTGTCATGTTCGGTACCTTTCTTGAGGCGTCCGGCTGTTCCAGCTTTATCAATGATCTGGCGCTCTCCCTCACAGGAAAGCTTCGCTGCGGCCCGGCACTGGCTGCAGTTGTCGCCTCCGCGCTGATGGGATGTATCAACGGTTCTGCAGTTGCAAACGTAGTTGGTACCGGCACCTTTACCATTCCACTGATGAAGTCCAGAGGCTATAAGCCTGAGTTTGCTTCGGGGGTTGAGGCAGTGGCCTCCACCGGCGGACAGATATTGCCGCCGGTCATGGGCTCTGGTGCCTTCCTGATGGTCGCCTTCACCGGAGTACCCTATACCCGGATCGTGATCGCGGCAGTCATACCTGCAGTGCTCTATTTCCTTGGCGCGGCCATTGCGGTGTTTGCGCAGGGTGAGGTCGGAGATGTGGAGCTGCTTCCGGAGAATGAGATTCCGAAGACGAGGGCGGTTCTGAAGGATGGCTGGCTGTACCTTCTCATCATCGGCGCGCTGGTGTGGGCCCTGCTGATCGTGCAGTATTCCCCGGCACTTTCCGGTCTGATCGGCTGTATTTCCGTTCCGCTGGTCATGCTCTTTGACAAAAAGAAGCGCTTTACGATCCGGGAGATTCCGGAAACCATGGTAAAAACCGGCTACAGTGCACTTTCCATCGTATCCGGCTGTGCCTGTGCAGGCGTTGTAGTGGCAATGATTTCCAGAACCGGGATAGGCGTGGTCTTCGGAGACATGATGATCAACGCGGCACATGGTCTGATGTTCCCGAGCCTTCTGTTCTGCGCGATTGCCTGCATCATTCTGGGCATGGGTCTTCCAACTACTTCCGCGTATGTGATTGCGGCGTCGATTCTGGCTCCGGCGTTGGCGAAGCTGGGTCTCAGCCTTCTGACTGCACACCTCTTTGTATTTTACTTTGCCTGCCTTTCCGCAATCACACCGCCGGTGGCACTGGCGGCCTATGCGGGAGCAGGGATTGCGAAGTGCGATCCGATGCAGACCGCAATTCACGCCTGCAAGATTGGATTTGCCGGCTTTATCGTGCCCTTCGTGTTCTGTTATAACGCAGCTATGATGCTGGACGGTTCTCCACTCTCCATCATATCGGTGTGTGTCACCGCGCTGGTCGGCTGCATCGGCATGTCCTGCGGCATGCAGGGCTGGTATTTCAGCGGGCAGAGAAAGGTGCCGCTTCTTCTCCGCCTCGTGGTGATTGCGGGAGGACTGCTGATGATGACGCCATCCGATCTCATGAGTATCATCGGTCTGGCGCTGCTGGCCGCAGCGTTTTTCCTCCTGAAGCTGGGGAATCAGAAAAAGGCGCTTGCCTGATTTGCAGAGCCAGGGCGTTGTTTTAGAGCATTGGATTCCGGTTGTTAAGGGAAGAGATTCCCGGGCAGATAAAAAGGCTATGAGGAAGGAGAAAAGGTTTATGAAAAAAAGTATGCGCTCTTTGGTTTCGGCAGTTCTTGCAGTCAGCATGACGATGGCGATGACCGCCTGCGGAGGTGGTTCTTCCGCAACAACCGCAGCAGCTCCGGAGACGACAACAGCGGAAGCAGCAGGCAGCGCAGCGGCTGAGACGCCGGCGACCGGCGGTGCCTACACCTACTCCGGGCCGCGGCTTACGCTCAGCGGAGCAGATTCCACCGGGCAGATGTACGCGGCAGCGGCAACCATTGCTACGACACTGGGCAATGCGATCGAGGGGCTGGATGTAGATGCGACCACCTCCTCCGGCTCCAATGAGAATGCGCTGAATGTCCACAACGGTGAGGTTGAGCTTGGCATGTGTTCCGGCGATGCAGCGGCAGCTGCGGTTGCGGGCAGGGGGAAATTTGAAAATGTGGGGCCCTGTGAGGATATCGTGTGTATCGGCGCGGTATATGCCTCCATGTCCAACTGGATTGCGTTAAAGAGCAGTGGCTATGAGTTCCTGCATGATGCGAAGGGCGGCACCTTTGGCGTGGGTCCGGCGGCATCCACCACGGAGGTCTCCGCACTGGTCGGTCTAAAGGCGGCAGGTATCACCGAGGAGAATTCCAAGTTCCAGAACGTCACGCTGGGCGATGGCGCGGATAATGTCTGCAACGGCACCATGACTGCGGCTGCCGCATTCTCCGGCCCTCCGGTCGGCGCGCAGCTCAACGCATCCGTTACCAAGGAGTGCGTGTGGCTCGGCTTTACCGATGAAGAGCTCGATGCTGTCATCGCGGAGAATCCGTCCTATTCTAAGCAGGTCATTCCGGCGGGGACCTACAACGGACAGGACAAAGATGTTCCCACCTTCGGCGTGAAGACCCTTGTGATCTGCAATGCAAGCGCAGATGAGGAGCTGATCTATAATCTGGCGAAGGCCCTGCATGAGAATGCAGAGGACATGATTGCCGGAAATGCCTCCCTTGCGCCGCTGGGAGATCCGTCTTTCATGTGCAATGAACTCCCGATTTTGCTTCACCCGGGTGCCGAAAAGTATTATAAGGAAGTGGGACTTCTGAAGTAAGAAAGTAAGCGGAATCATAGCAGTGGAAGATTTTTTAACAGCAGGAGAGTGAACAGCGCGCCTCGCAGTTTTTTGCGAGGCGCGCTGTTTTTGGACTGTTCGTATGAATTTTGGCCGCAAGCCGTTTCATGGGAGAGGGGACTTGGACAGCGTAATACTCAGACATTGAAGCGGAACAGAATCACGTCGCCGTCCTGCACGACGTAGTCTTTGCCCTCGAGACGCATCAACCCTTTTTCCTTTGCTGCCGTGTTGGAGCCGCAGTCGAGCAGATCCTGGTAGTTGATCACTTCAGCGCGGATGAAGCCGCGCTCGAAATCTGTGTGTATCTTTCCTGCGGCCTGCGGTGCCTTGGTTCCCTTCTTTATGGTCCAGGCTCGGGTCTCGTCCTCTCCGGTGGTGAGGAAGCTCAGGAGTCCCAGGAGGTCATAGCTTGCGGCAACCAGCTTGTCGAGACCGGACTCACTGATGCCGAGTGCTTCGAGGTAGTCCGCCTTTTCCTCCTCATCCAGCTCGGAGATCTCCTCCTCAATCTGCGCGCAGACGACAAAGACCTTGCTGCCGTGCCCGGAGGCATAGCGCTGGACCGCCTGCACATGAGGATTTGACGCGGCATCGTCGGAAAGCTCGTCTTCTTTTACATTGGCTGCAAAGATCACAGGTTTCTCCGTCAGGAGGCAGAGTGAGTGTACAAAGGAGAGAACATCTGTGTCCTCACTCGCATAGGCGGAAGCTGGCTGGCCGGACTCAAGCAGAGTTTTCAGCTCCTTCAGTATATCGAGCTCCTTCTTTAAGCTTTTGTCGTTCATCGCGGAGCGTGCAGTCTTTGCAATGCGGCGCTCCAGCACCTCGAGATCCGCAAATACCAGCTCCAGATTGATGGTCTCTATATCCCGCACCGGATCCACAGAGCCGTCCACATGGACTACATTCTCATCCTCGAAGCAGCGCACTACATGGACGATGGCGTCACATTCGCGGATGTTTGCAAGAAACTGGTTTCCCAGTCCCTCACCCTTACTGGCACCCTTCACGAGTCCCGCAATATCCACAAACTCGATCACGGCGGGCGTCACTTTTTTGGAGTGGTGCAGCTCTCCGAGCTTTTGGAGCCGTTCATCCGGAACAGTGACGATGCCGACATTCGGGTCTATGGTACAGAAGGGGTAGTTCGCCGCAGCGGCCCCTGCCTTTGTGAGAGAGTTGAATAGAGTGCTTTTGCCTACATTTGGAAGGCCGACGATTCCTAATTTCATGATTCTGATATACCTGTCCGGGAAGCTCTGATTTTCAAGGTTTCCCGCCTTTCTTCTGTTTTGCTCTGTGTTTTTATGCAGCTTTTAAAACATTGCTGCTGAAACTGTGCAGCCTGCGGCGCACTTGCGGGTCTTATTTCAGTTCTGAAAAAGAAAAGCAATACAATTTCGTATTATAGCACAAAGTCAGGGTTTCTCAATGCCGGCAGTTCTAAAATCGAGAATGTTCCTGTGAAAACAATTGACAAGATGGAGGAGAATGATTAACCTGTTAGCGATGGTTAACCTTGCTTGCAATTTTTCACAGAAAGGCCGGGTTTGTGGCTATGAAAATACATTTCCATCAGGATGCGGAGCATCCTATCTATGACAGCTTTACGAAGGAGCTGCAACAGTGGAGCGAGAGCGGGCATATCCCCGCTCTCGCAGACAGGGAAACTGCGTACTATCTGGAGCTTCAGGGCGGGCGGCTCGCGAGAAAGAGGCTCCACCATGAGCTGGAGCTTCGGAAGTACACGGATGAGGTACTGGGAGTGCAGCACTGTCCTGGAAATCATTATGAGGATGAGTGGGTCTATGCCTCTGTCAGGCGGAGTGTGCGCTATCACAGAGACGGTCGTTGTCTCTATCAGAAAAAGAGCGATCAGATTCTGTATCAGACAATCACCCTTGCGGATACGCCGGATGGGATAGGCGAAAAGCCTTACAGCTGTCCGAACTGCGGCGCGACGGCGAGAGTGGCAGAGCTCGTGAGAGGATGTCCCTACTGCAATGCCCGCTTTCAGATTTCAGAGCTTTTTCCGAAGGTGACCAATTTTTACTTTCTCCGGATGGACAGCATAAGGAGCAGAAAGAAGCAGATCCGCTGCATCATGGCGTGCTGCATGCTGCTCTGCTTTCTCAGCATGTGCCTGCGTGAGCTGACGGGAGCTGCAGAGCACACGGGACTGCTCACGAAGCTGATCAGCTCCGTGCTGGTCGGAGGTTTTCTGGGTTACTTTCTTTCCGGGCCGTTGCTTCTGCTGTCCATGCTGGTGGCAAATTCTGCCCGTCATGTGCCGCTCCGCGCGGTATTTACAAAGAAAAAAATTACAAACTTTATGAAGTCGCTGGATCCGGATTTTTCCTATCGCTACTTTGAGGGGCAGATGCTCTCATTCCTCCGTATGGTCATCTTTTCGGAGGATGCGGACAGGCTCTCGGCATTTCAGGGGGAGGAGCGCTCTGCGGAATTCAATGACATCATAGATATGGTCTACACAGGCGGCATGACGGTGCGGAGCATGCAGCTCACACCGGAGCTCTGCAGACTGGAGCTGGTGGCATATACCAATGACAGCTATGAGGTGGACGGACGCATCTTTGTCAGAAATGACAGGATCGCATTTACTGCAGAGAGAAGCAGGCATATAAGGCCGAATCCCGGATTTTCCATCACGCTGGTGCGGTGCAGGAGCTGCGGCGCGAGCTTTGACGCAAGCCATCAGAAGTACTGCCCTTACTGTGGCAACAGCTATGAGATGCGTGCGGACAGCTGGGTTATCACAAAGGCCGTGCTGTTGAGGTAGTGTGGCTTCTGTCTTCTGTTGCTGCCGCATATCAATGCAGGAACTGCATCTTCGCGCCTACAGAGTCGAAGACACAGCTCCTGCAATTTTTTATACAGATTACAGACTTTATTTCAGCGCAATGTCGGGGGGCATTGTACCAGAGAAAGCCGTTTTCCCCGCAATAGACATCCATCTGTCCGGAGAACAGCCTGAAGTATAGAGGAGCAATATTTTACATGGATTTGACATTCCCGTGGTTTTGGGTTTTACATGCGATGGCTACAATAAAGAACAGAACAGAAAATATAAAAGGAGCTTGAAGAGAATGAAAAAGAAAACTGGACGGATGATAGGAATGGCACTTGGCATATTGCTGCTGACGGGATGCGGCGGCAGACAGGTGGAGGAGACCGCCGGGTATGTTACTGCGGATGGTTCCACCTCTATGGAGAAAGTCATAGGAGTTCTGGGAGAAAGCTTTGAAGAGCTGCATCCGGAGATTCGCTTTACTTATAACCCGACCGGTTCCGGGAGCGGCATCACCGCAGTGGCAGAGGGACGCTGTGATATAGGGCTCTCAAGCCGCAGTCTGAGTGAGGAGGAGAGGAATAAAGGGCTCAGGGAGACGGTTCTGGCCTATGACGGTATTGCTGTTATTGTACATCCTGACAATCCTCTCTCCGATATGACGATAGAGCAGCTGGCAGCTGTCTTTACGGGAGAGATCCAAAATTGGAGTGAGATCGGGGGAGCAGATGGAGAGATTGTTCTGATCGGAAGAGAGGCGGGAAGCGGCACCCGGGACGGCTTTGAGAATATCACAAAGACCGCGGGCTCCTGCCGGTACCGTCAGGAGCTGACTTCCACCGGAGATGTGATTACGACGGTGGCAGCAAATCCGCATGCGATCGGATATGCTTCTCTGGCCTCACTGAAGGGACAGGTGAAGGCCGTATGTATCAATGGTATAGCACCGAATGCACAGAGTCTGAGGGACGGGAGCTATGCCGTGCAGCGGCCCTTTGTTCTGGTGACCCGGGAAAAAGCAGAAATCTCACCCGCTGCTCAGGCCTTCTTTGACTATATTCAGAGCGAGGATGCCAGAGAAATCATCAGCGGCACCGGCGTCGTTCCTGCTGACTGAGCCGTCGCTGCGTACTGAACCGCATGTTTGGAGGCGATGAATTTTGAACAGACGAAGACAAATCGGTGAGCAGCTGATTCACGCGATATTTTTGATTCTGGGGCTGCTTACAGTAGGGTGCGTGCTCCTGATCACCTTCTATCTCTTGCTTGCCGGTCTGCCGGCCTTGCGGACGATAGGATTCAGCCGCTTTTTCCTCTCCGGAAAGTGGACCCCTCTGGAATCTGTACCCTCTTACGGAATATTGCCGTTTCTTCTCAGCAGTATCTATGGCACTGCCGGAGCGGTTCTGCTGGGGGTTCCGACCGGATTTTTTACAGCGGTATATCTGGCCAAATTTGCACCGAAGGGGATGCGGGTCATAATAGAGGGAGCTGTGAGTCTGCTGGCAGGTATTCCCTCGGTCGTCTATGGACTTGTCGGAATGCTGGTGCTGGTCCCCGCTGTGCGAGATCTGTTCCGGCTTCCGGATGGAGCCAGTCTCCTCTCCGCCATTCTGGTGCTTGGAATCATGATTCTTCCCTCTGTTATCAAGTTGTCACTGACAGCGCTGGAGGCTGTGCCGCGGGATTATGAGTATGCTTCGCTCGCACTGGGCGCCAATGCAATTGAGACCTGCTTCAGGGTTTCTGTTCCGGCTGCAAAAAGCGGGATTGCCGCTGCGATTACGCTGGGAGTGGGACGTGCCTTAGGGGAGGCGATGGCAGTGATCATGGTGTCCGGAAATGTGGCGAATATGCCCTCGCTGTTTCAGAGTGTTCGTTTTCTGACCACTGCCGTGTCCAGTGAGATGTCCTATGCCGTGAGCGGGAGTTTGCATCAGCAGGCGCTGTTTTCTATTGCATTGGTGCTCTTTCTCTTCATTCTCCTGATTAATGCTGTCCTGAATTTTTTTTTGAAGAGGGAAAGGAACTGAGCTTATGAAGGATTCTGTCAGCGTCAGCAGAAAATGCTACAGTATGGCTATGTGTATTCTTATGGGACTGGCTGTCCTGATGACGGTTGCGCTGGTGCTCTTTCTTGTATTTTATGTGCTGGGAAGAGGTCTGTCACATATCAGCCGGGAGCTTTTGCTCACGGGACCGAGCTACCGGGAACAGCGCATAGGAATACTGCCGGATATATTGAATACACTCTATCTTGTTGTGGCGACACTGGGGCTGGTTCTGCCTCTTGGAGTTGGCGCCGCTGTGTATCTGACGGAATACGCGAGACACAAAAAACTGGTGAGTTTCATTGAATATGCGACGGAAACGCTGTCAGGAATTCCTTCTGTTATTTATGGTCTTGTCGGGATGCTGGTTTTCTGTCAGCTTGCAGGACTGAGAACTTCTCTTTTTGCAGGCAGCCTGACTCTGGTTATTATGAATCTCCCTGTAATCATTCGTACAACGCAGGAAAGCCTCAGAACAGTGCCGCAGTGTTATCGCGAGGGGGCTTTTGGCTTGGGAGCGGGCAAGTGGAGAGTCATACGGACTGTGGTGCTGCCTGGCTGCATTGACGGCATTGTTACGGGTTGCATTCTTGCTGTGGGGCGTATCGTCGGAGAGTCAGCAGCGCTTCTGTTTACAGCGGGTTTTGCTCATACGCTGAACGGTTTTGTTTCCGGGCTTGCCGGTCCGGGAGCCTCTCTTTCAGTTGCTCTCTACGTCTATGCCAGAGAACAGGGAGAGTTTCAAATTGCCTTTGCAATTGCTGCGATTCTATTGCTGCTGATTCTGCTTATCAATCTTTTGGCAGCTGTGGCCGGAAGTTATTTTAAGAGAAGGAGAATATTGTGAGCAGTATTATTTCTGTCAGAGATCTGTGTCTGTGGTACGGGAATACACAGGCACTGAAGCATATCAGCATGGAGATTGAGGCGCACAGCATTACAGCACTGATCGGACCCTCTGGATGCGGAAAATCCAGCTTTTTAAAAACGCTGAATCGCATGAATGAGCTGATTCCTGAAGTGAGGTGTGCGGGTCAGGTGTGCTATCAGGGGAAAGATATTTTCGATGCGGCTGTGGATGTGAATCATCTGCGAAGGCATATTGGCATGGTGTTTCAGAAG
>Ga0129315_1001194_pt1 | contig 11572 bp, 8 predicted proteins | sample Cm827metagenome_FD_94432 | JGI IMG/M metagenome (GOLD analysis project Ga0129315, IMG submission 94432) | Eastern black-and-white colobus group fecal microbial communities from Wisconsin, USA - Cm827 metagenome | ecosystem: Host-associated > Mammals > Digestive system > Large intestine > Fecal...
AACCCCTCTCCGGGCAACAAGGCCGGCGGCATCACCACGCTGGAGGAGAAGTCTCTGGGCTGCATCCACAAGGGCGGCCACAGCCCCATCAATGCTGTATATGATTACGCCAAACAGGTCGAGAGCAAGCAGGGCCTGGTCATCATGGACACGCCGGGCAATGACCCCGCCTCCGTGGCGGCCATGGTGGCCGGCGGTGCACAGGTCATTGTGTTCTCCAGCGGCCGGGGTTCACCGGTGGGCCATCCCATTGCTCCTGTGGTGAAGGTCACGGGCAACAAGATCACTTTTGCCAATATGGAGGATAACATCGACTTCTGCGCAGCTCCTCTGATCTACGGTGAGAAGACAGTGGAGCAGCTGGGTACTGATCTGCTGAATATGGTGGTAGAGACCGCCTGCGGCAAGCAGACCAAGGCGGAAGCACTGGGCTTTGTTGAGACCGCTATTGCCCGTATCTGCAACTACGTCTGATTTGTTTTATAAAGTACATCTATAAAGTACATCGTCGACTCTGACGCGGCATAAAGCCGCGTCAGAGTTTTTTTGAGGAAAGAGTGAATTGGATAGACGCTCCCAACAATCAGGAATGGAAAGAAAGCGGCCGCAAATAGGCGGCATATCATCAGGGCTTCTTTCTTGTATAAGCCATGTAAAATTTATGAACTTTTTTCGTTTTAACAGGGTTACATAACGATGTGGAAAAAGCTGTGGAAAATGTGAAAAACCCTTTGGAACTGGGGAAAATATCGGGTGACCGGCTGTTATGTAAAAAATTACGCAACAACATTTCAGGGTGAAACGGCACTCTTTCTGACAAAAAAACGGGGAACAGCGGAGGACGCTTGCAGTCGGGACGGGGATATGCTATAATCAACTCAGTATGAAAATGGCAGAATGTTCCCTGATAAACGGGGAAATGCCCTCTTGGAGGAACTATGGCGACTAAAAAACAGGATTATGGCAATGACAGCATCTCGTCTCTGAAAGGCGCGGACCGGGTCCGAAAACGGCCCGGTGTCATTTTTGGCTCCGACGGTCTGGACGGCTGCGAACACGCGGTTTTTGAGATCCTCTCCAACTCCATCGACGAGGCCCGGGAGGGCCACGGCCGGGTCATCACTGTGACGCGGTACAATGACCGCTCTATTCAGGTGGAGGATATGGGCCGCGGCTGCCCTGTGGACTGGAACGAAAAGGAACAGCGCTACAACTGGGAGCTGGTGTACTGCGAGCTGTACGCCGGCGGCAAGTATGATAACCTCACCGGCGATAACTATGAATACTCTCTGGGCCTCAACGGTCTGGGCGCCTGCGCCACCCAGTACGCCTCCCGCTACATGGACGTCACCGTCTGGCGGGACGGCTTTGAGTACAAGCTCCACTTTGAGCGGGGCGAGATCGTGGGAGGGCTGGAAAAGACGCCCCTGCCCAAGTCTCAGGTGAGAAAGACCGGCACCCGCACCCGCTGGCTGCCGGATCTGGATGTGTTTACCGATATTGCCATTCCAGCGGAATACTTCACGGATGTGCTGCGCCGTCAGGCGGTGGTGAACGAGGGCATTACTTTCAAGTTCCGTGACCAGCAGGAGGACGGCTCTCTGCCGGAGGAGGATTTCGTCTACGAGCACGGCATCCAGGACTATGTGGCGGAGCTGGCCGGAGAGGGCGCGCTGACCGCCTCGGTGTTCTGGCAGGCGGAAAAGCGGGGTCGGGACCGGGCGGATAAGCCGGAATACAAGGTGAAGCTCTCTGCCGCCTGCTGCTTTTCTAACAAGGTACAGGTCATCGAGCATTACCACAACTCATCCTGGCTGGAGCATGGCGGCGCGCCGGAAAAGGCAACAAAAAGCGCCTTTGTCTCCGCGGTGGACAAGTACCTGCGGGATCAAAACAAGTATCAGAAGAACGAGAGCAAGATCACATGGCAGGACATTGAGGACTGCCTGATCTTCGTCTCCAACAACTTCTCCACCCAGACCAGCTACGAGAACCAGACGAAAAAATCCATCACCAACAAGTTCGTGCAGGAGGCCATGACGGAATTCCTGCGGACGAATTTGGAAATTTATTTCATTGAGAACCACTTCGATGCGGAGAAGATCGCCGAACAGGTGCTGGTGAACAAGCGCAGCCGGGAAAGCGCAGAGAAGCAGCGGCTGAATATCAAGAAAAAGCTCTCCGGCAATATTGACATCTCCAACCGGGTCCAGAAATTCGTGGATTGCCGGTCCAAGGATGTGGAGAAGCGGGAAATTTATATCGTGGAGGGCGACTCTGCTTTGGGCAGCGTCAAGCTCAGCCGGGACGCGGAGTATCAGGGTATTATGCCCGTCCGGGGCAAGATTTTGAACTGCCTGAAGGCGGACTATGCCCGGATCTTCAAGAGCGAGATCATCACGGACCTGATCCGGGTGCTGGGCTGCGGCGTGGAGATCCAGAACAAGCACGTGAAGGATCTGGCGGCTTTCGATCTGAACAACCTCCGGTGGAACAAGGTGGTCATCTGCACCGATGGCGACGTGGACGGCTTCCAGATCCGGACGCTGATTTTGACCATGCTCTACCGCCTGACTCCTACCCTGATCCAACAGGGCTATGTGTATATCGCGGAAACGCCGCTGTTCGAGATAAACTGCGGGGATAAGACCTGGTTCGCCTATTCCGACAAGGAGAAGGCGGATATTGTCAAATCTCTGGAGGGGAAGAAGTACAAGATCGACCGCTCCAAGGGTCTTGGCGAAAACGACCCGGACATGATGTGGCTCACCACCATGAACCCGGAGACCCGGCGGCTCATCCGGGTCATGCCGGAGGATGTGGAGCGGACGGCGGAGGTGTTCGACCTCCTGCTGGGGGATAACCTTCAGGGCCGGAAGGACCATATCGCGGAAAACGGAGCAAGATTTTTGGATCTGGCGGATATTTCATAAATGTGCCGCTATGCGGCACCAGATTGCGGCCCCCACTTTTCTTTTGCCTTGTCAAAAGAAAAGTCGCCGCCGCAGCGGTGGAAAAGAAAAGCGCTATCAACCAAACTTGCACACCGTGCAAGTTTGGGGAAACGGGTTCTGTGAGAACTGCTGTGCAAATGAAGCAGTGCGTACTAAATCACGGGCGGGGTACACATCTTGTTTAACTCTGTGCGCCGTGACGATCAAACATCAAATCCCGGGGCATAGGCAGGACACCCCCTGCTCCTCTTTCCACTGCCGCTGATACTCAGTTGCGAAATCAGCCAGCGCGTAGCGAAGCGGAACGCGCGGGAGCAGAAATACGCCGATTCGGTTTTGCAGCCTGATGTGCGGTGTGCCTACAGGTGCGGGGACGCAGCGCCGGACGGAACAGGTTTAGCGCAGCCGGTAGGAGACTTCCGGATTTGGTCGGAAGTGCGTGACGGTCAGCCCACGTTTCGGGTGATTTGACACAGAAGTGTCAAATCATCCCTCAGCGTCTTTTCTTTTGACCATGATTGGCCGTTTTCTTTTCCACAAGAGGAAAAGAAAATGGGGATTCAATTCTGCATGGTATCACCATGCTTTCCTGTGCCGCATAGCGGCACCCCATTGCATCCCCTGCGGCGGTTCGCCGTGCCCCCTTGCAAAGCAAGGAAAATGCGGGGGGGTGCATTGCCCACGGCAAAGCCGTGTTGCTCAGCGATTGATCTGGCAAAAACACCACGTTTTGTGGACGAAATATAAGGAACGTTTACTATGCCGAAAAAGAAGCAGCCGGAAGGATCCCGGCATCCAGTCAACAACCCCAACGTCATGGGCCTCCGGGCGGCGGTGGTGGAGCAGCCCATCACCGACACGCTGGAGACCAACTATATGCCCTACGCCATGAGCGTTATCGTCTCCCGTGCCATCCCGGAGATCGACGGCTTCAAGCCCTCCCACCGCAAGCTGCTCTACACCATGTATAAAATGGGCCTGCTGACGGGAGCTCGGACGAAGTCCGCCAACATCGTGGGCCAGACCATGCGTCTGAATCCCCATGGCGACGCCGCCATCTACGATACGATGGTGCGTCTCTCCAAGGGCTACGGCGCTTTGCTGACGCCCTTTGTGGACTCCAAGGGCAACTTCGGTAAGTCCTATTCCCGGGATATGTCCTGGGCTGCCCCCCGGTACACGGAGGCGAAGCTCTCCACCATCTGCGGGGAGATCTTCAAGGACATCGACAGCGACACCGTGGACTTCGTGGATAACTATGACAACACCATGAAGGAGCCGGCGCTGCTGCCCACTACCTTCCCCAACATTCTGGTATCCGCCAACAGCGGCATTGCCGTGGGCATGGCCTCCCAATTCTGCGGCTTTAACCTGAAAGAGGTCTGCGATACTACGGTGGCCTATTTGAAAAACCCGGACTGCGACTTGACGGAGACGCTGCTGGCCCCGGATTTTCCCACCGGCGGCGAACTGATCTTTGACACCGATGCCATTCGGGACATTTACAATACGGGCCGGGGCAGTGTCCGGGTGCGGGCCAAGTACCGCTATGTGAAGGACCAGAACCTGCTGGAAATTTACGAGATCCCCTACTCCACCACAGTGGAGGCCATTCTGGACAAGGTGGCGGAGCTGATCAAGGCGGGCAAGGCGAAAGAGATCTCGGATATGCGGGATGAGACCGACCTCTCCGGCCTGAAGCTGGCCATCGATCTGAAGCGGGGCGTGGACCCGGATAAGTTGATGGCCAAGCTCTACAAGCTGACACCGCTGGAGGACGCCTTTGCCTGCAACTTCAACGTGCTGATTGCCGGCAGCCCCAAGGTGCTGGGCGTCCGGCAGATTCTGGAGGAATGGACGGCGTGGCGCACCGACAGCGTGAAGCGGCGGATCTTCTTCGTGCTGGGCAAGAAGAAGGAAAAGCTGCACCTGCTGAAGGGCCTCAAGCGCATCCTGCTGGACATTGACAAGGCCATCCGCATTATCCGGGAGACGGAGGAGGAAGCCGAGGTCATCCCCAACCTGATGATCGGCTTCGGCATCGACCAGATCCAGGCGGAATATGTGGCGGAGATCAAGCTGCGGAACATCAACAAGGAATACATTCTCAAGCGCACCCGTGAAACGGATGCGCTGCGGGATGAGATCGACGATCTGGAGGACCTGTTGAACAGCCCCAAGCGGGTGAAGAAGGTCATCGTGGAGGAGCTGAACGCCGCCGCCAAGAAATACGGCGAGCCCCGCCGCACCTCCATCGTCTACCCCCACGAGATCACCAGCTACACCCCGGAGGAGGAACAGAAGGAGGAGTATCCCGTCACTGTGTTCCTGTCCCGTGAGGGGTATTTCAAGAAAATCCCCCCCGCCTCTCTGCGAATGAACAGTGAGCAGAAGTTCAAGGAGGGGGATGCCCTCCGCCAAAGCTTTGAGACCACCTCCAACGCCGAGGCCATGTTCTTTACCGACCAGTGTCAGGTCTACAAGACCCGGCTGGGCGAGTTTGATGACGCCAAGGCCAGCGTGCTGGGTGACTACCTGCCCACCAAGCTGAAAATGGATGCGGGAGAAAATGTGATCTTCATGGTGCTGCCGGGACCGGACTACGCTGGAAGCCTGCTGTTCTTCTATGAAAACGGCAAGGTGGCCCGGATCGAGATGAAGGCGTATCAGACTGCCTCCAACCGCCGGAAGCTCACCGGCGCCTATTCCGACAAGTCGCCCCTGGCCTGCATCCGTCGCTTGGATGAGGACTGTGAACTGGCTGTGTATTCCAACGAGCCTCGCTGCCTGATCTTCCACACGGCGCTGTTGGCTCCCAAGACCACCCGTTCCGCTCAAGGCGTGGCGGTGATGACGTTGAAGCCCAAGTATCATCTGGAAACGGTGCTGTTGTCTGAGGAGACCTCCATTACCAACCGGACCCGCTACCGGGTGCGGGCCATTCCCGCCGCCGGTGCTTTGGTCAAGGAAGAGGATTCTGAGGATCAGCAGATCAGCCTGCTGTAAGGCCGTGTTCCGGGCGAATAGATAAAGATAGGGAGAAATCCATTTGAAAAAACAACTGAGAAGCTATGGCATTATAACAGTGGGCTCTGTGATCTTCGCACTGTCCTTCGACTGGTTTTTTGCCGCTAACGCCGTGGGTATGGGCGGCATTACGGGACTGGCCCAAGTGCTGAATGTCCTGTTCCCGGCTCTTTCTGTGGGTATCGGCACGATCCTCCTGAATGTCCCGCTGTTTCTGGCCGGATGGAAGTTCATCGGCTTTCATCTGCTGGCCTCGTCCCTGTTTTCCATGACGGTCAGCTCGCTGGCGATGGACGGCATCGCCCTTTTGTATACATTCTCCCCGATGGACCCCATGCTGGCCTCCATCTGCGGCGGCGCTATGATGGGTGCGGGACTGGGCATCGTCTTTTCTCAGGGGGCTACCACCGGCGGTACGGACATCGTGGCCCGCCTGCTGAAGCTGAAATTTCCGTGGCTTCCTATGGGCAAGCTGATACTGATCCCGGATGGTGTGGTACTGGCATTGACGGCCATCGCCTTTCAGCGGCTGGAAACGGCTCTCTATGGTGCGGTGGCCCTGTATGTGTCCAGCAAGGTTATGGACACGGTGCTCTACGGCCTGAATGCTTCCAAGGTGGCCTATATCATCTCGAATCACTGGCAGAAGATCTCCGACGCTATTCTGGCCTATGACCGGGGCGTGACCATCCTCAATGCCACCGGCGCGTACAGCGGCAGCGAAAAGCACGTTTTGATGGTGGCCTTCCGCCAGCGGGAGATCGTGGAGATCAAGGAAATCGTCCATGAGGCGGACCCGGCGGCGTTTTTGATCGTCTGCGACGCCCATGACGTGCTGGGCGAGGGCTTCGGCGAGTATCAGAAGGAATTATAAGGAGGCAGTTTCCATGACGGATTTTACAACGGTCAAAAAGAATCTGGAGTCCAAGCGGTTCCATGTCAGTACGTTCGCCACGGCAGAAGAGGCTGCGGACTATCTGGACCGCTCCATTGACGGCGTATCTGTGGGCATCGGCGGCTCTGTCACGGCGGAGCAGATGGGCCTTTACGAAAAGCTGTCCGGACACAACCGGGTGTTCTGGCACTGGCGTCCGGAGTCGGCGGAGGACCCCCGCAGAGAGGCTATGACGGCGGATATGTACATCACCTCCGTCAACGGCATGGCGGAGACCGGCGAACTGATCAACATCGACGGCAACGGCAACCGGGTGGCGTCATCCCTGTACGGCCACAAGAAGGTCTGGTTCATCGTGGGTCGGAACAAGCTGGCCCCCACCTACGAGGAGGCTCTTTGGCGGGCGCGGAACATTGCCGCACCGAAGAATGCCCAGCGGCTGGGCCGGAAAACGCCCTGCGCCGTTCATGGGGATCGCTGCTATGACTGCAAGAGCCCAGATCGGCTCTGCCGGTGCCTGACGGTTCTGTGGGGAGCTGTGGACAGCATGGAGATGGAAGTGGTCCTGATCGATCAGGACCTGGGCTATTAAGCGATTTGAAGAAGGAGGGGCGCGAATGAAGGCATATCGACTGGCGGCGGCGGGACTGGCGCTGGGCCTGCTGACAGGCTGCGCCTCTTTTTTGGAGCGCTCCTATACCACATCAGAGCCTCACAGCAGCAAGTTCTGGGAAAGTGAGGCTGCTGCTACCCTGCGGGCAGAAAACCGGCAGGATATGGTCAATGATCTGCTGATCCTCATTGGTCAGCACACGGAAACCGCATCGCTGCGGCTGTATAATTTTCCGGATGAACAAACTGCGTTGGAGGAGTTGGAAAAGGCGGCGCAGGAGGTTCAGCAGGAGACCCCGCTGGGAGCCTATGCCGTGGAGTACATCACTTATATCAGCCAGCCCCAGCGGAGCTGCTTTGAGGCGGACTTTCAGATCGGCTATCGCCGTACGGCGGAGCAGATGCAGACCATCGTCAGCGCCTCCAGTGTCAGTGCGCTTGGTGATCTGCTGGAGGCGGCATTGGACGGTGACCGGACAGAACTGGTGGTCCGCATGGGCTATTGGCAGGCCGACAGCCGGGAGAAGGTGGCGCAGGAGGTTCAGCAGGTGCGGCAGGAACGGGGAATCCGGGAGGAAGCAGTCTGGATCGTCCATTACTATCCGGAAACCGACCCAGTGGGGATCATCGAATTCCTACTCAAGCCCACGGAGGAAGAAATTCAGGCGTATCAAGCAGAGCAGGCGGCTGCGGCGCAGTCGGATGCTCCGACGGAATCGGAGGCATCTTCAACAGAACAGGCGCCGTGATAGGCTCTTTGAAAGACATCGAAAAAACTATTGAAAAAAATGTAAAAAATGCTTGACAGAACGGGGAGGCCTTGCTATAATACTTTTTGTTCCGCGGGCTTAGCTCATCTGGTAGAGCGCCACCTTGCCAAGGTGGAGGTAGCGAGTTCGAGCCTCGTAGCCCGCTCCAGAGTAAATCAGGACATCCGATTTGGATGCCCTGATTTTTCATTAGACGAAAAGAACTCGATACCGACACCCATGCGCGAAGCGCATTTTAATCAGAGGTGAGGTAGGGTTCCTGCGAATTGCAGAACGCAATTCGCGGGATGCCGGGAAGCGAGTTCGAGCCTCGTAGCCCGCTCCAAAGTAGACAAAGCCTGCGTGTAACGATAGTTATATGCAGGTTTTGCCTTTTACTGGTGAAATCAGGCAAAAAATCAGTTTGACTACTGAGCACAATTACATATCAATGAGACAAATAAGCAGGTTTGAGGAGATAGACGATTCCTCAAACCTGCTTTTATTGATGTTTAAGAAAGTGAGGCAGCTATGAAACTTCCGTATGGCTATGTTTTGATCAAAGGAGAAATCGCAGTACATGAAGAAAAGGCGGATGTGGTCCGCAGCATCTTTGACGCTTATCTCGCCGGAGCCAGCTTAGGAAAAATCGTTGATATGCTCTTCGCAAAAGGCATCCTCTCTCCGACAGGAAAAACAAAATGGACCAGGGCGGCCGTGGATAAACTTCTGACGAACAAAAAATATATCCCATTGGTTGGCGTTAGGGTATACATGGACACACAGTTTGAGAGGGCCCAGCGTTGCAACATAGACTACGATAAGGCTGGGCATCCACGCAAGGCAGTCAGGTATCGGTCTCCAGTTTTTGAGACAAAATGAGACTATGCAGAACCCAGTTCTCTTGTTATACTGGTAAAAAAGGAGAATGGGTTATGAACGAGAACGAACTATGTGAGCGCTACATACGCTTGGCATTTCAATATGAGTCTGCCATTGACGCACTTTTGACAAAAGGATTGATCGATATGGAAGCGGCCAGTGCAGCAAAAGAGCGATTCTATGATACGCTGAATGAGGAAAGGCTACTGGCCACACAAAAAATCAGGGACTATCATGAATCCATCAGTCTGTATATGAGAACGCTGGCCCATGATGGCATGGTTTCACTGACAGAACTGGCAAGGCAGTATTCCGATGAGTCTCCAGGATATGTGATCCAAAGCTGGATGCGTAGCCGGAACACATTAGAGTTTCTCCGCCAGTGGGAATTGAATCAGAATGCCGAATTCGATGACCAGGTCTGCGCAGAGCTGATCCGCCAAGGACATACCACCTCTCTGACCATTACGCCGACGTTGTGGATCCGACGGACTCATGCGGTGGGGCTCCATGTCAAACAGGGAAAAGGCGGAGGCGTGAACGCTTACCCTGAAATTGCGGCGGATTTCCATTTATGGTTAGAACCGAAAGAGAGGTTAGCAATTTTAGGGCTAGTACAAAATGCAAGTATTGTCTGAGAATCATCTTCTGTACCAGCGTTATGGCTATACAAGGAGCGATAAACCAATCCACAGCATCCCTTACAGTGTAGCACAGCCCTTGGAGAGGGGTTTCAAAAACTACTACCACTTTATAATGCAAGGAGAATAGGTCATGCGTTACGAGTATTTTAAGATTGTTGACCCGGCTTTTGTTCAGTCCCTTCTGGATGGAAATCTCTACATGAACTCTTTGAACTATTTTAGGACACTCGAGGAAGGCGCACAGAAAGAGGGAAACAAAGCCACAAAAGACCCAATGGAAGGTGTCTGTGGGACGATTTCCAAAAACCGCCTCCGTCAGGTTGGTTTTCATTTCAGCGAGGATCTATTGGAAGTTATGGGCAATCATGTGCCGCTGCTCAGTGAAAATTACGGATACAATAACCTTTTTTGTCTCTACCGACTTCAGATTGATGAAGACGCCAAAACGATTCAGCAGCCCAGCAGGCAGTTGGTTAACTTCAACGACAAGGACAACGCCCAAAAAGTCGTGATTCGATTCCGGGACTCAGAGGAGTTTCTGCGGCGGCTTGAAACAGCACTCCAGACAGCGCTGACGGGGCAGGCCTTAGAATACGCCATTTATGGAGGTGTCACCTATGAAAACGCTTGGACCAGCGCCGATGGTCCTGGCACTCGTTCCGCCTTCCATAAAGACGCTTCTTATGCTTATCAGGAAGAGTGGCGGCTGTGCATTCTCCGCCGGGAATGGGTGGATGAGGCTGTTTCCTTCCCCGTTGGGGATCTGAAGGAGCTATGTGAGGTCATATCGCTGGAACAATTTATAAATCACTTGGATCAGATTTACCCGGGGTACACACTGGTGGAACACATGAAGAGCCACTCGCTGGAAACGTATCGGATGTTCGGCAAAATCAACGCCACCAGCCGTCTCATGTACGCCTATATGCCTCAGATGGTCCAAAAGCCCACACGCTCCGATGAAGCAGAGGCTGATTGGCACTACACACAGTTTTTGAACTTGAGTGACCGGCAGCAGGAGATTGACCCCTATCTGGAAGAGCGTCTTTGGCATTATAAAGATTTAGACCACATGGAATTATTGGCACAATATCGGCTTTCTCAGGAACGCTGGGTCGAAGCCACGGATGCATTTGCCTATATATTGCAAAGTGCGCCGGAGAAGATAAAGGAAGACCCCTCTCGATTCTTTTTCCATCTGCACACCATTTTACTTCAGCATCAGGAAGCAGCTGATGCTGCGAAATTTCTGGAAATTGCCGCATCGCGGTACGAGCTTCCAGAAGAATTGGAGATAATCATGCGGAGCGATTGTTTAATGGCCCTTGGCTTTTATGATCGGGTGGTGGAGTTGTTCAAAGAATTACAGCAAGAGTCGCCGGATCCGATTTTGGAGTATGACTTGGCGGTGTCGACTTTCCATCTGCTACGTTTTGAAGAGGCAGCAGAACACCTGCAAGCTTATACGCAATATTTTTCCCAGTCGCACACGGCCACCCATAAGGCGGATGACCTGCGTAAGCTCATAGAGTGCTTTAGGACCCACACGCCGCTGGAAGAAATCTCGAGAGAGCATCCTTTTATAGGGCTCACATGGACAAAGCAGACAGAGGATGCATTGCGAAAGGCGCAGGCTTCCGATAAAGGACTATATCTGGGTATCGATGCTCTCTATCAGATAGAGATTGCACAGAAATGGGATCTTGTTGCAGATATCCCCTTCATCACGGTCATTCCGCTGACGATTACAAGACTGATGGAGTTGTATAAGGACACGGGAGCAGTTGTGTTCTACCGAGTCATCGAACG
>Ga0129315_1001195_pt1 | contig 11566 bp, 9 predicted proteins | sample Cm827metagenome_FD_94432 | JGI IMG/M metagenome (GOLD analysis project Ga0129315, IMG submission 94432) | Eastern black-and-white colobus group fecal microbial communities from Wisconsin, USA - Cm827 metagenome | ecosystem: Host-associated > Mammals > Digestive system > Large intestine > Fecal...
CTGTTGCTCAAATTACTTTGAGTCTTAATTTTAAGACTTAAAAGAATTGCTGGTTTACTTTATACTTAACTTATATTCTGTTCAATTTTCAAAGACCATTTTCTTCGTCGCCCTCAAGCGACTCATATATCTTACTACTTTTAAATTTAATTGTCAATACTTTTTTAAATCTTTTTTAGTAAGCTTTCCTTCGAGGTATTTCTCTTGGGAACGAAACTTATCTTACCATTTAAACTAATAATTATTTTCATTTAAACCTATAAAATTCACAAATTATATTTATAATAATATTATTTTCTCCTTATTTCTACATTTTACTATTATTGATACACCAGGCACATTTGATATTAAGTATATTATATAAATGCATTTTAAGGAGGTGTATAAAAGAAAAACTACTAAGTCAATCTAATATATCCCCCCTTTAAAATACCAATATTCTATAATACTTTTCTTCTTTGTATTATTACAGGATATTCATCTGTTCCTCTAACTATCTTATTAGATTTTACCACTGTGCCCTTATCTGCTATAACATTACTCATAGAAACGTTAGATTTAATAATAGAGCTTTGCATTATAATACAGTTTTCAAGCTTTGCTCCTCTTTCTATTTTTACATGTCTTCCTATAATACAATTTTTAATTTCACCCTCAATGTAGGAGCCATTGGCAACTATTGAATTAGATACTAAACTAATTTCCGTATATAAAGTTGGTGGCTCATCCTGTGATTTTGTATAAATAGGTTTATTATTATAGAATAATTCTTTATTTATATTTTGATTTAATATATCTAAATTAGTATCAAAATAAGACTTTATAGAATTAATACATGATAAATATCCATCAAACTCAAAAGCTCCAACCTTAAAACTTTTTAAATTATCGCATATACATTCTTTAATTTTTTTATGGACACCATTTTTTATACATTCATGTATAATACTAACAAAAAAATCTTTTTTCATAATATACATTTCCATATTTATTTTTGCGTCTTTTTCTCTACCAATATTTTTTCCTACACTTATTACTCTGTTATCATCATTAATATTAAGTATTTCACATTCAAAGAAAGCTTTATCTGCCTTAGAAATATTTTTATATATAATAGTAACATCATTTCTGGATTTAATATGATATCTTAATGCATCATTGTAATCTATATTACAAATCATATATGATGGAGCTATTAATATATATTCCTTCCTACTTTTCTCTATAAATTCTATATTCTCAGAAAAATTATGAACATCATCAATACTTGGATGGTAATCTCCAAAATTAAATACTCGAAGACCATCATTTTTTCTATGAAGATCCCATGGTCTTCCATTTGTTAAATGATTTATCAAAGATCTTGATTTATTTTCAGTAAAAATCCCTATACTTTTAATACCTGAATTAGCCATATTAGATAACACAAAATCTATAACTCTATATCTTGCTGAAAGAGGTACTGAAGCTAATGTCCTATATCTAACTAAGTCTCCCATTCTACTCACATTTTCATCCAAATTAATTATTCCTAAGCAATTTTTCATTAACTTCTCCCTCCTTCTATGTTAATAATTTCATTAGTAATAATCTCATTATCTTTTGTAATTTCCTTATAATTAAAATTAACTTTATTAATCACATATTGATAAGCACCAATAACTTCTACATCATTATCACCTATAATCCTACAACTATGATTAATTATCGCATTGTTTCCTATAATCGCTTTTTCTATTCTAACATTATCCCCTATTTTTACATTAGGCATTATTACTGAATCAATTATTACAGTATTCTTTCCAACATATACCCCTTGAGACAATATTGAATTTTCTACTTTTCCATTTATAATACAACCTTCAACAATAAGCGAATTAATTATCTTAGCATTTTCTCCTATATAATGAGCTGGACTTACCTCATTTTGAGAATATATCTTCCATTCTCTATCATATAAATTCAATTTATTGTCTAATTTTAATAAATCCATATTAGCTTCCCATAAGCTCTGAATTGTTCCTACATCCTTCCAATATCCCTTAAATGGATAAGCCATTAACTTTTTACCGCCATTAAGCATATTGGGTATTATGTTTTTCCCAAAATCATTGTCTGATTTAATATCATTTTCATCATCTATTAAAAATTTTTTTAAAACTGACCAATCAAAAATATATATTCCCATAGAAGCATTTGTACTTTTAGGATTGGTTGGTTTTTCTTCAAATTCATATATTGAATTATCTTCTCTTGTATTCATTATGCCAAACCTACTTGCCTCTTCTATTGGAACATCTATAACAGCAATAGTTGCATCGGCATCATTTTCTTTATGAAAATCCAACATTTTATAATAATCCATCTTATAAATATGGTCGCCAGATAAAATAAGTACATATTCTGGCTCATATCTGTCTATAAATTCAATATTCTGATAAATCGCATTAGCAGTTCCCTTATACCAATCACCGCCCTTTTCCTCTTGATAAGGTGGTAATATAGATACTCCTCCATCTCGTCTATCTAAATCCCACGGATCTCCAATACCAATATGATTATTCAAATCCAATGGTTTATATTGAGTTAAAACCCCAACAGTATATATTCCCGAATTAGAGCAATTACTTAAAGGAAAATCTATAATCCTATACTTACCTCCAAATGGAACTGCTGGCTTTGCTATATTTTTAGTTAAAACTCCAAGTCTAGATCCTTGCCCACCAGCTAAAATCATTGCTACAATTTCTTTTTTTCCCATAACTCATCCCTCTCTCACGCCAAAAATATTTTTATATTAAAACTTCTCTTATAACAACTCCTTGTATATCCTTAAATATTCTTTTGCAGACTTTTCCCAACTATTATCTGTCTCCATAGCATTTTTAATTATTTTATTCCATCTATCTTTATTATTATAAATATTCAATGCATATCTAATTATGTTTAAAAGCTCATTATGAGAATAATTTCTAAACCCGAAGCCATTCCCCTCTTCAGTGTATTCATTATAAGGTATTACAGTATCCTTTAATCCGCCTGTTTCCCTTACTACGGGAATACTCCCATATCTAAGTGCAATAAGTTGTCCAAGACCACAAGGTTCAAATAAAGATGGCATTAAGAACATATCAGATGCTGCATATACCTTATGTGCTAATTCATTACTAAACTTTATATTTAAACTTATTTTCTCTGGATACCTAAATGCAAAACTCTTAAAGCTTTCTTCATATATATAATCACCAGTTCCAACAATAACTACTTGAATATTTTCTTTTAATAATTCATCTAAAATTTTAACAATTAAATCACAGCCTTTTTGATGAGTTAATCTAGAAACCAAGCCTATCATTGGTACTTCCTTATCTATAGGTAAATTAAGTTCCTTTTGTAATTCTTCTTTATTCAAATGTTTATTATCTATTGTTTCAATATCATAATTTATATATATACTTTTATCTGTATTTGGGTTATATTCCTTATAATCTATACCATTAACTATTCCTTCTAAATACATCCCTCTGTATTGTAACAAGCCTTCTAAACCTTCCCCATACTCAGGGGTTTTTATTTCTTCTACATAACTCTTACTAACAGTAGTTACTTTATCAGAATAATTTATACCTCCCTTTAAAAAGCTTACTGCTCCATCATGTTCTAAACTTCCATTTAAAAATGGCTCATAGTCATAACCAAATAGTTCAGGTAAAACATCAGCTGAGTACATTCCTTTAAATAATAAATTATGAATTGAAAATACTGTTTTTACATTTTTAAATTTTTCTTCTCTTATATATTCTAATTTATGAAGTACTGGAATCATTGCTGTTTGCCAATCATTACAATGTATTACATCAGGACTCCAATCTATATGATTTAAAAAATTAAGGACTGCCCTACTAAAAAATGCAAATCTTTCACCGTCATCATAATACCCATATAATCCACACCTTTTAAAATAATATTCGTTATCTAATAAATAGAATATAACTCCTTCATATTCGTATTCTAATATTCCACAATACTGATTTCGCCATCCCACTTTAACAGTGAAACTACTTACGAATTTTAAATTGTCCTTAATATCTCTATTAATATCACTGTAATTAGGAATTACTACTCTTACTTCCTGACCTAATTCTTTTAATGACACTGGTAGTGCTCCAATTACATCCCCTAATCCACCAGTCTTTATAAATGGATTTGCTTCTGATGCCGCAAATAAAATCTTCAAGCTTATTCCCCCTTATACTCTCCATCTTCTATTTCATAAATTTTAAATATAGATGTGGCCATAGGTGGTACCTTTATAGTTATTGAATATTCTCTATTATGATATTTAAATTCATCTGAAATTACTTCTGATTCATTTAATTGATTAGAACCTCCAAATTCAATAGAGTCAGTGTTAAATACCTCTTTATAAACAGCTTTATATGGAACTCCAATTCTAAAATCATGATAAACAACAGGAGTAAAATTGCATATAAAAATCAATGTATCTTCAATATTTCTACCTCTTCTAATAAAAGTAAATATACTTTGGTCTGAATTATCTGGATCTATCCACTCAAAACCTGATTTATCATAATCTAATTCCCAAAGTGATTTATTTTCCTTATAGAATTTATTTAATTCCTTAACAAAAGCTTGAGCATTCTTATGCATTTCAAAATTATTAATTAAATGCCATTGTAACTCTTCATACTCTCTCCATTCTATAAATTGAGCAAATTCATATCCCATAAAAGTCATTTTTTTACCTGGATAACCAATCATATATGCTAAATATAGTCTTAAACCTGCAAATTTATTCCAATAATCTCCCCACATTTTATCTAGTAAAGATTTTTTGCCATGAACTACTTCATCGTGAGATATAGGTAATATAAATTTTTCAGAGTAATTATAAGTTACAGGAAAAGTCAAATTATTATGATAATTCTTTCTATGAATAGGATCTATTTTTATATACTTTAATGTATCATTCATCCATCCCATATTCCATTTTAAATTAAATCCTAAACCATCTTCTTCTACGGATTTAGTTACATTTGGCCAAGCTGTTGCTTCTTCTGCTATCATAAGTACATTATTGAAGTTATTAGCTACGCATAAGTTAAGGTCTTTTAAAAATTGTATTCCTTCTAATGAGCCATCTCCACCATATTTATTTGGTTTCCACTCACCGTCATTTCGTCCATAACTTAAGTAAAGAATATTTGTAACAGCATCTACTCTTATTCCATCTATGTGAAACTCTTTTATCCAAAAACAAGCATTAGAAATTAAAAAACTTTTCACTTCAGGTCTTCCTAAATCAAAATTAGCAGTTCCCCATGCTTTATTATCAGCTCTCCATTCTTCAGCATATTCATAAGTATGACCTCCATCAAACATATACAAACCATGTTCATCTCTACAAAAATGTCCTGGCACCCAATCTAATATCACACCTATATTATTTTTATGAAGTACATTTATTAATTCTTTAAGCTCTTTTGGATTACCATATCTACTAGTTACAGAATAATAGCCTGTACTTTGATATCCCCAAGAAGCATCTAAAGGATGCTCTGTTAAAGGCATAAATTCTACATGTGTATATCCCATTTCAGATAAATATTTGGGTAGTTCTTCACATAATTCTATATAAGTCATGAATTCTCCATCTTTTCTTTTCCATGATCCTAAATGCATTTCATATATATTAATAGGTTCTTCTAAAATTTTTGAGTTTTCTCGTCTATTTAACCACTTTTTATCAGACCATCTAAATTTAATATCTCCTATAACTATTGATGCAGTATTAGGTCTGTATTCTGAATATAAGGCATATGGGTCAGCTTTATATCTTCCTTCTTTAGTATTTTCATTTATAAGGTAATACTTATATTTCACGCCTTCTTTTATTCCAGGAATAAATAGGCTCCATATACCTTTATCATTTATCTTTACCATTTTATATTCTTCTAATGGCTTAAAATCGCAAAAATCTCCTACAACATATACTTCATATGCATTAGGTGCCCAAGTTGTAAACCTAACACCTTTTCTCCTATTTTCGCTTTTCATATGAGCACCCATAAAACTATAGCTGCAAATATTTTTTCCATTGTGGAATAGTTCCATTTCCTCTGTATTAAATGCTTCACTTTTCAAATGATTTTCTATAACCTTTGTCATATTCATCCCTCCCTTAACTTAACATAATCTATTGAGAACAATTATATCACTCACTTGAAATATTTTCCATCACTCCGTAAGTTAAACTTTCAAATATTTTTATACTTTATTTAAAAATTTTTAAGTCACTATTTTTTAAAATTGTAATTAATAGCTTCGATTTAAGATTTTATTAAGCATATATTAAGGTTTCTACTATTATAAAATTAAGGTTTTATCTCTAAAATTATTTATAGAAAATATCTTAGGAGGGGTAAAATTGAAAGTTTTAGAAGTAAATAATCTGAAAAAGACTCTTGGAAAAAGAGAAATCATAAAAAATATATCATTCTCAATAGAAGAAGGAGAAATATTTGGATTCTTAGGACCAAATGGTGCTGGTAAAACAACTACAATAAGAATGCTCGTTGGACTTATTCATCCTAATGAAGGTAGCATATCTATTTGTGGTCATGATTTAAAAAATGATACAGAAAAAGCATTAAGAGAAGTTGGCGCAGTTGTTGAAAATCCCGAATTATATAAGTACTTATCAGGAAGGGAAAATTTAATGCAAATAGCTAGAATTAGGAATATTTCAAAAGAAGATGTTAATGAAACTATAAAGCTAGTTGGTCTAGAGGATAGGATTGATGATAAAGTAAGAAAGTATTCCTTAGGAATGAAACAGCGTCTAGGTCTCGCTGCCTCACTTCTATCTAAGCCTAAACTATTAATTTTAGATGAGCCTACTAACGGGTTAGATCCATCTGGAATATTAGATTTTAGAGAGGTAGTTAAAAAGGCAGCTAAAGAAAAGGGAATGGCTGTATTTATATCTTCACATATATTATCAGAAGTTCAACACTTATGTGATAGAGTTGCCTTTATTAATCATGGAACAATTAAATCTGTAGAAAATGTAGTAAATGAATCAATGGAAACTGACACTGACATAATCTGCTTAAATCTTAATGAAGAAATAGATTTAAATGAATTAAAAAATATTGAATATGTTAATTCTGTAAGAAAATCAGATGATGGAATTGAAATTATATTATTATCAAACAAAACTTCAAATTTAATCAAACATCTTGTTAACAGAAATTATAATATTGAAGAAGTCTATAAAATTAGAAGAGGCCTAGAGCAAAGATATATGGAATTAGTTGAAGGAGGTATAAGATAATTATGTTATCTCTAATAAAAAATGAATTTATAAAAATATTTAAAAGACCTAAAACCTGGATAGTTTTCACATTATTCATTGCCCTAGTTGGCATAAATATTTTTGGCACATGGAAAAATGATCAAACTATGCGAGAATGGATATCTCCAGAATATCAAATAAAACAAGCTGAAGAACAATTAACATATATAAGAAATGATATTAAAAGAGCCGAGGCTGATGGAGATGAAAATTGGCTTAATAGCTCAAAGGAAATAGAGAAAAATCTATTAAAGCAAATTGAAGATAACAAGGAAATTATTAAAAATGGAATTTCTGAAGAGGCATGGAAGAAAGATTTAGAACAAACAATTAAGGACCTTGAAATTACAGTAGAAAGTTATGAAGAAAATGGGATTAATGAATGGAATAAAAGGTGGTATGCACAGTCAAAGCAAGAATTAGAGGATTATAAATACTTAAGGGATAATAATATTATGCCTTTACAAGGCTGGGAATATACTGAAGCTAGTTTCTTTAGAAATTTAGGTAGCTTCTTTGGATTTGGCTTATTAATTGCTGGAATAGCTGTATTTATGAGTGATATGGTTTCAGGAGAATGTACCCCTGCCACTTTAAAATTCTTACTTGTACAACCTGTTAAAAGGGGAAAAATATTATTTTCAAAATTTATTGTTTCTTTAGTAACAGTAACTTCATTAATAGTTCTTCCTCAACTTGCAGGTATGGCAATAGTTAATATTACTAGTAATACAGAAGTATCAAATTATCCAGTTAGAATTGAACAAAAATACGAAAAACAATTTGACCAAAATTCACAAGAAATGATTTTAGAACAAGTTCCTAACACATCAAAAATGGTAACTAATAATGAATTTATTTTAAGAAGTATTGGATATCAAATTATATTTATAGTAACAGCTTGTTCAGTGGTATTTATGATTTCAACTATCTTTAAGAGTAGTATGATATCTATGGCAGTTTCAGTTATGTTAACCATGTTCTTAACTATTGGAGCTCAAGCAATAGGTACTTTAAGAGACTATAGCCACTTATTATTTACAACTTATGCTGATGCTGGTAGTGTTATAAACTCTTCTCTACCACTAGCCTATCAAAATACAAATTTAACAATAATGAACGGAGTAATTTGCATGACTATAACAGCAATTATTGCTTATATAGTTTCACATATTAACTTTACAAAAAAAGATATTTTAATTTAATCTAATTATTATATATTTTACAATAATTTATCCACATATGAAAAAAGTTATCAACAAATTTCCTTTAAAAATTAGTGAGATGTTGATAACTTTTTCTTTTACTATATTTCTATATATTTAACTCTATTGATAATTAATATTTATTGATATATAATATTAATTATAATTAACCATTTAAAGGAGTGTAAGAAATGAGTTCAAATGAAAACACTAATAAGAAGCCTCAACAAATAATGGCTCCTAAAAAAGTAAAATACCAATGTCTACACACAACTGAAGCTAGAGAATGTACTTGTATAAGAAGTAAGGGTCTTGTTTTAAACAAATAACAAGATTATAAATTTAATATATTAGTTACTTTTTAGTAGCTTATTATTAAAAAGGTGTGAAATAATTTATTTCACACCTTTTCTTAATTTATTATTTTTACATTCAATTAAATAGATTGACGATAATATTCTCCCTTTATTTGTATAGTTACTGGGTTATTTTCTGTTCCTCTAACTACTCTATTTCCTGGAATTAAAGAATTTTTATCAGCTATTACATTACTCATCATAACATTTGTCCCAATAACTGAATTATCTAATATAATACAGTTTTCGAGTTTAGCTCCCTTTTGTATTATTACTCTTCTTCCAATAATACAATTTTTAACTTCTCCTTCTATATAAGATCCATTTCCTATAATAGAATTAGTTACTAAGCTATTTTTTGTATATTGTGTTGGTGGCTCGTCCTTAGACTTTGTTGCAATAGGATTATCACTATGAAATAACTCCTTATATTTACTTTGATTTAATAAGTCTAGATTAGTATCAAAATAAGATTTTATTGAGTTAATGCATGATAAGTATCCTTTAAACTCATATGCTCCAACTACTAAATTATCCAAATTATTTTCTATATATTTTTTGAACTTTCTATATCTTCCTGTCTTTAAACATTCATGTATTATCTCTATAAATAAGTTTGTTTTCATTATATACATTTCCATGCTTATATTAGCATTTTCTTCTATTCCAATATTTTCCCCTATACTAATAACCCTATTATCTTCATTTATATAAACTGTTTCACATTTTATGAAACTCTTATTTGCATTATCAACATTCTTATATACAATAGTTATATCATTTCCAGATTCCATATGATATTTCATTACTTCTCTATAGTTTATATTGCATATCATATAAGAAGGACTAATTATTACATAATCTTTTCTGCTATTTTCAATATATTTAATATTGTCTACAAAGTTATGAATATCATCAACATTTGGTTCATTATCTCCAAAGTTAAATACTCTAAGTCCTTCATTCTTTCTATGAAGATCCCAAGGTCTACCATTAGTTAAATGTTCAACTAGAGATCTGGATTTGTTTTCAGTAAAGATTCCTATATCCTCTATTCCTGAATTAGACATATTAGATAGAACAAAATCCACTATTCTATATCTTGCTGCTAATGGAACAGCTGCTAATGTTCTATGTCTAACTAATTCATCCATTTTTCTTTTATTTTCATCTAAATTTATAATTCCTAAACAATTTTTCATCATAATGATTTCCTCCAAAATTAAACTATTTAATTCTTATTAATGGTTATTATTTAATTATTTAATTACACATTGGTATGCACCAATGACTTCAATGTTTTTTCCATCTCCAATATGACAATCATTGTTTATTATTGAATCATTACCTACTATAGCTCTCTCTATTCTTACATTATCTCCTATTTTTACATTTGGCATTATTACTGAATCTTTTATTATTGTATTTTTTCCTACAGTTACTCCTTGGGATAATATTGAGTCTTCCACTTCTCCATTAACTATACAGCCTTCTACTATTAATGAATTTGCTATTTTAGCACTTTCTCCTATATGTTGAGCAGGTCTTACTTGATTATCAGAGTAAATTTTCCATTCACTGTCATATAGGTTTAATTCATTATCTATTTTTAATAAGTCCATATTTGCTTCCCATAGACTCTCTATTGTTCCTACATCCTTCCAGTAACCCTTAAATGGATAAGCAACTAACTTTCTTCCTGAGTTAAGCATCATAGGTATTATATTTTTTCCAAAGTCATTACTTGAATCCTTGTCCATTTCATCTTGTATTAAGTATTCTTTTAATACTGACCATTTAAATATATAGACTCCCATTGAGGCATTAGTACTCTTTGGATTTTTAGGTTTTTCTTCAAATTCATAAATAGTACTGTCTTCATTAGTATTCATAATTCCAAATCTACTTGCTTCATCTAAAGGTACATCAATTACAGCAATTGTTGCATCTGCATTATGGCTTTTATGAAAATCTAACATCTTATAATAATCCATTTTATAAATATGATCTCCTGATAAGATAAGAACATATTCAGGCTCGTATCTATCTACAAATTGGATATTTTGATAGATTGCATTAGCAGTTCCTTTATACCAAGCTCCGCCTTTTTCCCCTTGATAAGGCGGTAATATTGTCACTCCCCCATTACGTCTATCTAAATCCCATGGATCTCCAATTCCAATATAAGCATTTAAATCTAATGGCTTATATTGAGTTAATACTCCTACAGTATAAATCCCAGAATTAGAACAATTACTTAAAGGAAAATCTATAATTCTATATTTTCCTCCAAACGGAACAGCTGGTTTTGCTATATCTTTAGTCAAAACTCCTAGCCTAGATCCTTGTCCTCCTGCTAATATCATTGCAACAATCTCTTTTTTTCCCATTTGCTTTCCTCTCTCTAATATAAATTTTTTATCAATACCTTTTGTTAATTAGTTTTTATTAAATCATTATATAATCTTATATATTCCTTAGCTGATTTTTCCCAACTATTATCCGAATCCATAGCTTGCTTAACAATTTTTCCCCATCTTTTTTTATTTCTAAAAATACTTAATGCATACTTAGTTGTATTTAGTAACTCCTCACTGGAATAATTCCTAAATCCAAACCCATTTCCA
>Ga0129315_1001200_pt1 | contig 11516 bp, 11 predicted proteins | sample Cm827metagenome_FD_94432 | JGI IMG/M metagenome (GOLD analysis project Ga0129315, IMG submission 94432) | Eastern black-and-white colobus group fecal microbial communities from Wisconsin, USA - Cm827 metagenome | ecosystem: Host-associated > Mammals > Digestive system > Large intestine > Fecal...
AGTACCTTCACAGTTACGATGCAAAATCCATTCCAAATCGGCTTCGCCGATGGGATTTTGCATTACTGAATCATTTTCTTACGGTCTCAGCAGTAAATGCTTCGACCTGTACTGAATAGTTACAATTCGTAACTATTCAAACCTCATTCGTAAAACCGCTGCTAACGCAGCTTTTCACATTCTGTCGGAAGATTACTCTCCATTAACATCGGGTACACCTCTTCCTTCGTACCGAGGGCTGCAACCTTACCATCCCGGATCACCATAATACGGTCTGCCATCCGGATAATCCGCTCCTGATGCGAAATCAGAATCAGGGTTTCCTTCTTTTCCTTATGGAGCTGCTCGAACTGCTTTACCAGCATGGAAAAGCTCCACAGATCAATCCCCGCTTCCGGCTCATCAAAGATACAGAGCTTATGAGGCTTGGCAAGTACCGATGCAATTTCAAGCCGTTTCATTTCACCACCTGAAAGAGTCGCATCAATCTCTCTCCTTAAATATTCCTTCGCGCACAAGCCCACACGGCTTAACAGATTACAGCAGGTGTCTTCGGAAAGCTTCTCTCCTGCAGCCAAATTCAAAAAACGTTCTACGGTCATTCCCTTAAAGCGTGGTGGCTGCTGGAATGCAAACCCGATTCCCGCTTTTGCACGCTCCGCAATCGGGAATTCCGTAATATCCTGTCCATCCAGTAAAATCTGTCCACCATCCGGCTTCTCAATTCCCATAAGAAGCTTCGCCATTGTCGACTTACCTCCGCCATTGGGACCGGTAATCACCAGCATCTCCCCATCCGGCACCGCAAAACTGATATCTTCAATAATACTCTTTTCCACACCATTATCCAGCGGGTGGAAAACGAGGTTTCTCACTTCAAGCATAACTGCCTCCGTATTTTCTATTTTATTACTCTTTATGTATATTTCCCACTACTTGCGCCAATTAGTATAACACATGGCGAAAAAAAAAGCACCTACCTATTATAGCAAATGCCTGTTACGCATGTTACCAGTAACCTATTGTTATTATTCATGCCATACCCATTCATAAGCTGCCGGATTGCACAGATTGGCTGACAACAAAAATCCCTATGGACGGAGGTTCGCCCATAGGGATCAGCTTTAGTCATATACAGAGTCCATATCCCATTCAAGAATTTCGCCTGTATTTGCGTCAATAGTAAATTCGTATTCCATATCACCGTAAATGATCTTGCCCTCATATTATAGCAGCAGTTCATCTTTTCCCGTTTCCTTCATAATAGCACTTTTCGCTTATAAATCGCCAGCATTACAATTTTAAGTTATTTGGAATACATTTTACGGTGCTTTTGTACGGATTGCTCTTGCGAATCATCTTAAAGAAGCTGTATACGGAATTTTCAATGCATTCCCTGTCTTCCTTAACGAAGCTTCCGTCAGAAAATTTTCTGTGTGCCCAAGCTTCCGTCAGAAAATTCCTTGTTGACATTCAATAATTACAATGCTATTATGCTTGCAAGAGCAACGGAGCTTTAAAAAAGTTTCGTTGCTCTTTTTTATTCTGCAGAATTCCAAAAAAACCAAACGAGAGGAGAAACCATTATGAGTATGACACCTATGAACAACTTTGATTACCTCGAGAGAGTGAAATTTTCCGAAGAGCTTGCTGAAATTGAGGCTGCAAAAAAAGCAAGTGGTATGACCTATGAAGAGCTTGCTGAAAAAATCGGCGTAAATAAGGTCTGGCTCACCAGTGCCATCAAGGGTCAACAGTATGTACCCGAAGAGTATTGCCTGAAACTGGCTGAGGTACTCGGCATTGATTCCAAAATCACTATGGTTTTAAGCGAACATCCCTATAAAGGCAATACGGATCCTGTACTTTACAGATTACATGAGGTGCTCGATACCTATGGTCCTGCAATTAAGGAAATCATCCACGAAAAAGGCGGTAATGCCATTATGAGCGCCATTGATTTCGGCATTGATGTAGATATTCAGAAGGATCCTCACGGAGACCGGGTAATTATTACGTGGAACGGTAAACTTCTTCCATATAGCAAGCAAGGACAATATCCCTGGTAAATAACAAAACATACCGGAAGGAGTGATTGTATGGAAACTGCTGTAATAGAGAAGATCTCTAATGTTGCCAGAGTAAAAGCCGACTATGCAAAAAGCAGTTTTTTGAAATGCTTTGTATATTCCATGTTTGCAGGTGCATATATAGGAATTGGCATAACATTAATTTTTACCCTCGGCGCACAGATAAGCGGGTCTGAATATACTGCCGGACTCACAAAGCTTGTTATGGGTGCAAGCTTTGGCCCGGCTTTTTCTTATATCCCGTTAATTTGATCTATGGCATACAATGGCAGGTTAACAAGCCACTCCTGCCTTTTGTAGTCAGCCATAGAGGTACGGACTGAAACCTCAGGTGTAAATTTTTCCTGATAAGTCTTCAGACTTTTAGCTCTAAGATTTATCTCTGCTTTTACTTCAACCGGAACAATTCTCTCACCGGTATCAACAACAAAATCAATTTCACAGGATCCTCTGTCATTTGTATAATAATAAATAACCAGTTCCTCAATTGTTTTTAATTGCTGACAGACATACTGTTCCGTAAGGGCTCCCTTGAATTCAGCAAAAAGATCGTTACCATCAAGTAGTGTACGCTGTTGTAATCCGGCCATGCATCCCAGAAGTCCAACATCCACCAAAAACAGCTTAAACGCCTTCAAATCCTCATATGCCCGCAAAGGGAGTCCCACACCATTAACACGACTGATTTTATGAACAAGTCCGCAATCACTAAGCCACATAAGCGCAGTTTCATAATCCTTTGCCCGGGCGCCTTCACGGATAAGGCCATAGATAAACTTCTTATTTTCTTTCGCCAGTTGGGAAGGTATGCTGTTCCATAGCATGCGGATTCTTGGTACAATTTCGTTTGGGGCATGCTTGGAAAAATCCTGTTCATAGGCAGCAAGAATTCGCTTTTGAATTTCACGAACCTCATTAAAATCTTTATTCTCTACAAAACTTTGCACTGCCTCCGGCATACCACCAACAAAATAATAGTGTTTTAAAGCATCAATATATGTCTGCTTAAAGCCGGTAATCATTTGGAAGTCCCGCTGATCAAGCAGTTTGGCGAATTGTTCTTTGCCGGACGCCATTAAAAACTCCTTGAAGGAAAACGGATAAAGCTTTAAGAAGTCCACCTTGCCGACAGGAAAAGAGGTTCCCTGATGCAAAGCAATCCCGAGCAGGGAGCCTGCGCATACAATATGATACTGTGGCGCATTTTCATTGAAATATTTAAGAGCTGATAATGCTCTGGGAACCTCCTGCACTTCATCAAAAATCAGCAAAGCATTATCAGGATCAATCTTATGTCCCACATACAGTTCCAATCCCATAATCAGCCGATCTGTGTCCAGATCAGAAGCAAATAATTCTGCCATCCTCGAGTTGGAATCAAAATTGATATAAACCGTATCTGAGTATGCCTGTCTGCCAAACTCTTTCATCAACCAGGTCTTACCAACCTGACGTGCCCCCTCAATAATTAAAGGTTTACGGTGTTTACTCTGTTTCCATTTTAATAGTTTTTCAATTGCCATTCGGTACATACATATACCTCCGTTACTCTGATAAGTATAGTATGATCGTTAATTTCAAAAAAAGCAAGGAACTTTTGCGCTTAAATGGCACTTTTTACAACGAACTTTTGCGATCTTCTTCTCCGTTTTATATCTTCTTCAGATTTTTTTACAAATTATAAAGTATTTCTTCAAAAATTTGAGCCATTTGAGCTTTTACTTCTAATTATAAAAGCAGGCAATACTCCGTATAAAAACCGAGTATCGCCTGCTTATAACTATATAACTGCTTTTATCGTTTTAGTGATGGAACAGCCGGATTCCGGTAAATGCCATCACCATATCATACTTGTCACAGCACTCAATCACAAGATCGTCACGAACAGAACCGCCGGGCTGAGCGATGTATTTCACGCCGCTTTTATAGGCTCTCTCAATATTATCTGCGAACGGGAAGAACGCATCAGAACCAATGGTTACATTCCTGTTTCCGTCAAGCCATGCTCTCTTTTCTTCTCTGGTAAATACCGGAGGCTTTACCTTAAAGCGCTTCTGCCATTCGCCCTCACGAAGCACATCTTCATATTCCTCTCCGATATAAACATCGATCGTATTATCACGGTCTGCGCGTCCCAAAGAATCTACGAACTGAAGATCAAGCACCTGAGGTGCCTGACGCAGATACCAGTTATCGGCCTTTTGTCCTGCAAGGCGGGTACAATGTACTCTGGACTGCTGTCCTGCTCCGATACCGATTGCCTGTCCACCCTTAACATAGCACACGGAATTGGACTGTGTATACTTTAAGGTAATCATGGCAATTTTCATATCCATAACCGCTTCCTCCGGAAGCTCTTTATTCTTCGTTACAATGTTCGAGAACAGTTCATCATTAATTGCAAGTTCATTTCTTCCCTGTTCAAAGGTAATGCCATATACCTGCTTACGTTCAATCTCAGCCGGAACATAGGAAGGATCAATCTGAATAATGTTATAGTTTCCTTTTTTCTTCTGCATCAGAAGCTCCATGGCCTCTTCGGTATATCCCGGTGCAATCACACCATCGGAAACCTCTCTTTTAATGAGGCGAGCCGTATCCGCATCACAGACATCCGACAAAGCAATGAAATCACCAAAGGAAGACATTCTGTCCGCACCACGTGCTCTTGCATAAGCACATGCCAGAGGAGAAAGCTCTCCCAGATCATCTACCCAGTAAATTTTAGCAAGGGTCTCCGTGAGTGGAAGTCCTACGGCTGCTCCTGCCGGAGATACATGTTTAAAGGAGGTTGCTGCCGGAAGTCCGGTTGCCTGCTTTAACTCCTTAACAAGCTGCCATCCATTAAATGCATCAAGGAAATTGATATATCCCGGCTTGCCGTTTAAAACTTTAACCGGAAGGTCACTTCCATCCTCCATATAAATTCTGGAAGGCTTCTGATTCGGATTACATCCATACTTTAATTGAATTTCATTCATCTCTACTGTCCTTTCCTATCAGGTTTATCAACTGAAAAAATGTGTCATTGCCTCATTTTCCACAAGCTTGCCATCGGTGTCTATTTCTGATGCTTATTAACAATTCTTGTCTCATATCTGCCGGTTGCAATATCAATATACCTTACAAACAAAGATACCTTATTCTCTTCATTAAGACTGTTCCAGATCAGATCCGTATATTCATCAATATCATCCATTACCTCTACAAGCTTCGGTTCTCCCTCAAAGCTCGGGAGTGGATTACCGTCATGCATATAAGTGTGAATAAAACGGCCTTCTCCGGCAACCGGATTATTATAATAGAAAGCGAAACGGTTGCAGGCTTCCGGATTTCCATTATCACTCTTCAAAATAGACATCGCATAACGATATTTTCCGTCCTTAATCTCCATGATTCCGGAAATTCTGGGGGTATAATTCGGTGCATCCGGCTCAAATTCACGGCTGCGCAGGGTCTGTTCAAAATTCAGTCCATTCCGCATCCCGTCATAAATGGTATCTGTCTGATCTCCATTTGTAACAATGGTATAATCTCCCAGTACACGAACCGGGGCATAGATGATAAGACTCGGATCCTCCAGCTTTGAGGGATCAAAGGCCTCCGTACGGATTCCATCCTCATATTCAACGAAAATCCGGTTACGGCTGTTGCTGCTTCTTCCCATGATAAAATAAGCAGTTACCGCTTTCTTTCCATCCGGTGAGATTCCAATCACAATTCCTCTTCCCGGATATGCATTCTCCTTAAGCTCCCTGTCCAGTGACAGTTTTTCCATTTTTGCTTCCTCCTTCTTAATTCCTTATTTGTAACTATTCAGAGCCATGCAAATTATGACAATATGGACGTCGAATGCTCGCATTCGTAAGGACATTTGACATAATTTATATGACAAAGTAACCACATGAGGTAAACTACGTTGCGTTAGCAACGGTTTTACGAATGGGGTTCTGAATAGTTACCTTTGCTTCTAATTTTCTGATTTCCAGACTCATGCTGCGTCTTCGACTTGTTCTCATTAAGTGTCCAGGTATCGTTCGCACTAACCTCAACCTGCGCCTTCGGCTTGCTTTCGCTAAGTGCTCTACATATACCTGCTTCACTAAATTCGAACTGCGTCTTCGACTTGTTCTCATTAAGTGTCCAGGTATCGTTCGCACTAACCTCAACCTGCGCCTTCGGCTTGCTTTCGCTAAGTGCTCTACATAAAAAATCTGGACATACACATGCGATACTGTGTTTGCCCAGACGGTCGGCTCTTCTTTATTCACATGCTCCCTGTAGGTGGCCCTACACAGATCACTCTGTTTCCGTCAGTCGCATGTCTAAGTTCATCATAAGGGATCTTTCTCAAAATTGCAAGCTGCACTTTTCAAAATGGACATAATCTATCTGAAGGAGGTGAAAATGTCCAAAGCCAAGTCATTGCATTAAGGAAAACGCATGTGTCTGTACTGAAAATGGATATAATGGAGCAATACATAAGAAAATAGTCCAAATTTCATTGTCTACGATGAAGGAAACCGAAAACATGATAGAGAAAATGGACATAAGGAAACGTCAAGAAGCGAAAATGTCCAAAATTTAACTATTGCATTAAAGAGAATGCAAATCCTTGTAATGAAAATGGATATAATGGAACAAATCTTCTAAAAATAGTCCAAAATCAAGTTCTTATATCAAAGAGAATGCAAGCCACCATCATGAAAAATGGACATAATAAAGCTTCATGGAGTAAAAAAATCCAAAGTCCAGTCATTGCATCATAAACCAGATTACTTGATCACAGCTTAGAAATAGTATGTAATGGGGCAGAGATACCGGATGTATTTCAGGACCGGTACATACACTGCCATGTCAAAAAATACCGGGCAGATGATGATCTGCAGCAGTATAAGTACAGGAAGTGCCGATAACATTCCCATATCTTTTTTCCATATACACATCGTACACGCAGTAAATAAAATGGATACCGCAATGAGCAGAAGCATTTTCAAAATCTCTGTTGCAATTACCATTCCAATTCCCGTTGCGGTTACAAATCCTGCTCCACTCGCCGCAGCCAGCATCTCCGACTGCAATATGGTTAAGCAGGATAAGGCTGTCCCCACAAGCATCATCGGTGTTGCCGCAGCCAGCATTCCGGCACACTCATAGCTGTGGCGTTTTCCTTTCTCCAATATTGACAGGAAATGCTGATTTTTCTCTTCCTTACAGGACGCTCCTGACAGATAAACCGTCAGAAAAATCATGCAGGAAATCACACCACGAATCAAATTTTCCATATCAGCCGGCTGACCTGCAATTCTGTTATAATTGCTGTTATGATTGCGGTTTTGATTACGGTTTTGATTACTGTTTTGATTACTGTTTCGATTACTATTTTGATTACTGTTTTGATTGCTGTTTTGATTGCTATTTTGATTACTGTTTCGATTGCTGTTTTGATTGCTATTTTGATTACTGTTTTGATTACTGTTTTGATTGTGGTTTTTATTGCGGTTTGGCTTCCCGTTTTCCGGCCAGTCTGCGTCTTCATTCTGCCCGTCGGAGCCGGGCTCTGCTCTTCTTAAGTCACTCCCCATTCCGGCATCCGTTTCCACATAAATCACTTCTGTATGGAAAATCGCATCACTGTTCAAATAATATTCATACCTCTCTGCCAGCATTGTCGAAGCTTCTTCGGAGCTCTGTCCGACAATTGTTTCCTGATTCTGCTGCAAAAGCCTTTCTCCATAAAGCTCCAGAACAGTTCCATATATAGTCTCTCGTACCGCCATCCCCTTCGTTGTAAAAGGAGTATAGACATAAGTAATGCTGTCTGCAAACGAGCCTTTCTCATACTGCTTTTCAAAATCTTCCGCAAACACAAATCCGCATTCCAGCTCTCCTGCCTCTACCGCCTGTTCCAGCTCTTCCGTGCCTTCATAAGTGGTAAATTGATAAACATCCCTCTTTTGCATCAGACGATCCGCAATGGTCTGCGTAATACCGGATGTCACGCCTGCGAGTCCGATTCTGCTGTTTTTTGCATCCGGAATATGGATACCACCAATCACCAGAAGAAGCAGTACCAGAAACAGTATTTGAAGCCAGCAGATTCTGTGTTTCAGCCATAATTTCAGTTGGAGTTTATAATAAACGAATCCCATGGGAGCTATTTTTATGTTTTCGCATATACCTGTATGGGCATGCATACAAGATCGGATATCATTATGTGACTGCTGCCCACTCTTTTCATTTCTCCAGGAAAGAAGCATCCCTGCCGCCATTCCAATAAACAGGAAAAATACCGTTCCGGTTACCGCTTTTTGGGATAACTCTCCTTCCAGCATTCCGGCTGCATATGCATTCCAGTATTTCATGGGTAGGAAATGGCTGATTCCGGCAATCTCTTTTCCCAGATAAGTCTCCGGAATCAGTACACCGGCTCCAATGATTGTAATTACATTTACTGCAAAAACAAATACTGCCGCCTGTGAGCTGCTGCCTGAAAGCTCATACAACACATGAAAATAAATCGCTATTCCAAGACACAAGAGCAACAGGGCATACCATGTTGTCCCCTGATAAAATACGAAATACGTTTTAGTCCAACCGGCAATGCCGATTCCCGCAAAGTAATACAGGAGTCCTGTCACATACAAAAACTCTGTCATTACCAGAATCTTAACGACGGACTGTCGGATACTTCCTACGCCACGAATTTTCAGTTTATCTTCCACGGATCTGTTCCGCTTTCCATATAAAAATCCAAACTGGATCCCACACATCATAAGCAGAATCACAAGGCCTGCTGCGTAATAATACTCCGCAACCGATAGATTTCCCATGGTCGAGAGCATTCTGGCCGAGTATACGCTGTCTCTTTTCAACATCTGATTTGCAAACAGATAAGCGATCGTATCACCGAGTCCTGCCCCCTGTAATTCGATGCCATAATAAGAGGCCGTGTCCAACGCTGCATAAACGCCCGCTTCTGCGGTCTGTAAAAAGGATACTCCTGCAGTCACCAGTTCTTCAAATACCTGTGTGTTCTGCGCAGCATCCTTCGGAAAATGAATCTGTGCAGGCGGATTGATCCCTACCTGCACATCATGATAAAAGCCCTCAGGCAGCACAACTACCGCCTGAAGGGTTCCCTGCTTTAACTGCTCCACAGCCTCCTGTTCATCCAGATAATAAAAATCACAGACCGAACGGACACTGTCCATAGAGGAAATATACTGTGTTGCCAGACGGCTGATACTCTCTCCCTCCGGAATCGCAATGCCAATATTCACCTTCTGAAACACCTGTGCATTCCGCATGATCGCGCTGAATGCCGCTACCAATACCGCCGTCAGAAGCAGGCAGGCGCAAAAGCTTCCTATGGACTTTAACAATATCTTCCCTGTTCTTTTACATTCCATTATGAAAAAAGCAATCCACGTTTTCATTCGATTTCCTTTTAGTATTCTGATAATCCATCCAGCATCTGATTCAGATCATCAAATAACTCATCACACTCCGCTTCACTGGCATTTCCAATGTCAAAGGGTTCCCCCTTCATTGGATCAAATTTGGGCATTTTTCTCCCTTCACCATTACTTATCCGGTGTTATGATTTCTTTTCTGATTTTCTCTATGGTCAAATCTTCTCCCGTAAGCTCTGTGAGCTTCCCCTGCTTCATAATCAGACAGCGGTCACAGGAGAGAATTTCGTTTTCATCATGTGAAGTCAGCAGCACAATTCCATTCATTCTCCGATACTGCATCAGCCATTGCTGAATGTTATTTTTATAATATAAATCAAGCGCCGTAGTGGGCTCATCCAACAGCAGAATCGGCGGCCACTGTGCCAGCGCACAGGCAATCGATAATCGGCGCTTCATTCCTCCCGACAGTTTCCGGACTTCTGTTTTCAGCAGTTCCTCCAGTTCAAAGGAGGAAAGCAGCAATTCCCGGTGCTCCGACTGCCAGACACCCCATAGCTTCAGATTATCCTTCACGGTAAGCTCCTCAATAAGCGGCGGCTCCTGCGGAACATATCCCACATACTTCCGGAAGTATGTGCGCTTCTGCAGTGGATTCTTTCCGAAAAAGGAAATTTCTCCTGCATCAGGCCGAATGGCCCCTGCCAGAATCTGCATCAGTGTTGTCTTACCGCAACCGTTTTTCCCTGCAAGTGCAAGACACTGTCCGCACTCTGCTTCCAGTGAAATATCATCCAATATGATTCTTTTTCCATACTTTTTCTTAATATGTGAAACCCTGAGCATACATTTTCCTCTGTCTATTATTCCTGCATGGAAGCCATCATCTGCTCCCTGCGTGCTTTCTGAAACCTCATATATCCTTCCTCGCAACGGTCAAACGTACCATCCTGCGTAAACCTCTCATACCACTTTTTCCAGATCTGCTTAAGCTGTTTCTGATAAGGTATCCAGTCCTCTACCATCATTTCTCTGGTATATTTCTGGACATTTCCTTCTGTGACCGGATTCCACGGATCATATCCTCCGGAGAAAGAGAGCATCCCATGGACCTGCAGCAGTTTCCCTTACATTCTTTACAAATTTCCTCTTCCGTTTTTGCCATGTCTGTCACCTCATCTTATTTTAGTTACTGTTCACTCATACCTCGTTCCAGCAACTATTTGCAGGCCCATTTGAAGTTTTGCTTTGCAAAAGGAGCCTGACAGCAAGTGTCTGCCTGCTGTATGAACTATAACACCCTTTTCATCATATCCTGTTACCGGAAACCTTGCAAGTTAAAATCAGCTTCGCTGATGGGATTTTGCACTATTGAATCATATTCGTACGGTCTCAGCATCATGTGCTTCGACCTGTACTGAATAGTTACGCACTTTCAGTAAATGTTATAACAGCAACAGTATTGTATTTGCATTTATTATCTTATAAAATGATGATATCAGGGTCAAAAGGTCGTTCGTACCTGCCCGATAAATTTCTATATAACAACAAAGAAAGGAAATACACCTATGATTAAACACATTGTAATGTTCAAGTTAAAAGAAATTGCAGAAGGAAAGACGAAACAGGAAACCATCGTGGAAGCTAAGAAGCGCCTTTCCGTTTTTGAAGCTGAGATTCCTACTTTAAAAAAGCTTGTTGTTGCCATCAATGATGAAAAAGCTGCAGAAAGCAACTATGAACTGGCTTTAATCTGTGATTTTGATGATATCGAAGGCCTGAACGCTTATCAGATTCATCCTACCCACAAAGCCTTTGGCGCATTCATCACTCCGTTACGTGAAAGCCGCGCCTGCATCGATTACGAATATTAATTAAAGAATTCATAAGTAACTGATATGTAATGACCTCTTGTCAAGTGCAAATTAACAGAAATCACCACAAATATTATTTAATTGTTTCTGAAGGCACCCAGAAAGAGCCTCGGAGTATCAGTTCCCGGCCTTGGCCA
>Ga0129315_1001201_pt1 | contig 11508 bp, 12 predicted proteins | sample Cm827metagenome_FD_94432 | JGI IMG/M metagenome (GOLD analysis project Ga0129315, IMG submission 94432) | Eastern black-and-white colobus group fecal microbial communities from Wisconsin, USA - Cm827 metagenome | ecosystem: Host-associated > Mammals > Digestive system > Large intestine > Fecal...
AACGTCGCGAGCACGTTCAACGAGAAGCTCGAGATCACCGGCGTGATCCTCACCAAGCTCGACGGCGATACCCGCGGCGGCGCGGCGCTCTCCGTGCGCGCGGTGACGGGCAAGCCGATCAAGTTCGCCGGCACCGGCGAAAAGCTCGGGGACATCGAGCCGTTCCACCCCGACCGCATGGCCTCCCGCATCCTGGGCATGGGCGACGTGATGACGCTCATCGAAAAGGCGCAGGAGAACATCCAGATCGACGAGCAGGAGGCCGCCGGCCTGGCCCGCAAGATGAAGAATGCGGACCTGACGCTCGAGGACTTCCTTGCCCAGATGCAGCAGATCAAGAAGATGGGCCCGCTCTCCGGCATCCTCAAGATGCTGCCGGGCATGAGCAACATCGGCGACATCGACATCCCGGACGACGCGATGAACAAGCCCGAGGCGATCATCCGCTCGATGACCCCGCGGGAGCGCCGCCATCCGGAGATCCTCAACGCGAGCCGCCGCCGCCGCATCGCAGCGGGCAGCGGCACCACCGTGCAGGACGTCAACCAGCTCATCCGCCAGTTCGAGGAAGCGAAGAAGCAGATGAAGATGGTCATGAACCAGACGCGCGGCAAGCGGGGGCGCATGCGCTTCCCGATGGGCCGCTGACACAGCCGCCAGCAATCTTAACGATTGAGGGATATAAACATTTTTTCCTGAATTCAAGGAGGATACGATTATGGTCAAGATTCGTCTCAAGAGAATGGGCATGAAGAAGAAGCCGTTCTACCGCGTCGTCGTCGCCGACGAGCGCGCCAGCCGCGACGGCCGCTTTGTCGATGAGATCGGCTACTACAACCCGGTCGCCAACCCCGTCGAGCTGAAGATCGACGCCGAGAAGGCGCAGCAGTGGATCAAGAACGGCGCTCAGCCGACCGACACCGTCCGCGCGCTCCTCAAGAAGAGCGGCGCCATCGCCTGAGTCATCCCCTTCGCCGGGGCACACGGAAAGTCGAGGGCCGAGCAATGGAAGAACTGGTTCGCTATATCGCCTGCACGCTCGTGGATCATCCCGACCAGGTGCAGGTCAAGACCGTCGATGGTCCGGAGTCCGTGATCATCGAGCTGAGCGTTGGCCCGGAGGATATGGGCAAGGTGATCGGCAAACAGGGCCGCATTGCCAAAGCCATCCGCTCCGTGGTCAAAGCGGCGACAGCCCGCAATGAGAAGCCCGTTTTCGTGGAGATCCTGTGAGGAGCGCCGCGAAAGCGCATAACAGGTGCCGCGCAGCGATGCGCGGCTTCTATATATATCCCGCGAATGTGACAGAAAGGTGACATCCATGCAGGCCAAATATTTGCAGATCGGCGAGATCGTGAAGCCCCAGGGCATCCGCGGCGAGGTCAAGCTGCGCGCGATGACCAGCGACATGAGCCGCTACGCGCGGCTGGAAACCGTATATCTGATGGAGAACGGCGCGTATGTGCCGCGCAGGGTGATCCGCGGGCGCAGCTACGACGGCTTTGCGTTTTTGCAGCTGGAGGGCGTCAGCGACCGCAATCAGGCGGAGGCGCTGCGCGGGCGCGCGGTGTATGTGGACCGGGCGCACGCGGTGGAGCTTTCGGAGGACGAAAACTTCATCTGCGAGCTGGAAGGGCTGACGGCGGTCGATACGCAGGGGACGCGGATCGGCACACTGCGCGAGGTGCTCACGCTGAACAGTGTGTGCGATGTGTATGTGTTTGACACCGACCGTGGCGAGATGATGATTCCGGCGCTGCGGCGCGTGGTGCGCGAGGTGGACGTGGAGAAGGGGATCATCGTGCTCGATGAGGGCGTGCTGCCCGAGGTCGCCGTCTATGAGGATGAGCCCGCCGAGCGCGACGAATAAAACAAAAGCCGCTTGAAGCCGCGCGAAGCGAGGAAGGGGTCTGGGGACAATGTCCCCAGGCTAGGAGTATGGGGGATGAAATCTCCCATCGTTCCCCAATTCCCCACGCCATTTTCCCTGCTTCGGGAAGAAAACCGGCCTCAGATCCGTCTTATCAGACGGAGATGCTCTCCAAAGAAGAGGAGGAACCATGAAAAAACGGCTGATGATCGCGCTGATGCTGGCGCTGTGCTGCCTCGCCGCCTGCGCGGCGGGCCAGACGCTGCCCGGCGTGGAGGTCTTCTCCCCGGGCCTCGTCCGCCTGTGCGAAAAGACCGGGGACGGCGAACAGGTGCAGATGCAGGCGACCATGACCGCTGCGAACATCGCCTATGCGCGCGACCTCTCCGTGCTCAGCTCCATGCTCTCCGGAACGATGTTTGAGTATGCCGGCTGGGGCGGCTTCGCGCAGGGCGGCGACCGGCTCTCCATCGTCAAAAACGACGAGACGCTCCTTGACCTCGGGCTCGACCGGAGCGGGACGGATGCGGCGCTCACCCTGAATGGACAGGCGTTCGCCGTCAATCTCTCCGGCGCGCAATGCGCCTTGGGCACCGCTGATGCCCTCGCGGGCACGTCGATCCTCGAGCGCGTGCCGCTCGCATCCGTCTGCGCGTGGATCGAGGGGCTGTCCGTCGGGGACAGGCTCCCGTGCGGCTTTGCTGTCACGCAGGCGTTCGCCGTCGAGCACACGATGTCCGACGACGGCACGCGCCTGACCCGCATCGACATCTCCGGCAGCATCGCGCGCGAGGGCGAGGTGCCGTGGGTGATCGAGGGCTATCTGCGCCAGCCCGCGGGCCGCAGCCCCAAGGACACCTTTGAGCTGACCGCCGTGCAAAGCGAGGACAACACCCTCGAGCTCTCCTACAGCTCCCTGCGCCAGAGCGAGATCACCCGCAAGGACAAGGCCGGCACGGCCAGCGTGGATACGACGCTCAAGGCTGCCGGAAAGCTGGACGGCAGCAAGGTGACCAGCCGCCTCACTGTCTACCTGCGCAACGCGTGGACCGCCGACGGCGAAAGCCTGAACGAGAAGATCACCGTCAGCGCCACCCTCGGGCATACGGACAGCCGGCCCGGGCTGCGCATGCAGCGGCTGAACGACATCAGCGCCAAGCTGCACTTCGTCCTCGGCCTGACCACGCAGGAGGCCGGGGATGCGGTCATCGGCGTGAGCGACGACGCGACGCTCTCCATCGTGCTCGACGGGAACACGTTCCTCGACTGCGCGGCGGACATGACGCTCTCCGTCGGCGGACAGCCCGCGCAGGAGAGCGCCGAACCGGCGGAAACAGTCGCGCCGCAGGAGGAGCTCCGGGCGGCGGTGCAGGACGCCGTCGTCGCGCTCGCCCGCGGGCTGTACCCTACGCTGAGCGAGAGCGCAAAAAACAAGGCAGAATCGGGGCTGTGAGCCCCTGAAGAACACCGGACCATGCAGGAGGAATACCCATGAAGCTGAAACAACGATTGATCGCCCTGCTGACGGGCGCGGCGCTGCTGCTCACTCCCGCGGCCGCCTTCGCGGAGGGGGAGAGCTACACGATCCCCTCCGGCGAGGTGACGACCACCGCCGTCAGCGACGCGTATATCGGCGGCGAACAGATCAACGTGACCGCGGCCTTTGAGCTGGGCACGCTGCTCGACGGCGAAACGCTCGCCGCGCTGCTGGACACCGACGCCGCGACGGCCGACGAGAAGCTCGCCGCGCTCACCCGCCTGATCGACAAGTGCACGCTCGAGCTGTCCTTCTATGATGACTTCGGCACCGCGCGCGTCCATGGCGACCTGAAGCTGGACGGCACGTCCGTCCTCACCGCCACCGCGCTGATCGCCGAGGACGGCTCCGCGCAGATCATGACCAGCCTGACCGGCTCGCTCGTGCTGGCGCTGCCCGCAGGCACGTTCACCTCCGTGAGCATCGACCTGATGGGCCTGCTCTACGGCGATTTCGGCGGCGACACCGATGATTCTGTGCCCTTCACCGAGCTCCCGGCGAAGGAGCGCCTGCGCATCACGACCACCGACACGCTGGTGATGGTCGCGCAGCACCTGCTGGGCTGGGTCTCCGGCACGCAGATGGAGACGGGCGAGCTGTACACCTTCGACGACACCTACATCGACGCGACCGATACCCGCGACGCCGTCGCCCAGCGGATGATCGGCAAGATCAGCACCTACAGCTTCATGCGCCTGCTCAACAACATCGCGACCACGCTGCGCGACGATCAGGGCCTCTTCCAGCAGGCCATTGCCGATGTGCTGGCCGAGTACGGCGTGACCCGCTACCAGGTGCGCCAGGTTGTGGACAGCCTGCTGGTCAACGAGTACATCGACCCCGCGGAGGACTGGGTGCAGCCCTCCAGTGCCATCGCTGACGACGGCGCGCTGTGCGAGCTCGACGACATCGCATACTTCTTCAAGAAGCTGCACAAGAGCACGACGCGCATGATGGTCGACCACACCGATGAGACGATGTCCATGATCGTCAGCTACGACGATTACGGCGGCATGGTGGGCTTTGACGCGACGGTGCCCAAGATCAACGCCCAGTGGCCGTTCGAGGGTGACTTCACCTATTCCATCCGGACGGACGACAACTGGCAGCGCATCCACACCAGCCACGGCGAGCTGCAGGTCTACAACAACCAGCGCGTGGTCGGCGACCTGAGCCTGCAGTTTGGCGAGGATGTGGACGGCCTGAACGCCAACCACGCCGTCGGCCAGATCGACATCGTGGATCAGGACACCGGCTCCTCCACGGGCTTTGGCCTGGTGTCCAGCCTCGACTTCACAGCCTCCGGCGAGGAGGATGCGCGCACCGAGGGCTTTGAGGGCCGCGCGGCGCTGCAGCTGCGCACGGACGGCGAGGGCGTCGACGTGCTCAGCGGCTGCATGACGGGCGAGACGAAGGCGCAGGCCGACGGCTTCGGCATCGAGGCGGACGCGTCGGTGAGCGTGGCTGGCGCGGCGGACCTGACGGCTCACCTGACCATCGCCAACGCGGCGTACGAGGAGATCGCCTTCTCCGGCGGCGAGGCGATCGACCTGAGCAATCCGACCGAGGCGCAGACGCAGCGCGTGAAGGACGAAATCGTGAAGCAGGCAACGGCCCTGACGATCTCCTTCGCGACGAAGCTCGACGTGATCGGCGATCTGATGACGCTGCTCAAGTAAACCGGCATGATGCCGGCTGCATTACCGACCAAGTGATGGAAGTCCCGTTGCTTTGTGGTCGAGGCCGCAGCTTTGCAGAGGGACTTTCAGAGAAAAACCAAAGCGGGCTGTCGGGCCGGGCGGGAGACGTCCGGTGCGGCAGCCCTTTGTCCGGGGCGCCGGAGGCATATCTTCCACGGAGGACAGTATGGAACAAAGGATGACACAGGACGCGCCCTCCATGCCGGACGACCGCGAGGTGCTGGAGACGGCCATGGAGGCGGGGCACATCCTGCTGGAAAACGGCGCGGAGATCTTCCGCGTCGAGGAGACGATGGAGCGCATCGCCGCACACTTCGGCGTGGAGCGCAGGGAATTCTTCGTGCTCAGCAACGGCATCTTCACCACGGGCGACTGTCTGCCCGGCCAGAAGGGCGGACAGTATGCGCGCGTGCTGCATATTCCCGTACGCGGCGCGCAGCTCGACCGCGTGGTGGCGGTCAACCAGCTCTCCCGCGAGATCGAGGCGGGGCGCTATACGCTGGCGCAGGTGCGCGAGCGGCTTGAGGCCATCCGGCAGATGCCGGGCGAGCCGCCGCTGATGCAGGTGCTGGCTTCGGGCGTGGGCAGCGCGTGCTTCTGCGGGCTGTTTGGCGGCAGCGCGATGGACTGCGCGGCGGCGTTTGTCGCGGGCCTTCTGCTCTACATCTTCGTGCTGAGCGTCAGCGCGAAGCACATGACCAAAATCGTGGGCAACATCCTGGGCGGTGCGCTGGTGACGCTGGTGTGCATCATCTGCTACAGCCTCGGCTTCGGCGAGGACATCAACCACATGATCATCGGCTCGATCATCCCGCTTGTGCCGGGCGTGCCCTTCACCAACGGCATTCGGGACATCGCCGACGGCGACTACATCTCCGGCGCGGTGCGCCTGCTCGACGCCATGCTGGTGTTCCTGTGCGTGGCCATCGGCGTGGGCGTGATGTTCACGGTCTACCGGCGGCTGATGGGGGGTGTTCTGCTGTGATCACGCAGACCCTTCTTGCGGCGGTGGGCACGGCGGCGTTCGCGCTGCTGTTCGGCGTGCCGCGCCGGTACTTCCCGTTCTGTGCGGTTATCGGCGGCGCGGGCTGGCTGCTCTACGCGGCGCTGGTGCAGTATGCGGGCGCGACGCCCACGGAGGCGACGTTCTTCGCGACGGTGCTGGTCATCCTGCTCTCGCGCGCCTGCGCGGTGCTGGAGCGCTGCCCGGTGACGGTGTTCCTGATCTGCGGCATCTTCCCGCTGGTGCCCGGCGCGGGCATCTACTGGACGTCCTATTACCTGGTGACGGCGCAGATGCGCCTGGCGATGAGCAGCGGCTTTGCCGCGATGAAGGCGGCCATCGCCATCGTGCTGGGTATCGTGTTCGTGTTCGAGATTCCCAACGGCTTCTTCCGCGTACTGGCGGGGAAAAGGCCGTGAATAGAGAGACTGCCTGACAGGCGGATGAGGGTCCGGAGAGCGCTCCGGACCTTCATTTTCTTTTTCCGCAAACTTAACACGGGCGCGGCTGCGGATTTTACGCATGCCCGGTAGAATGAGCGTGTCCCGCAAGGGGCGGAGAAAAGCGAACATACCGACCGATTCCGACATGAAAAGGAGCGAATTGTCATGAATAAACTTGTGAAAGCTGCGCTGGCCGCCGTGCTGGCCGTCACCTGCATCGCCGCGACCGCGTGCGCCGAGTTCAACGCGGACAAGGGCATTGACGTCATCTCCCGCGAGGACGGCTCCGGCACCCGCGGCGCGTTCATCGAGCTGACCTGCGTGGAGCAGAAGATCGACGGCAAGAAGGTGGACATGACCACCGAGGACGCCCAGATCACCAACAGCACCGCCGTCATGCTCTCCGCCGTCGCCGGCGACGCGTACGCCATCGGCTACGTCTCCCTCGGCTCCCTGGGTGACAGCGTCAAGGCCGTGAAGGTCGCGGGTGTGGAGGCCACCGCCGCCAACGTCGCCGACGGCAGCTACGTGCTCGCCCGCCCGTTCAACATCGCCTACAAGGAGGACACCCTCTCCGAGCTGGGCCGCGACTTCATCGCCTATGTGATGAGCGCCGACGGCCAGGCGATCATCAACGCCAACGGCTACGTCGGCAGCGCGGATGCGCCCGCCTACGAGGGCGCCGCGCCCGAGGGCAAGCTGGTCGTCGCCGGCTCCTCCTCCGTCTCCCCGGTGATGGAGAAGCTGATCGAGGCGTACCTCGCCGTGAACGCGAACGCGAAGATCGAGCTGCAGACCTCTGATTCCACCACTGGCATGACCTCCGCCATCGACGGCACCTGCGACATCGGCATGGCGTCCCGCGAGCTCAAGGAGGAAGAGGCCGCCGTGCTGACCGGCACCGCCATCGCCATGGACGGCATCGCGGTCATCGTCAGCAACGAGAACCCGGTGGACGCGCTGGAGAAGGAGCAGATCGCCGCGATCTACACCGGCGAGGCGACCGTCTGGAACGAGATCGTCAAGTAAATCCCCTCTGAACCGTGAAGGAGGCTGCGCCCGGCTTGCAGCCTCCTTTTCCTCGATCTGTCTGATACGGGAGTCTGATTCATGGAAAAAAACACATCGCAGGCGCTTCGCACCCGGCTGCTCGCCATCCGGGAAAAGGGCATGGCCCTCGTGTTCCTGCTCGCCGCGCTGGTCTCCATCCTGTGCGTGGGGCTGATCTGCGTCTTCCTCTTCGCCAACGGGATTCCGGCCATGCGGGAGATCGGCGTGCTCGATTTCCTGCTGGGCAGGACGTGGAAGCCCGGCAACGACATCTACGGCATCTTCCCGATGATCATCGGCAGCGTTTATGTCACCGGAGGCGCGCTGCTGCTGGGCGTGCCCATCGCGCTGCTGACGGCGGTGTATCTCGCTTACTTCTGCCCGGATGGGCTGTATCGCTTGCTCAAGCCTGCGGTCGAGCTGCTCGCCGGCATCCCCTCGGTGGTCTACGGCTTTTTCGGCATCGTGGTGCTGGTGCCCTTCGTGCGCACAATCAGCGAGCCGCTGGACGGCAAGGGCAACTCCATCGCCACGGCCTCGATCCTGCTGGCGATCATGATCCTGCCGACAATCATCGGTGTGGTCGAGCCCGCGCTGCGGGCCGTGCCGCGCAGCTACTATGAGGGCGCGCTCGCCCTCGGCGCCACGCACGAGCGCAGCGTCTATACGGCGGTCGTGCCCGCGGCCGGCAGCGGCATCCTGGCAGGCATCGTGCTGGGCGTGGGCCGCGCCATGGGCGAGACGATGGCCGTCATCATGGTCGCGGGCAATCAGGCGCGCATGCCCAAGGGCGTCTTCCAGGGCATCCGCACGCTGACCGGCAACATCGTCATCGAGATGGGCTACGCGGCGGGCCTGCACAGGGAGGCGCTCATCGCCACGGGCGTGGTGCTGTTCGCCTTCATCCTGATCATCAATCTGGCCTTCTCGGCGCTCAAGAGGAGGGATGCGGCATGAGGTCATGGAAGCGGTGGCACCGCGACGCGCGAAGGCATCCGCTTTCGGCGCTCGTCTCGCTCATCACGCATCTGGCGGCGCTTTGCACGGTGCTGATTCTCGGCTTTCTCGTCGCCTACATCCTGATTAACGGCATCCCGAACCTGAAGCCGGCCCTGTTCTCGCTGACCTATACCTCCGAGAACCAGTCGATGCTCCCGGCGATTCTCAACACCTGCACGATGACGCTGCTCTCGCTGCTGCTGGCGGTGCCGGTGGGCGTGGGCGCCTCCATCTACCTGACGGAGTACGCGCCCCGCGGGAGCCGCCTGGTCGCACTCGTGCGGCTGACGACCGAGACACTCTCCGGCATCCCGTCGATCGTCTACGGCCTGTTCGGCATGCTGCTGTTTGGCAACGCGCTGCACCTGGGCTATTCGATGCTCTCCGGCGCGCTGACGCTGGCGATCATGATCCTCCCGCTGATCATGCGCACCACGGAGGAGGCGCTTTGCAGCGTGCCGGACATGTACCGCGAGGGCAGCTTTGGCCTGGGCGCGGGACGGCTGCGCACGACACTGTGCGTCGTGCTGCCCGCCGCGGTGCCGGGCATCCTCTCCGGCGTGATCCTGGGCGTGGGCCGCATCGTCGGCGAGACGGCGGCGCTCATGTACACCTCCGGCACGGTCGAGAAGGTCGCGGGGCTGATGGATTCGGGCATTACGCTCTCCGTGCACATGTACCGGCAGGCCTCCGAGGGCCTGTATACCGAGCAGGCCTACGCCACGGCCGTCGTGCTGCTGGCGCTGGTGCTGATGATCAACCTCCTGGCGAGCCGCCTCGCCGGGAAAATCACGAAAGGCAGGCAGGCATGAGCAATACATTTACCGTGAAGGACATGAACCTGTGGTATGGGGACTTCCACGCGCTCAAGGATGTGAGCCTCGACATCCCCAAAGGGCAGATCACCGCGCTCATCGGCCCCTCCGGCTGCGGAAAATCGACGTTTCTGCGCAGCCTCAACCGCATGAACGACCTGGTGCAGGGCTGCCGCATCACCGGCGACATCCGGCTGTGCGGCGAGAACATCTACGGCAGCATGGACGTGAACCTGCTGCGCAAGCGCGTGGGCATGGTCTTCCAGAAGCCGAACCCGTTCCCGATGAGCGTCTACGACAACATCGCCTACGGCCCGCGCACGCACGGCATCAGAAAGCGCGCGCAGCTCGACGAGATCGTCGAGCGCTCGCTGCGCGACGCCGCGATCTGGGACGAGGTCAAGGACAGGCTGAACAGGAGCGCGCTGGGCCTTTCCGGCGGCCAGCAGCAGCGCCTGTGCATCGCCCGGGCGCTGGCCGCGCAGCCGGAGGTCATCCTGATGGACGAACCGACCAGTGCGCTCGACCCGATCTCCACCGGGCGCATTGAGGATCTGGCGCTCGACCTCAAGAACGACTACACGATCGTGATGGTCACGCACAACATGCAGCAGGCCGCGCGCATCTCCGACAGGACGGTGTTTTTCCTGCTCGGGGAGGTCATCGAGAGCGGGGAGACGGAGCAGATCTTTTCGCTGCCGAAGGATTCGCGCACCGAGGCCTACGTCACAGGACGGTTTGGCTGAGCACAGGGAGGGAATGCTATGACGCGCAAGTATTACGACGAGCAGCTGGACGCGCTGCACGCGGAGCTGATCAACATGGGGCAGATGATCAGCGGGGCCATCGGCAAGGCGGTCGCTGCACTGCTGAGCCGGGACACGGCAAGAGCCCGCGAGGTCATCGCCTACGACGACGAGGTTGACCGGCAGGAGCGGGCGGTGGAGACGATGTGCTACAAGCTGCTCCTGTCCCAGCAGCCCGTGGCCGGGGACCTTCGACGGGTGTCCTCCGCGCTCAAGATCATCACGGACATGGAGCGCATCGGCGACCACGCGGCGGACATCTCCGAGCTGACGCTGATGCTCGACGCGCTGCCGCGCATGAGCAACGCGCACCTGCGGGAGATGGCCGCGCAGACGACGGAGATGCTGCTGCACAGCCTGGAGGCGTATGTGGAGCAGGACATGGACAAGGCGCACGCGGTCATCGCACAGGATGACGCGGTGGATGCGCTGTTTGTCGCGGTCAAGCGCGACCTGGTCGAGGCCATCCGCGTCGATCCGCAGGCGGGCGAGGCCGCCGCGGACCTGCTCATGGCCGCCAAATACTTCGAGCGCATCGGCGACCACGCGACGAACATCGCCGAGTGGGCGGTCTTTGCGCACACCGGACATCACGCGCAGGCCTGACCGGATTTAACAGGGACTTTACACAGGCTTCTTTGCGGCTTAACAACCGCTTGCTAAGATGCTTGCCGGACGCTATAATAGAAAAGGGTAAAGGAAGAAAACTCGCATGGATTTATTTGACCTGCTTGATATGGTCTGCGGGCTGGCCCTGTTCCTCTACGGCATGCATGTGATGGGCGAGGGGCTCTCCCGCGCCTCGGGCGGCAAGCTGGAGAACATCCTGGAACAGCTGACCAACAGCCGCATCCGGGCCGTGCTGCTGGGCGCGGCGGTGACGGCGGTGATCCAGTCCTCCTCCGCGACGACGGTCATGGTGGTCGGCTTCGTCAACTCCGGCATCATGAAGCTCTCCCAGGCCGTGGGCGTGATCATGGGTGCAAACATCGGCACCACGATCACCAGCTGGATTCTCTCGCTCACCGGCATCCAGAGCGGCAACCTGCTCGTGCAGCTGTGCAAGCCCTCGTCGTTTACGCCCGTGCTGGCGATCGTCGGCGTGAGCTTCATCCTCTTCACCAAGAACGACAAAAAGCACAACATCGGCACCGTGCTCGTCGGCTTCACCGTGCTGATGACCGGCATGGAGATGATGAGCGCCGCGGTCAAGCCGCTGGCGGACGTGCCGGAGTTCACGAACATCCTGCTGATGTTCCGCAGCCCCGTGCTGGGCATGCTCGCA
>Ga0129315_1001202_pt1 | contig 11500 bp, 11 predicted proteins | sample Cm827metagenome_FD_94432 | JGI IMG/M metagenome (GOLD analysis project Ga0129315, IMG submission 94432) | Eastern black-and-white colobus group fecal microbial communities from Wisconsin, USA - Cm827 metagenome | ecosystem: Host-associated > Mammals > Digestive system > Large intestine > Fecal...
CAGGCGGGCATACTGCTCTGTGCTGCTGGTGTTCGATGTGTAAACAATGGCCTGAATCATATGCTTTCCTCCTCATTCCTCTGGCGGCTGCTTGCTGAAGAGCCGGTAGAACAGCCGCACATGTTTTTCCAGCGTGTCCATGATCTCCTGCTCCCTGTCCGGGTGGCGGTCACATTCCCCCAGCAGGAGCAGAATCGGCGCATCGTACATCAGCGCGAGCTGCTCCGGGTCCTCGCTGCGCATCACGCCTGCCGCGATCATCCGCCGGAACAGCCCCTCATGGTACTGCTGAATCTGCGCCACATACCGCTGGGAATACAGCGCCGACAGCTCCGGCGAGCGGAACTGCTCGATGGTCATCATCCGCCTGAGCTGGCTGACGAATTCGTCGTGGAGGGAGTATGCGATCAGCGAGCGCACCTTCTCCACCAGCGCATCCGCGGTGATGGCGCGGAACACCGCCAGATCCTGACCGGCATCCCCCAGATGGACGGAAATGGAATCCGTGAATTCCCCGTACCGCCTTGCCGTTTCCTCAAAAATCGCGTCAAAGATGTCCTGCTTGCCCTTGTAGTGCTTGTACAGGGACGGCGCCCTGATGCCCACGGCGTCCGCAATCTGCTCGACACTCACGGCGTCGTATCCCTTCTGCGAAAACAGGCGAAGGGCTTCCAGCAGGATTTTCTGTTTGGTATGGATGGAAATCCGCCTCCTTTGCTCCGCTAATAAATATTAGCCATTATATGCTAATGTTCGTTAGCTGTCAAGCGGGTTTTCTCACAGATCAGCAAACCGGCATCGACTTTCCCCTGCCGATGTGCTATGATAGGGCGGATGAAGGAGGTGCTTGCGATGCCAAAAATCCTCTTGCTGGAGGATGACGCCGCCCTGGGCAGCGGGATTCAGCTGGCGCTGCAGGGGCAGGAGGTGCAGATCACCCTCTGCTCCACGCTGGAGCAGGCGCGCGGCGTGCTGAACCGGCAGACGTTCGATCTGCTGATTCTGGATGTCAATCTCCCGGACGGCAGCGGGCTGGAGCTGCTTGCGCAGCTTCGCGGGAGCGGGGACGTGCCGGTGATTCTGCTCACCGCCAACGATATGGAAATGGACATCGTCACGGGGCTGGAATCCGGCGCGGACGATTATATCACCAAGCCCTTCTCGCTGGCTGTGCTCCGGGCCCGGGTCAACGCCCAGCTGCGGCGGGGCGCGCACCCGCGCACCTCGTGCGTGGAGATCGACGCGTTCCGCTTCGACTTTGACCGGATGGATTTCCGAAAGGCAGGTCGGCCGGTCGAGCTGAGCAAAACCGAGCAGAAGCTGCTGCGGCTGCTGATTGAGAACCGGGGCCGGACGCTGCCCCGCGCGATGCTGGTCGACCGCATCTGGACGGACGGCGCGGAGTTTGTGGAGGAAAACGCGCTGTCCGTGACGGTCAAGCGGCTGCGCGGCAAGCTGGAGGACAACCCCTCCGCGCCAAAGTACCTGAAGACGGTCTACGGCATCGGCTATACATGGGCGGTGATGTAAGTGGCTGTTTGGGGATACATGATCGTGGCGGCGGCCTGTCTGCTGGCGCTTGGCGCGGTATACGGGCAGCGCCGCCGTACCCGCCGGATGCTGGAAACCGTGAACCGGATGCTCGATGCCGCCATGCAGGGGGACTTTACGGAGGACAGCTTTGACGAAACCCTGCTTTCGGCGCTGGAAAGCAAGCTGGCACACTATCTCGCCGCGTCCACGACCTCCGCGCGGCAGGTCGCCGCAGAAAAGGAAAAGCTCAAGTCCCTCATCGGGGACATCTCGCACCAGACGAAGACGCCCATGGCCAACATCCTGCTCTACACGCAGCTGCTCATGGAGCAGCCGGGCAACGCGGCGTGCCTGCAGGCGCTGGACGCGCAGACCCGGAAGCTGAACAGCCTCATCGACGCGCTGGTCAAGACCTCCCGGCTGGAATCAGGGGTCATCGCCCTGCAGCCGGTCCCGGGAAGGCTGCATGCCCTGCTGGAATCCGCCGCGGCGCAGGTCATGCCCAGGGCGATCGACAAGGGCATCTCGATCACCGTCGAGGACGCAGATGCAGACGCCGTCTTTGACCCCAAGTGGACGCAGGAAGCCGTCTACAACCTGGTGGACAACGCGGTCAAGTACACCGCCCCCGGCGGCAGGGTCGTCCTCTCCGCCGCGGTGTATCCGATGTTTTCGGCCCTGCATGTCCGCGACAGCGGGCCGGGCATTGCCGAGGAGGAGCAGCCCCGAATCTTCCAGCGGTTCTACCGCGGGGCGGCACATCGCTCGGAGGAGGGTGTGGGCATCGGGCTGTATCTGGTTCGAAGTATTGCCGAGGGTCAGGGCGGCTATGTGAAGGTCGCCTCGCACGAGGGCAAGGGCAGCACCTTCTCCCTGTACCTGCCCAGAAAGTAGAAATCTTTCAAAACTGAAAGATTCCGGACAGAATGTGGAAAGAATCCCGTGGTAAAGTCTGTCGTGTCAGCATCACACAGACTTTTTTGATTTGGAGGCATGGTATGAGCATTCTGACAACGAGGGAGCTGCGCAAGATCTACGGCTCCGGCGATACCGAGGTGCGGGCGCTGGACGGGGTGAACCTGTCCGTGGAGAGCGGGGAATTTGTCGCCATCGTGGGCACCTCCGGCTCCGGCAAATCCACGCTGCTGCACATGCTGGGCGGCCTCGACCGCCCCACCGGCGGCAGCGTCACGGTCGACGGCAAGGAGATTTTTGCCCTGAAGGATGAGGAGCTGACGATCTTCCGCAGAAGGAAGATCGGCTTCGTGTTCCAGAGCTACAATCTGGTGCCGGTGCTCAGCGTCTACGAGAACATCGTGCTGCCTATCCAGCTGGACGGCAGGGCGGTGGATGAGGCGTTCATCCGGCAGATTGTCATGACGCTGGGGCTTCAGGATCGGCTCAACGCCCTGCCCGGCCAGCTTTCCGGCGGTCAGCAGCAGCGCGTGGCCATCGCCCGTGCGCTGGCAGCCGCGCCGGCGATCATTCTGGCCGACGAGCCCACGGGCAATCTGGATTCCGTCACCAGCCAGGACGTGCTCGGCCTGCTCAAGGTCACCAGCCAGAAGTTCGCCCAGACCATCGTCATGATCACCCACAACGAGGAAATTGCGCAGATGGCGGACCGCATCATCCGCATTGAGGATGGGCGCATCGTGACCCGGGGGTGAGCGGCATGAAGGTGAATAACCGCGGCTGTATCCGCCGCCTGAGCTTCAAAACGCTGGTCGCCTCGCGCAGGCGCAACGTCCTTGCCGTCCTCGCCATCGCACTGACGACGCTTCTGTTTACCTCTCTGTTCACCATCGTCCTGTCCATCAACGCAACCAACCAGAACTATCAGTTCCGCAGCGTGGGCAGCTGTGCCCACGGCGCCTTCAAGGATGTGGACGACGACCAGATCAGGGCCCTTTCCGCCCATCCCAAGGTCAGGGCGGTGGGCAGACGCACGGTTATCGGTATCTGCACCGGCGGCGCCTTCGAAAAGGACTACGGCGAGGTCAGCTTCATGGATGACAACAATGCCCGATGGAGCTTCGCCATGCCGGACGTCGGCCGAACGCCGCAGGGCGGGAACGAGATTGCCATGGACACCAGGGCGCTGGAGCTGCTGGGCGTCGCGCCGGAGCTCGGCGCGCAGGTGGAGCTGACCTACACCCTCGCCGATAAGGAGCAGATGGGCCGTGACATGACCGACACCTTCACGCTGGTGGGCTGGTGGGACTATGACGAGCTGCTGCAGGTCTACTTTCTCAATGTCTCCGAGGAATACATGGGACAGATCGAGGCCATGGCCATGGCGGAGGGCATGCATGCCTTCCGTACCGATCTGAGCGTCATGCTGAGCAGCTCCCTTGACATCGAGGACACGCTGACTAAAATCGGCGGGGACTGCGGCTACAGCGTCGGCGACGGGGCGGGCCAGCTGCGCATCGGCGTCAACTGGGGCTACACCGCCGCGCAGCTGGCGGGCGCCATGGACGCCGGGAACCTCCTCGCTGTCGCCGCCGTGCTGATCCTCATCGCCTTCACCGGCTATCTGGTCATCTACAACATCTTCCAGATCTCCGTGGCGGGCGACATCCGCTTTTACGGCCTGCTCAAGACCATCGGCGTGACCCCGCGCCAGCTTCGCGCCATCATCCGCCAGCAGGCGCTGATGCTCAGCGCCATCGGCATCCCGATCGGGCTGCTGCTGGGGCGCATCGTGGGCATGTGCCTCGTTCCGCTGACGCTGTCCACGTCAAGCATCGGCGGCCGGTATACGACCATCAGCCATTCTCCGTGGGTATATCTGGGCTCCGCGGCGTTCGCGCTGGCGACGGTGCTGCTCTCCTGCGCCCGCCCCGGCAGGATCGCGGGCCGCGTATCCCCCGTGGAGGCTGTGCGGTACACGGAGGCGCAGCAGACCGGACAAAAGGCCCGGGCCTCCCGGAGGGTCACGCCCTTCTCCATGGCCGGGGCGAACCTCGGCAGAAGCAGAAAAAAGACCGTGCTGGTGGTGGCCTCCCTGTCCCTGGCGGTGGTGCTGCTGAATCTGCTGGTCACCTTTGTCACCGGCTTTGATATGGACAAATACCTGAGCCAGAGAAGCTGCGCGGATTTTGTCGTCAGCACGCCGGATTACTTCCGCTATCGCGGCTTTACCCTGACGCAGGAGGACATTCGCCCGGTGAAGGAGCACACGGAGCAGTCGCTCGGCGGCTTCATCTACGGGACCGGTCTGGTGCAGATGTACCTGCCGGAGGCGTACTGGCGGGAGGAGGTCGAGCACTATCTCCGGGATCAGGATGCGGATGAGCTGCTGAGCAACTCCCGGCGGGACGGGGAGAAGATCGCCCTGTATTCGCAGGTGGAGGGGCTGGATGCGGCCCTCGTCTCCAAGCTCAAGGTGCTGGACGGAGACGTCGCCCCGCTGACCCAGCCGAACAGCCATGCGATTGCGATTGAAGTCAGTCTGGACGACTTTGGCAATGTGGTGGGTCCTGAGAATTATCCCGCCGTGGGGGAGCAGGTCCGGGTCACCTACGGGCTGAATGAAACCGAGCATGATGTGGTTTACACCGTCTGTGCCTGGGTGGAGATCCCCTACGACATGGGCAGCCGGTTCTATGCCATGGGCTATCAGGCGGTGCTGGGCGCTGACGCGCTGCGCCGGGACGCCGGAGCGGAAAATGTGCTGCCGATGTGCTATGTGTTCGATACTCCCGATCCGGAGGCCGAGGCAGCGGCGGAAGAGTTCCTCTCTGCGCTCGCCGCACAGGAGGGCTCTCCGCTGATGTACGAGAGCAAGGCCACCCATCGGGCCCGTTTCCGGGAGGTTCAGATGACCTTTATGATGCTGGGCGGGCTGCTGTGCGCGATCATCGGTATCGTCGGCGTGCTCAATTTCTTCAACGCCATGATGACCTCCATCCTGTCGCGGCGGCGGGAGTTCGCCGTGCTGCAGGCCGTGGGCATGACCGGGCGTCAATTGAAGGCGATGCTCGTTGGGGAGGGACTGCTCTACACGCTCGGCTCCGGGCTGGTCTCCGGACTTCTTTCCGCGGCCATCAATCCGCTGGCGGGCAGGCTGCTTGAAAATGCCTACTGGTTCTACCGGTACCATTACACCATCACGCCGGTGCTGCTGCTCGTGCCCGTATTCTCCCTGCTGGGCTACGCCATTCCGGCGGTCATGTACCGTCAGGCGCAAAAGCAGAGCGTGGTGGAGCGGCTCAGGGAGGCGGACGCCTGAGAGGTCTTCCTCCCTTCCCCGCAGGCTCAAGCGCGAGCACCTATAAAATGGACACATCCCGCTGCAAAATTCCCCTATATGCAGCGGGCTTTTTCCTGTACAATACAGGGGAAGGCCGGGGGAAAAGGCTTCTGCAGGCGTTTGACATTGCGACAACGCAGGACTGCCGGAGATGGCCAGTCGGCTGCTGATCACAGCCGCGCATTGACCGGCTGAGGAGGATGCTGCATGAAGGATCGTTTTGAGGTGCTGTACAAAGAGGTTCACGCCGCAGGGCTGGAGAAGAGAATCATCTATGTCGACAGGGAAACCGGCGTGAACTATCTGTATCTGCAGGTCGGCTATGGGGGCGGACTGACACCGCTGCTTGATGCCGACGGAAAGCCGGTTGTGACCGGGCAGGCGCCGGACGGAGGCGAGGACTTTGAGAAGGGATAAGCCCCGCAGGCGCGAAATCCTGCTGCTGCGCAGGGAGAAAACGACATGAAGAAGCTGCGCGTGCTGCTGGTGGATGACGAAATCATGATCCGCGAGGGCTTCAAACGCTCTTTGACTGGGAGGCCCACGACTGCGAGGTGGCGGGCGAGGCCGGAGACGGCGTGGAGGCGCTGGCGAGAATCGCCGCCTGCGCCCGTCAGAAGAGAACGAATCGGGATGTTGAAAAGAGGTTCCAGGCATGGGTATTTCCTTAAGGCCGATTGATGAAAGCAATTTTCTGGATGTGTTCAACTTGAAGCTGGGCGAAGGACAGGATCGCTATGTATCCCACCCGATTCGCAGCCTCGCACAGGCCTATGTTTACCGGGCACAGTGTCAGCCTTTCGCAATTTTTGATGCTGAAGGGGTTGTTGGGTATGTGATGGTCATTTATGACGATGATATACCGGAATATGATATATGGCATATGATGATTGATGTTGCTCAGCAGGGAAAAGGATATGGGAAGGCGGCGCTCGGGCTCGTCCTTGACTACATCAGGCAAAAGCCGTTTGGCAATTCGGGCAGAGTTGCGTTGACCTGCAATAAAGACAACGCCAATGCGCTGGCGCTGTATACACAGATGGGATTTGAATGGACCGGCACGGAGGATGAGGATGAAGTGGAGCTTGCGTTGACGATGGAGTGAGCCATGTCTGCACGGAGAACCTTGCCTGCGTGCAGCGGTGGACCGGGGAGGGATAGGAATGGACTGTATGTTGAGGAAATGGCGTCTGTCTGACGCAAAGGATCTGGCGGCGGCGCTCAGCAACGAAAGGATTCTGCGCAATCTTCGGGACGGGCTTCCCTTCCCCTATACGGAGCAGGATGCGCATGACTATATTGCAAAAATGCTCTCGTCAGATGAAAACAGCACCTTTGCCTATGCCATCACTGTGGACGGCCGGGTGGTGGGCAGCATCGGTGCCTTCCGGCAGAGCAATATCCATCGCCAGACGGCGGAGCTGGGCTACTATCTGGCACAGGCATACTGGGGACGGGGCATCATGACGAGCGCCATCCGGCAGCTCTGCCGGATCCTCTTTGACACAACCGACATCCTGCGCATCTATGCCGAGCCGTTTGCCTACAACACAGGCTCCCGGCGCGCACTGGAGAAGGCCGGGTTCCGATACGAGGGGACAATGAAGAACAATGCCGTGAAAAACGGCAAGGTGGTGGATATGGCGCTGTACAGCCTGACCCGGAACCCGGAGCCCTACCCTGTCCGCCGTCTGGATGAGCAGGAAATCCGGGACGCATGCAGGCTGATGTGGGCGGTCTTTTTGCAGTTTGAAGCGCCGGAGTATCCGCAGGAGGGCATCGAATCTTTCAGGGCAAGCCTGGAGGACCGGGAGCGGCTTCGCAGCATGGCCTTCTACGGCGCCTTCGACGGCGACAGGCTTGTGGGAACGCTCTGCATGCGGGAGCCGCAGCACATCGGCGGCTTTTTCGTGGATGCCAGGTATCAGCGCCGGGGGATTGGCCGGCGGCTGTTTGACGCCATGCGCCGCGACTATGCCCGTCAGGCGTTCACCGTCCATGCCTCGCCCTGCGCGGTGGAGGTCTACCGGCACCTGGGGTTCACCCCGACCGGCGGAGAGCAGACCGTGAATGGTCTGCGGTTTACGCCCATGCGGTACGGAGCGGGAGAAAACGGCTGACAGGAACGCCTGAGGGGGCGCAACACGGCATCCTTTCGGGCACCTTTGCCACGATTTTTAACGAAAAGCGCGCAGAACTGTCCGCCTTTCTTGGTGGAAGGCCGGATGGGTTCGTGCTATTATGATGTTCAAATCGATAGCAAAGGTGGAACGAATATGAGAAAAACATACGTTGACAACATCAGGTGGATGACGGTCGTCCTCGTCGTGATGTACCATGTGCTCTATATGTTCAACGGCGTGGGAATCGGCGGCGCAATCGGGCCCTTGATGCCGGTTCAGGTCCAGGATGCCTTTCTGTATGCCGTCTATCCCTGGTTTATGCTGCTGCTGTTTGTCGTCTCCGGCATGAGCGCGAGGCTTTATCTCAATCAGCATTCGGGAAGGGAGTTCCTGAAAAGCAGGACGACGAAGCTGCTGGTTCCGTCCACGATTGGCCTGTTTGTCTTTTTCTGGATTGCGGGCTATTACAACATGAGGATCGGCGGGGCGTTTGAAAGCATGTCCGCCGTACCCGGGCCGGTTCTGTTTGTCATCATGGCATTCAGCGGCATCGGTCCCCTGTGGTACATCCAGCTGCTCTGGGTATTCTCCGTGCTTCTGCTGGTTGTCCGCAGGGTCGGGAAGGACAGGCTCTACAGGCTGTGCGAGAAGGCGAACCTTCCCATTTTGCTCTGTCTGACCCCGGTGATCTGGGGCGCGGCTCAGCTCCTCAACACGCCGGTGATCGTCGTATACCGCTTCGGCATCTACGGTGCGGGATTCTTTCTGGGGTACCTGATCTTTTCCCACGATGCCGTGATGGACAGGCTGGAAAAAGGGTGGCTTCCCCTCTCCATAGCGGCGCTGGGCCTCGGCGTCGGCTTTGTGACCGTCTATTGGGGCGAGCCCTATGCAGAGCACCGGGTGCTGGATACGTTTCTGTGCAACGTCTACGCCTGGATCGCCACGCTGGCGGTGCTCGCGGTCATGAAGAAGTGGAGCAATTTCCAAAACGCGTTCTCCCGCCTGATGAGCCGGAAGGCCTGGGGGCTGTACCTGTTCCACTATCCGCCCCTCGCAGCCTGCGCGTGGTATCTGCATCGTTGCACGGCGCTGCCGCCCGTGACGATGTACCTGCTGGTGGGCGCAGCCGCCTTTGCCGGAGCGCTCGTCCTCTACGAGATCATTCGCCGCATCCCGGTTTTGAGATGGTGCATCTGCGGCATGGGAGGAGGAAAATGATGTTTGCGGAGAATCTGGTGGCGCTCAGGAAGGTTCACGCGATGTCCCAGGAGGAGCTGGCCGAGAGAATCGGCGTTTCCAGACAGACCCTCTCCAAGTATGAGACGGGCGAATCCCTGCCGGATATTGAGAAATGCAAGGCGCTGGCGGATGTGTTCGGCATCACGGTGGACGACCTGATCTGTTATGAGAAATCCGCCGGAATGGGGCTTGGCATACCGCCCAAGGGCAAACATGTCTTTGGGTTGGTCAGGGTGGGCGAAAAAGGGCAGATCGTGATTCCGGCCAAGGCGAGAACGGTTTTCCATATCAAGCCGGGGGATAACCTGATCGTGATCGGGGACGAGAGCCAGGGAATTGCGTTGATCAGGGAGGAAAACCTGCTGGAGCTGCTCCATCTTGCCGGGAGCAGGGATTGACCGTCACTTGAAGCCCGGAGACGATACATCGGATACAATCCTCTGCAAACCGCGCCTGTCCGTCCGGCGCGGTTTTCTGTATGATAGGAGCGTCACCTGAATCATGGATGAAAGCACGGAGGAAACCAGATCCCCGCCGGTCCTGAACCGGACAGAGGGAGGGGACGATTACAGGGCGGACATCCTGCGCCTGAGACAAAGCATGGGATGTGTGCCAGTGAAAAGCCGTACGAGGTCATTCGGCTGCCGGGGCTCGGAAAAGGGAAAGCGACGCCTGACGCATCCCTTCCCCCGACCCTCAAAAATGATTGAACAAAATCCGAAAAAACCTCTTGACCCTGACGCTGCGTCATCGTGTATCCTGTGCCCGTGCTCAAACAAAGAGAAACCGCAGGGAGGTTTTTTACGATGAAGATCACAGCTATCCGTTCCGACCGCATTTATCGCAGCATGATGAGCGCGGCGCCGGAGGAAAAAGACAATCTGTATCGGGACGCGCTGATGGGGCCCTTCGAATTCAAATGGGTGTGCGTCGGCGCCCCGCTGAGGGCCAAAACCGCAGGCGGCTATGACGTGGTGTCCGCTGCCGCGATGAGCGGCTATGATGTCCCGGCGCAGATCACGCAGGAGCGCCGGGAGGAGATCGAGAGAATCAGCAGCGACGCGTTCTGGGCGGACTGCGAGCGCAGCATCCGCAGCACGCTCGAGGGCTTTGAGCAGCACGGCATTACCCTGCCGAAGCAGGAGTATGTGTTCACGGTTCTGCTGAGCGATCCGAACAGCCCCATGACTGCGATGGCCGGCGATTATTGCGGCGACGGCGGGATACCCGGCTATATCATCGGCTCGATTGTGCCGAATGAGCGGTCGCTCGCGCTGCTGCCCGTGGCGCTGGCGCATGAGACGAATCACAATGTCCGCTGGCAGTTCATGCAGTGGAGCAATCAGATCACCCTGGCGGACATGATCGTCTCGGAGGGGCTGGCGGAAACCTTTGCCGCCAACATGTTCGGCGAGGACAAGGTTGGCAGGTGGGTCCGGAAGACGTCGCCACAGACGCTGCGGGACGTCGTCAAGCCGCTCATCCGGGACCATCTCGGGACAAGCGATTTTGCGGCGCTTTCCTCGTATCTCTATGGCGATGCCATCATGGCGCTGCGCGGCGGCCAGCCCATCGGGATGCCGTATTGTGGCGGCTATGCCTGCGGATATGCGCTGATCGGGCACTACCTCCGGAAGACCGGCGCGTCGATCTATGAGGCGACGATCACGCCGACCGGGGAAATCCTCAGGCAGACGGAGGATTTCTGGGCGTGAAGGACAGCCGCGCATGCGGTGAATCCTGCGCCGGGGGACGACGGCGTTCCGGCAGCAGTGCACCCGTTTGACTGGCTCTGCAGGACTGAGGGGGTCGGAGCCTGCCGCCGCCGGTGTCGGAAAGAGGCGAGCGGAGCCGCATTCACAACAGGCCGCTTCCGTTTTCCCGCAATCACACAGAGCCTCATGCCCGGCTATGCGCCGGGCTCTTTTTTGTCCGCGATCAAGGTCAAAGAAGGTCCATAAAGACGTTATAATTGAAATAATCCGAAACTCTTGCAATTTACGGGCGGATGGGCATATCATGACAGGGCGGAGACAAAACCGGTACGAAACGGAGGAATACGCATGACCGGACTCTTTCAAAACCTCGCGGGACTGACTTGGCAGATGATCGTGATGTGGGCCATCGGCGGCGCGATGATCTGGCTGGCGATTGGCAGGGGCATGGAGCCGACGCTCCTGCTGCCGATGGGCTTTGGCTGCATCCTGTGCAACCTGCCAGACTCCGGCGCGGCGGAGGTGCTCGAGACGCTCTTTCGGGCGGGCATCGCCAACGAGCTGTTCCCGCTGCTGCTGTTCATCGGCATCGGCGCGATGATCGACTTCGGCCCGCTGCTCGCCGACCC
>Ga0129315_1001203_pt1 | contig 11492 bp, 13 predicted proteins | sample Cm827metagenome_FD_94432 | JGI IMG/M metagenome (GOLD analysis project Ga0129315, IMG submission 94432) | Eastern black-and-white colobus group fecal microbial communities from Wisconsin, USA - Cm827 metagenome | ecosystem: Host-associated > Mammals > Digestive system > Large intestine > Fecal...
GAGCACAAGCGGACGGATTGGTTTGTCCGGCATGTTTATGAAAAGGCAGGTTTTTTCACACCGCCCTATGAGACGGCTTCCGGCCTGAAAGCACGGCTGGATGGAATGTATGCGGATGTGGACATGGGAAACCTGAAAAGCATGGCATGGTTTGCCTGCCGAAAAGCGGGTTAAATCTGAGATGGTCTCATGCACGCAAGAAAGAACAAGGAGGGAGGCAATCAGATGAGGGACAACGAGCTTCTATTCGACCTCAAAAGCCATGTGCTGTATTCAAAGCCTTGCAAGAAAGAAATCCTGGCGAAAATCGCCCTGCACTATCCGGAAGCAGAGCGGGAGACAGTATGGGAAAAGGTACAGCGGCAGTACGCGGTCTATCTCTCCGACTGGCGCACCGACTTGGGCGGCAAAAAGAACTTCCACAACGGCGTAGGCGGCACCTACGACTGCATCGCCATCATGAGCTATTATGTGGTCTGCAAAGCAGTTACTTCGTTCCGTGAAATCGAAGAGATGGAGGAAAATCTGATTCTTCCGACTTTCCGCAAGCTGAAATTTGTGGACTGCAACAAGCCGTTCTGGAGGAAGCTGATGTACAAGGCGTTTGTTCGTGCGAAAAGCGGCTGCGACAAATGGCACGATTACGAGATGTCGGTTGCGCCTTATGAAACCGACAAGCCTATTTATTATGAATTTACGGCGTGCCCGGCAGCGGAGTTCGCTATCAAGCACGGTCTTACGGATATTATGCCCGCCCTGTGTAATGTGGACTTTGCGTCCATGGAACTGCTCCATGCCAAGCTGGTGCGGACGACCACCTGCGTGGACGGCTGCCGATGCGACTACACCATCTGCGGCGATCAAGACCCGTATGGTAAGGAGCATCCCGAATACCGAGACGAAAAAGGATACAGGAGGAACAAGTAATGCTTTTACAAACGGTTTTGGAAGGTCTGGGGCTGGGGATTCTGCTGATTATCATCTGTGCCGTGGGTATCCGCAAGGGCGCGGTGGGCATGGTGCATCTTTACAGCCAGGAGGTGCAGGAGCGGTGCGTAACGCTAGGACTTACAACACACGCGAAAATCAAGCGAAATGCTTTGATTTTCAAAGCTGTCTGCGTCCCCGGATACATCGCCTATGTGCTGGTCTGCGTCTATGCGCTCAACGGCGCAAAGGGCTTCGTTCAGGGCTTCTGGCAGCTGCTCGTCATCTTATCCGTTATGAATCTCATTGACCGCTTTTTGGTTGATGGCTATTGGGTGGGGCACACGAACGCATGGACGATTCCCGGAACAGAAGATCTGAAGCCCTACATTACTGCAAAAGACAAGCAGAAAAAGTGGCTTTTCGGCACGGTGGGCATGGCAGTCATAGCGGCGGTACTTGCGGGAATTATGATGTTTCTTATGGAAAGCTGAGGCGATATCAATGATGTTTCAAACTTATGGCAACAGGAATCATCCTGCGGTGCTGTTCTTTCATGCTATGGGCGTGACAGGAGCGAGCAGCGAACCGGTTGCGAAATATTTACAGGATCGGTATTTCTGTCTTCTGCCTACCTCCACGGTGTACTGCAAAGGGCAGAAATATGTCAGCAAGGCGGACGAGGTTCGTCAGGTGGAAGAATACCTGAAATCGCAGGGGGTGGAACGCCTTGAACTGGTTGTGGCTTCCTCAATCGGTGCCGACCTTGCCATGGCGTTTTTGACAGGCACGAAGCTGCCCATCGGACATGTTTTCTTTGACGGCGGGCAGTTTGCGCAAATCGGAAAAGGTACGCGCCGCGTTATGACGCCGTTTTTGTATTTCGCTATCAAGAGCCTGTATTGGTCAAAGGGCGGCACACTGAAAAAGATTTTGTGGTGTGACGATGACTCCATAAAGCCGTATTTTATAGCCGCAGGCGAAAATCTGACCTATACAAATCTGCGGCGGCAGATTTTGGACAGCTTGGAGGATAAGCCCTTTCCGTACCTTGCCAAAGAACTGCAAAAGCATATGTATTTCGAGTTTGGCAGCATAGAAGACCATTTCAAATACCGTCAGGCGGTGATGGAAGCCTACCCCTGCGGCAATTACCCTGTATTTGAGGGATATGATCATATGCAATATCAGATTCGTGATCCGAAGGGCTTTGCTGAGATGCTGACACACATCATTGAGCATGACGGTATGCCGAAACTACCCGTCATCAGAAAGTGAGAGATGTCACCCTGCTGGCACGGGGAAACTGGGCAGCGGAGATCAAGCGGAACGGCCTGCGGATCAAGGATAAGTTTTCACCCCGCACTTCGGTCAGCCACATTCCGGTGGTGACTGAACTTGCACCGGATGCAAAGTACGATGTGATCTTTGTGGTCCTGCGCTATACACAGCTGGATTCCGCTCTGGACACGCTGCGGGTGAATCGGACGAAAAACATCGTATTTGTGGGCAACAACGTACAGACAAAAGCATTGGCGGCGGCACTGCCGGAAAAGAACGTCCTGTTTGCCTTTGCGCTTTCTGCCGGGCATCGGGAGGCTGACCGGGTGGTCTCCATTGACCTGAAGAAGATCACCATCGGGCAGCTGACGGGTGCAAAGTCCAATAAACAGTTGATTGGGCGTATCTTCCACGGCACAAAGTACAAGGTCGTTTACGAGCCGAACATGGAGGACTATCTGCTCTGCCATGCTGCGTTTGTGATGCCGGCGGCTTTTGCCTGCTATAAGACGGACGGCGACCTGAAAAAGCTCCGGGGCGACACCGCATACCTGAACCGTCTGCTGGATGCCAACATTGAGGGCTATCGTGCCATACGAAACGCCGGGCACGCCATTCTGCCCAAAGCGGATGTGGACTTTGAGGGTGAAAAGTATCGCAAGACCTGCCTGCGCTTTTTCAAGCTGATGTGCGCCACCTCGCTGGGCAAGCTCTGTGCCTCCGACCATGCCATGAACGCCATCGACGAAATGAGCGCACTGAACCGGGATCTCAAAAAGTTTTTCGATGAGCATGGTGCAGCCTACCCAGTGTGGCTGGCGCTGGAAGCGGAAGCCGGGAGGTATCTGCGATGAAGTATGTCGGAATGCCCTTTGGAATGTGGGTGCTGTTTGCCGGTTCTTTTCAAAAGCAGCTGATCGCTGTGCTGGGCTATGATACAGCCACTGCAAGAGCCATTACGAAAAAGGCAAAGCCGCAATACCGGCAGATCATTCGCAGGCTGCCGGAGTTTGAAAAGGCTGACCGCTTCAAAATGAATCTGGTCAACTGCGCCATGATCGGGGCATTCATCCTCTCCATGCCGCAGCACCCGGAGGTGGACAGGCTGACGGATTACTACGCAAGATCCATGATGACAAAGCCCATGCAGTGGTTCTGCCGCAAGAGCGGAGAAAGCAAGTTTACCGCAAAGGATATCGCCGCCATGAAAGCCACTGCCGCCCTGAAAGCCGCCGACCGCAACCCCTATTCGTGGGACATGGAGTTTTACGAATACCCTGACGGCAGCGGCTACGAGGGACGCTTTACCAAATGCGGCATCTGTGTGCTGATGAAGGAGCTTGGACTGTACGACCTGACCCCGGCTTTGTGCCGTCTGGACTACACCATGAGCGAAGCGGGCGGCGTGACAAATTTTGTGCGGCAGTACACCCTTGCCTCCGGCGGGTCCTACTGCGACTGCGGGTACAAAAAGAAAGGGTGACGGACGATGAAGAGGAAGGAAACCTATCTTTCCCGTGATTTCCGGGAAACTGCGGCACTGCGCTTTCCCGCGCAGGTAAAGGAACTGAACACCGCTTTCGATATGCGCCTGAGTGCGCTGCTGGCTGAAAATGCAGATGCAAGCAAGGAAAAGCAATACCACCTCAAGCGGCAGATATTGCCGGGTATTGCGGCCTACGAGACCTTGCAGCAGGTCATGCCGAAAGAGGAGGCACTGCAAACCGTTCACGGTTATGTGGAGCGGCTGGCGAGAACGAGCCATAAACAGCTTGCCGCCCTGCTGCGCATACCGGGGCTTTACCGTCTTGTTCCCGGCGTTTTCGTCAAATCCACCCGGAGCGTTTTTGGCCCGGCGGCGGGCTTTGCCCCAAAAGAACTGCAGACTGGTAACGGCGTCTGGCGTGTGGATATGATGAAGTGTCCCTATCACGACACCTGCACAGAATACGGCTGCCCGGAGCTGTGCCGCTGCTTTTGCGACAGCGACGACATCAGCTATACCGGGCTGCATCCGAAGCTGATCTGGGAGAGAAGCATGACGCTGGGACGCGGAAATGACCGCTGCGATTTCTGCATGAAGGTCAGATAATAGCGGGGAGGCATATTGGTATCATCAATCATTCAGCGCTGCTTGCGTCAGAGCCGGAACGCTTTCTGGTGGACGGCGAGACAGAGAAAGATGCGCTGCGGAATTAGGAAGGGGGGGCACAGTGAAAGTTACAACACTGGACGAAAGATCAATCCATGATATCGGCCATGCTTTCGGCTATTATGACTACGGAGAGGAAACGGGAATGTCCGCTGCTTTTTCCGGGAAAGAAGCCACTGCAAACTATATCTGCGCTTATGTGCGCGGGATGCTGCAGGGCGGCTTTCTGCACACCACCAGCGAGCAGCGCGAAGGCTATATCGTCTATAAGCTGCCAAAGGAGAAGATGGGACTCAAGACGATGTGGCCCATCGCCTGCGGAATGCTGCACAACTCCACACTGAAGCGCCTTCTGCAATTTGGTATCGCTATCAAGCGGGGCGGGGCTTCCCTGCAAGGCCGCATGGACAAGGAAAAAAACCCTATATTTTCGTTGGGCTTGTCTGCGTCCGGGAGGAATATCAGGGGCAGGGCTATATGCGAAAGGTGCTGGATATCGCCTTTGCCGAGGGCAACCGGCTGGGTGTGCCGGTGATTCTGGAAACGGATGCCAAGTCTAAGTGCGACAAATATGTACATCTGGGCATGGAACTTGCCGGAACGCACGATCTTGGCGCATTTGGCAAGCTGTATGATTTGATCAAGTATCCGGAGCCGACCAAATCAAACGGGACAGTGTGAGGAAAGGACGGCAGCGCAATGAAGAAAGAAGAAACAAAGCAGTTCATCCGCTGGTGCGTTCTTGGCGCGATCGGATGCGGATTTATGGCTGCCGGGGACTGGCTGCTGGGGTGCATTCCGCTTCAGCAAACCGACACCGGACTTTTCAACAGAGCCTATTATCTGTCCGGATCCTATGGGCTGTGGAAGCCTGTGCTTACCGTTGGGCTGGGAGCGATCGGGGGCTTTCTTTATTACTTTGTGGTAAAAGCATTGAACGCGGACATCAACGAAAAATACAGAAAAACAAAAAATATTCAGTTTCTGTGTGGGATATTCACCGTTGCGATCGCTCTGACTATCCATGCATGGGTGGCAACCATGGCATGGGTTGCCACCTATCTGGGGCCGCGGATCGGAACGGAGGCCGCACTTGCGGCGGTCACCGCCTATCAGAACGCGATGCTCCCCGCAATTCTGCCGCTGTATCTTCCGATGCTATTAGTTTTTGGCATCCATTTTGTGATGCTGCTTGCCGGAAAAACGCGCTATCCGAGATGGATGCTTGCGTTTCATCCGGTCACATGGAACCTTCTGCTGGCCGCAGTTCCGGATATTGCACAGGCGATGCAGGTGCCGGTGGCCACATGGATGTCCGTTATGAGCCAGAGCAGCACGAACAGTGCCATCATGGTCTGGTGTATCGCAGCTGTGGTGTATGAGAAAAAGCACTCAGCGCATCTCGCGGGCTGACAGCGATTGCTGAATTATCTGCGGCTTTTGCAGAAAGTGCATAGAGCGAAATGCGGGAGGGAAAACGCTATGTGCGACACCAGAAGCTTTAGGAAGGAATAAGCAGGAGCTTTTGCTGGAAACACTGCGGGTGCCGAAAAAAGGCGGAACGTTTGCCATCCACGACCTGATGTCTGAGCGGCGATACGGGGATATGCAGGCGTTTGTCCAAAAGCTCAGGGAGATGGGCTATGAGCGCGTGGAACTGATCGATACGACCACGGGCAAATTTATGCCCCCCAAGGAAGCCAAACGGCTGATGAGTGATTTGCTGATCGAACTGTCCTGTATGCAGGATTGGCCTGAGCATTATTTCGGAGCTGTCTTCGATTGCGAAGAAAATCTAAAAAGCATTTTGTCGATCTGCAAGCATCACATACCGAGTTTGAGATTTTCAAGCTTCTTGCAAAGCATCCGGGAATAGTGTTCAGCAAGGAGCAGATTTATGATATTGTATGTAAAGAATCCTATTCCGGCGATTACAACATCGTCATGAGCCATAAGCAGATGATTCACAGTATTTTTGATTATAAGCAGGACCGTGGGGAGATACCGCAGTATCATATGAATTTTAATTGGAGTGGAAAACAACTACAATGTTAAGAAATTAAAATATTTTAGTCAGATTTTATTTTTTGAAATTATTAATGTTTTATATCATAATGTCGATATATTATGTGCAAGGAAGCATTACATTTCAAAAATTATGGTTTGAGATGTAGTGCTTTTGTTTTTAATAAATAGATGATTAAAGGCTAATTAAAACTATATAAATAGCAAAGGATTGCGCATTTTCAATGGATTGATTTTTGAAAGATGCGCTTTTCTATTATATTTTACCACTGGGACCTTTCGGGCAGTGGTGCAGTTGTGACTGACAGAGCAACTGCGGAAAGGAGGACTATATGTCAATTGCAGGATTAGGAACTTACAGTAGTTCCGGTTATTATTACAAAGGAGTAACCAAAAGTAGAAGTGGTTCGCTCTCAAACGTATCGGATGATTATTTGAGTAAAGAAATTCCAAAAGATGATCCAATGCACGACTTCAAGGATGCGGTAAGGAAGGCGGTTACATCTTCGCCTTATTGTAAATGTATTATTGCGAATATTAAGACAGAGGAACTTTATGCATTGCAAGATGATTCTGGTGAAATGATTTATTCATATCAGAAGACGGAACAAAGTTTTCAAGTTTTTATAAAATCAGATGGACATAACAAAACCTATTCTGTAAAAGGATATGATAAGGATGGCAATCCATTTGAAAAAGATATAAATCCGGAAGAAGTTGATCCTGAATATGCAGATTTTCCGGAATTTTCAACTCTTTGTATGTATTTTGAACATACAGAACAAACCTCTGAATTTTTAACGGATGATTATTTTGATACCGATGACATTTTGGAAAAAATGAATTATTTAGAAAAAGTGAATCATCTCAGAAATGAAAATGTTATGGATAAAGCAAAGAGTATGATTGATTATGCGAATCGATTATTTGATGATTTTCGTCAAATGATGAATGCGAAAGAGGATATCAACTCTTTGTTTGAACCCTATTTTATGAAATTCTTGTCTATGGATATCACGCAGATAGAGCAATCGGAAGAACCGGATGTAACGGAGAGATTAAGTGATGTGCATTCCAGTGAAAAAATACAGGAAGAAAAAGCAGAGGATGAGCAGGTTACACCTCTTGGAATTGGTTTTGCAAAAGCCGGGGAAATGGGATATGGAATGTCGGCATCCCTGGTTACGAAACCGGGAAATGATGATACAATCATTCGTGTGAAAGTTGCAACCGGAAATGGGAGTGAAACGATAGATGTGAACTTATCAAATTTTGACCCAAAGAATGCAACACCGGTGGAAATGTTTGCATATTGCCAGTATAAGGATGCCAATGGAGAAGGTGTAAATAGCAAATGGGGAAGCTGGAATGCAATGAAGTCGGTTATGTCTCCAACTGATGGCGCAGATTTTGGTTCGCTTGATAATATCATGAATAAGAAAATGAATTGGACAGATGCTTTGGCAAAATCTAAAACTATTATTGGAAATGAAAAGACGAAAGAAACAATAAGTGCTGCAGATATTCTGAAGCTATTTGAGGAAACACATACCCTTACTGCAAAAGAATTAAAGGAAGAAAAAGACTGGCGCGAAATGTCCGACGATGAATGGGATAATTTGCTTGAGGGCATTGATAAATATATTGATGCGTTCAAAGAAAGAATAAGACAGTTAAAAGAAATACAGGAAGAGGCTGCTCAGAAAGCCGCTTTAGAGGCCGATTCAGACATGAGAGCAACTGCGGCTTCAGCGGCAGCACTTAGCGCAGCTGCAAATGGTTCAGGTGCTGCATCTGAAGCTGATGGAGAAAGCCAGACAGAAGAGGGAGCTTTGACAGAAGATGGTGTGAAACACGAAAAGAATTGGACAAAGAATCTAAAAACCGATGATCAGACAGTACTTCGCACAGCAAAAGAGGCTCAGGAAATGGAGAAGAAGGCTTTGAGCAGATTTGAGGAAGTACAGCTGACCGGCACTACAACAGTAGGTGTTGATAGAGAAGGTTCTGGTATATGGAAATAATGCACTGGAGATATACTGGAAACCGGATTTTGCAAAATATTTCGAGTGTACTGAGCTTAGAGTTGGAAAGGAGAAAGTGCATAATGAGTGAAATGATGAAAGCACCACGCATTAATCATTGGATAAATGTACTGCGTGGCGGTAAAATGGTTTTTAATAAAGAAACGAACGAAACGATTGATAGGGTGTTTGAGCAACTGCATCTGATAGCCCCCTGTGGAGACGATGAAAGACGAGAAATATGGCTGAAGGCAGAGCGTGGTTCAGCCGAGGATTATGATGATTATGAATATCTTAAGGAAGAAGAAATAGTCGATACTTATGAAGATTTCCTCAGAATGTGGCAGGAAGAATACCCGGATGAAGTGAATTGGTTTCATCTTGTCACGATAGAACGGGATGATTACAGGGCGATTTTTTTAGGAAGGGAGCTGATATATCAGTCAAGAGTTTATGAAGAACATGAGGTTTACGAGTATGGGCTGAAAGAATTGTTTGTATGGATGGAGGAGGCAGTTAAGAAATGTGTTGAAGATTTACAAAATGGCTCATATAATTGTGATGTACAGAATAATCTATCAGCCAGGCAGCGAACGGGAACTATCTCAAGGAAAGATTACTGGGAAATGTTTCCGGATTGTAGGGAGGCATTTTTTTCTGAAATAACAGATGCGGAGATTGAAATATTTTTATCTAATATAGAAGAACAGAAAGATGGTCAGCCTGTTGGCAAATATATTACAGAAATGACTGCAGGAAAGTTCTATGAATACTGTGCAATTGGTTATAAGGCAAATCAGTATGAGAATCTGGATGGACTTACAGCTAAGGAGCAGTATTATAAGAAAGCAGATGGCAGGGATGAAGGACTTTCGGAGATTGACGCAGATTCATCGGAAGAGTTTGAAGCTTGGTATAATGACAGGCATCGAGGTGGAGGGCATCCATGGGAAGTATGTCGTGGAGGTAATTCCACCCATATAGATTTATTTGTGAGACATAATGAACATGGTTACTTTTTATCTGTAAGAGGAAAGGCATGGACTCGTTCCATTGAAGCAATTAAGTTTTATAATGCGCTAAGGCAAGAGGGTGTAGCTGTTTATCTGCATGATGCGAAGGGTATTTCAGACAGACTTCTTGGAAGGGATAGAATTGGAATTGTACCAGAACATGTCATTCCTGCATACTGTGAATCATGGTTTTCGGGGATGGAGATTCTTGATTTTATGAATTTGCCTTATGAACAGGATGAATATGAAGCGATGTTGCCAAAGATTACTTGGCTTGAAGAACAGAGGCAGGAATTGATGAAAAAAAAGTAAATTTTTTGTTAGTCCCTACTTGACAAAATCGGGTATCCGACGTTGCGGAAAGTCCAGCTTAATGAAGCTGATGGCAGAGCATTTGCGGGATACTGGAGTGATCGATGACTAGATTATTGAAATGAACTTTGAGTCTATGGGCATTCCGGATATGGATGCAAGAGGATTCTATGAATACGTCAAAGCACGCATTTGCCCTAATAAACGGACATACCTTTTCTTTGATGAGGTACAGAAAGTGCATGGTTGGGAAAATGCAGTAAACTCTTTCCGGGTAGATTTCGATTGCGATATATATATCACAGGATCCAATGCCTATCTGCTTTCTTCTGAACTTTCCACTTATCTATCTGGACGATATGTGGAAATTAAAGTCTTGCCACTATCTTTTAGAGAATTTCTGGACTTTCATGGCTATATTCTGACGGAACGGAAGTCACCTGCGTTAGACGGTGTTTATTCTGCTGCTGTTATCAATGACATTCTGGAACGGGAAAAGCGCAAGGGACAGCGAAATATTACAGACCCGGTGCTTTCGAAAAAAATCATCTTGTTTTTGGCGGACAATGTTGGCAATAACACTTCTGCTACCTCTATTGGAAACACTTTAGTCAATGAGGGACTTTTGGAAAATGGAACTCGAAAAACAAAGCCTGCCGTACAGACGATTCAGGCGTATATCGAAGCTTTGACAGAAGCCTATATTTTCTATGAAATCAAACGATTTGATATAAAGGGCAAGGAGTATCTGCGCACCCTGGGCAAATACTATATTGTTGATATTGGGTTGCGAAATTATCTGTTGGGCTATCGTGATGGTGACAGCGGACATATTTTGGAGAATATCATCTACTTTGAACTGTTGCGCCGTGGTTATGATGTTGCCATTGGAAAAATCGACAATCAGGAAGTCGATTTTATTGCCACGAAAGCAGACGAGAAAAAATATGTTCAGGTTACCGGATCAATGAATGCTCCGGAAACGAGAGAGCGAGAGCTTGCACCGCTGCGTAAGATTCGTGATAGCTATGAAAAGATAGTGATTGCCTTGGAAAGCAATCTTACTCAAACACAAGACGGAATCAAAATCATTAGAGCACTTGACTTTCTTTTGGAATAACAGGCGGCTCTATCACACATAATTTTCCTTTGTCATACAAATTATATCTGTATATCTGTATGTGCAAAGAAGTTCCATAGCCGATTGATTTTCTTCGGAGAATCAGTCGGCTATGGAAAACTCATTACACGGAAAGAAGCTGCTGAAATCTTGGGAATCAGCATCGCAACGCTGGATGCTGCCCGTAACAACGGCCGGATCTCTTTTGTACAGTATGTTCAGAATGGCGCCAAGTCTCAGGGAATGAAACAGCTCATGGCTAATTAAAGGGAACAAAAAGAAAGGAAAAGCACAATCCAGACGGTATCAGCGGCAGTCTACAAGAATAAATTGTGATTACACAAGATTGGTGCTATAATAAGAGAAAAGTTCCTGCCGGGGCAGCCGCTCCGGTGGTATGGATAGAAAGGCAGGAAAACAATATGCACATCAGCTATAAACCACTCTGGCATACACTGTTAGAGCGTGATATGAGAAAAGAAGATTTAAGGCTTGCCGCCGGTATGACAACGAATATGATTGCCAACATGAGCAAAGAGGGAAAGCACATCAGCATGGACACATTAGCCCGTATCTGCGAAACGCTGAATTGTGAGATTACCGATGTGATTGAGTTAGTACCAGACGAGCCTGCTTCC
>Ga0129315_1001204_pt1 | contig 11468 bp, 7 predicted proteins | sample Cm827metagenome_FD_94432 | JGI IMG/M metagenome (GOLD analysis project Ga0129315, IMG submission 94432) | Eastern black-and-white colobus group fecal microbial communities from Wisconsin, USA - Cm827 metagenome | ecosystem: Host-associated > Mammals > Digestive system > Large intestine > Fecal...
CGAGCCCATGACCGGCGGCATGATCTGACCTCCGGTTGAGGCCGCCGCCTCTACCGCACCGGCAAATTCGGGCGAGTAGCCAAGCGACTTCATCAGCGGAATGGTAAAAGAGCCCGTAGAAACCGTATTCGACACGGAGGAGCCTGAGACCGTTCCCTGCAGAGCAGAGGACAGAACCGCCACCTTCGCGGGGCCGCCCGCCGCCCAGCCCGCCAGAGAGTTTGCGAGGTCTATGAAGAACTGACCGATCCCCGTTTTCTCCAAAAAGGCACCAAAGAGGATAAATAAAAAAATATAGGTCGAGCACACGCCGAGCGGGTTGCCTATGACGCCCTCCGTCGTGATGAAGAGATGGGTGATGATGCGCTTTAAGCTGAAGCCGCGGTGCAGGAGAAAGCTTCCCATATACTTCCCTACTATCCCGTAGATGAGGAAGCAGGACGCGATAATCACGATGGGCGGCCCCACCACACGCCAGCAGGCACAGAGCACCAAAAAGATACCCAGCCCCGCCATCACCGTGTCCATCATCGTATATGCACCTGCGCGGAATTGCAGGGCCTTATAATTTAATACAAAGTAAGCGATCACACAGGCAAAGAGCCCTGCCAGCAGACAATCATACCACGGCAGCTTATTCCGATCCGCATTCTTCGTTGCAGGATAGATGAGAAAAGCGAGACAGATCGCAAAGCCCAGATGCGTGTACCGCAGTATCTGCAGCGGCACCTTGTTGGAAATGGAGGCATACAGCTGAAAAAGTGCGAACACAGTCAGAAATATCTGAAGAATCTTCTCCCCCTGTGGCGAAAAAATCTTATATTTTGATTCCCGGTCGATCGCCGAGAGATCCACTTCGACACTCTCCGGCTTCTTCCTTCCTTTAAAAAGCTCCATACTGCTTCTCCTTTTGAACTGAGACCTGAATGAGTAAAAAGGGAGAGCCTTCGCTCTCCCTGACTCAGAAGTCCGAAAGCTTACTTCAGATGCTCCGGAATCTCAATACCCTGCTCTGCATAATACTTCGCAGCGCCCGGATGCAGATCGCCGGGAATACCGCTCATCGCCTCCTCAAGACTCATATAATTGGCCTTCGCATTGATCTCCTGAATCTCAGCGAGATGCTCATAGACAGCCTTTGTCAGCGTATAGATCTCATCCTCGGAGAAGCTGTCCGCACAGACCAGCATGCACTTCACTGCCACAGAGGTGACCTCATGTCCCAGATTGTACTCATCTGTCTTTGTCGTGAAGGAGGAGTAGTAGGGGTATTCCTTCAGGAGTGTCTCCATATGCTCATCATCAATACTTACGAGGTCGATTTTTCCGTTCAGCGAGAGCTCCGTCACATTGGAGTTCGGGTAGCCGGAGCACATGAACATCGCATCGAAGGTGCCATCCTGAATGCCGTTCTTTGCAGTGGACTGATCCGCAAAGGTCTCGTTGATATCGTCATAGCTCATACCGTAAGCGCCCAGTATCTGCCGCGCCGCCACCTCATAACCGGAGCCAACCGCACCGACACAGATATTCTTTCCTGCCATGTCCGCAACATTCTTGATTCCGCTGTCCTTTCTCGTAACAATCTGCACCATTTCCGGATAGCAGGCTGTGATCGCCTTGAAATTGGTGATCGGGCTGCCGTCAAAGAGCTCTATTCCCTGATGCGCATAGCTATATACATCCGACTGAATCATCGCAAACTCATTGTCGCCTGAGCCCAGAAGACGTGCATTCTCTGTGGAACCTCCCGTTGCATTGACCGTGATATTCGCGCCGGTCACGCGATTGATCACCGTACACATGGCATTACCAAACTGATAATAATTGCCCGTCGCAGAGCCGGTACCCATCAGGAAGCTCCCTGAAAATCCGCTCTCACCCGGAGCCGCTACCTCAGAGCCCGCTGCGCCTGCCTCAGTCGCCGCCGTCTCTGCTGCAGTTGTGCTCTGTGTTCCGGAGCCGCCGCACGCCGCCAGTGCCATAGCCATGATAGAAGCTGCTGCCAGTGCCAGTGTCTTTTTCATAATGTCCTCCGCCCTTCATGTTAATCTGTGTGTATACACTTTTTTATTATAGCTGAAGGATACAGCAAAAAGCATCTCTCAGAATGACGGAATCCCGGCTTTAATTATGTACAAATTGCCCAATTTTTTGCGTGATTTTTATAACAGTCCGCACAGACTCACAGCCCACCATAGCGCTTCTGGTTAAAGAGCAGATGATACTGCATTTCTGCCTGTGCCTCTACTGCACGATGCGTCCGGATAGCCTCAAATATCCTGCGGTGAGAGCGCAGGGTCTCCTCATACTCCGCGTGCTCCACGCTCTCCGCAAAGGAACGCACGCCGTCCGCAATCACGGGTATGAGCCGCGCCATCACCTGATTGTGCGTGCACTCCGCTACTGCCGTATGAAAAGCGGAATCCAGCTCTGCATACCACTCCCGGCGCCTCATGCGTGTCTCCAGCTGAAGAAGCACCTCCTCCAGACGCTGTATGTCCTCCTCCTCTGCATTCTGTGCGGCCAGCGCCGCAATCTGCGGTTCCAGAATAACCCGCGCAGCAAGCAGATCCCGTGTGAGCTTCCGCTGATCTCCTACCATGCCAAAGCCCAGCGGATCGTCGGCAACCCCCTGCTTTTCCGAGACAAAGGTTCCCGCTCCCTGCCGTATCACGACCATATTGCGTGAGACCAGAAAGCGCAGTGCCTCCCGCAGCGTATTCCTCCCCACTGTGAGCTGCTCCATCAGCTCCTGCTCCGTGGGCAGCCGGTCCCCCGGTTCATAGTTCCGGGCACGTATCATCGCAGTCAGCCGCTCCGCTGTGCGCTCCGCCAGTGTCTGCTTCTCCATTCCCGCCTCCTCATTCCAGTATCATTGAGAGCCCGATGCGCTTTTTTGAAATATCCAACTCCACAACCTTTACATCTACGATATCTCCCACGCTCACCACCTCAAGCGGATGCTTCACAAAGCGTTTTTTCGAGAGCCGGGAGATGTGAACCAGCCCATCCTGATGCACGCCGATATCCACAAAGGCGCCAAAATCTATGACATTCCGCACGGTTCCCCTGAGCACCATCCCCGGCCGCAGGTCCTCCATCGAGAGCACATCGCTCTTCAATATCGGCTTTGGCATCTCGTCTCTCGGATCCCGCCCTGCGCTCTTCAGCTCCTTCAGCACTGCCTCGACCGTGAGTCTTCCCACGCCGCAGGCCGCGGCGCACTCCAAAACCAGACTCTCCGGCACCGACGCTGTGAGTGGCCCTTGGGCCAGCTCCTCCTTTGAGATTCCGAGCCGCGAGAGCAGCAGCTCCGCAATTTGATAGCTCTCCGGATGTACGCCCGTGCCATCCAGAGCCTCTTCCCCTCCGCTGATTCTAAGAAAGCCCGCACACTGCTCATAGGCCTTCGGCCCCAGCTTTGCAACCTTCAGAAGCTGCGCTCTGCCTGTAAAGCGCCCATGCTCCTCTCTGTAGCGCACAATATTTCTCGCCGTCGTCCTCGTGATCCCGGACACATACTGAAGGAGCGGCGCAGAGGCTGTGTTCAGATCCACACCGACTGTATTGACACAGTCCTCCACAACTGCGCCGAGCGCCTCTCCCAGTTTTTTCTGATCCATATCATGCTGATACTGTCCCACACCGATAGACTGCGGGTCTATCTTCACCAGCTCTGCGAGCGGGTCCTGCACCCTTCGGGCGATAGAAGCCGCGCTCCGCTGCCCCACATCAAACTCCGGAAATTCCTCCGTGGCCAGTGCGCTCGCCGAATAGACCGAGGCTCCCGCCTCATTTGTAATCACATAGGGAATCTTCCGTCCGTCCGGCTCCCCCGCAAATTCCTTCAGAACTCCCGCAAGGAACTGCTCCGATTCCCGCGAGGCCGTACCATTTCCGACAGAGATCAGTGTGACTCTGTACTTTCGAAACAGCTCCTTCAGCTTTTCCGCCGCTTCCCTCTGCTTTCTCTCGTTCGTCGGCGCAGTTGGAAAGATCAGTGCCGTATCCAGCACCTTTCCCGTGGCATCCACCACCGCAAGCTTACAGCCCGTGCGGAAGGCCGGGTCCCAGCCGAGCACCACCTCTCCAACAATCGGCGGCTGCATGAGCAGCTGGTGCAGATTCTTCCGAAAGACCTGAATGGCGCCGTCCTCCGCCCGCTCCGTAATTCCATTTCGAAGCTCCCGCTCCACCGAGGGCGCAACGAGACGCGCATAGCAATCCTCCACCGTGCGCGCCAGGATATCCCGAGTCGCAGAGTGACTTCCCCTGATCAGACGACTCTTCAGAAAGTTCAGAATCTCCTCCTCCGGGGCCTCAATTTTCACCCGCAGCAGCTTCTCCTTCTCCCCGCGGTTCATCGCAAGCACGCGGTAACCCGAAGCTCTCGCAAGTGGCTCCTGAAAATGATAATACATCTCGTAGACGGAGCTCTCCTCCGGCTTTTTCCCCTCCGAGCAGAGTTCTCCCCGCTGCTCCGTCACCCTGCGCACATAGCTCCGCACCGCCTGCGCATCGGCGAAGCGCTCCGCCAGAATATCACAGGCCCCCGCAATCGCCTCCTCTGTGCTGTTCACACCCTTCTCCGCAGAGATATAGGCGTGCGCCTCCTCCTCAAGACTCCGCTCTGTCCGCTGCGCCCATATGATATCCGCAAGTCCCGTGAGCCCGCGCTCTACCGCTGCCGTAGCTCTCGTGCTCCGCTTTGGGCGATATGGGCGGTAAATGTCGTCAAGCGCAACTGCGGTCTCTGCCGCGAGTATTGCCTCTCTCAGCTTCTCCGTGAGCTTTCCCTGCTCCTCGATGGAAAGCAGTACCTTCTCCCGCCTCTCCTCCAGATTTTTAAGTGCAGAGAGACGCTGCGCCAGCGCACGCAGCTGCTCATCGTTCAGTGCGCCCGTCGCTTCCTTTCTGTATCGCGCGATAAAGGGAATCGTACAGCCCTCATCGATCAGACGCACTGCGGCATTTACCTGCGTGAGCCCGACACCGAGCTCCTCCGCTATTTTTTTATTGATCTCCAAACAAAACCTCCTCTGCACATGCAGTTGTTTTTCTCTCTTCTGTGCTCTCAGCTCTCACCGGACGCACCTTGCCTCACAGCTATTCTAGCGGATGATGCAGAAATAGGGGAGTACTTTTCGCAGGCAGGCAGAAAAAAATAAAAGCACTCTCTCCGGCACTGTTGCTTTCTCTTCCGGAATCCTTTATGCTTTAGGCGTCATCAAATCAGTCACCGTTCTACTATCACAGAGAGGCATCAGCTCGAAAGGCGAATTCATGGGTGGAATATTTGCATCGGCACTGAAGGAAGACTGTGTATTTGATCTGTTCTTCGGAACAGACTATCACTCCCACCTCGGCACAAGACGCGCCGGCATGGCAGTATATGGAAAGGACGGCTTTGACCGCGCCATCCACAATATAGAGAACAGCCCCTTTCGCACCAAATTTGAGAACGACGTCAAAAAAATGCAGGGGTATATGGGAATCGGATGTATCTCCGATTATGACCCTCAGCCTCTCATCGTCCGTTCCCATCACGGCACCTACGCCCTCACCACAGTAGGACGCATCAATAACAACAATACTCTGTCGGAGCACATCCTGCGGCGCGGCGGAACCCAGTTTCTCGAAATGAGCGGCGGAAATATCAACGCCACTGAACTCGTCGCCGCACTCATCAACGAAAAAGATAACCTCATTGAGGGCATACGCTACGCACAGGAGATCATCGACGGCTCCCTGACCCTCATGCTGCTCACTCCGCAGGGTATCTATCTGTCCCGCGACAGACTTGGCAGAACACCTCTCGTCATCGGAAAAAAAGAAGAGGGCTTCTGTGCCTCGTTTGAGTCCTTTGCTTATCTGAATCTCGGCTATGAACACTTTCGTGAGCTGGGCCCCGGGGAAATCGCAGTCATGACTCCGGACGGCGTGACCACGCTCTCCGCGCCGGGAAAAAAGATGCGCATCTGCACCTTCCTCTGGGTCTACTACGGCTATCCCTCATCCAGCTATGAGGGCATCTCCGTCGAGGCTATGCGTGTCCGCTGCGGGCAGCTTCTGGCCCGCCGGGATCAGATGAGCTCTGCCGATATCGACAGTGTCGCAGGCGTTCCCGACTCCGGAACCGCACATGCCGTAGGCTATGCCAACGAATCCGGAGTTCCCTTCTCCCGTCCCTTTATCAAGTATACCCCTACCTGGCCGCGCTCCTTCATGCCGACCATGCAGAACAAGCGCGCGCTCATCGCAAAGATGAAGCTCATTCCAGTGCACGAGCTCATCGAGGGACGGCGTCTGCTTCTTATTGATGACTCGATTGTCCGGGGCACACAGCTGCGCGAGACAGCAGAATTTCTATATCACAGCGGTGCAAAGGAGGTGCATGTGCGTCCCGCATGTCCCCCGCTGATCTTCGGCTGCAAGTATATCAGCTTTTCGCGCTCCTCCTCGGAGATGGAGCTCATCACCCGCCGCACCATCAAGGAAGTGGAGGGGAAGCAGGTCTCCCGGGAGCTGCTCTACGACTACGCCAATCCAGACTCCGAGCGCTACCACCACATGCTGGAGCTGCTCTGCAGGCAGCTGGGCTTCACCAGCCTCCGCTACAATCGCCTGGACGATATGCTTGCGGCAGTCGGACTGCCGACGGACCAGCTCTGCACCTACTGCTGGAGCGGCAGAGAATAATCTCTTGGCAGCTCTGCACCGCAGAGATAGAAATGGGCCATAGCAGACGCGCTGAAAACAGCACGGGCTATGGCTCATTTGCGCTCACGAGTAAATATTCTCAAGAGTGAGGGACAGGGGGAATTGGAGGCCGCCTGTGGACTTTTCCTGCCTGAAATGGGAGGAGGCCGGACACCCTGAGGTATCCGGCCAAAGTATATGAAAAAAAGTATTGGCAGCTGCGTTATTCGCTTGCTGTGATTACAATATACCGAAGAATCGTGTTCTTTTCATGTTGCCTGCGTAAATGTTCTTTGAACAGAATATGAATAAACTATGTCTGCCTGAATAGCTGTTACACCCCATCCCAAACCAGCCTTCTTGTTCCATTTCAAATTAGTCTAAGACAAATTCAGATCCACGAAGTCTCTCTTCGTAGATCTGTTTTTTATTCATCATTCTTTTCAGTCTAAGTTTCCTGCTACCCCGAAACAAAAACCGAAAAGAAAACCAGAAACACCCCAATCTAAGTAAACAAATTTAGAAGATTTCATAGAACTTAAACTGATTTAAACTTTTGAATTCATTTAAGTTTGGTGCTTTGAAATCTAAGTAATATCAAGGTTTCTTAGTCTTTTACCCCTACAACTTACCCCTTTTGCGCAGTGCAAAAAAAGGAAAGAAAAGGGAAAATAAAACCGAAAAACACCAAATAAGAATACCGAAAATAAACAAATGAAAGTGCCGAAAAGACTGAAATTTATGATGAAAAGGAAGAGACTGCAACAAGTCTTATCTTCCTCATTTATTATTTCTCCTTTGCTTTCGTTTATTCTTATTTCTCTGGTATGTACTTCAATTTTTCAAAACTTTATCCCTTCAAACTGTCGTCCAAAGATTTTTCATTTACAATTCCGTCCGTAATGCATTCGTTCCAGAATTGAAGGCCCAGCTTCCGCGCAAGCGCCCGATCCTTCCGCGCCATCTCATCCGTAATATTCTGATCGACATTCGCATCGGAGTACAGTTCCCGGCTAAAACCGGTAATAAAGATGGGTTCCGCACCATAAAGCCTCGCCAGTCGGTTAATCTTGTTAATTGAATCCGTCATAGCAATATGGGCAGCCCTTCGATTCTTATCATGGCTCACAAAAACATCTTTATATTTTTCTCTGTCCTGAAACTTGAAGCGCTGGCTCAGCAATATCGGTTCACTTCTTTGTACGACGATTTCGTTAAAATAATCTGGTATGGCCTGAATGCAGTCAATCAGAAATTTAAAGTCATCGTTCAGAGTATCTGTGTCAGTCCGGTTCATCTCTTCCATCTTAGTAACCAGAGCCTGTAAACGCTCTATATACATGATCCGCCTCCCGTCTGTGAGTCCTCAGTCTATGGCGATGAAGCATTATCTTTCAAAGCATTCCTGACTATAGAAGTGTGTGAACTCCCCATAGCGCAGGCCGCGTCCGTCAAGCTCCAGCTCTCCCAGTTGATTGTCATAGGGATCGGCGCGGAATTCCGGCTCCGGAAAGCCAGTCTCTCCCATGAAGCGTACATTTGCCGCCACACGCCACGGATCTATATTTCCAAAGTAAAAGCGATGCATCGCCTCATCTCCGCGGCGCCATGCCGCTCCGCCATATGAGAGATCTACCGCACGCCACCCATATTGCTCCGTGTAGAAGCGCGTCCAGTCGTGCGCACCGATGAAGCCCGGTTCTGTCTTAAGACCACTCTCCCAGTGTGCGGGGATGCCCGCCGCCTCACAGAGTGAGAGGAAGAGCAGTGCCTGAATGCCACAGTCGCCGACGCGGTCTGAGGCACAGCGCTCCGCCATTCTGTCCAGGCAGAAGTAGGAGGGCATGAAGCTGTAGCGCACCTGCTCCGTAATAAAATCATAGAAGCGCTTTGCCTTGCACAGCGGCTCTGTCACGCCTTCTGTGAGCCGCCCAGCAAGCGTACGGATGTATGCACTTTCCGGGAATGGAAGCGGGTGCACTGTCTCCTCCACAGTTTCAGGCCCTACTTCCTCTGCTCTCTCCTGCCCGCTCCTATAGATATCCCCGCTTCCCGCCTGCATAGTCTCAGCAATTCCATATATATCCTGATACTGTTCTGTATGCAGGAGACTGTATTGCAGCGTGAAGTCATGGTTCTCCTGTAAGCTCTCCTCCCAGAAGACAACTCTCTGCTCCGCATCTGCTGCTCCGGCCTGTCCACCTGCACTCAGGGTCTCAAGCTGAATGTCGCTCTGCTCCGCTGTGACGCGCACCAGCGGGAGTGAGGCCCGAAGCACGGCTCCTCCCCGATACAGGCTGTCATTCAGGCGCAGTCCGGCGCGCACACGAAGACGCACAGAGAATTCCCCACTGCACCGCATTTTCTCCGCGCTTTTCTGTAATAGCGACCAGTCACTGCCCGGGATCAGGTGTCCCTGCTTGGCTGCCTCTCCGGCAAAGTAAGGATCCGTCTTGCAGAGGGAGTCAAAAAAGCGGCCGAAATAATGCGGCTCCCCCTCCAGATATCTCCAGAGTATTCGCCCCTCTGCGACCAAGGCATCGAAGCGCTCTTCAGCGAAATCCGGGATATAGCGCCGCATCAGCTTCAGCGCTTCCCCCCGCGTATACGGATATTCCCCCGGCAGACGGCGCAGTATCTCCCGCTCCGCATAAAACCGCTGCTTTTCCTCCGGGGAGCGCTCCGCTGATTCCATGAGATTCCTGAGACAGACCTCCGCCTCTGCAAGATTTCCTCTCTCCTTCAGCCGCTCCACCGCACTCGGAAGCGGTATATACATATACCGAAATATATTTTTGCTCATCTCTTGACACCTCTTCTTATCTAAATTCGCTCCGAACTGCAAAGGACTGCCCGCAATGCGGGCAGCCCGAAGCTGTCATCTCGTCTGCTGGCTCGATGTCACAGCTATCCAGTTTCGTGCAGCATCAACGATTCTCTTCCCGGTGCAGGCAATGCTCCGGTTAAAGCCCGGCTTGTGCCAGCATTACCCTCGTCCTGATCACGGAACTCACAGGAAGAGTCGCAGCAGTGCACCCATGCCAAGCCCCAGGAAGTTTCCGACCGCTGCGCCGAGCACTCCCATCAGTACGCCGATTCCGGCGTAAGAGGCGTCATAGGCAGAGGCCACAATCGGCGCTGAAGCGGAACCGCCGATATTGGCGAGCGATGCCGTGGAGACCATGCAGAGATCCCAGTGAAAAACTTTTGAGAGCAGATACATGAGAATCACATGAATGACCAGGATGAAGAAGCCGTATACCACCCACATCGGTGCTGAGAGGAGATCCACCACGGAAGCGGTGGAAGCAAGCAACGAAACAACTGTATAGAGGTATACATTGGAGAGCTCCTCAACTGCCGGAAGCTTGCCCAGCGGAGTGCCCGCACAGATCAGTCCCAGAATACTGACAAAAACCGTGGTAAGAGTCCCCTTATCAAACATTCCAAGCCCCACTGCGGTGAGCGCAGCATTGCAGTTTTTTCCTACCATCTGGGAGATCGCGGACACCATGAGGGAGAGCCCAATGAGGAATATCCAGTCCGCACTTGTCGCGGTCTTCTTCTCCTTCGCGACCTCTGCATTTGCGCTCTCTGCGATTGCCTGAAGCATGGAGGTATCTGCCTTGACGGCGCTGTTCCAGCGGCCTGCGTACTTCACAGCGAGCAGCAGCAGAGCAATCCACACGGAGTAGCACACGGTATCCAGCGCCAGCGCACAGCTGTAGGCACCTGCATCAACCGGAAGCGCCGCCTGCATGGCCGCCATATTTGCGGAGCCGCCAACCCAGGAGGCATAGAGCGCTGCAACGGCGCCCCAGGTATCACTTCCCAGCATCCCCTTGAAAATCGGATAACCGACAAGAAAGCCCGCGGCCAGCGTCACCGAGCAGCCGAAGAAGATCGCCACCATGCGGCCGCCGAGCTTCGAGAGCTTCTTGAAATCGCAGCGCAGCAGCATGACAAAGATCATGGCATAGAGGATGTTATTCTTCAGCGCAGAATATGCTGTGGAGCACGCCTCTGAATTGTAGAGCCCCATGGTGCAGAAAACCATGTTGAGCACATAGATCCAGACAAGCGGCGGCACCAGATTGAAGATTTTTGCCTTTGTCTTCTTCTCAAGAAACAGCAGCGCTCCAGCCAGAAAAATAAGAAACGCAATGTAGGTGAATCCGTTCGTAATCATAGTCGACCCCCTGCTTCTATTCTCTTTTTCTTTTGTTTAATCACAAGCCAGTCCTTAGCTCTTCCCAGACACTCAGTCCAGATAGCGCAGTCCTTCCACACCGCGGATACCCATTCCGGCCTCATCAGAGACCGTGATCTGCTTTTCCTCAAACAGCGCGCCTCCAAGGATCGGATCCTCGCTGCAGAGCACAGGACCATCCAGATCAATACGGGTGAAAATCTGCTTTGCGCAGGCAAGCTCCACCGCCGCGTTCACGGAAATCTTGGCCTCCAGCATGCAGCCGATCATACATTCTACACCATATATCTCTGCCGCCGAGGCAATCTTCAGCGCATTGTAGATGCCTCCGCACTTCATGAGCTTGATATTGATGAGGTCTGCGGCCCGCTGCTCCAGCACCTTCATCGCGTCGCGTGGCGAGAACACACTCTCATCCGCAAGTACAGGCACATAGCTGTGATCCGTCACATATTTCAGCCCTTCCAGATCGTAGGCCTTGACCGGCTGCTCCACGAATTCAAGCTTCAGCCCCTGCTCCTGCATCTGATTCAGGATGCGCACCGCCTGCTTCGGC